>JAEEGI010001168.1_pt1 | contig 66257 bp, 50 predicted proteins | sample 8958751 | NCBI WGS metagenome assembly JAEEGI01 (sample SAMN16246545, study PRJNA631951) | gut metagenome | biome: gut microbiome; feature: rumen; material: KS-attached | host: Bos | place: Iran: Karaj | collected 2018-10
GAACTCAAAGCTTTGATCGAGCAGATAGAAAACCAGAAATAATCAGGAAACGATGACGGCACTTCTTATCTATATCGGGAAAGTCGCGCTGCTGCTGGTAGCGTTCTATTTGTTCTACAAGCTGTTGCTCAGCCGTGAAACATTCCATCGCCTCGGACGGTATGTCCTGATGGGCGCGCTGGTTCTCTCGGCGCTGCTCCCTTTCTGCATCATCACGGTCCACCGGACGGAGTTGATCCCCGCCGGAGAGTCCACATCTGTTGGGCATGTTTCGGAATCCGAAATGCCGGCCGATGGCATGCGAAATCCGGATATGGCGGCAACCGGTTCAGAAGCCTCTGACCTGACGGCACAAGCCGCACCCCCCAAAACTCCCTGGTGGCAATGGGCTTTGCTGGGCCTGTATGTTGCCGGAGTGGTTGTCACGCTTTCCCGTACGGCTTGCTCGGCCCTGCAGGTATCCCGCCTGATCCGTAGCGGCGAACAACATTACGATGTCGACGGTACGGCTATCATCGTCGTCGATCACGATCTGGCCCCTTTCAGTTGGATGCAGTGGATCGTCCTCTCAAGAAACGATTTCGAAGAAGCCAGTCCCTTCATCCTCGCGCACGAAAAGGCGCATCTGGCCTTCGGCCATTCGAAGGAAGTGCTGCTGGCCGAGATCTTTTGCGACCTGCAGTGGTTCAATCCTGCAGCCTGGCTGCTGAAGCGCGAGCTGCGGGCCATCCACGAGTACGAGGCCGACGACGCCGTGCTCAGCAGCGGTGCCGACGTGAAGGCCTATCAATATTCCCTTGTAAAAAAAGCTGTTGGTGCGAGCGGCTACTCCATCACCAACAGCTTCCATCACAGTATCCTTAAAAACCGTATTACCATGATGTCAAAATCCAGATCTCCGAAGGTCAGGGCGCTCAGAGGCCTCTACCTTCTGCCGTTGGCGCTGGTCTTCCTGGCAGCCAACGCCCGCACGGTCACTGACTACAAAGTTAGTGATAATTCAGTAACGACCGACAAGCAGGTCGGCCTTTTCGTACCGAAATCCTCCGCTCCCATCGAGAAACGGACCGAACATGCCTACTTCAAGATCATCAAGGGCGACGCAGTAGCTGACACGCTGTTCCTATATCTGCGGACCTTCGCCCCCGAAGAGATTGATGGTCTCTACAGCTACGGTCCTGTCTGGGAAAAAGACCTGCCCAACGTCCTCAGCGGAAACTATCACACCGTCGTCCTCGATGCCGAACCCGAATGCAGGATGGGCCTGATTGAAGCTGTCCGCGAACAGCTGCGCGGCAAAGAGCTCCTGAAGGTCAGATACAACTGTGACTTTGGCAATGGGCAGGAGAAAGAAGCGCCCCGACTGCTTCCGCCCACCCGTGAAAACGCCGAAAAGAAGGGCTTTACTGTCCAGGAAGATTTCAAACTGAGCAAGGAGACCACCCACCGGCTATTGATCAACGCCCGCGGCCAATTCCGTTTGGACGACAAGAACATCGATACGGAGGCATTGCAGCCCACATTGGTCAATATCATCAAAGCCCAGCCGCAGACCTATCTGATCCTTCTCCAGAACGATCGCGCAACGCCATACGGCGCATTCGTGAACGCGCAGTCAACCATCCGGGCCGCCGTTGACGAAGTCCGCGATGCCTACACGATGCAGCACTACGGCAAACCCTACAGCAGCTACGAACTGGAAGAGGAAGGCCTTGAAATCCGCAAGGCCGTCCCGCTGAAACTCATGGAAAGCGATATCCAGGGGATCAAGGTCAAGATCAAGTAGTTCCGCATCATCCATCCATGCATAACCTCGTTCAATGAGGGAGCGCTCAGGGCGGGTCATAAACCCGCCCTGACAACAGATGGCGATGAAAATGGCGTGAAAAATGAAAATGGCTTTAGTTCGCCAGACGGCAGGCAGTCGGCGACTCGCCGGCGTGACGCTGGAAGTAGCGATAGAAATCCATCTGGTTCTTGAAATGGAGGCGCCAGGCGATCTCCTTGACCGGGAGTGACGTATATTTCAGATAGTAACGTGCTTCCATGAGCACGTATTCGGCAATCCATTCTGCTGCCGTGCGGCCGCTGTCGGCTTTCACGGCAGCAGAAAGGTATTTCGGGGTAAGGCTCAGACGCTCCGCATAGAATTCCAGGTCGCGGTGTTCCTCGTGGTAACGCGACAACAGGGCCAGGAACTTGCCTGTCAACGGATTCTTGCCTTGGCGGGCCATTGTTTCACGGTCAGCAATCCGGTCCCAGATACGGGTCAGCTCGATGTTCATCGCCCGCAGCAGGTAGCCCAGGCTCCGGGTCACATCAGGATGACGGTCGCCCGCCACCGAGCGGAAGATATTCTGGAAATTATGGATCAGGATCATGGTCCGCACGTCCACCTTCACCATGCGGCACCGGAAGGCGTAGAGCGCGCCCAGCCGGTCGAATTCCATCTGCTGCAGCATCTTCTCCGACAAGGCCATGATGGTTATTTCCCCGCTCCGCTCACGGCCACGCCATCGGAAAGAGAGGATGTCTTCCGGAAGGCTGACTGCGAAGCAGTCTTTCCGCACGTCATAATGCTCCATGCCGACTTGCAGGTCGAAACTGCCGTCCTCACAATACAGGCAGATCACCCCTTCGAAACGGAATGGGAAAGACAGGTGCAGTTCCCGCCACGGGCGGAAATGCAGGCCCATGATGAAAAAGTCGTCGCCCAGCGAAAGCATGGGACGTACCTGCAGTGCCTCCCGTAATTCAGTTAACGTCAAACATTCCATAGAATCAGCAATAAGGTATAACTATCCCAGCGATAAAGTTACGATATTATTTCTTTTCAGCAAAAAAGTATAATACTCTTTTTGCAGAAGAAAGGGGTCCGGTGTAGCTTTGCATGCAGAAACTCCAACAGATACACCGTATGAAACGATACCAGCACACTTATTCACTGACCGTTGCGGACATCGATCCGCAAAACCGGATGACGGCCGGCGCCGTCCTGTGCTATTTCCAGGATACAATCGGGCGCTTCCTCGCCCGGGCACGTGTCTCTGCCCTCGACCTTGTGAAAGAGGGCAAGACATGGATGATCACCGAATTCCACAGTTTTCTGGCCGATACGCTTCCTGCCTGGCCAGGCTCTATCTGCGTGGAAGTCTTTCTTTCAGAACTGTCCTCCCTCCGGGCCTATGTTGATTATTCCGTAAAAGAGGAAGGCGGCGCTGTCGTCGCGCAAGGCAGCAGTTGCTGGCTGATGATGGAACTCGCCAGCCGCCGGATGATTCCCTGCACGGACATCACCCGGTTCGCCCAGCAATACGACCCGCAGAATTATGTACCACACCGCCGGTTCGCATTCCCGCCATTTACGTGCAGCGATGGGATGCTGATGGCGGAACATACCGTTTCCTCCTTGGAAACCGATTTCAACGGGCACATGAACAACCGGGATTCGGTGCGGCTCGCCCTCTCGCTGGCCCGCCCCGAGTGGATCGTCAATCGGACGATCCGGGAACTCCACGTCAAATTCCTGCGGGAATGCCGCACCGGCGAGAAGATGTCCTGCCGGTGCCGGAACCAGGGTCAAGGCTGCATTGATTCCTTGCTGGCCAAACCGGATGGGACGTCCGTCTGCCAGATTGCAACGGTCTGGCATTAGCAGGGCTGGAGACTGTGTGCTTTCTTCTCCCAACAAATGAGGATTGACCGGCAAGCGGGTTTTGCGTATTTTTGCTCCCGCTATGGAGAACGGACATCACCACCACTCGCCCCATCACCACCATCACCACCCGGAGGTTGCCGACATCGCGTCGTTGCGGGGCATCTATCTGATTTCTATCGCCTTGAACCTGGCTTTTGTTTTGGTGGAGGCTGGTATCGGATTATGGAAGGGATCGCTGGGGCTGCTTTCCGACGCCGGGCATAATCTGAGCGACGTCTTTACGCTAGTCCTGGCCCTGATTGCTTTCCGCCTGGCGCAATCGCACAGCAGCAAAAAGTTTACGTACGGCTATCGTAAAGGCTCGATCCTGATCTCTCTGCTCAACGCGATCCTGCTGCTGGTGGCGGTAGGCGCCATTCTGGCTGAAAGTGTCCACAAACTCCGCCACCCCGTTGCAATTGACGGTTCGGCCGTAGCCTGGACCGCCGGGATTGGTATTATCGTCAATGGGTTGACAGCCTTTCTGCTGATGAAACACCAGAAGAACGACATCAACACGCGCGGGGCCTTCCTCCACATGGCAGCCGATACGCTGGTTTCCGTAGGCGTGGTCATCTCGGGCATCCTTATTTCCCTGACAAACTGGACCTTCATTGACCCTGTCATCGGCATCGTCATCGCCTTGGTCATCCTCGTGGGAACCTGGCAGCTGCTCTCCGAAAGCGTCCGGCTGACGATCGATGCCGTGCCTGAAAGCATCGATCCCGATGCCGTGCGGCAGGCGATCGAAGCGGAAGAAGGGGTTGACAGTGTACATCATCTCCATATCTGGGCCATCAGTACAACCGAAACCGCGTTGACGGCGCATCTGGTCATCGAACCGCAAGCCGAGCAGGAAAACGTCGTCCGGCGCGTCAAGCAAAAGCTCTCCGAAAAAGGAATCGGCCATGCGACGCTCGAAACGGAACGAAAAGGGCGGCCTTGTGCGGACAATTCGAAAAATTGTGTATCTTAGAGGATTGAATCTTTTAAAGATAGATCCTTGCCATGAATAACCGAACGCTTCAGGAAGAAGCGGCCCGTTGTCTGTTGTGTGCCGATGCTCCTTGTACCCGGGCTTGCCAATCAGGCGATCCGGCGCGAGCCCTCAGGGCTATCCGGTTCGGAAACGGGAAGAGCGCAGCGAAATGGCTCGCTTCCTGCACCCAAACAGACCTCCAACTCGCCGAGAAGGCCTGCATCCATTATGACGCTCCGATCCGGATCCGGGAAGTAGCCGCCGCGCTGGCGCAGTTGCCGCAAACTGGCCGATCCGAAACCCAACCCGATTTATCCATCGATTTCTGCGGCATCCACTGTGAACACCCTTTCTTCCTGGCCTCATCGGCTATCTGCACCAATTATGACATGGTAGCCCGTGCCCTGGAAGCCGGCTGGGCAGGTGTTTTCTACAAAACCATCTGCCTGCAAGACATCAACGAGGTCTCTCCACGCTTCGATGCCGTAAAGCGGCCAGACGGCAGTTTTGCCGGTTTCCGCAACATGGAGCAGCTCTCGGAGAATCCGCCGGAGATGGATTTCGACATCCTCCGGCGCCTCAAGCAAGTTTATCCGGGAAAAGTCATCGTGGCATCCATCATGGGCCAGACGGAAGAGGATTGGATCAAGTTGGCGAAACGGGCCGAAGCGGCCGGCGTCGATGCCATCGAACTGAACTTTTCTTGCCCGCAGATGCGCATGGCCGGCATGGGCAGTGATGTGGGACAGAGCGCTGAACTCGTCGCCTTCCACACAGCCTTTGTCAAGGAGGCGGTCCATATTCCCGTCATCCCCAAAATGACTCCCAATGTAGCCACGATGACCCCTGTAGCCATGGCGGCCAACTTTGCCGGCGCTGATGGCATCTCGGCCATCAATACCATCAAATCCCTGACCCTGAGCGGAGAAGTGGCGGGCAAACGCACCATTTCCGGCTATTCCGGCAAAGCCATCAAGCCCATCGCCTTGCGCTTCATTGCGGAAATGAGCCTGAACCCCGTCATGAAGAACCTGCAGCTGAGCGGTATCGGCGGCATCGAGACATGGCAGGATGCGCTGGATTTCATCCAGTTGGGCTGTCGCAACGTCCAAGTGTGCACCGCGGTGATGGAATACGGCTACCGCATCATTGACGACTTGGTGGAAGGCCTGCAGAACTACCTGGCGGAACAGGGTATCGCCCGGCTTGAAGACATCGTCGGCGAAATGGTCCAAACCGTCGTCCGGCCAGCCGACCTGGACCGCAGCACGATGATCCTCCCGACCATCGACCGGTCCACGTGCATCGGTTGCGGCCGCTGCTTCATCTCCTGCCAGGACGGCGGTCACCAGGCCATCACTTTCGGAGAAGACCGCAAGCCCCACATCCTGGGACAAAAATGCGTGGGCTGCCACCTCTGCCTCCTCGTCTGCCCCACCGGCGCCATCGGTACGGCCCAACGGATTGCCAAACCATCCAAGAATCAATAACGCAATGACCGACCCTGTTTACGCAGCTTCCGAGAGCCGGTACGAACAGATGCCATACCGTCGCTGCGGCCGTTCCGGCGTGCTGCTCCCGGCCTTGTCGCTGGGCCTCTGGCACAACTTCGGTTCCTTCAAACCTTTCCAGGAAATTAAAGCCATGGCGCACTATGCCTTCGACCACGGCATCTGCCACTTCGACCTGGCCAACAACTACGGCCCGACCTATGGCACGGCAGAAGAGAATTTCGGTCATTTGATGGCCGCCTCCCTAAAGCCTTACCGCGACGAACTTTTCATCAGCACGAAAGCCGGCTGGGACATGTGGCCCGGCCCCTACGGCAACTGGGGCTCGCGCAAATACTTGATGGCCAGTCTGGATCAAAGCCTCAAGCGCATGAATCTGGACTATGTGGACGTGTTCTACTCCCACCGTTACGACCCTGCCACGCCCCTGGAGGAAACCATGCAGGCCCTGGTGGACATCGTGCGCCAAGGGAAAGCGCTCTATGCGGGTATATCCCGCTACCCCACCCCAAAGGCAGCGGAGGCATTCCGTTATCTGGCCGAAAGAGACGTACCCTGCCTCCTCTACCAGGACCGCTACAACATCATTGACCGGGCACCCGCCGAGGCCGGGCAACTCGACCTGGGCTGGGAGAATGGCACGGGCTTCATTTCTTTCTCGCCGCTGCAGCAAGGGCTGCTGACGAACCGCTACCTGAACGGCATTCCGGCAGACTCGCGGATGGCGCGCAATACCTCGCTGAAACAAAGCGTGCTTACAGAAACGGTGCTGGAGTCGCTGCGGGGGCTCGATGCCATCGCACAACGGCGCGGGCAGAGCCTGGCCGGCATGGCGCTATCCTGGCTGCTGCGCGACGAGCGCATGACATCCGTCATCATCGGTGCCAGTTCCGTCGCCCAGATTGAGGACAACCTCAAAGCGCTGGATTTCCTCTCCTTCTCGGAAGAGGAACTGCAGGAAATCGAACGGTTCTCGGTCAGAATCCGGGAATCGGGAATATAACGGTCGGGATCAGCAGGAGAAATCCCAGGACCAGCAGGGCCACGACCATCTTCCAGACCCATTTCACCCATTTCGTATAGGGAATGCGGGCCATGGCAAGGGCGGCGATGAGCACGCCCGAAGTCGGTGTGACCATATTGGTGAAGCCGTCGCCGAACTGGAAGGCCAATACCATGGCTTGCCGCGAAACCCCGACCAGGTCAGAGAAAGGCGCCATGATGGGAATCGTGATGGCCGCTTTTGCCGTGGCGCTTGGAATGATGAAATTGATCAAGGCCTGGATGCCGTACATGGCCGACAACGAAGCCAACGGTCCTGTCCCGTCCAATCCCTCCTGCATCGCGTGCAGGATGCTGTCCACGATATGGCCGTCCTGCAGGATGACGATGATGCCGGAAGCGAAACCGACCACCAGCGCGGCGGAAAGGATATCCTTGGCACCCGCCAGGAATTCTTCCGCAATCTTGTTGGCGGAGAAACCGGCAATCAGGCCGGTCACGATGCCCATGGCCAGGAACAGGCCCGTAATCTCCGGGAGATACCATTTCCAGACAGTCACTCCGACAATCAGCAGCACAACAGTCAGCAGGAGCACAAGCAGGATCCAGGTCTGCCAGCGGGTCAAGGTTTCTTTTGCAGCATTATCCATCGCCCGCGCGGGCTGTTTCCGCGTCTTGCGGGCATACAGCACGACAAAGAGGCATAGCAGCAGTGTCAGCAAGGCCCAGCAGCCGATCCTGTATTCCATGCCGGAAAAAAGCGGCAGGTCTGCCATTCCCTGCGCGATGCCGATCGTAAACGGATTGAGAAAAGCACTCGAAAAGCCCACATTGGCAGCCATATACACAATCAGCATCCCCATAAACGCATCGTAGCCCATCGAGACAGCCAGCGGAACGACGATGCCGACAAACGGAATGGTCTCTTCACTCATCCCGAACACGGCGCCGGCCAGGGAGAAAAGGACCGTCAGGGCGACCAGCACCCATTTGTCGCGCTTCCCGACGCGGGCAATGAAGCGGCTGATTCCGGCTGATACGGCCCCCGTGGCATTGAGCAGCCAGAACGCGCCGCCCACTACCAAAATGAAGACAATGATGCCAGCCTGCTTCACAAAGCCGTGATAGATAGCCGAGAAGACCTGCAGTACCTGCGGTGCGTGATCGATCCGCTCGTAGGTCAGCGCCCCGTCTTCCGTCTTGACATACTGCCCGCCTGGCACGAACCAGGTCGCGACGGCACTCAGCAGGATGATGGCGCCGATAATGACATACGTATTGGGAATCCGGAGTTTTCGCATAACCGGGTGCTCGTTTGCAAAACCAAAGATAAACAATCTTGTGAACATATTTTCCGGGAAATAGTGTAACTTTGTTCCACGTATGGGTATTTTCTTCAAGAAAAAGACAAAACTGGGGCTGGACCGCAAGAAAGTGGCTGCCAGTTACACGGTCTTGGCCGTCTGCATTTTGCTGATGGCCATCAATGTGGGGAGTTTCATCTTCTTCCCGCGCCTGATGGCGCCGCTGGCCATCCTGCTGTCCAATGCCATCACCCTCATCCTGGCCGTCATCGCGTTCCGGCCGATCAATGCGCTGGTCGAGAACTTGCTGGAGAAGCGCCAGCAGGAACTGCTGGAAGAGCAGAAGAAAGAAATCGAGCTTCAGAAAAAGGTCGGTCTGCTGGAGAGCCGCAACCGGGAGTTGGAGAATAAGCTGGACACCCGTGCCCAGACGGAAGGCATGCCGGCCGATATCGATTTCACCTTCAAATTGGAGCAGATGGAATATGCCAAGAAGGGGTATGTCGTCAAGGAAGAACCATTGGAAGATTTCACGGCCGATGATCGCTACAAGCGCCTGATTCCCGACGTGAGCCTGTGGAACAAGATGCTCGACGCCCTGGCCATGAAAGACCAAGGCGTCCGCAAGGTGCTCTATATCAAGAAATATTACTACAAAGTCTCCATCGGAATCGATTTCAGCAAAATCAAGTTCACCTTCGCGGATGACCAGGTATTCTTCTCCGGTGTGAAATTTACCCGTCTCCACGACATCAGCAGCGAACTCGAGCCCGACGCTGATGACATCAACCACTGCTGGATCCTCAACTCCATCGACAACTGGGCGGAAATCAAGCACTCGGCTTATTACGACGCATTCAAGGAAGTGTACACCCGGATGCAGGATGCCGAGACGCGGGAGAGTCTGGAAAACGAAGTCGAGACCCTATGCCAGCAGTACACCGCCATCTTCCGGCGAAACATCCAGAGCCGCTTCCCGCAAGTCGCCTTTGTGGAAAGCATCGAAGACAGCGACCGCAGCTGGTACGCCCTGCGCGACGGCGGGCAGTACCGCATGGTCCGTGACATCGCCGCCAACATGCTGCTGCTGACCAATGTCATGGGCGAAACCAAGCAAATCGAGGAGCAGGCCGGACTCTAGCCGTTCTGCGCTTTCTTCAAATAGATGGACCGGACCTGCGCGTTCGGCGTGAACTGCGGATTCTCCAGTTTGACTCTCACATCATTTACCCCGACTGACGGCAGCCGGCCCTGCAGGTCGTCTTTTGTGGTACGGCACTGCAGCAGGGCATCGTACTGCTCAAACTCGATTGCGACTGTCCCGTCGCTGTAAAGCCAGACAGCCACATCATCGTTCGGGAAGGTGAAGAAGTCGTTGATACGGCTGCCGACACACAAACGGGCGTCACCGTCCCAGTACAGATTCCGGGTGATACTGTATCGCGGATCGAAAACTTCGATGGAATACACCTTTCCGTCTTCCATCTGGACTTGCAGGACATCCTGTTCACCCAAATTGACTTCCCAGAGGTCGCCGCCTTGCGAGTAGTTGATGCCATAGCCGATGGGATCAGGCTGGAGATACAGGTCAGGAATCGGCAGTCCCAGGAGGATCAGGGCGAATCCGTCGCCATGGATGCAAGGAACCGGAACGCTTTCATCCCGCACGAATTCGCTGCCATTCCAGCGGTAATACAACTGAAGGGCGCTGTTTTCAGCCACATCCCAGTTGTCGAGCGTATTGAGATCGATGGTAATGCCTTCCGTATCGAAACGATAATTGAAAACCCTGTCACGCATGGCTGCCCGCAGGTTGACCAGGTCTTCGCAACCCGCAAGGCGGATGATATCGTTGAAATCATCCCCGCGCGGGACAGGATTGAGCGGAAATTCCACTTCGTGGGCGTTCTTCGTCTCCGGATCGTATTCGTAAGCCCGGATGTATTTGGTCGCCGAGGCATCGCAACCTCCATTCTCTGCCAGCAACACCAGGATATGTCCGTCGGCATCGTATTTCCAGCACCCCAGTTGGAATCCATCATAGCAGTCCCCATCGAAGAGGGAATAAGACAAGTTGTTGCAAACAGGATGGATGAATTCGCGGTAGCCGTCGTAACTGTCCCGAAGTTCGTCCCGAATCCGGTCTTTCACGCTTTGGGCGGCAAACTTGTCGGTCATGATATTGCCGCCAAACAGGGAAAAGATGGAAAAGAGCTGGTCAAACGTATAGTCTTCTTGATGAATCTTCTGTAAATCAATGGCTTTCGAATCTGTTGCAGGAGCAGTACCTACGTCCGTCGCACCGATTGGATCCGTCGTTGTCGCTGCGCCGGGAGTGGGTTTGTTTTCTTTGCAGCCCATGACCAACAGGGAGGCCATCGCCATTAGGAAAAGGAAATTTTTCATAATTTTTCGTTAATTTCACAAAGATAGGCAAGATTTTCAAAAATATTGCTATATTTGCAGTCCCGTTTCGGGAACAAACCGGTCCTTTAGCTCAGCTGGTTTAGAGCGCCTGCTTGACAGGCAGGAGGTCAGCAGTTCAAATCTGCTAAGGGCCACAAGAAAAACAGTCACGAGAATACTCGTGACTGTTTTTCTTGTGGCCCTGGGGGGCCAACTTTTCTAGCGGGGCACTTCCCCGCACCCCTCGGCCTTCGGCCGGGTCACGAGAATACTCGTGACTGTTTTTCTTGTGGCCCTGGCCCTGGGGGAGGCGCATCCAAAGTAGAAAAAATGTATCTTTGTATAGATTTGTACAGCCCTCCCGTTCCCATGAAAAAAACACTTCTCCTGCTGGCCGCCGCCTTACTGATGCTAGGCCACGTCGCTGCCCAACCTTCGAAACAGTACATCACCGTTTATGCCGAACCGGACCATGCCGACTGGGTATATGCCTGCGGTGAGAAGGCCGCAATTACTCTTTATGCCGTCAAGGAAAATGTCCGGATGCCCCTGACAGAAATCGAATATAGTTACGGCCCCGAGAAACTGAAAGCCGAAAAGAGCGGCAAAGTGACGACCGATAAAAACGGCCTCGCCCATATCAACATACCCGGGCGCAAAGTTCCTGGTTTCTCGACCATCAACGTCAGTGTCACTTTTGAAGGAAAGAAATATACCGGGATGACCAACATCGGATTCGATCCTTATAAGATTGCTCCCACGACATCCCTGCCCGACGATTTCATGCAATTCTGGGACAACGCCAAAGCACTGGCAGCCCAAGTGCCGATGCTTACCCGCGTCCGCTATGCGCCGCACGAGAGTGATGACCGCGTGGATGTCTATTATGTCCGTATCCAGTCGTACCGGGTGGGCAACTATGTGTATGGCGTCCTTTCCGTTCCGAAAACCGAAGGTCGCAAGCCCGCCATTCTCCGACTGCCCGGTGCTGCCGTCCGTCGATTCAGCGGCATCGATCCGCTGGCGTATGAAGGCTTCGTGGTGCTGAACATCGGGGTCCATGGCATTCCGGTGGACCAGGATGCAGAAATCTACCGCCAACTGGAGAATGGCTCGATGTCGGGCTACGTCCTCAAAGGTATCGAGAACCGCGACACGTACTATTACAAACGGAGCTATCTGGGTTGTGTCCGCGCTGTCGATTACCTGTGCAGCCGCGAAGATGTAGACACAGACCGTATCGCCTGCTATGGCGGCAGCCAGGGCGGCATGCTCTCGATTGTAACAGCCGCCCTCGACAAACGCATCAGCGCCCTCTTCGCCTACTACCCGGCATTCTGCGATGTAACAGGCTACTACTATGGCCGAAGCGGCGGCTGGCCTCACCTGTTTATTGATAGGAGCGACCCGCTCATCGAACAGAAAGTGGCAGTGTCGAAATACTATGATGTCGTCAACTTCGCCCGTTTCCTCACCCAGCCCGGCTTCTACGCCTGGGGCTTCAACGACATCGTCTGCTGTCCTTCCTCCACCTTCTCCGCCTACAACGTCATCACCGCTCCCAAGACCCTGAAAGTCGCCCGCGACACCGGCCATTGGCTCTACCCCTGGCAAACGGAGCAAGCCCTCCAATGGCTGAAAGACCAATTCAAGATGTAGCCAACCTTCCCCCCCCCCGTGAACCGCTGTAGGCTAATGAACTGATTATTAGCACAAACTGAAGAATCGCCCCAATGTCTCGCAACGGGGCGATTCTTCATAAATATCTGTCCAACATGCCGTTAGCCTCCAGCCATCCTCAAACTCTGCCGCGACAGGATTGTAGCAAGCCGTTGGATCCTGTCGTGTCCGCATTTTCAACAGCTTGGCCTTTTTTCCTGCCGAGACAGGACTATGGCGCATCTCTCAATCCTGTCGCGGCAAAAACCGCTGTAAAGATGTTTCACTTGGGGAAACCGCAGTAAAGATGTTATGCCTGGGGATACTTACAGGCAGAAAGCGCAACTGCGAAGGGTATATGCTTGGAAAACCTTAGCCACCCTCGGCTATTAGAGGGAGGGGCCCGCCGCGAAGCGGTGGGAGGGGTCGCGCGGAGCGCGACGGTTTTCCAAGCATATACCTTTCACAGCGGAGCGACCGATGAAAGAGAACGAGATGTCCGACCGGAGCCGGGTATGACGGCGGCCGGAACGGCTCATGAGAACAGCGGCTGGTGGAAGATAAGTTGGGCGAGACTTTCGACAACGGAGGCCAGACCGATGAGGGCGATGATGATGCCCGAGATGCGGTTGATGACCAACATCTGACGGAGGCGGAAACGCTTGCGGAAGAGACTGATGCCGCTTGCCAGAAGGAACCACCAGCTGGCTGTTCCCAAAAAGATGCCTGCCAGCACCACCAGCACGGCCGGAGCCCGATAATGCGTACCCAAGTCCAGGCCGAAAAACGCAAAGAGACCCAGCATCAACACCAGCGCCCCCGGATTGGAAATCGTCATCAGGAAACCGCGCAGGACTTCCTTGACATGCCGCGAACTGCTGACCGGAGTTGTCTTCGACTGCTGCAGATCCTTGATCGGGTTCTTCATCGCAATCTGCAGGCCGATAAGCAGGATGATCACGCCACCCACCAGCATCACCCAGATCCGGTTCCGGTCCAGGAAATCACTGATGAACGACACCGAGAACAACGCGATGGCTGCGTAGAAGACGTCCACGATCGACGAACCGAGCCCGACAGCAAAACCAGCCCAGCGGCCCTTGCTGAGCGCCTTCTGGATGCACATGATACCCAGCGGGCCCAGCGGAATCGAAGCCGCCAGACCGATCAGAATCGCTTTCAGAAAGTTAAGTACCATGACTCCCAAAACGCGACAAAGATACCATAATTTAAGAACATTCCCGCAAAAAACCTATCTTTGTAACAGAATGCTTCAAACTAGTCCGGAAATGAAAAAAGCATCTTCTTCCCGTGCGAAAGGAAACCTGTGGTTGCTGGTGGCCGGTTTCATCCTGCTGGCGAGCCTCCCCTATCTCGTTCCCCGCCTTGGATTCCTGTCCCTGATTGCCTTCATCCCGCTTTTCCAACTCGACAGACAGCTCCGCGAAAACCAAGTTCGCCACGCCTTCTGGTACTATTACGTCGCATTCCTGGGCTTCAATATCGCCACCACCTTCTGGATCTGGTTCGTGTCCGCCGCCGGCGCTATCGCCGCCATCCTGCTCAACGCCCTCCAGATGGCCGCCGTCTTCGCCATCTACCGCTGGGCTGCAAGGATCATCCGCCAGCGGGAGAAACGGCCTTCCCTGGCTGAAGGTTTATCCCTGCTGTTCTTTGCCATCACCTGGCTTGCATGGGAGCACGTCTATTTCAACATAGAGCTTTCCTGGCCCTGGCTCTGCCTGGGCAATTCCTTCGCGACCAATCCCGAGATGGTCCAATGGTACGAATGGACCGGCGCCGTCGGCGGCTCCGCCTGGATTCTGCTGTGCAACATCCTTTTGTACCTGGCCATCAGCAGCCCGGCCCGCCGGGCCCGCCGCATCACGGGCTGGAGCGCCGCCGCCATGATCTTCCTTCCGCTTCTGACCTCCGAAATCCGCTATGCCACGTACAAAGAGTCCGAAGACCCGATGGAAGTGGTCGTCATCCAGCCCAATATCGACCCGTTCGAGAAATACGGCGTCAAGCCGCAAAGCGCGTACGACGCACGGCTCATCGAACTGATGGCTCACGAGGTAACCCCCCAGACCCGTTTCGTCATCACGCCCGAGACCTTTACCTTCGACTTCGATATCGACCAGCCGGAATCCAGCGCTTCCTACCGGCGGTACCGCGCCTTCCTTTCCGCCCATCCCGAGACTGACCTGTTGCTCGGCGCACTCACCTTCCGTTATTTCGATTGCAGCACCAAGCCTACGCGCAGTGCCCGTCCCAACGGGCCGGGCAAATGGTTCGATGTGTACAATACGGCCTTGGTGATGGACAAAGACCAGGTGTATGGCTCCTATGTCAAATCGAAACTGGTACCGGGCGTGGAAATCATTCCGTATGAGAACGTTTTCAAGTTCCTCGGCCCTATCGTGGCGAAATTCGGCGGATCGAACTCCAGTTACGGCACCCAGGACGAAATGGATGCCATACCCTGCAGCGACGGACGCAAGCTCGGCGCCATGATCTGCTACGAATCCGTTTATGGCGACTGGTCGCGCATGGCCACGAAGAAAGGCGCCTCCTTCCTGGCCGTAATGACCAACGACGGCTGGTGGGGCGATACGCCCGGCTATCGGCAGCACTTCAACTATGCACGCCTGCGGGCCATTGAAAACCGACGGGATGTGGTTCAGGCCGCCAATACCGGCACGTCCGGCCTTATCAACCAACGGGGCGATGTGCTGGCTAAGACCGGCTGGTGGGTGGAAACGACGCTGAAGGGAACCATCAACGGCAACAGCCAACTTACAGCCTTTGCCCGTCACGGAGACCGAACAGGCCGTACAGCCAGCATTGTCTTTCTGGTGCTGCTGGTGGCGCTGCTTATTTGGAAACTGGCTGACGCTTCGGATAAGCGATCCGGGCGTGGTAAATCTGCATCAGGTAACGCTTGAAGGACTCCTTCACGAGGTTGATGTCGCGCAGCGAGATGTCCGCCTCGGCCAACTGCGAATCATCAAAACGGTTCGCCATGATCTTCTCAACCAGCGCTGAAATACTCGCTTCGGAATAGTCTTTCAAGGAACGGGAGGCTGCCTCCACCGCATCCGCCATCATGACGACGACCTGCTCTTTGGTACGCGGCAACTTTCCCTGATAGGTAAACGGCTCCTTGTTGGCCGGATCGCCCCCGCCATTGCAATAGACATTGTAGAAATAGAGCGTGAGGGAACGTCCGTGATGGCAGACAATGAAATCGGTGACTATATCCGGCAACTTGCTTTTCTTGGCCAGCGCAAGCCCGTCTGCCACATGTTTGATGATGGCCCGGGCACTCTCTTCGGGGGTCAGGCCGGCGTGGTAATTCACGCCTTCCGCCTGGTTCTCGATGAAACACATCGGATTCTCCATCTTGCCGATGTCATGGTACAGCGCACCGACACGCACCAGCATGGCATCGGCTCCAATCCGTTCAGCGGCATGTTCGGCCAGATTGGCCACCTGCAGCGAATGCTGGAAAGTGCCCGGGGCCTTTTTCTGCAAGTCCTTGAGCAACTTGTTGTTGGTATCCGACAAATCCCAGAGGCGGGAATAGGAGACAAAACCGAAGATCTTTTCAAACAGGAAGACGAACGGCAGCAGTACGATCACCAGCACGGCATGGATGGCCAGATACGGGAAGCTGACCGACTTGAAAGCATAGGTCAAATCCCCGGTTCCCAACTTGAAGGCGAAACTGACCAGCACAAGGGCTACGAACACAAAGATGACATTCAGGAACTGGAGCCAACCCCGGTTGAGGCGGCTGTAGGCGAAGAGGGCTACAGAGCCTGATACCAGGTTCATGAAATAAAGCTCCACGCCATTTTCCGGAATCACCAGCAACGGGATCAACGACACGGCATACACCGTCCAGGAAAGGTTGTCGTGGAAGAACGCACTCATGTAAAGCGCCAGGACGGCAAACGGGAACAGATACAGCAAGTGCTGGTCGACGCGGAACAGGATGGCCGTACCTGCAAAAGCGATGAGCAGCATCAACATCAGGAAAACCAATTTCCGTAGATCCTCATAAACCGTGCGGTTGATGAAACGGACTGCAAAGAAGAAAATGGCCAGGATCGTCAGGACAATGAGCAGATGGCTGGCAAGCAGTGCATTCGGAGAGCCAGAATACCCATAGCTCATTTTGTATTCCGCTTTATAGGAATCCAGGATCTGGCAGATGTCACCCGTGACGATCTCCCCTTCCGAGACAATGAGCTGCCCGGCATAGATCATGCCCTTCGTAGGGGAAATATAATTGACCGCCTCGCGGTGGACCAATTGCGTCGTATTCTCGTCATAGAACAGGTTTGGGACGATGAACGACTTGATATTCAACTGATTGGAAATCGAATCGATATCCATGTCCGGGTAGTCGAACACCAAGTCGGAGCGCAGCACATTCAGGACGCGGGCCAGGTCATAGACATCGTCGGCCGGAGTCTCGACAACCCGCTTGTCTCGCTTGATGAAGATCACCTGGCCAGAAGAGATCCCGGAACCGAAATCCGCGACAATGCCCCGCTCATACGCCTCGCTCAGGTGAGCATACATCGCGTGCGTGAGCTGTTCGTCCAGTTGCAAAGCCACGGCCTTGTGGCCGAACTGTTCCAGGATCGGAGCAGCCACGGAAGGATCATAACTGAAATACGGCACGGTCTCGGACGCCCGTTCTTCCTTCTCCTGCAGCATCTCCGCTTCCGTCTTCAGGATCGGGAAATCGATGGGAGAAATCAGCGTCTCATAAACCCACGGACGGCCCTTCTGGTACTCATACTGGAATTTCCCCTCCCGGGGATACAGCAGCAGCATCAGCACGGCCAACACAATAAAACAGATATAGATCCGATAATTTTTCATAACTTTGTACAGACGGACAATCAGTAAAGTTACGCAAAAACTCCGGAATATGAAAAAAATCCTCCTGACCCTGCTGGGAACGGTCCTTGCGCTGGCCGCCGGTGCCCAGGACCTCGTCGTCATCGAATCCCCCAACCTGCACTGCAACGATTCCGTGCTGGTCTTCGTGCCGCAACAATTCGAGTCCTTCTACGCACCGGAATACTGCGTGGAGTGCTGTGGCGATCCCGATCCCGTACCGGCCCTTTTCCTGCTGCACGGTTGGTCGGGCTGCTACCGGGACTGGTCCAATAAAGCAGACATCCAGCGGGTTGCTGACTCAACGGGATTCATCATCATCTGTCCGGACGGCTTCTACGACAGTTGGTATGTCAACGCCAATGATCCGGAAAAGATGCAGTGGCGCACATTCTTCGACCAGGAGCTCTATCCGAAGATGATGGAAAAATACTGGCTCAAACCGGAAATGACATTTATCACAGGCCTCTCCATGGGCGGGCATGGTGCCATCAACCTCTTCCTCGACGATGTGTCGCGTTTCCGGGCCGCCGGTTCGATGAGCGGTGTCCTCGACCTGAATTACGAGAATGGACGTCTCGGCCTGTCAGACCTGCTGGGTCCCTACCCGGAGAGTCGCCGGCATGCAGAGGAATCGGCCATCAACCGGATTGACCGGGCCAAAGGCACTGACAAACTGATGCTGATTACCTGCGGCTACAGCGACAGTCTGTATGGCGCGTCCCGCAGTTTCTGCGAAAAATGCAAAGAGGCCGGGGTTCCGTACATCGAAGTGTACTCCCCCGGCACCCATTCCTGGCGCTATTGGGATTACGCGCTGCGGCTCCACCTCTGGTATTTCAGCCGCATCCTGAACGAAGAAAACCTCGGGTATTGATCCCGAGGTTTTCTCTTTTACAGGCCGAAAGGCAGATTACTGAACACTCATATTCAGAATCACATCGGAATCGTACACACCCTTCTCGAGTTTCTCCCGGATTTCGGCGAAGGCGTTGAGCGTGTACTCCACGTCTTCGAGAGTATGGGCCGCCGTGGGGATGATGCGGTACATCAGGATGCCCTCGGGCACGACGGGGTAAGTGACCACGGAGCAGAAGATGTGGTAATTCGAACGCAGATCGATCAGGATATTGGTCGCCTGGGCCATGTTGCCCTTCATGAAGACAGGCGTCACACACGCCTCCGCTACGCCGATATCGAAGCCCCGCTTGCGGAGACCCTCCTGCAAGGCACGGGTCACCGTCCAGAGTTTGGCGCGAAGTTCATCGCCTTCCGGGCCACGGATGATTTCCAGGCGCTTGAGACAGCCTTCCACGATGGGCATCGGGAGCGCCTTGGCATAGATCTGGGAACGGAGATTGTAGCGCAGGTAGTCGATGACATAGTGCGGACCGGCCACGAAGCCGCCGATGATGGCCATACTCTTGGCATAGGCGCCGATGTACAGGTCGATATCGTCCATCACACCGAAATGTTCCGACGTACCGCGGCCGTGGGGCCCCATCACACCGAATCCGTGCGCATCATCGATCAGGATGCGGAACTTGTATTTTTTCTTCAACGCCGCAATCTGGTCCAGGATACCCAGGGCACCCGTCATGCCATAAACACCTTCGGTAATCAGCAGCACACCGCCGTCCTGTGCTTCGGCCTCTTTGCAGGCGCGTGCCAGAATCGTCTCGCAATGCTTGATGTTGTTGTGACGGTATTTGTATTTGCTGCCGATATGCAGGCGGATACCGTCGAGCAGGCAGGCATGGCACTCGTTGTCATAGACAATCACGTCATGACGTCCTACCAGCGCGTCGATGGTCGAAACGATGCCCTGATAGCCGAAGTTGAAGAGGAACGCGTCCTCTTTCTTCTCGAATTCAGCCAATTCCTTCTCCAGACGTTCATGCAGCGAGGTATGGCCTGTCAGCATGCGGGAACCCATCGGATAGGCCAGACCCCAGCGGGCCGCAGCCTCGCCGTCCACCTTGCGGATTGCCGGATGGTTGGCCAGGCCGAGGTAGTTGTTCAAGCTCCAGCAAAGCACTTCCTGTCCCTGAAAACGCATGTGGGGTCCGAGTTCGCCTTCCAGTTTGGGGAACATGTAATACCCGAAGGCCTTGTCGCGGTACTGGCCCAGCGGGCCGCCCGAATCTCTTTCGATTCTTTCAAAAATATCCATGATGATAAAACTTAAAAAACAACCTGTTTCTTTTCAAGACCGTCTGCGCCCACGCAGCCGTGAGTGGGAGGGGCCCAAAGCGCAGCTTTGGGAGGGATAGGCCCCGGAGGGGCCGTAGTCTTGAAAAGAAACAGGTTGTTTTTTCATTAAAATAAAAATCTATTGAATTATGCGTCGATGTTAGCGTATTTGGCGTTCTGCTCGATGAACTCGCGGCGGGGCGGAACGTCATCGCCCATCAGCATCGAGAAGATGCGGTCGGCTTCGGCAGCGTTTTCGATGTGGACCTGACGAAGGATGCGCTTCTCTGGGTCCATGGTCGTGGCCCAGAGCTGCTCGGCATCCATCTCACCAAGACCTTTGTAGCGCGAAACCAGCAGGCCGGTGTCCTTGCCCTTGCCGATGCGCTCGATGGCAGCAGAGCGCTCTTCGTCGGTCCAGCAGTATTCCTCCACATTGCCCTTCTTCACGCGGTACAACGGCGGTGTAGCGATATACACATAACCGCTGCGGATCAGGTCGGGCATGTAGCGGAAGAAGAAGGTCAGGATCAACGTGGCGATGTGCGAACCGTCGACATCGGCATCGGTCATGATGATGACCTTGTGGTAACGCAACTTGGACATATTGAGCGCCTTGGGATCTTCTTCCGTGCCGACGGAGACGCCCAGGGCCGTATAGATATTGCGGATGGATTCGCTTTCGAAGGCCCGGTGCTCCATGGCTTTCTCCACATTGAGGATCTTGCCGCGGAGCGGCAGGATGGCCTGGAACTGACGGTTGCGGCCCTGCTTGGCCGTTCCGCCTGCGGAGTCACCCTCAACGAGGAAGAGCTCGCAGTTGGCCGGATCGCGGTCCGAGCAGTCTGCCAGTTTGCCCGGCAGGCCCGAACCTGACATCACGGTCTTGCGCTGCACAAGTTCGCGGGCTTTGCGGGCCGCGTGCCGGGCCGTAGCGGCCAGCACCACCTTGTCGACAATGGCGCGGGCATCTTTCGGATTCTCTTCGAGATACTGGTCGAGCGCCGCGCTCACAGCCTGTGACACGGCCGCCATCACCTCGCTGTTGCCCAGCTTGGTCTTGGTCTGCCCTTCGAACTGCGGCTCAGCCACTTTGACCGAAATGACAGCCGTCAGGCCTTCGCGGAAGTCGGACGGGTCGAGGTCGAACTTGAGTTTGGAGAGCAGGCCGTTCTTGTCGGCGTAGCTCTTGAGCGTCGTGGTCAGGCCGCGGCGGAAACCGCTCAGGTGCGTACCGCCTTCGATCGTATTGATATTGTTGACGTAGGAATGGACGTTTTCGCTGAAACCGGTGTTGTACTGCATCGCGATCTCGATGGGAATGACCTTGTCGGTCTCCAGGTAGATCGGTTTCTCGGTGAGTTTTTCGCGCACACCGTCGAGATACTGTACGAACTCAACCAGCCCATGCTCGGAGTAGAATACTTCCTCCTTCGGCTCGGGTTCCACGAGATTGCCGTTCTCATCCATTTCTTTCTCGCGCGGACGAAGGTCGCGGAGCGTGAGGCGGACCCCTTTGTTCAGGTAAGCCAGCTCACGCAGACGGCCGGCGAGGATATCATAGTCATAGACCAGGACCGTGAAGATTTCTTTGTCGGGCTTGAACGAGATGATGGTACCCGTATCCGTGGCCTCGCCCACGACCTTCACATCGTAGAGCGGCTTGCCCTGGGAATACTCCTGTTTGAAGATCTTGCCTTCGCGGTGGATCTCGGCGGTCAGATGGGAGGAAAGGGCGTTCACACAGGAAACGCCGACACCGTGCAGACCACCGGAAACCTTGTAGCTGTCCTTGCTGAATTTACCACCCGCGTGCAGCACGGTAAGCACCACTTCCAGGGCGCTGCGCTTTTCCTTCTCGTGCATGCCGGTGGGGATGCCGCGGCCGTTGTCAGAAACTGTTATGGAATTGTCGGGATTGATAGTCACGACGATATTGTCGCAATAGCCGGCGAGCGCCTCATCGATCGAATTGTCCACAACCTCATAGACCAGGTGGTGCAGACCGCGGGAGCTGATATCGCCGATATACATGGAGGGGCGTTTGCGCACCGCTTCGAGTCCTTCCAGGACCTGGATACTGTCGGCCGAATAGCTTTCGTTTCTTTCTTTTTCTTCCATGAAAATCTATCTTCTTATAAACGAACAAAGATAACGAAAAACAGCGGAAAATCCTATGATTTCCGCTGTTTTTTCAAATAAAAGAGTCGCTAGAAATTCAGGCAGATGCCGCCGCCGAAATTGATGCCCGGCTCCAGGTAGAGCGGCATGTACTGATTCTTGTGGTTCAGCAGGTTCCCCACCTTGGCAAAGACCGAAAAATGCTTATTGATCAGATAGTTGAGATTCAAATCCACATCCACGATAGCCGGCACTGCGTACAGAGCGGGCGCCTCGTACATCACGTGGGGCAACTCGGAGTTATACTGGACCTGGTTGAACATCGCGCCGCTGGTCTTGCTACGGTAATTGCACTCGATCTGCGCGATGAGCCGTTCCCGGAAATTGTAACGGACAAAGGCATAGCCGGTCCAGGCCGGCATTTCGGTCACGATGCTCTTATCGCCGCGGTCGGCATAGCGGGCATAACGCAGGCGACCGCCAAGCGCCAGTTCCTGCGAACGCCAGAACACCTCGGCCTGCGCCGAGAACTGGCTGACATCCCGGTAAGAAGCAGTCATCTGCCGCAGTGCCGTCCCGTCGATTACCGGAATGAAGATCATCTTGTTGTTGTACAGCTTGTAGTTGCCCTCCAGATTGATACCGAGGCGGCCGCCGATCACCCCTTCCAACGAAAGGGTCGCGTCCAACGGACGGGATCCGAAATCCATCTCGCTGGTGGGAAGGACAATCGGGCAATCGTCAATCATCCGGGAATACGGATTCAGGTCGTTGCCGCCCGTCACGACGGCATGGGCCCACAGGGCCTTGTCAACCAGTGTGTAGCGAATATCCACATCCGGGAAGATGCTGCTGCGGGGACGCAGGTCCAGACCGGGTTCCGGAATCGAACCGAGCATGCCGTAACGGGTCCCGAATTTCACGCCAAGCCGTGCATTCAGCCGCTTCCGCTGGTACTGGTAGATCGGTGAGAACTCGACGATGCCGATGCTGAAGTCGTGGATGCCGGCATAGGACGCATACTCGATGTTCATATCCACATAGATCCGGTGGATGTCGAACGAGGCGCCCACATAGCCGTTGACCGTGAGGAAACCCTCCGACAACGTATCTCGGCCTGCCAGGATGCCTTCGTCCAGGGCGAACTCCTTGCCAGTCCTGCGGTACGAAAGCGTCACGTCGTAATAGACGGTATTCTCCTCTTTCTGGGCTGAGTTCAGGTTAAAAGCGGCGGTCAGGCTGTTGTTCTTATGGTTGGCCGTCGGGAAATACCCGTCTGCCCAGGCGGCCACTGATTCTGCGCCATTCGGATCGGCCGTATAGTTGTACCGGTCGAAATCGTATTTGATGTCCAGCATCAGTTCCCCCGTGGCCCAGTCATACGTAAGGTCGCCGCCCACCGTATTTTCCTGCCGGGACGTTTTCAAGACCGGGAACGTATTGAAGCCACGTCCCAAGTCCCCGAAGAACGAGTTGTGACGGCCGTACAGGCCGGAGCAGAAGCCGTTTTTCGGCTTGGATTGGATATAGATCTCCCCGGCCGGCATCCACCCCTTGTCCAGGGGGGCATACTGGGTTCCCAGACGCGTGAATACGAACGGAGTGCGGTTGGCACCGACCGTCGCAAGCTGCACCGTCTCGTACGGGGTGAAATCGTAGAGATCGCCATACGGGCGGTTGAAGATGGAATAATCGAAGTGTACGTCGAAGCGGTGCAGGGAATCGTCCACCGAGACAGGGATGGCCGGCTTGCGGATCCCGTCGAGATTGACGTCGTAAGGACGGCTAACTTCCACTGTAGCCACCTGGGCCCGGAGCGTCACGGCACCGGCCAGCAGGCAAAGGATCAGTCCGAATCTTTTCATCGCTTCAACGTTTTAAGCATGTCCAGCCGGCTCCGTACCTGCCCGAGGACGTCGTCATCCTCCCGGGTAGGCTGATAGCCGTCCAAAATACTGTTGAATGTCGCTTCCGCCTGGGTCAGGTCGCCCCGGTCGGCATACGCATCGCCCAGGACAATGAAACTCTTGGCCAGCCAATACACCTGGCTGGAACCCGCATCGGAGAAGGCAAAGACCTGACGTTCCACTTCGGCGAAATCGCCCCGGTCATACGCCTCCTGAATCAAGGTGTAGGCGCTTTCCGCTCCATACGCATCGGCACGGTCGGAAGCAAGCTCGGTGAAGAGACGGCGGGCATTGTCCCGCTCGCCCGTTGTCCGATAAGCCTTAGCCATCAGGAAGCGTGCTTCGCGCGTCCCCACGACTTGGGCACTGCGGATCACCTCTTCATAGTCCCTGGCGCCGAAGGAGGCGCGCATCAGGCCATTGTAAGCATCCCGGCGGACATTGTCGTCCCGCGTCTGTCCGATAAGCTGCTGATAGGCTTCGGCAGCTTTCTGGTAATGCTGCAGGTCATAGTTGATGGCGGCGTAGGCCTTGATGGCATCTTCCTGGCAACTGGAAGGGCCCATCTTCATCACTTTCTGGAAATTGTCGGCAGCCGATTCCAAACGGCCCGTCGCCCGCAGGCTCTCAGCCAGATAGAAGGTCGCCTGCGCAGTCCGACCGCCGGTAGGATACTGTGCCAGGAAGCGTTGCAACGCCGCGATAGCGGCCGTATAGCGTTCAGAGAGGAACATCTGTTCCGCCGCTCGGTAGAGCATCTGCTCGCGTTCCTCCGGACTCTTGATGTCGGAACGGCCGATCTCTTCCAGGTAGGTCAGGTATTCTTCCGGGCGGTTGCGCAACTGGTAGATACTTTCCAGGCCGGCCAGTGCATCGTCCGCATCCCCGGAGGAAGGGGCCGCGGCAACAACCGTCTTGTAGTACTCGATGGCTTTGTCGTACTTACGGTTGTTGGCATTGATGAGCGCCAGTTCCAGCAAGGCCTTCGTATAGTATTCGTTGCCCTTCATCCCGAGCAGGGTGAAGAAGCACTCCGAAGCATTCTCGTCTTTCCCCGACTGGACGTAAGTCCGGCCCAATTCGAAGAGCGCCTGCGGATACATCGGCGCCGTGCGGTGGATCCGCGTCACATCCCGGAGCAATTCGATCTTCTGGGAATCATTCCCCATCAGGCCATAAGCCACAGCCGCCTGCAACACCGGATAAAGGTCCTGTGAAGCGGGATCGGCCTGCCAGACGCGCTCATAAACGGCCGCCGCATCGGCATACTTACCCTGCATGAAGCACGCATCACCCAGGCGCGTCTGCGCATCACGCTCGTACTGGGCATATTCGCCGGAGACATTGAGGAAATTGCGGAAATTGTTCTCGGCATACACAAAATTGCCGCTCTTCAGGTAATTGTAGGCCTGATTGTAAAGCGCTTGCGGATAGTCCGAGGTGCTGCGGAAATCTTCGTCGAGCAGCAGGTTGCCCAGAATGGAAATCGCTTCGGAATAACGCTCGTCGCGGTAGCAGCACTCTGCCTGCCAGAAGCGGGCCAGGTTGCGCAGTTTCTCGTTCTCGCCGGTTTCCACAGCCGTCTCGAGCAGCGGTTCAGCCGCGCGGTAACCACGCCCTTCGATGAGTTGCAGGGCCCGGAAGAAGGCGGCTTTCTGCAGGTTGGCCGACGACTCGTCGGTATGCTGCCTGATGGCGCTCAACGCATCGACGGCAGACGCATAATCTTTCGAGAGAAGGAACGACGTAGCCATATAGTTATGGATGATGTCACCTTTCCCGCTTTCCGGATAGGCTTCCATATAGCGGCGGAACTGGGAGATGTCCGAATTGACGTCAAACGAGAGCTTGGCGAAATTGAACAGGGCGTCTTCCTGGATCACGGGGTCGAAATCGCATTCGGAAGCTGCCTTGAAGGCGTCCAGGGCCGCAATCTTGTTCTTGATTTCCAAATAGCTGTTGGCAGTGTAATACCAGGCATTCTGGCCGAGTTCGTCCTCCTTGCCCAGCACATGGGAAAACGACTCGATGGCGGCCGGCCAGGACTTGAGGCTGTAGGACACGATGCCGGAGAAATAATGGTCTTTCCGGCTGAGTTCCGCCCCGCTCTGGGCGTAGATGTCCATGTACTTGCGGGCGGACACCTGGTCGCCTTTTTCGTAATAGGCTTCCGAAAGGATGCGGGCCAGGCTGCTCTGCATCTCATTGTCCAGCTGCGCGTAAAGCGGCACACCTTTGCGGATCACATAGTCGTAATCCTTCAGCATCAGTTTGCTCTCCACGGCGAAATAATCGGCCATCTGGGAGAACTGGTTGCCCGGCCCCACCTGCTCGAAAAGCGGCACGGCCTCGGTGAACTGCTGGCGGATGTAATGGACATAGCCTTTATAATAAGTGGCCGGCAAGGTAAACTGGGAGTGAGGCGCAGCCAACACTTCTGAGAAACCTTCTTCGGCCCGCTCGTAACCGCCCGTGCGGAGATTGCTGTACGCTTTCTTGAAGGTGTAGCTTATCCGCTGTGACTTGTAAAGGTGGTTGCGTTCGATGGTATTGTAGATGGCCAGTGCCTCGACATAGCGGCCGGTATCGAAATAGCGGGAAGCCAGCGCTTCCTTAACCATCGACTGTTGCGGGGCGTTGGGATATTTGCTGCAGAAGGTATTGACGAGGCCCTCCGCGTTGACTTTGTCAAGGGCGATGGCACACATCACCTTGTAGGCCTCGATCTCCGATTTGTCCAGGGTGCGCAAGGATTCTTTCCCCAGCTCCGTGAACGCCTTTTCCGCGGCATAGTAAGACCCGCTGTAGTAGAGTTTGCGGGCCGATTCGAGGCGGTCGGAATGCTGCCGGTCCTTGACCTGGCCCCACAAGGGCGGCACCGCCAGGAGCAGCAGCAGGGCCACTGCGCCGTTTCTGAGGTATTGGGTCACGCTTTTCATCGTTCTATGATGCGAAAATAGTCAAAAAAAGTTAAATTTGTGCATCAAAGCATTCCTTATGAGCACTGATGCAACGCCAGTCGTCCGGTTTCGGGCCGCCGACATCTCCAACGGGGAAATCGTCGTGGTGGAGAACCTAGACCTGACCATCCTGCCCGGCGAATTCGTTTACCTGACAGGCAAGGTCGGCAGCGGAAAAACCTCCATCATCCGCGCCCTGACCGGGGAGAATCCCCTCCTTGGCGGAGCGGGATCCGTCGGCCCGTTCGACTTGACAAACCTGAAGAGAAAGCAAATACCATACCTCAGACGCACCCTGGGCATCGTCTTCCAGGATTTCCAGTTGCTGATGGACCGTTCCGTGGAGGACAATCTCCGCTTCGCGCTCCAGGCTACGGGCTGGAAAGACAAAGCCGCCATGGCCGAGCGCATCGAACACGTACTGGAAGCCGTGGGACTGCAGCACAAGGCGCACAAACTGCCGCACCAGCTTTCTGGCGGCGAGCAGCAGCGAGCCGCCATCGCCCGTGCCCTCCTCAACGAGCCCGCCCTCATCCTGGCCGACGAGCCGACCGGCAACCTCGACGAGGAAACGGCCCGCAGCATCATGGGCCTGCTCTTCGACATCAACCGCCGCGGGACGGCCATCCTGATGGTCACCCACAACCTGGCGCTTGTCCGCGCCTATCCTGCCCGTGTCATCACCCTCGAAAACGGAATCTGCCGTGAAGAAGTCCCAGCCCCGGTTTAAGCCGCAGTTCGCCCCGATCCTCACCTGGTTCGAGGCCAACCGGCCGCTGCCCAAGAGCGAATTGAATTTCCTTTCGCCCTACCAGTTGATTGTAGCCGTCATTCTCTCGGCCCAGTGCACCGACAAGCGGGTCAACATGACGACACCCGCGTTTTACAAGCGCTACCCCGATGTCGCTTCGCTGGCCGCAGCCACGGCGGACGAAGTCCTGCCGCTCATCAAGTCGATCTCCTACCCCAACAGCAAAGCCGCCCACCTGGTTGCCATGGCGCAAAAGGTAATGAAGGACTATGGCGGGGAGATCCCGCGTGAAATCGATGCTTTGATGACCCTGCCCGGCGTAGGGCGCAAGACCGCCAATGTGGTAACTTCCGTGCTCTACGACGAGCCTGTCATCGCCGTGGATACCCATGTTTTCCGCGTGGCGCACCGGCTGGGCCTTTCCGACGGGAAAACACCCTACGCCGTAGAATGCGACCTGGAGGCCGGGATTCCCGAAGAATTCCGGGCAAGGTCCCACCACTGGCTCATCCTCCACGGCCGGTACGTCTGCACGGCCCGGTCGCCCAAATGCGGGGAATGCGGCATTGCCCCCTATTGCCGCTACCATGCGCAATCACGCTGACATTTATGAAACCACCCTGCTCGACTTCCGGGACCACCTGAAGCTCGAGCGCTCGATGTCGCCCCATACCATCGTGGCCTACACGGGGGATGTCCGGAAGTATTTCGACTTGCTGCGCGCGGACGGTATCGCACCGGAAAACGCCTCCATCGACGAGATTTCCAGTTTCCTGGAAGCCCAGGTCTCAGCCGGCATCACCAAACGCTCGCAGTCACGCATCATCAGCTCCGTCAAAGCGCTTTACCGGTTTCTGGATGCAGAAGGCAAGTTGGGTGAGAATCCCTGTGACAAATTGGCGGCACCCAAGATCAATCCCTACCTGCCGACCGTACTCAGTGTGGAAGAAGTGCTGGCAATCCTCGAATCGGTGGACTTGTCCCAGCCCGAAGGACACCGCAACCGCTGCATCCTGGAAGTGCTCTATTCCTGCGGCCTGCGCGTCAGCGAGCTGGTGAACCTGAAGATTTCCGACCTGTTCCTGGACGAACAGTTCATCCGCGTCTTCGGCAAAGGAAGCAAACAGCGGCTCGTTCCCATCGGAGAACCCGCCATCAAGGCCATCCGGCTGTACCGGCAGATCCGCGACGCGGGGCCGGTTCAAAAAGCCGCGGAAGACATCCTCTTCCTCAACCGCCGCGGCGGCAAGCTCACCCGCGAGATGATTTTCCACATCGTCAAGGAACAGACGGCGGCAGCCGGCATCCAGAAGAACGTTTCCCCGCACACCTTCCGCCACAGTTTCGCCACCCACCTGGTCGAAAACGGCGCCGACTTGCGCGTCGTCCAGCAGATGCTCGGCCACGAAAGCATCCTCACCACCGAGATCTACACCCACGTCGATACCCGCAAGTGGCAGGAAACCATCCTGAAATACCATCCGAACCGGACGTAAGGCAAAATATGATTCAAAAGCGGGCATACAGCCACTGCCCAAGAGCCCGTCTTTCCAGCCGGGTTTGCCGTATCTGGGTCACGACAGGACGCTCATACGCTATGGAGTCCTGTCGCGGCAGGGATTCCGTGTGCTATTTTGTGTCGTTCGGTCCACCGCATTCCGATACAGCCCAAAAGCATCAACATAACATGCTGACCATGAACGTGTTGCTATAGTCTTTCTGTCCCCGTCAGAACAGAAAGACGGATTGGACAGACGGATTGGACACGGCGTGTAAGCGTGCCGGGCAATCCCTTTCGCCAAACAGGCGCAAGACGATACGCTTTCTGCGTAGTTAGGAGGAAGGTATCTGTGCGCTAAACCCCGAAATCGGCCTATGGAGCATAGCTTCAAGAACTCTATCGCTGATTATCAATACAATACGATGACCACCGGTGCGCTAGTTTGGCGATAATACTTTTGATGGTAACGAAAAGCCCGCAGATCTGCAATTCTTTCACAACACAATCATCCCGCCACGGCCCCGGAGGGGTGGCGGGATGATGATATATGCGAGGGATATAACGCGAACGACGAGATTATTCTTTCTGCGTGAAGGTCCTAGTATCGTTCTCGGCCGTGGTTGTGGAAACGGCCAAGTTCAGATGCTCGAACGTACTCGCGTCCGTGGGGCTTTCAATGCCGTCGATGATGATCTTGCATGTCGCGTCAGTTTTGTTGGTCTGGATCATAGCTGATGCCTTTGTTGACCTTTACTCCACCCACACTGCACGGACAGGTAGGCCGTAGGCTCGATGATCTTCACTATTTACCCAAATACTGGAACTTGAGAAAGTCAGATACCAAGCCTTGGTATCAGTCGATGTCAAAGTGCGTGTCCAGCAATAGCCCCAATTGCCGGACAACGTCGTCCTGATTCCGTTGCCGTCACAATTGCTCAGTGCTGGAATGAATATGGAATTGGTGTTGGACTTGCTGGTTATCAGGCGGCCGTTTACGCCACTGACAGTGGTCCATGTAACTGTGGTGTAATTGCTGTTGATCAGTTCCTCGCATTGCTCTTTGGAAGGCATACGCCAATGACTGCCCCAGTTCTGGTATGCGGCATCATTGTCCAAGTCCAATTCCGTCTTTTCTCCGTTGTAGTATTTGCTGAAAGAGCCACCACCATCTGACGTATCGAAATACGTGCTCCAGGAGAAGTTGGTTTTTCCGCTATTATAACCGGTTGTTTCGCCCCATGCGAAATAGTCACCGTACTCTGTCTTCGACGAGGCGCCGACATTCATGTTTGCCCATTTTGTACCGCTGGGCAGGCCAAGGTCAATAGCCTCTGGCCTCACGGTGACAGGACGTGCGGGAAAAGTATTAAAATGGACGACCCTACCTGTAGTATGAACAGGACCACTGAAGTAGAAGGACCACGCGTAGTTATTGTCGTCGTCCCTTGTGGAAGACCAATAGCTACCGTTAGTATTATCGTGTGCAGGAAAGAACAGGAAACCTCGTTCGGCCTTGACTACGGCACCCTGCTGACCATGAATAGATAGCCATGTATAGGAACAATTGCTGGAATTGTTGATCGACTCAAACTGCGCTTTTGTCGGCAGCGATACACCAAGAGAGTTAGCCTCGCTAAATGTATAGAATGATCCACGGGCTTCGGGCACAGACTGGCCATAGTTGCAGGTATGCCACCATAATCCTGAAATGTAGTCGTCATCTGTCAACTGGACCAACTTGTCACTTCCCACGGCCTGCCATTTGCTGTCGCCATTGGCGGGCAACTTCACAGAACTGTGACTAGAAAGCGTCTTGCCTGTGACATAATAATCGTGCCGCTCAGTACCGTCGGCCTTTGTCTTGGCGAAATAGTAATTGCTGCCGTAGCTGTAATATGCATTGATCTTGCCACTGAACAGGTAGCCGCCGCTATAGGCATAGCCGGGCATATCGTCGGCAGCCGTCTTGTTTGTCGTTTCGGTGACCGTACCGTCCGCAGAGATGGAAGCCACACCGACAGGGATTACCGCATCGCAGCCGAGCGAATACGCTTCATCCGCAGCACCGGCATCCTCCACGAAGAACTGCACGTAATTGTCAGGGACTGTCATATCGAAGGCACCGGTAACCTTGTTGCCGGCAACAGTATAATCGAGTGTAGCCGTCAGGTAGTATGCGTAATCCGTTTTGTTGAACACGAAACTTGTGCCGCTGGCAGAAACAGTTGCATTGCTGCCGAAGGGCAGGAACACCGCACGCATGGTTCCCGTATTACCGTTTTCAAGGCCAAGGGCCCCCGGTGTTGCGGTATCGCCGTTGTATTCAGCAGTGGCCCACGCAGATCCATCGTAGCTCATCTTCAGGTACTTCGGCGCTGAAACATTGCTAAAGAATACGAAGATGGCATCCCCGGCCTCCCAGCCGGACTTGACCGCTTTTGTCTGTATATCCGGATGGTTCGCCTGAAGGTCGAATACAATAGGTCCGGCAGTTGAAGACTGGAGCAAGTTTCCTTCATCGAAGGGCTCAAGCGGTTCTACTGTGCATGAGATGACAGCGAGAATCGCGAAAATCGAGAATACAAACTGTTTCATTACCATACCTCCTCATCTTGATTCATTCCAATAAATGTCGGATCGCTGGCGCATATCACGCCTTCTTGCCTGACCTCGAAGACCGTAGTCGAGGGGGCTTCGTAGAGTACTTTGTGTGATAGTTCCATCAGATGCTGTGTTTTCTACAAAAGTAGGGTATCCCTACGGAGGATTTATCCGAATTATGGAAAAAACAGGGTTCATTCTTGTAATTTCCGGGAATTGCAAGTAAGTTTTTCGGGAAACGGAAGCAGATATCCCGAGGTAAAACAGTATTTTTGCAACGATATGTCAAAAGTCTTCAAGATAAGCGCGTTGCTGCTGCCGGTGCTCCTGCTGTGCCTGGCGGTGCCTTGTCGGGCTGTGCAGGAGGATTCCACCGGGGTGCGATTCATCCCTATGAAATATGAAAGGCTCCCAGATTTGAACATACCCCGGGCGGGACATCAGGTTTTTGTTGCTGACGGAGAGCCGGTGGTGGTCGGCGGCCATACCGAGGGCTTTGTGAGGACTGCGACGGCCGAGTTTTTCAAGGACGGCGAATGGCATACCCTCAAAACTCACTATCCGCACGACTATGGCTTTTCGCTCAGGCTTGCCGACGGAGATTACCTTATCGGAGGCGGGTGCAGTGAAGAATTCGGAGTGGGGCGGACCTTCGGGGTGGAGCGATACAACCCTGCCGAGCATAGCTTTTCCGCTTTCCCTGTCCTTGACATCAAGCGGACCCTCTGCTCAGCGGCACTCCTCCCTTCCGGCAAGATTCTGGTATCAGGCAACTGGTATGCCGGCGATGCGCTGGGGCTTTCGGACGGGGAGCATCCGTTCGAAAGTGTGAAAGCGAGTGCTCAGAACCGCGCCGTTCCTTTCATCTTCCCTTTCGGGAAGGACGATGCGGTCGTTTTCGGTTCTCAAGACGAGCACGGGGAAAGGATTCTTCCCGTCATCGACCGTCTCCACGGTGAACCTTATACCAGCGAATTGCTGAATGAGTGGATTCCCTGGATGGACCATCAACAGACGACACGCCCGGACGAGATGCGGGCGAGTGACCCTGTTACAGGGGAGGTGTCGTATTTGTTCCGGGTCACCAATCAGGAAGGGAAAATTGCCATCCTGCGTTTCTGCGAAGGCGACTTTTCCAAAGTCGATACAGATTACCAGATTCCGAAGGAAGGGCCTTGGGGAACCATCCAGTGGTTCACGGTCCTCTATACGGACAGCAAGCGGGGCTCGGGACTGATGGTCGGAGTGGATGAGGATCGTCGAGTGTATCTGCTATCTGTGGACTACCGACCTTTATTCAGTGGCGGAGCGGCAGCCATCAAAGTGTACTGCACCAAACCGGACCGGGATTTCTACCATGGTGCATGCGCAATACTGCCGGACGGGCGGCTGGTGATAGCAGGCGGCATCCCCTCCAACAGCCATCTGACAGGCAATTACAACCCTTCGGCAGCCGTGTTTGCGTTCAGTCCCTTCGAGGAGGAAGATGCTGTCTCTGGCAACGGCATCGCACGGTGGATCTGGGCGCCTGTGCTGTTCGTCCTGCTTGCCGCAACTGGCTTTTTCCTGCTGCACCGGCGGCGGAAGGATGACCGCCAGGAGGATGAGAAGGCCGCAGAGCCGCCGGTCACGGAAACTCCGGAGTCTTCGGAGCGAGCGCATCTGCTCTATCGTAAACTCTGCGCGGTGATGGAAAAAGAGGAACTCTTCAAGCAGCCGGGGCTCTCCCTCGCCGATGTAGCGTCCCGCATGAGGACCAACACCAAATACATTTCATCCTGCATCAGTGCCGGGGCGGGTTGCAGCTTTGTGGAGTTTGTGAACGGTTACCGCATCCGTGCGGCTCAGGGAATGCTCTTGCGGGAGCCGGGGTTAAGGTTGGACGAAGTGTCGGAAGCTGTCGGCTTCGCCAACGAATCGACCTTTTACCGCAACTTCAAAAACGTCGAAGGCTGCACCCCGCAGCAGTGGCTGGAGCGGAATAAGAAAGGTTGATAAATGGTTCTGTCCATAAAATCGCCCTGTTCTATGGATAAACGGCTGAAAATGTAGCATTTATCCATAAAACCGCCCGATATTATGGACGGAATTGCTTCCGGCGGGTATAAAGCCATAGCGAAGCGTCGCGCGAAGCGCGAGGGGTCTGGGGATGTGCCCCAGTAAAGAAGGAGACGGCATAGCCGTCTCCGGGCTACGACAGAAGCCAGGCTGAAAAGCCTGGCTTCTGTCGTAGCCCCGGGCGGAATCGAACCGCCATCTAAGGTTTAGGAAACCTCCATTCTATCCGTTGAACTACAGGGCCTATTCTACTGGGGCTCTGCCCCAAACCCTGCCGCTACGGCCTGCTATTGCTCAGGCTCCCGCAACGGCCTTCGCTAGCGCCTGGTGGCGCTTGAATTACTGGGGCTCTGCCCTTCATTCAAAAAAAAGCCGGGGGCAGCCCGGCATTTTTTTACCTTTCAATCAGATTTACGCAACGGTTTTGTTGATGATCTGACGGCCGCGGTAGAAACCGCATTCAGGGCAAACGTGGTGATACATGACGGTAGCACCGCAGTTCGGGCAGGTGGTGAGCTGAGGGACGACGGCTTTATCGTGGGTCCTTCTCTTATCACGGCGCTGCTTGGAGATCTTGTGTTTCGGATGTGCCATTTTTTCCTTCTATTTTAATTGTTTTTGTTTCCCAATAAATCTTTCAAGCCTTCGAACGGACGGGTTGTCTCCCCCTCGGAGCCCGTATCCGAACCTTCGGATTCGCTCAGGTAGCGGAGCATCTCGGGATTGCATTTCCCTTCGGGATGCACCTTCACCAGCGGCAGGCTCAGGCAGACATAGTCGTAGATGAACTGATTGAGGCTGAGTTCCCGCTGGGAGTGGTCAACCACCACCACGTCTTCGTCTTCCGCGCCTTCCTCGTCTACTTCGACACTGCCGAAGCCGACCGTGAGCCGCGGGGCGATGTCCACCTTCAAGGTCAGATCGTCGAGGCAGCGGTCGCACTCGACGATGACGAAACCGGTGATTTCGCAAACGACGTCGAGGAGCGTCTGATGCCGGATCACGCTGACGCGCACACTGCAGTCGGCGTCCTTGATCTGGGTGTTTTCGAATGCTTGAAAGAACGGTTCCCCAATTTCAAACCGGAATGAACTTTCGCCGAAGGGCAAGCCCTTGATCGGAATGAGGATATCTTGATTCAATCTGTCCATGGCGGAAAAATTGGGGCTGCAAATATAGCAATTTATTTTAATAATCAATTCCTTTCCGCTCTTTTTCGTGCGGTTTCATCGAGAATGATCTTGCGCATCCGCATCGATTTGGGCGTGACTTCCACCAGTTCGTCTTCCTGGATGTACTCCAGCGCTTCCTCCAGGCTGAAACGGATCGGCGGCGGCAGCATCACTTTCTCGTCGGTGCCGGCTGCACGGACGTTCGTCAGTTTCTTGGTCTTGCAGATATTGATGACCAGGTCGAAGTCGCGGATATGCTCGCCGACCACCTGCCCGGCATAGACTTCCTCGCCGGGATCGATGAAGTAGCGGCCGCGGTCCTGCAGTTTGTCCATGGCGTAAGCGACAGCCAGGCCGGTCTCATGGGCGACAAGGGAACCGTTCGTCCGCTTTTCAATCTCACCTTTGTAAGGCTCATAGTCCTTGAAACGATGCGCCACGACGGCTTCGCCCTGCGTCGCTGTCAGCAGGTTGCTGCGGAGTCCCATCAGGCCACGGGCGGGAATCTCGAAATCGAGGTGGGTGCGGTCGCCACGGGTTTCCATGTGGATAAGGGCCCCCTTGCGTCGCGTCGTCATCTCGATGGCGCGGCCGACGAATTCTTCCGGCACGTCGATGGTCAGGTATTCAATCGGTTCGCAACGCTTGCCGTTGATCGTTTTGTCAAGCACACGGGGCTGGCCCACCTGCAGTTCGAAACCCTCCCGGCGCATCGTCTCGATCAGGATCGAGAGATGCAGCACGCCGCGGCCATAGACTACGAAGGAGTCGGCATTGACGCCCGGCTTGACGCGCAGGGCCAGGTTCTTTTCCAGTTCGCGTTCCAGCCGCTCCTTGATGTGGCGGGAGGTCACGAATTTGCCTTCCCGGCCGAAGAACGGGGAATCATTGATCGTGAACACCATGCTCATCGTCGGTTCATCGACGGCGATGGGAGGAAGGGCTTCGGGATTCTCAAGGTCGGCGATGGTATCGCCGATCTCGAAACCGTCGATGCCCACCACAGCGCAGATGTCGCCGCACTGGACTTCGTCCACCCGCTTCTTTTCCAGGCCTTCAAAGACCATCAGGTCCTTGATCTTCTGCTTTTCGACGATGTCATAACGTTTGCAGAGCGATACCGGCATATTGGCACGCAGGCTGCCGCGGGTGATGCGGCCGACTGCGATCCGGCCCACATACGGGGAATACTCCAGCGAAGAGATAAGCATCTGCGGCGTTCCTTCCACAATCTGAGGGGCAGGAATCACGTCGATAATCGTGTCGAGCAGCGGCGTGATGTCGGTCGTCGGTTTGCGCCAGTCGAGCGACATCCAGCCTTGCTTGGCGCTGCCGTAAACCGTCGTAAAATCGAGCTGGTCTTCCGTGGCGCCCAAGGCGAACATCAGGTCGAAAACCTCTTCGTTCACTTCGTCGGGGCGGCAGTTGAGCTTATCCACCTTATTGATCACGACGATGGGCTTCTTTCCCATTTCCAGCGCCTTCTGCAACACGAAACGCGTCTGTGGCATCGTACCTTCAAAGGCATCGACCAGCAGCAGCACGCCGTCGGCCATGTTGAGCACACGCTCCACCTCACCGCCGAAATCGGCGTGGCCAGGAGTGTCGATAATATTGATTTTCACGCCCTTATAGGGGACAGACACATTCTTGGCCAGGATGGTGATTCCCCGCTCCCGCTCCAGATCATTGTTGTCCAGAATCAATTCACCGAGGTCTTCCGCCTTGCGGGTCAGCTTGGCCTGGTAAATCATGCGGTCCACGAGGGTCGTCTTGCCGTGGTCCACGTGGGCGATGATCGCTACGTTTCTGATTGCTTGCATACTGCTTGAATTCTCTGAAAGGCGCAAAAGTAGAAATAATCTCGCAATTTTTGTATATTTTTGTACTATGGTTGAAAAGATCCTCATTCTCGACTTCGGCTCCCAGGTGACCCAGCTCATCGGACGCCGCCTCCGCGAACTCAACGTCTACTGCGAGATCCATCCCTTCAACAAGATTCCCCCCATCGACGACACGGTCAAGGGCGTGATCCTTTCCGGAAGCCCCTGCTCCGTCACGGCGCCCGACGCCCCGCAGGTGGACCTGCGCGGCATCAAAGGCCGCCTGCCGCTGCTGGGCATCTGCTACGGCGCCCAATACCTGGCCCACCACTATGGCGGGGCCGTCGCAAGCGCCGGTTCCAGGGAATATGGCCGTGCGGAACTCGAAGTGAAGCAGCGCGATCCGCTGTTCGACGGCGTGCCGCCCAAGAGCCCCGTGTGGATGTCGCACGGCGACACGATCACGGCTCTGCCGGACAATTCCACAGTGCTGGCCTCTACGGCAAGCGTAGTCAATGCAGCCTACCGCATTTTCGGCGAAAAAACCTATGCCGTCCAGTTCCATCCGGAAGTCTATCACACGGAGTACGGCTCGCGCATCCTGGCCAATTTCGTCAAGACCATCTGCGGCTGCAGCGGCGACTGGACGCCGGCTTCCTTCATCGATACGACCGTCGATGAACTGCATCGGAAGATCGGTGGCGACACGGTTATCCTCGGCCTGAGCGGCGGCGTCGATTCTACCGTGGCAGCCGTACTGCTCAACAAGGCTATCGGCGAGCGTCTCCACTGCATCTTCGTGGACAACGGCCTGCTGCGGCGCAATGAATTTGCCGAAGTGATGCAATCCTACCAGGGAATGGGGCTCAATGTCACGGGTGTCGATGCCGGCGAACGCTTCCTGTCGGCCCTTTCCGGACTTACGGATCCGGAAGCCAAGCGCAAGGCCATCGGCAAGACGTTCATCGACGTATTCGAATCGGAAGCACGGAAGGTGGAAGACGCCCGCTGGCTTGCCCAGGGGACCATTTATCCCGATGTCATCGAATCCGCCGCCATCGGCGGCCAGGCGGCAAAGATCAAAAGCCACCACAACGTAGGCGGTTTGCCTGAGAAGATGAATCTCAAGATTGTCGAACCCCTCCGGATGCTCTTCAAAGATGAAGTACGCCGCGTAGGCCGGGCACTGGGTATCCCCCAGTCGCTCATCGGCCGGCATCCTTTCCCGGGGCCTTCGCTGGCCATCCGGGTCCTCGGCGAAGTCACGTTCGAGAAACTCGAAATCCTGCGCGACGCCGACAAGATCTTTATCGATTCCCTGCGGGCGGACGGCCTCTATGACAAGATCTGGCAGGCAGGCACCATCCTCCTGCCCGTCAAAAGTGTAGGCGTGATGGGGGATGAACGCACCTACGAATATACAGCCGCCCTGCGCGCTGTCACCTCCACCGACGGTATGACCGCCGACTGGTATCCCCTGCCTTACGATTTCATGGCGCGTGTCTCCAATGACATCATCCGCCATGTCCGGGGCATCAACCGCGTCGTTTATGATATTTCCTCCAAACCTCCGGCAACGATTGAGTGGGAATAGCGGCCGCCGATGACGACGGCCACAGCCTGATTCAGCGCACAGAGCGGCCTCAGGTAAAGACCGGTCCTACACGCCGGCTACGAGGGCTTTGTACTTCTTGATGCAGGCGTCCAGACGCTCAGCAGCGGTGGTATCGCCCGGCACGTTGTGGGACGGGTGGATATAGAGTTTGACACCGCGTTCCTCAAGAATCTCGGCGACGGTGCAGATGGTCATCCAGACCAGGGTCACGAAAGCCACCGTGGAGAGCGGACCGATCTTGTCGAATTCCTTCTTCATCTTGACCGAAGCGTCCTGCAACGGGCAGCAGGAATCGACCACATAGTCGGCAACCTGGAACAGGTTCTTGCCGCTGGAATGACGGCCGGGCTTGTCACCCGTCTCACCGGCGGAGCCGAAGACGACGACCTTCATGCCGCGTTTCTTGGCTTCGAGGGCGACCTCGATATTCACAGCGTTGATGCCGGTATGCGAGAAGATCCACATGACGTCGTTCTCGTTGAAATTCCAGCTGCTCATGATGGCTTTGCCGTAGCCCTCGGCCCGCTCGAGCCAGAGGAACTGGTTGATGCCCATTTCACCGACAATATGGGTGAAGAAAGTCAGCGGAAGCTCGCAGATGGGATGGAATCCCACGAAACCGCCGATGCGAGGGTACATCTCTTCAATCGGAAGATTTGCGTGACCACAGCCGAAGGTGTGGACCATGTGTCCGGCCTGGATACAGTCGGCCATCAGGGTTGCAACTTTCTTGATGTTGTCCATCTGAGTCGCCTCAATTTTGTCCATAACGCCAAAGGCGTTCTTTTTCCATAAGTTAGCGTACATTGTAATTGATTTTAGTTATTGGATTGATAGAATCAGTTGTCTTCATTTCATAACGGCATTCCAAACCGCCGTCCGAAGCGTCCCGGCCGCGTCGTCGGCGTCATAGTCCCAGTACATGAGGCCTTTCATGCCCATTTTCAAGATATTATCTGCTTTGAGCGAAATGCTTTTCGGATTGTCGTACCCTGCCCACATTTTGCCATCCTTGGTAATGTAAGGCACCATTCCCTTCTCATCCCAGTTGTCAATCTTGTAGCCTTTGCCCGCGGGATATTCGACCGCGAACTTACCGTAATCCACACAGCCCTTGTAGCCATCGCTGTCGTCCCAGGCGTGCCGGGCGTAGAAAGGGATGCCGAGGACAAGTTTGGACGGAGATACGCCCGCCGACAGGTAGGCGTCGATTGCACGGACGCAGTCCCAATAATAATCGGGGCGGTTCCAGGCTGATTGGTGCTGTCCTTCCGAACCGGCTGCAATGTCGTACGTCATGATGTTGACGAAGTCCACATACGGGTCCACGGCGGCGATGTCGATATAGCGCCAATTGTCTTCCTCACCGCTAACGTTCATCACATAACCAGCATACGTGAGCAGGTATTTTTTGCCGAGCGTTTCCCGAAGCTGTTTCATCAGCAGCGTGTAGTTTTCCACGTCATGGGCCGGGTCACAAGCGTGGCCGCTCCACGAAAGGCCGGGAAATTCCCAGTCTATGTCAATACCGTCAATCCCCCACTTCTGGACAAAGGCCAGACAGTCCTCGGCAAAGGCCTTGCGTCCCTCCGCAGTACTGGCCATCACCGAGAAGCCCCCCGCCTGATAGTTGTCGGGATTGTCCACGGTGTGGGAAAAAGAGAGACAGATCTTGATTTCCGGATGCTGCTTCTTCACGTTCACAATCTGCTGGAAGCGTTTCTCCGTGCCCTGCAGTTTGAAAGATTGGTATTTGCCGTCCCGGACGTACAGTTCGGCAAATGCATAATTGATGTGGGTAAGCACGGAAGCATCCGGTGTCTGGGATCCGTAGTAAGTGCAATAACCCAAGGCGATGCGCCCTTCTTTCCTTTCGGCACGGGCAGGACTGCCACCATCGGTCGTACTGCTCCCGCCCGGTCCCGGGACATAGGAGTCATCGATGCAAGCGGTCGTGAGAATCCCGCATAGGGCTACGATAAAGCAGAGAAGAGCATTCTTTTTCATTTGCATTGCCGGGTGTATTGCATGTTTTCCATTTCCATGCCGGAATAGAACCGGCGCACGAACGAAGCGTCATAGGATTCCGGAAAACGGTAAAGTTCTGGGATATTGTAAGATTTCAGGGTTGTCAGATAACTGTCGGGGTCCTTTTGGGGAAGGACGAAAGGTTTGGAGACGGTTCCGTCCGCTGAGACATGGGCGAAATAGGGTTTGCCATACAGGCGGTCATCCCGTTTGGAGGCCCAGCAGATCCAGCGTCCTGTGCTGCTCCAGCAATGGTAGGAATCGGAATACTTGCCATTCACCCCGTCGAGCCTGGAGACTGCGCCGGTCTCGATCTCATAGAGCCACAGATCGGTCTCGCGATGCCAGATCGGGAAGGTCCCATAATCGGAAACGGTCAGGAGGATGTATTTCCCGTCGGGCGAACACTTCGGGAAACTGATCGACTTGCCGGCAGCAGCCGCATCGATGACAAGCTGAAGGGTATCTCCGAGGCGCCCGGTAGAAGGATCGAAACCGATGGCGTACAGGTCGTAATGCATATCGAAGGTGCCGGCCGGCTGGGGCAGGGCTTTGGAACGGCAGAAATAGGCCGTCCGGCCGTCGGCGGACCAACAAGGGAAGGTCTCCTGGAATTCCGCCCCTTTCACGAGTGGCGAATCCGAAACGGTTCCCTGGTCGAAATCCAGGAGGATCAGGTCGCTTGAGGCATCGAACACTTCCAGCTTATTCTCCCGGCCGCTGTGGAGGATGGGCCGGATATCTGCAGTGGTGAAGATGCCATAGCGGCCATCGGCCGAAATCTCGCCATAAACAGCCGCGCCAGCGGTGCTGTCGGTTGCCGTGTTGAGTTTGCGCATCTGTCCGTCACGGCTGTAGAGTGTCCCGCCCTTGGAACCGCGGACATGCATGAAGGAAGTCTGTGCACCACCGCCACGGTTCGCCGTATGGCAGTTGATGCAGGCCCCTTCCGTCAGGGTGTTGTCGGCGAGAAGCCGCGTTTCGAACGTCTCGATATCGCGCTCTTCAATGCTCAGCACGTTCCACACCTCGTAGGCAGGCTCAATCAGCCGATAACTCAGGTAGCGGTCGAGACTGTCGGCAGACACGTCCCAAGTGAAGGGTGCATAGCGGACCCATTCCCTGCCCATCCGGGCCGACAGGCTGAGTTGCAGGGTATTTCCGGCTTCCCGGGCCAGCATCGCCTTCCATTTTTTCATCGGAAAACGCAGCGTAGGCCCACCCGACTTAAAACGGTACGCGTGGCTGCCGCGGATCTCGAGTTCCAGGGCATCCGCCCCTTCCAGTTTGAAATTCAGGGGCGCGATATTGGCCGGAAGGGTGATGTCGGTATAATCCGGCTGCATCGGCGGAACGAGTTCGGACGTATTGAGCACCCCGCCCCCTGCACAAGAAGTCAGGATCAGGAGCAACAGCCAGAGGATGGGAACTCGTTTCATTGGGCGGGTTGCGCGTATTTATGATAAAACCAATAACTCTGGGGGAAACGTTTCTCATGGCCCCGGAGAAACTCCGTACAATTGTCGAGCGTCGTACGGGAGATGCCGTACTCCGTGAGTTGGTCAGCCGGGGAGCTGTCCGCATCGAACGTCATCAGCAACGCTTCCTGATACAGGACCGGTACGTTGCCCATGTCATATCTGCCTTTGTAAAGGCGGTCGTAATCCTGGCGGAATTGCAGGAGGTCCTTGTCGAGGAGATCCAGGCAGAGCAGGTAGTCCGTCGCCGTCTTGCCGTCGGAAGACGTAGCGGCAATATTGGCCAGCGACGTACGATAATCATTATGCTGAACCAGGATGTCGCGACAGTCGTTCTTGATGGCGAGCCGCCCAGCCTCCGTGTCGAGAAGCTGCAGCCCTTCCCGCGCCCATTTCTTGTAAAGTGCTGTCAGGGAGAGCATTTTGAGATAGCGCCGCGCCGTGTCGTAATCGCCGTTGGCGAAAGCGATGTCCGACAGGGCCTTGATCATGGCGGCGGACCGCTGTCGCGGAGAAAAGGTCATGCCCAGCATGGCGGAGTGCTGCGCCTGGGCATAATCGCCGGCCAGGTAAAGAGCATCGGTGCTGGCCATCAGCCGGAAACACTCGACGCCGGGTTTGACTGGAATAAACAGCCCGTGGTATGTGGGCTGGTAAGCTTTGAGCAGGCCCTCAGGGAGTTGTCCCTTGCGGGCCAGTGCAATGTTGTAGTAGTATGACACTACGATGCTCTCATAGGGATTGCGGGCGCCCATTATTTCCACCTTGTCCCAACGGTCCAGGCAGGCGTTGAAATAGATGCGGTAATCATATTCGCGCTCGAGCCCGGGTTTTTGGATGCGGGCAGCCGTGCAGAGGCTGCGGGCCGAAGGAATCAAGAGGACAACCAGGGCTGCCAAGGCAAGGTACCGCAGGGGCTTGCGCGGAATCCGGAGGATTGCGACGGCAAGCCAGACAGCGAAGCAGGTTCCGATGAGCAAGGCCAGCGGAACCTCGGGAGAGAGCATAATGAAAGCGACGGCCGCGACGTGCAGAAGGGCCCACAAGGCCGGATGCCTTGCGCCAAATGAGGCGAAGAGATGGCGGAATCCATCCCATAGGATAACCAGGAACGCCACGATAATCAACGCGGCGACACCGGGAATCAGGAAAAACTGGGTAAGCCAGTCACCCGCCAGGAAAGAGAGCGGGGCCGGTTTTTGGAAATAACCGGCAATCCAGGACCCCTCTGCCAGGAACAGGTCGTACCGCTCTTTCATAGCAAGATGATACGGGAAGGCGAACTGGAAGACCGCCCACACCGCCACGAAAAAAAGCGTGACCGCGAGCATGCTACTTTTTCCTGCGCGTGCTGACATCGGGGATGAGTTTGTCGTATCCGAGCGAATCGAGCCAGTGTCGCTGGCTCTCTTCGAACGAGTTCCGGAAGAGCATATACAGATAGCCTCCGACTACATCGTGGCTGCGGCAGACCATGTCAAAGGTGCAGCGTCTGGCCTCTTCGGCGGACGAAGCGCCCTGCAGCTGTTCCTTCCATTGCTGCAGTTGGTCGTTGCGGGGTGTTCCCTGTGCGCGGCTGGGTGCGCCAAGGGTAACCTCGAGGATTCCGGGTTCTACTGCGAGAAGGATCCTTTCGGCAAAGCCGGGGGCTCTTCGGGAGAGCGTGATATCGGCCATGTAGAGTGAATCGGCCGGAATCCTGAAGAAAAAGGTCCCTCCCCTCACCACCGTGGAGTCCACGATATCGGCCGTCGGGCGCGGCTGGGGGCAGAAATAGATCTTCTGTCCCTCGAAATCGCCGTCGATACGTCCCCGTATCTCCAGCATGGGGCCGTCGGGCCTGCAGGAAAGGGTCGCAAACAGCACGAGGATGAAAGGAAGGAACCTCTTCATGGATAATCAGTCGGTTTTACTGGGCTTCGAAATAAGCGTACCAGCCGCAGTCGTCCCAGTCGGCGGAGCCGTCCCATCCGTTGTGATAGATGGTGATGTACTGGTCGGTGAACGTCAGCAGGTAGAACTGGTTGTTCGCGCCCTGGCCGCAGTCGTCGAAACGGGCACCGATCAGCGGAGCGGTGGTTACCCACGTTCCGAGAACGGCGTCTTCGGGCGAGGTCTTGATGAAGCCGAAGGTACCGGTAGCCGCCACGTTTCCGTCAGGGCCGTAGGTGGTCATCTTGCTGCCGTCGTATTCGAAGACCATCTTCTCTTTGCTTCTGTCAACGTCCGCAAGCGTGAAGTTGGCCCACCAGGCGAAGTTCGACTCAGGCGTATAGCCGGCGGAAGCGTACTTCCAGCCGCCGTGTGCACCCATGTTGCAGATCGAGCCCCAGGAGACTTCCCGCCAGGACCAGGTCTTTTTCGCCGACTTGTCAGTATTGCTCTTGGCACCGGTCAGCATACCGGCCCAGGGATCATACACGTCGGTTACGACTACGGGGAAGTGGGAGGATTCGACGATCTTCCCTTCGGAAATACCGACATAGTAGATCTCGAACTCGCCGTTCGCCTCATAGGTGTAGGTGTACTGGTCGTTCTTGATGATCGTTTCACCCATCGCCGTTCCGATATGCCAGGCACCGCCGACATCGGGCCGCGCGTTCTTGAGGGTGATGATGTCGTTGGTGGCGCCGTTCTGCTGGACCGTCAGGGCGGCCGTCAGTTCGGCCGGCGTGATCGGCGTACCCGCATTCGTGATATATTTCTGGCGCAGGGATGTATCTTCGATCGGATTGCAGGCCATGAAGCTCACGAGAGCCGCCGCTGCAATGAACAGTTTAACGTATTTCATGATCGTCTGCTATTTAAAGTTGTTCCAATCATTGAATTGAGCCGACGAGCCCCAACCGGGGTTCTGCTCGAGGATGTCGTTGCCGTTTTCATCCTTGCCGGCGATGTCTATTTCCGTCTGCGGAATCGGCCAGTAGCCCTGCGTCTCCTTCAGACGGGCCGCGTAGTCGTACTTGACCATCGGGGTCACGACGCCTTCGTTGATGACGGTGAAGCCGGTCTGCTTGTTGAGGAGTTGACCTGCCGACTCGAGGGAAGGACCCGCCCAACGCAGGATGTCCGGCCAGCGGATCGCCTCGAAGGCGAGTTCAAAGCGGCGTTCGTTCTTCAGGGCCTCAAGCGAGTAGGCAATCGGGGCCAGGTGGCTGCGGGCACGCACCCGGTTCATGCCGTCGGCCGTCTCCGTCAGCTCGGAGTGCATAAGGAGCACGTCGGCGAAACGGATATGGATCAGGTCGGGGGTCTGCAGCAACTGGGCGGAAGTCTGGGCCGTCACATCAGGATATTCGGCCTTGGCGAACGAGTGGAAGTACTGTCCCTTGTCATCGCTCCAGGCGCCGACGTTGATGTACTTCTTCTGGAAATAACCGGTCTGCTCGTAGTAGCGATAGGAAACGGTATAGTCAGGCTCGCTTTCATCGAGTTTGCGGTCGCCGATCAGGATATGGCCGGCATCGTTGGGGTCATAGGCATCGTACGACCAGACGGAACCGGAAAGACGAGGGTCTTCGGTGTAACCGTCGGTGTGGGTCTGCTGTTTGTCCCAGGCTTTCCACTCTTCGATGATGGCAGGAGAGACAGGGCCGGCACCCCAGCCGAAGCTGAACGGGTAGCTCTGGGCCATGTCACGGTTGTCGTTGGACGGCGAGCAGAACATGGAGAAGGTGTTCGAGAACCAGGTATAGGTCCAGTTGGACGTCAGGTTGTGCTTGTTGGCAAACACGGTTTCAATCGAACTGTTGCCCACCCAGTGCAGGTCGTGGGCCACGGTATAACCGTAGCGGTAACCGGCCGTGTTCTGGTTGGTGTAGTCATTCGTGTAGCCCCAGAGTTCACGCTGGTCGTCCACGAGCTGGTGTCCCGAATTGTTGATGCAGTCTTCCAGGTCCGAGATCACTTTCGCCTTGGTCGTACCGTTGGGCAGTTCGGTCTTGCCGTAACGGCCCGTGTAGAACAGGAACACGCGGGCCTGCAACGCTTCAGCTGCCGCCTTCGTGGCGTGGCCGGTCATGTCGGAACCGAAGGTGTAGATCCGGTTCGGCATCAGTTCGATGGCTTTCTGCAAATCGGAACCGATCAGTTCATAGACCTCGTCCACGCTGGCGCGGGGAAGGTTGACGGCTTCGGTCGTAGTCCGCAAAGGCACGCCGCCGAAAGTCTGGGCCAGTTCGTAGTAAGCGAAGGCGCGGAGGAAATAGGTCTCGCCGAGGAGCCGGTTCTTCTCGCTCTCGCTCGACCAGTTCTTCACGTTGTCCATGTTGGCAAGCGCGCTGTTGGCCCGGTTGATCAGGGTGTAGTCGCGGTCCCACATGTCCAGGAAATTGTTCAGGTTGTCCTTGTATAGCATGAAGTTGGTCGCGCAGTTGCCCGAGTACGACAGGTTGCCGCCGAGGCAGTCGTCGCCGGCAAGCTGGGCGATATAGAAGAAGGCCGAAGATTCCGGCGATTCATAGAGGAGGTGGGCATAAACCGCCGTCACCATCTGCTGTGCGTCGAGTTCGGTCTCCGGGAAGGTCTCCGTTGTCCGCTGGGTAAGGTTCTGGCTGTCCAGAAAGTCTTCGCAACCGCTCAGGAACAGGACAGTCGCCAAAGTAAGAATGATAGCTGTTATCTTTTTCATGATAATACCCTCCATTAGAATTTAAGACTCAGACCGATCAGGAAATTGCGGGAGCTGGGGTAGTAACCCAGGTCGATGCCCTGGGCCCATCCGTAGGAGTCGCCGCCATAACCGATTTCCGGATCCATTCCGGAATACTTCGTGAAAGTGAACGGGTTTTGCGCCGTCACATAGAGACGGAGGGTCTGGAGCGGGAAATTCCGGAACGCCTTGGCGACGTTGTATCCGAGCGTGATGTTCTGGATCTTGAAATAGTCGCCGTTCTCGATGTACAGGGTGGAAATCTTGTTCCAGTTGTAGCTCGAGGAGCTGGAAAGGCGCGGGAAGAAATTCGACGAGCCGTCACCGGTCCAGCGCTGGAAAACATCGGTCGTGAAGTTTGCCAGCGGAGAAGCGGAGAAGTCACGGTAGCATTTGAAGATCTGCTGGCCGAAAGCGCCGAATCCGGTAATGGAAAGATCGATGCCCTTGAATTCGAAATTGAGGGAAGCACCCAGCGTGAAGTCCGGATGGGGATTGCCGATCATGGTACGGTCATTCGCGTCGATCATGCCGTCGTCATTGGTATCCACAAAGATCACGTCACCGGGCACCGTATTGGCCCCGTTGATCTTGGCGCCCGTATAGGCGTCGATCTCAGCCTGATTCTGGAAAACGCCCGCCGTCTTGTAGCCGTAGAAGTAACCGATGGGATAGCCCACTTCAGCACGGAACAGCTCTTCTGCCCCTTCCCAAGGAATGCTGCCGTCGCCGTGGATGATACCGTCGGCATTGGCAATCTTGGTGACGCGGTTCTTGTTGTAAGTCCCGTTCACGTGGAAACCGTAGAAGAAATCACCGATGTGGTCGTCCCAGCGCAGCGCCAGTTCGACACCGGAGTTGAGGACGTTACCGCCGTTGACATACGGGGCGTTGGCACCATAGGAATAAAGGACAGGTGCGGTCACGAGCCAGTCTTTGGTCATCTTGCGGTACCAGTCGAACTCGACACCGAGGCGGTTGTTGATGAAGCGTGCATCGAAACCGAGGTCGAGCTGCTCCGAGGTCTCCCACTTCAGGTCGGGATTGGTAATCATGTAGGCATAGGTACCGGTGGCACGGTCGGTGAGCGTATCACCGAACACATATCCACCATAGCCGTTGTTGGAAGTCACGAGCGAAAGATACTGGAAGCCAGCCACATTGCAGTTACCGTTCTGGCCCCAGGAAGCACGGAGTTTGAGGAAGTCGAGTCCACCCCGGAGGTCTTCCATCCAAGGTTCGTTCGTTACAACCCAGCCGACAGAGGCCGAGGGGAAGATACCCCAGCGATTTCCGCGGGCGAACGTGGAGGAGCCATCGGCGCGCAGGGTGAAGGATGCCATGTAGGTCTCCCTGTAGTTCCAGTTCGCACGGGCGAAGAAGGAAGCAAGCGAACCCTGGCTCGAGGGCGAGCCGCTGATGGACGACGCGGAACTGGGCGTCGTCGATACATTGGAGAGATAGGCGTGCTCGAGGTCGTTGAAGTTCGAGTTCACGTTCGCGGCGCTCAGGGATTCACCGAAGCCCCATTTCTCGAGGGTCGAACCGGCCAGCATGTCGATGCGGTGACCGGAAAGGTCGAGCGAGTAGCTCAGCGTATTCTCCCAGCTCCAGCGGTTGTAGAGCGACATGGACTGGGAAACGTTGTCCTGCGTACGCTGGGCCGTGATGTCGAGGTTATAGACCGGCGTGTAGGAGCGATAGCTGCTGGCGCCCATCAGATAGCCGAACTGGCTCCGGAGATGGAGGTTCTTGACCGGCTGCAGATCGGCATAGACACTGGCCTGCAGATAGTGCGACTTGCTGCGGTTCTGGTTGACGTTGTAGTCCATGTAGGCGATCGGGTTCTTGGAGGCACCGTTGGCGGTATCCCAGTTGTATCCGTCGCCGTCCTGGCGGACGTGATAGGTTCCGTCTTCGTTATAGGCGTACTGCAGCGGACTCATGACGAGCATGTTGTGTACACCGTTCCAATAGATGCCGCCAGTGGCGAACGAGCCGTCGGTCTCCGAATAACGGTAATTCAGCGTCTCCCCCACCTTGAGGATATCCAGGTTGTTCTTGCGGAAAACGGAATACTCGTTGTTGATACGGAGGTTGTAGCGACGCATCTGCGGAATGGCGGAAGGAACGCCCATCGTGGCATCCTGCTTCTGGTAGCCCAGACCGAGGGAATAGACGGCCCGGTCGGTACCGCCCGTCACATTGACCGAGTGGCTGGTGACAGGTGCATTGTGGTTGATGATCTCCTTGAGCCAGTTCGTACCGTTCCAAGAGCCATTCGCGATGGCCGTGAGGGTGGCGGCGGGAATATAATTGCTCCAGTTGTACGGAGCCAGGCCATCCATGACACGCGACTCGTCCTGCATGGCCATATATTCGGATGCGTTGAGCAACGTCGGGATCTTATACAGATTCTGAAGTCCATAGTAGCCGTCATACGTGATATTCGACTGGCCGGCCTTGCCTTTCTTCGTCGTCACCAGGATGACACCGTTGGCGGCACGGGCACCGTAAATGGCTGCCGAAGCAGCGTCCTTGAGGACGTCGATCGATTCGATGTCCGAAGGATTCAGCGCGGAGATGCTGCCGTTGGCGACACCGTCCACTACATAGAGCGGGGCGGAATCACCGGTCGTGCCCAGACCGCGGATGTTGACTTTGAAACCGGCTCCGAGGAAGCCGCTGTTCTGGGTGATGTTGACACCCGGCGACTGGCTTTGCAGAGCGCCGAGGACATCGACAGTGTTCAGTTTGGCGACATCGTCGCCTTTGACCTGGACGGTCGATCCGGTGACGAGTTTCTTCTTCTGCACACCGTAGCCGATGACGACGGCATCGTTGAGCCAGAGATTGTCTTCTGCGAGAATGACGTCCACCGTCCCTGCCTGGGCTGCGACCTCCTGGGTCTCAAAACCGATGGCCGATACCACCAGGATCGCTCCGCGGTTCACGCGGATCCGGTAAGTACCGTCAGCTGCCACGACAGTTCCGTTAGAGGACCCTTTCTCCATGACAGAAGCGCCAATGACAGGCAAGCCGTCAGTCGCGGAGACCACGGTGCCCCTCACATCAAGCTGCTGTGCAAAAGCCAGCTGGAAACCAGCGAACAAGAGCACGACAGCGACCATCAAGAGCCGTGCACTGGGCACGGTACTCTTTCGGATGTTTGTACTTTGTGTCATACGTTACGTTAAGGATATTGGGTTGTGATTAATGATTGAGTTGGTTTTCATCTTTACGCAAATATAGGCAGAAAGATTGGCTTTTCAAACGAAGTTTTTCTATAAATATTTGAAATTTAGAACTGTGCGCGTGCACAATTCTCTGTGCGCGCGCACAAAATTATACTTGCCTCAAAAAAAATCTTTTATATTTGTACCCATGAATATGGAAGACAACAAAGGCAATCTCACCCTCAAGGACGTGGCCCGCCTGGCCGGCGTCTCGAGAGGCACCGTGGACCGCGTCATCCACAACCGGGGCAACGTGTCAAAACAGAGCTACGACAATGTAATGCGCATCATCAAAGACATCGGCTATGAGCCCAACATCTACGCGTCGATCCTGGCACACGACAAGAACCGGGTCGTAGCGTTGTTACTCCCCCAGTTTCTCCCCGGGGAGTACTGGGAAATGGCCGATCGGGGCGCTTCGCTGGCGAAAGAATATGCGCGGACCTTCAACGTAAGCATCGTGACCATCCTCTACGACCAGTATGACATCGACTCCTTCCGCGAAGCGTGCAACAGATTGCTGGAACTCTCCCCTTCTGCGGTTGTCATGGCGCCCATTTTCCGCAACGAGACGGCACTCCTGTCCGCCCGCCTGCGCGAACACGGCATACCTTATTCTTATGTCGATACCAAGCTCGAGGAAGACGGATACCTTACGTTCTATGGGATGCCCATGTACAAAAGCGGCTACTTGTGTGCCGACCTGTTGTTCGATTCCATCGCCTCGGTTCCCGCATCTGCAGCGGAGATGAAGGTGGCCATCATCCGGATCGAACACGACCGGAAGCGCAAGAGCGATCCGACAGCGGTACGAAGAGCCGGTTTCATCGATTACATGACCGAGCATTATCCCGAAGTGGCGATCCGCAATGTCTTTATCGACCCGCACGACCCCGAAGGCATCGCAAGCACTTTGTCCGGATTTCTCGCCGCGAATCCCGGCATCACCCACATCGTGATGTTCAATTCCCGGATACACCTGATTGCCAAAGCCATCGAGAGGCTCCAGCTGGACAGCAGACCACGGGTTATCGGCTTCGACAACCTGGATGAGAACCTGGCCGCCCTGCGCCGGGGCTCTGTCAAATACCTCATCACGCAGCACACCGACGAACAGACCCGTCTCGCCATCAATTCCATCGTGGACTATCTGGTCCTGAACAAGGAACCGGAACGGCGCGACAATTATATGCACATGGATATCCTTTCCCGGATCAATGTGGACGACTATTGATCCGTCCTGGCCCGATAGGCACAGGCAATGCCGCCGGAATAAAGCTGATAGCGGACGGCTCTAAAGCCCGCAGCGGTGAATTCGGCACAAAGCGCTTCATAACGGGGGAAGGCCAGCACCGAATCGACGAGATAGCCGTACGCACCGATACTGCCGGCCAGGCGGCCGGTCAGACGCACGGCATTCTTGAAATAGAACAGATAGATCGCGCGCCATAAACGGTTCTTCGGGACAGAGAATTCCAGGACAGCGAGGTGGCCGCCGGGTTTGAGTACGCGGCGGATTTCGGCCAGGCATTGCGGCCGGTGATCGAAGTTGCGCAAGCCGAAAGAGATGGTGACAGCGTCGAAACTGCCGTCAGGAAATGGAATCTGCTCAGCGGAGCCAAGGACGAACTGCGGCCTGGGAGCCAAGTCCCGGCACTTGGCTTTTCCAATCGCCATCATCTCTGCAGAAATATCGAGGCCCGTGACGGTAAATCCTTTGCAGCCAAGCGCCTTGGTCAGGTCACCCGTGCCACAGGCCAAGTCGAGGACGGCGGCGCCGGCAGGAACATCCCGCGACAAAGCCCGCACGAAACGGCGCCGCCACAGATGGTCGATACCCAGCGACATCCGGTGATTCATCGCATCGTATTTCCCGGCGATGGCATCGAACATGCCGGAAATGATCTCCGCGTTCTTATCGAGGTCTTTTTGCGCCATTTCTTTTCGAAGCATCAAAGATGGAAGCGGTGCGTCGTTTCGTAATCGTTCCAGTTGCGGAGAGACAGCGTGATGGCAGACTGGTCGTACACATTGCTGTACTGCGTATCTTCAATCTGCCCGGTTTCCCATTGAAGGTCTTTCCAATGGACAAGTGCAAGGCACTCCTGCGCCTGGTCATGGGTAAGAGTCCCGTCGTGGGCATCCAGATAGGCACTGGCAGTTTCATAACGCCACCAACTTTTACTGTGGGGATTGCCCACGTAGATATCCGGCTCGGCAGTGTAGTATTTCTCGGAAAGCAAGTGGTTGGTAACCAGCATATACTTGGCATCCGGAGCCTTGCGCACGATCATCGTTTTCCAGCCATCCTCCCGGTCGAATTCGATGACGGCACAATCCCCGGCAGCGTCCGCAACCATATAATGGTAACCGCTTCCAACGGCAGCATCGTGCCGTACATCCACGGTTTCCAGCAGAGCCAGCGCTTCCTCGACGGTCGCACAGCGATCCAGCCACAAACGCATGATGAGCGTCGTTCCTACATCGTGTTTCTCGGTTTGCTGCTGAGAGGCCTGCTTCGGAAGAGCCATGATGGATGTGCACAGTCCTTTTTCATTGATGCCATCCACCGGGGCGTAGATGGCGGCCAGACAACTGAGTTTCTTTCCAAGAGAGACCGGCAGCTTTTCCAGGGAATAGCCGAAATGGGACATATCGCTCACAGCGATGGAGGCATAGCCCTTTTTCGGATGCGAAACCGTCACCATCGTCGGATTCTTGAAATAATCATAGTTGCGGCCGTACCAGAAGCCTTCCCCGTCGGCTTTCCGGGCCTGGAAACTGGTACAGTTGAACGTGGCCAATTCACCGTTGTCGTCGGCGACCTGCGCGCTTTTCATCTTGATGGGAATTCCCTTCCCGATGCGGTCGACCACATAGTCCAGCAGTTCCGCATTCTCGTCGATATCCTTGGCAACCAAGTCATCCAGGTCATAAGACGCTTTATACTCCATCTGATAAAGATAGGGATTGCCTCCCACGGAAGAGATACTGCGGATACTGGCGATCTCGCCGCCCCAGATACAGAAAACCGCGATGCAAAGCGCTGCCAGAATGCCGAGCAGCCAACAAAGTACTTTTTTCATAGCTTACAAATGTACAAACATTTTCCCATTTCCGGAGGCAAGGCGTGCCCAATGGCGCCGAAAACAAGCCACTGGGCGCAAAAAGCGCCGATTTTGTAACCAATGGCCCGAAAAAAGTGCCATTGGCCACGCCGGGACCCGGCCGGATAGGCCGCGAAGGATTGGGGGCAGAGCCCCCGGTAGAAACGGTGCCCCTTGGGCACACGAAAAAATCCTGATGATTCTTCATCAGGATTTTTTCGTGTGCCCAGGACAAGACTCGAACTTGCACGCCCTATAACGGGCACCAGCCCCTCAAGCTGGCGTGTCTACCAATTTCACCACCTGGGCGGGAATCGGGATTGCAAAGGTACAGCTATTTTTCAACTATCCAAATATTTTTTTCGTTTTTTTCTGCCTACCTTTGCAGGCACAAAGAAAGAACCGATGCAGATAACAACCATCGCTTTTGACCTGGGCGGCGTGGTCGTCGCCCTGAATATGGAGAACGCGGCCAAGCGTTTCAAGGAACTTGGCGTGAAAGACCCGCACAGTTTCCTCAATCCCTTCCAGCAGGGCGGCTTTTTCGGCGACCTGGAAGGAGGACGGATCGATGCAGAGGGTTTCCGCCAGGAACTCGGCAAATATACCGGACGGGAAATGACTTACGAAGAATGCAGCTATGCCTGCATGGGCTTCATTGAAAGCGTCCCGCAACGCAACTTGGAAGCCGTCCGTAAACTGCGCAGCCTGGGCTACCGCGTCATCCTCCTCTCGAATACGAATCCCTATGTGATGAAATGGGCCATGTCGCCGGCCTTCGACGGCAACGGACACGCGCTGCGCGACTATTTCGACGCTTGCTATCTCAGCTACGAATGCAAGCTGATGAAGCCGGCCGAAGCCTATTTCCAACTGGTCCTGGACCAAGAAAAGGTCGAACCCGGCCGGATGCTTTTCCTCGATGACGGTCCCCGTAACCTGGAAGTAGCGCGGCAGTTCGGCATCCGCACGATGCTCGTCCAGGACAACGCCGACTGGACCCGGGACATTTTCAAAATCCTGCAAAAATGATCGACGATATCCTCCAATTCAACCGGGATTTCGTGGCGCAGAAGCGCTACGAACCCTTCGTGACCGACAAGTTTCCCGCCAAGAAACTGGCGGTCGTCAGCTGCATGGACACGCGGCTTTCCGTCCTGCTCCAGGAAGCCTTGGGGCTCCAGAACGGCGATGCCAAGATCATCAAGAATGCCGGTGGCATCATCCCTACCCCCTACGACTCCGCCATGCGCAGCCTGGTGGTGGCCGTCTATGAGCTGGGCGTGGAAGAAGTGATGGTCGTGCACCATTCCCAATGCGGGGCGTGTCACATGTGCTACGAGCATCTCCGGGAAGAGATGCTGCACCGCGGCATCAGCGAAACAGTCCTTGCGGCCGTCGAAGCCGAAGGCGTTGACCTGACCGCCTGGCTCGAAGGTTTCCACGACACCGAGGCCTCCGTTCGTCGCACTGTCTCCGCCATCCGGGAGCACCCGCTGATGCCCCGCGACCTCACGGTCCGCGGCTTCATCATCGACTCCGTCACAGGCGAACTGACCGAAATCCACTAATGGACACTCCTGTCGGCTTTCCGGACCGTCTGTCGATACAACGTTTGTAGACCATCCGGGGAGAGTCAGGCTGCGACGAACTGTTGCATTTCGGGGCACCCTAAGGACAGAAAACGTGCCCCGACCGGCGAATGGACCGGGTCGGGGCACGATAAGAAGGGTTTGGGTGCCCGGTATGGGCCGGGCAGGATACAGGGCTACCGCACGCCGGAGTGGCCGCCGCCGGAGAAGCCGCCACCGCCACCGAAGGACGAGTGGCCGCCGCCACCGCTGCGACTGAAGCCACCAAGGTTGCCGCCGGAATACGAGGACACCGGCGGACGGGCATAGCTCGTCACGACGTTCGCGTACGACCGGGTCAGGTTGAGGACCCGTGACATGTCGTTGTAACCCATCGAACAGGCCTGTTCGAACACGACCGGATTGATGTCCTTGAGTTCTTTCGCCACCTTGTCGGCGATACCGACCAGCGAAGCGAAGACCAGGTAGTCACGCCAGAGGACCGCTTCCACCGTCGTACGCTCCTTGACAAGGGTAGCGTCTTCCAGGAATTTCTTGAGCCCGACAATCTTGGCGTTTTCCTGCTGGCCCTGGGTCGTGAATTTGCCGCTTTTGTAATAGCCGCCGTTGCGCAGTCCGGTAAGGCCCTGGCTTTCGACATTTTTCGTCCACGCGATCAGACGGGAAGTGTGCTTTTTCGCCCAGGAAGAGAATTCTTTCTCCTCCAGGATGTGGTTGTCGCCGCTGGCTTCATACATCATGGACCAGAGCGCTTCTTCCAGGTGGTTGAGTTGCGTAAAGTCGGCCTTGTCGTTGAAGAAAATCTCGACCTTGCCACTGCCCAAATCCCGGCGGGCGGTCAGGCATCCCGCCTGCAGCATATGCAGGATCATGGCAGATGCCACCGAATTCGTCGGTGCATTCAGAGCGGGGCTGTGGCTGATCACATAGTTGTTCTTCACGATATCGCCGCCGTAAGGGAACTCCCGCGACCAGGGGATACTGGACAAATGGACTGTTCCGAACGTGTTCTTCTTGTTCTTCCGCCGACTGAAAATCGGAGCGAGGAAACCCAGGAAGGGCAACAGGAAGATCACACCGAAAAGCAAGATGCCAAAGATGGTATAGAGCGTCTCCTTCCACTTGGGCAGCGGATTGTCCGGTTTGTCAGCCCCTTCCAACGCCCGGTCAAGAACAACCTGGAACGGACGTTCCTGCACGCTCTCCGACTGGAAAGTGCCTTTGTCGAAGCGCATCAGGATGATGATGGAATGGCTGGGCTCCAGCGGATTCTCGCTCTCAGCGATCACCTTGCCGTCTTCGCGCCAGATGTAACCATCATAGCCGAAAGCCCAGATCCGGGTGAGCGTATCCATCTCGAAGCCCGGTTTCTCGATTGTCACCTTGACGTGTTCACCCTGGAAATCGTTGGGCGTGTAGAACTGGTAGTGCACCATATCGTAGTCATCCAGGCTCTTGACCAGGTTGGTCAGCGTGTAATCAACGGTATAGGTGCGATGACCGTATTCTCCGATGCCCCAGCAGATTTCGTAGCCGTCGGAAATCGAATTCAGGCCACAATGGTTCTTCTTTCCATCAAAGGACCGGTCGGTATCCCAGGAACGGTCTGTCTTGTAAGTCGTACCCGTCTCGTCGGAAACGGTCAGGTCGCGGATCTTGATGTCGCCCAGGTTCTCGCGGCCCAGATAAACCTCTGTGCCGCGGCTGAGCGTCATATCCCAGACCTCCCGCACCTGGGCGCTGCCGTCCGTATTGAGGTTCACGGTGATTTCCACATCGTGCACCTTGTTTTGCGCGACGGCAACCTGGCCGAAGCCGGCAAGCACCAGCAAGGCCATCAAGATCAGGGAATGGCGTTTCATCGGCAGGACAAATCAGAATTTCATCGACGGCATCTCGGCCTTGCCTTCGTTCACCTGCAGGTAATCACGCTGCACAAAGTGGAACAGCGAGGCGACGATCGAGTCGGGGAACTGACGGATAAGACGGTTGTAGTTCGTAACCGAATCGTTGTAAACCATCTGGCTCATCCGGACCTGCTCGGTGTACGTGTTGACACTGTCCATGGTCTTGATGAACGTTTCGTTGGCTTTCAGTTCAGGATACTTTTCAACCACCACATTCAGGGACGAAAGGGCCTGGTTGAAGAGAGTCTCCTGGGCATTGGCATCGGCAGGGCTGCTGTTGCCCGTGATGGGACGGCGTTGTGCGATGGTGTCGGTAATGGTCTTGTACTCATGGTCGGAGTAGCCTTTGGTCAGTTCGGCCAGCGCCTTGAGGGCATCCCAGCGGGAAGACTGCTGGACACCGATCTGGCTCAGGCCGTTCTTGCAGATCTCTTCCTGCTTGACGAGTTTCCGCTGCACGGAAATCACCCAGAGCACGAGGATCGCAACGATGGCGATAATGATTAGAAGTGTCATATCTGTAATTGTTTAAAGGTTTGCAAATGTGCTGCGGATATTCTCCGCAATCTTCTCCACCAGGCAGCTGCGCGCCTCACGGCTGGTCCAGCCGATATGCGGCGACAGTTGCAGGCGTTCAGGATGCTTCATGGACAGATAGGGATGGTCGTTCGGAACCGGTTCCTGGGTAAAGACATCCACGCCCGCACCGGCAATCAACCCTTCATCGAGGGCACGGACCAGGTCTTTTTCGACAACGATGCCGCCCCGGCCCAGGTTCACGATGACGGCCGTGCGGCGCATGGCGGCCAGTTGTTCGTAGCCGATCAGGCCGCGGGTCCGGTCGTTCATAGGACAATGGACAGCCACCACATCGCAGCGCGAGAGGAAACTGTGCAAGTCCGTATCGGCCTCATAGCGGTCGGAATGCGGCTTGCCCGAGGTCGGATAATAGAGCACCTTCATGCCGAAAGCCTCTGCAATGCCGGCCGAACGGGATCCGATGTTGCCCAGGCCCACCGTACCGAACGTCTTGCCTTTCAGTTCGAAGAATGGCCATTCCACATTGGTTACACAGTTGCTCCGGCTGTAGTCTCCGCTCTTGACGAAAGCATCGAAATAAGCCCCGTGTCCCACCAGGCTCAGGATCATCATCCAGGCGACCTGGGCCACGCTTTCAGTGGAATAGGCAACGGCGTTGCGTACCGGAATCCCCTTGGAATCTGCATAGGCCACATCGATATTGTCTACGCCCGTGGCCGCCTCGCAAATGAGTTTCAGGGTCGGGCAGGCGTCGATCTCTTTCTGTCCGATCCGGACCTTGTTGGTGATGACTACGTCGCAGCCTGCCATACGTGCGACCACGTCTTCGGGTCGTGTGAAGGGATAGGCGACGTATTCGCCCAAAGAGGACACAGGCGCCAGGGAAACATCCTCCCCCAGCGTCTGTGCATCCAGGAATACGATCTTCAGCATGGCTGAAAATGTTACATTAGTCTTTCGTGACTTTCTCCAGCCACTTCACCATACCGAGCATGATGGACATCGACACAAAGCAGATGACCAGGAACACGGTCCAGCACTTCCAGATCGGCCAGGCGTTGAGCATGATCGGGCCGACGAAGATGAAGAGGTTGCCGATAGCCGTAGCGCCGAGCCAGAGGCCCTGGCAAAGGCCGACCATGTGTCTGGGCGCCACCTTCGAAACGAAACTCAAGCCCAGCGGCGAAATCAGCAGTTCGGCGACGGTCAGGAAGAAGTAGATGACGAACATCACCCAGTAGCCCGATTTGGCGAGGCCTGCAGCGGCCATCTGGGTCGAGTCCATGGCGCGGAACGCGTCGCCGGACGGATAGTGGTTGGCGACGGAAAGGATGACCAGGAAGAGATACGCCAAACCGGCGATGAACATACCGTAAGCGATCTTGCGCGGGGTGGATACCGCCTTGCCTTTACGGGCAAGGCCGGCAAAGATGGCCATGACGATCGGGGTCAGGATAATCACGTAGAGCGGGTTCAGCGCCTGCGAAATCTCAGGTGCGATCTTGGAGGAGTCCACAAAGTCGCGGGCAAAGACCATCAGCGACTGGCCGTTCTGGTGGAACGAGAGCCAGAAGAAGATGGCAATGCCGAGCACGGCGAACAGCGCGGCCATACGCTGCTTGATTTCCTTGGCCATAGCCTGTTTCTCTTCGGGGGTGTATTCGACGCTCTGCGCAGCGACCTTCTTGCCCGGCTGGGGGAACTTGTGCTTGGTAGCCAAGAAGATGAACAGCGAGGTAAGCATGGCGGCCGCAGAAACGATGAACGCCCAGTGGATACCCGTATTGAACACCTGCACATAGTCGGAGCAGAACTGCGCGGTATCGGCGGGAACCGTGCCGCCAATAACCGATGCCTGCGCTGTTTCGATGAATTTCTGGGACTCGGCCACGGCTGTTTCTCCGCCGATGAACTTATGGCAGAGACCGGCCATGTCGGCGTTATAGATAAAACCGCTGCGGGACAGCCACCACTTGCGGAGCATCGGCGCGATGAACGGGGCGATGACGCCGCCGATGTTGATGAACACATAGAAAATCTGGAAACCGGAGTCGCGTTTGTCCTTGGCGATTTTCAAGGCCTCAGGGCCTTTCTTGGCTTCTTCGACTTCAAACTCGTCATAGAGTTTTCCGACCAGGGCCTGCAGGTTGCCTTTGAAAAGACCGTTACCGAAGGCGATGCAGAGCAGGGCCACGCAGGTGAAGATGAGGATACCCCACCAGCCGCCGTTGCCGTCGGCCACCATGCCGTTCACCTTGCTGAAAAGCGGGATGGCAAGGGCGACGTAGCCGGCTGCCATGATGAACAGGCCGATCTGGATGGTGCGGTTGTAATTCTGCGTCTTGTCGGCGATCAGACCGCCTACCAGGGCCAGGATGTAAATGCCGAAATAGAAGAATGAATAGATCAGGCCGGCCGTTCCGTCAGGAAGACCGAATTTCGAGACCAGGAACAGCAGCAGCACGGCATTCATGATGTAATAGCCGAAGCGCTCGCCCATGTTACTTAACGCAGCGGCAATCAGACCCTTCGGGTGTTCCTTCGCCTTCTTCAGGTAATAGACGACGAAGACCGCTACGATGATCAGAATCAGAAACAGCAATACCACCGTAGCGTTGTTGTTCCAAAGATTCGTCAGAAAGGATAGCATTTTCATAGGTTACTAGTATAAAAAATTTGGATTTTCACTTTATACATAACTACAAAGATAGCAAAATAAAGTGAAAATCCAAACAGGAGTCCGGCGCCGCCTACTGCACGTGTTTGAGGTAGCAGTCGAGCGTGTTGCGGATGAGCATCGCAATGGTCATGGGGCCGACGCCGCCGGGGACAGGCGTGATCCAGCCGGCAACGGGTTCCGCCGTCGGGTAATCGATGTCGCCGCACAGTTTGCCGTCGGCGTCGCGGTTGATGCCCACGTCAATGAGGATGGCGCCGGGTTTGACCATGTCGCCTGTGACAATCTTCGGACGGCCGACGGCTGCTACGATGATATCGGCCGTACGGGCGATATCGCCCAGATTGCGGGTGCGGGAATGGGCAATGGTGACGGTTGCATTCTCATTGAGCAGCAGCGTCGCTACGGGTTTGCCCACGAGTTCGCCGCGACCGACGACCAGGGCGTGCTTGCCTTCGATGGTCTCCCCTGTCGTCTTGATCAGATGGATGCAGGCGCGGGGCGTGCACGGCGCAACATAACCCTGCTTGAGGGTGAAACCGGATTTCATCCCGAAGAAGCCGTCCACGTCCTTGTCGGGCGCAACAGCTGCGATAACGGCGTCTTTGTCGATATGCTTCGGCACGGGCAACTGCACCAGGATACCATCGACGGTCTCGTCGGCATTGAGCCGGGCGATGACTGCGAGCAGTTCCTCCTGCGTTGTCTGTTCCGGCAACCGGATGACTTCGGACACCAGCCCCACTTTCTTGGCATTCACTTCTTTGTTGCGGACATATACCTGGCTCGCAGGATCTTCCCCTACGATGATTACCGTCAGTCCCGGCCGTCGGCCGTACTGCGCTTCCATCCGTTCAACCTCCTGCCGCATCTCATCGTAAAGCCCTGCGGCAATGGCTTTTCCATCTATGATCTTTCCCATAATGACTTGATTTATCAGTAGATGCGTGACAGTTTGGGGGTGTTGCTCTGGAAACGTCGCGCTCCGCGCAACCCCTCCCAAGCAAGCTTGGGCCCCTCCCTCTTACAGTGCCGAGGGTGGCATGGTTTCCAGAGCAACACCCCCAAACTGTCACAATACATAGTTAGCAATGTCTTTCCGATAGAACAGATTGTCGCAATGGACCTTCTCAACAGCGGCATAGCAGCGGCGGGCCGCTTCGGACATCGTCGATGCGCCGGCGATAACCATCAGGACGCGGCCGCCGGTCGTAATAAGACCGCCCTCATCTGTCCTTTTCGTGCCCATGTGGCAGATACGCTCGCCAAAATCGGGATCGACATCGATCGGCGCACCTTTCGAATAGCTGCCAGGGTACCCTTTCGAGGCCAGGACGACCCCCATCACGGACTCGTCACGCCAAGTCGGAGCAGGAATCACCCGTGCGTCGGCAACGGCCTCGAAGATATCGAAAATGTCGCTTTCCAGGCGCGGGAGGACGACTTCCGTCTCGGGATCGCCGAAACGGGCATTGAATTCAATGACTTTGATGCCCGAAGGCGTCTTCATCAAGCCGCCGTAAAGGACGCCGGAGAGCGGCGTTCCCGCATCAGCCATGGCATCGGCGACAGGTTGGAGGATATGTGTCACCGCGAAGTCATACTCTTCGTCTGAAATGAACGAGAGGCCACTTTTACCGGTAGCGAATGATTCGGTATAGGCACCCATGCCGCCGGTATTCGGCCCCTTGTCGCCGTCATAGGCACGCTTGTGGTCCTGGGCCGCTACCATCGGACAGACCTGCCGGCCGGAAACGAAGGCCATAAGGGAAAATTCGGGCCCGGTCAGGAATTCTTCGATGACCACATTCCCTTCCCCGTAACGACCGTCCAGCAGCATGTCGCGCAACGCCGCCTCGGCTTCTGCCAAATCAGCGGCTACCACGACCCCTTTGCCAGCCGCCAGGCCATCATATTTGATCACCGTCGGGAAAGACCCGGCCCGGACATAGGTCAGCGCTTGGCTGAATTCCCGGAAAGCACAATAGGACGCCGTAGGCACATGGCTACGAAGCATCAGTTGCTTGGCGAACTCCTTGCTCGACTCGATGGCCGTAGCCGCCTGCGTATGACCGAATATCTTCAGGCCGGCCGCCCGGAACCGATCGACGATCCCTGCCGCCAATGCAGCCTCCGGACCGACAACCGTAAGGTCAATCCCCGCAGCTTGCGCAAAGTGAAGCAGCCCGTCCACATCCGTATCCTTCAAAGGCACACATTCCGCCTGCTGCGCGATGCCCGCATTACCGGGGGCACAATAGATCTTGCCCACCCGGGCCGACCGGCTCAGCGCATCGACGATGGCGTGCTCCCGCCCGCCGCCACCGACGACCAGTACGGAAGCCATAGAACTTAACTTATTGATACTCATATCTATCAATGCTTAAAATGCCGGACGCCGGTGAAAAGCATCGTGATGCCCAGTTCGTCCGCTTTCTGGATGGATTCTTCATCGCGGATGCTGCCGCCGGGCTGGATGATGGCCGCGACGCCATACTGAGCCGCCAGGGCGACGGTGTCGCCGAAAGGCAGGAAGCCATCGGATGCCAGAATGAGCCCTTCCGTAAAGCCAGCCGCCTGCGCCTCTTTCAAAGCGATCTCCGCCGAACCGACCCGGTTCATCTGGCCAGCGCCGATGCCCAGCGTATGTCCGTCACGCACCACAGCGATGGCATTCGACTTGACATGCTTGACAATGCGCCAGCCGAAATCGAGGTCGCGCAGCTGCGCCTCCGTCGGCCGGACCCGCGTCACGCACATCGACGCATCTACTTTCTCCACTGCCACGTCCAGCTGTTGGACAAGCATGCCGCCGTTCACGCCCACATACTGCATCGGCGCCGTGCTGCAAGGCGTCATATCGACCTGAAGCACCCGCAGATTTTTCTTGGTAGACAGGATATCCAGCGCTTCCGGCGAAAAGCACGGTGCGATGACAATCTCCAGGAAAATCGGCTTCATGCCGGCAGCCACTTCAGCCGTCAGTTCCCGGTTCACCGCCACGATGCCGCCGTAGATGCTCACCTTGTCGGCCTCATACGCTGCCTGCCAAGCCTCTTCAATCGTAGCGCCGACAGCTGCCCCGCAAGGATTCATGTGCTTCAAAGCCACGCAGAACGGCTCCGGGAAATCCCGCACGATATTGAGCGCCGCATTGGCATCCTGGATATTGTTGTACGACATCTCCTTGCCCTGGATCTGCCGGGCGAAGGCCAGCGAGAAAGACTCGGGCTTGCAGGCCGCAAAGAAACGCGCATCCTGGTGCGGATTCTCTCCATAACGAAGCGGCTGTTTCAGGTCGTATTCCAGGAAAAGCTTCTCCGGCAGACCAGCCTGCGCGCGCATGTACCGGGCAATCATCGTGTCGTATTGCGCGGTATGTGTGTAGGCTTTGGCCGATAGCATCAGGCGTGTCTCAGGCTTCGTATTGCCCTCGTGGCTGATCTCGTCGATCACGCGGCCATAGTCACCGGGATCGCAGACTACCGTCACATCTTTCCAGTTCTTGGCCGCACTGCGCAGCATGGACGGACCGCCGATGTCGATATTCTCGACCGCCTCTTCCATAGTCACCCCTTCTTTCGCGATCGTCGCCGCAAACGGATAGAGATTGACGCAGACCAGGTCGATGAATTCAATGCCGTTTTCTTTCAAAGCAGCCAGATGGGATGGCAAGTCGCGCCGGGCCAGCAAGCCGCCGTGCACCTTCGGATGCAGGGTCTTGACGCGGCCGTCACAGATTTCGGGAAATCCGGTGACTTCACTGATGCCGATAGTCTTCACGCCTTGCTGTTCCAGCAGGCGCTGCGTACCACCCGTGGCGATGATTTCCCAGCCAAGGCGGGAAAGGGCGGCGGCGAACGCCGCAACGCCGGTCTTGTCGCTTACGCTGATTAAAGCTCTCATGAAATAAGTTTCTGTATGGTTTTGATATAGAGTCGATGTTCGATCTGCTGGCCGATGCGGTGCACTTCCGCAGGATCAGCCCCTTCATAGGGGAAAGCTTCCTGGGCAATGATCCGGCCCCCGTCGAGCGTGGCATCCACCCAGTGGATGGTGATGCCATACACTTTCACGCCATAAGCCACGGCATCCTCGACAGCATGCGCGCCCTTGAAGGCCGGCAGCAACGACGGATGGATGTTGATGATGCGGCCGCCATAGCGATCGAGCAGCACGGGTCCGATGAGCCGCATATACCCGGCCAGGCACACCAAGTCGATGCCCAACGCATCCATCCGGTCGGCGATTTCCGTCTCGAAATCGGCCTTGCAGGCATAGGATTTCGGCCGGAAACAGAAGGTCTCCACGCCGAAACGGGCCCCGCGTTCCAGCACCTTGGCGCCCGGTACGTCACAGACCAGCAACGCGATGCGCGCATCGAGCCGGCCATCGACGCACGCCTGGGCGATGGCCTCGAAATTGGTGCCCGATCCGCTTGCAAAGACGGCCAGCCGTTTCATAGCAGTTTGATATTGACCCCTTCCTGGCCGGTAACGCGGCCGATGACAGAGGCTTTCCGGCCCGATTGGGCCAGAATCGCCAAGGCCTGCTGTACCTCCGTGACGTCGAGCGCCAGCACCATGCCGACACCCATGTTGAAGATGTTGAACATCTCCCGGTGCGGAATTCCGCCCCACTTTTCCAAGGCCTTGAAGATGGGCAGGATCTCCCAGCTTCCTTCTTCAATCTCAATGCCCTGGCCAGGCTGCAGGATACGCGGAATGTTCTCATCGAAACCACCGCCGGTGATGTGGGCGACGCCGTGGACATCGCAGTGCCGGATCACTTCCAGCACTTCCTTGACATAGATGTTCGTCGGGGTCAGCAGGACCTCGCCCAGCACGGCGCCGTCGAGTTCCGGACGCCGTTCGGTCAACGAAAGCCCCGCATCGGCTACGATCTTGCGCACGAGACTGAAACCGTTGGAGTGGACTCCGCTGGAAGCGATCCCGACCAGCACGTCACCGACCTTGACTTTCGATCCGTCAATCAACTGACTCTTTTCCACGACACCGGTCGTATAGCCCGCAATGTCGTACTCGCCGTCGGCATACATGCCCGGCATCTCCGCCGTCTCACCACCGATCAGCGCGCAGCCTGCCTGCCGGCAGCCTTCCGCCACACCGCTGACGATGGCTTCCACTTTCTCGGGAATGTTGTGGCCGAGCGCCACATAATCGAGGAAGAAGAGCGGTTCAGCTCCCTGCGCCAGCACGTCGTTGACACACATCGCCACCGCATCGATTCCGATGGTGTCATGTTTGTCCATTGCAAAGGCGATCTTGAGTTTCGTTCCGACTCCGTCGGTCCCGCTCACCAGCACCGGCTCTTTCAAACCGAGCGCCGAAAGGTCAAACATGCCGCCGAACGAACCGATACCGCCCATCACACCGAGCCGTTTCGTAGAAGCTACATGCTGCTTGATGCGCCGGACCACTTCGTAGCCCGCTTCCAGGCTGACGCCTGCCTTTTCATAATTTACTGCCATACTATCGTTTTCTTGAGAAGATAACCTGTCCCTTTCAAGACCGTCTGCGCCCACGCAGCCGTGAGTGGGAGGGGCCCAAAGCGCAGCTTTGGGAGGGATAGGCCCCGAAGGGGCCGTAGTCTTGAAAGGGACAGGTTATCTTCTCCATTTAAAATCTATTAAAATAAGCGACCGCATTCTTGAAGATGGATTCGCCAACTTCCGAAGGAATGTTCCGATAGAGATGCTTGCCGGCCCGTTCCGAGTGGCCCATCTTGCCAAGAATCAAGCCGTCCGGGCTGATGATACCCTCGATGGCGAAGGACGATCCGTTGGGATTGAACGGCGACTCGAGCGTCGGAACCCCCGTCGCCGGGTTTGCATAGCGGAAGGCGACCTGCCCGTTGGCAAAGAGCTGCTCCGCCTGTGCCCGGCTGACGACGAACTTGCCTTCCCCGTGGCTGACCGCCACCGTGTGCTGTTCGCCGGTCCGGAAACCGGACAGCCAAGGCGAACGGGTCGAGGAGACCACGGTTGTCACCAACTGAGAGATGTGCCGGTTGATGTCGTTGCGGAAAAGCGTCGGATCCTCCTCAGCCACGCCCAACTTGCCGCCCGGCAAAAGGCCACTCTTGACAAGAGCCTGGAATCCGTTGCAAATGCCCAGAATCAAGCCCTTGCGGGCCAGCAGGGCCTTCACCGCAGCAGCCACTTTCGGGTTGCCCAACACATTGGCGATAAACTTGCCGCTGCCGTCCGGTTCGTCCCCGGAGGAGAATCCGCCTGAGAGAGCCAGAATCTGACATTCGTCCAAATCCCGGCACAGGCGGTCGATCGAATCGAGCACATCCTGCTCTGTCAAGTTGCGGAACACCGAAAAACGGACGCGCGCACCGGCACGGCGGAACGCCGCAGCGGTGTCGTAATCGCAGTTGGTGCCGGGGAAAACTGGCAAGAGAACAAGCGGTTCCTGGATAGCAGGACCCGGATAAACCGGTGCAGGGGCCTGGCACAGGACCGAAGCGAACTCCGGAACCGGATCGCCCTGCAAAGGCGTCACGGCCGGATAGATTTCAGCAAAGCGCCCGTCGCAAGCCCTCTTCAAAGAAGCCAGTTCCATAGGCTGCGCGTTCAGGAGAACCGGTCCGTCGGTCACAAAACCCAGTTGCTCAGCGAACGGAGCATCCAGGACACCGGTGGCCTCAACAACGAGGGAGCCATAACCCAGCGAGAACAAATCTTCTTCTGCCAGCTGGACATCAAAACCGAGCCGGTTGCCGAAGGCCATTTTGGCCAGGGCCTCTCCGATGCCGCCAAAACCCAGCGACCAGGCTGAAACAATGTGCCCGGCCGCAATCTGCTTATGGGCAAAACTCCACACCTCTTTCAAGGCG
>JAEEGI010001172.1_pt1 | contig 66190 bp, 50 predicted proteins | sample 8958751 | NCBI WGS metagenome assembly JAEEGI01 (sample SAMN16246545, study PRJNA631951) | gut metagenome | biome: gut microbiome; feature: rumen; material: KS-attached | host: Bos | place: Iran: Karaj | collected 2018-10
TAATGTCCTCCGGGACAGTCATCTGTCTTCCTACTGCCGTGATTTTCATGGGGTTACCTCCCGTTTGATTGATTGCGCCGCAGGGTCGGCGCCGGTCGTTCGGAACACCCGGATCCTTCCCCGCCCCGCTATTTTAGTATATCACATTTTGCGCCGACCCGCAATATTTTTCGGTCAATAATCAAAAAAAAATCAAAAAGGCATTTTTATATTGTTTATTTTAATAATTTGTGATATAATGGTCTGGTCATATACCTCAGCTTGAAAGGTCTCCCGACATGCATTTAACCAACATCGCCGGCTTCAAAACCGTCAACGGATATGTCAAATCAAAACTGGACAGGCTGCGCGGGACCGACGGGACCTTCGACTCCCTCTTTCCTCTGATGTTCAGCGAGAGCGGAAACGTCATCTGGGAGGAAACGCACGGCTACAGGATCGAGAAGACGACATACGGCAATGTCGGGAAAGAGGCAGAAAGGCTCTCGGGCGCGATCGCCTCGCGCTTTTCGGGTCTCCCGGCGGGCTCGGTCATCGGGATCGCCGCAGAGAACGGTCCGCTCTGGATCGCACTGCTCTGGGGAGTGCTCGGCGCAGGCTTCAGACCTTTGCTGATCAACCCCGCCCTGGGGCGGGACATCCTCCGCGGAGTTCTATCCGACATCTCAGCGGCTGCAGTGATAACCGACGGAAAAGCGATCCCCTCGCTTTCGGCGGACATGCTTCCCGCCGGATGCGAACTCCTTCCGGCTGCGGAACTGTCCGGAGATTTCCCCGCTCAGAAAGAGCGCAGGTTCGGCACCGAGATACTCTTCATGTCCTCCGGCACATCCTCCCGCGTAAAATGCTGCGGATACGGTCCGGTGCAGATCCGGGAGCAGATACTCGACGCCGCATACATCATCAGAAGATCGCCCGACGCGAAAAAGCACTGCGACGGCGAGCTGAAGCTGCTCGCTCTGCTCCCATTCAGTCATATTTTCGGCTTCTGCGCGGTATATCTGTGGTTCTCCTTCTTCTCGAGGACCTTCGTAAAGCTGAACGACCTCTCGCCCTCCACGGTCATCAATACTGTGAAGAAGCACCGCGTGACCCACATCATGGCAGTCCCGCTCTTCTGGGAAAAGACATACGAGGCCGCGATGAGAGAGATCTCCGCCCGCGGGGAAAAGACGCTCGCGAAATTCAGAAAGGGCCTTGCGCTCTCGCTGAAGCTCGACGCCGTCCCGGCCGCCGGCAGGCTCTTCCGCCGCGCCGCGATGAAGGAGATCAGAGACGGCATGTTCGGCGACAGCATCCGCTTCTGCGTGAGCGGAGGAAGCCGGATCCCGAAGGAGGTGCTCGAGTTCTTCTGCGGGATCGGATACACGCTGAGGAACGGCTACGGCATGACCGAGACGGGGATCACGTCGGTCGAACTCGGAAGCCGGCTGCCGGTCATCTGCTCGGGATCGGTCGGAGAGCCGCTGCCGTCTGCAGAGTATTCCCTCGCCGGAAACGGCGAGCTGATCTCATACGGCAGATCGGGTGCCCTTTACACAATTACCGACGGAGTCAGGACAGAACGCGGCGACCGCTTCAACACCCGCGATCTCGCCGAACGGGACGCGTCGGGAAGATGGTATATCCTCGGTCGTTCCGACGAGCTTGTGATAGACTCGTCGGGCGAAAACCTCAACCCCGGGCTGATAGAGCCCCTCTTCTCGGGCTGCGGCGCGAAGGAGATCTGCCTCTGCTCTTCTCTCCGCCCCGACGGAGGGACGGCGGCGACACTCGTCCTTTACGCCGGAAGCTACGCAACCGGCGAGGCCGCGGAAAGGATCAGGAACGCGGCCGACGAAGTCCTCCGCTCCTCCGGGCTCACCGGGAGGATCGGCAGAGTGATCGTTACCCGCACCCCGCTGATCGCCGAGGACGACTTCAAGCTCAACCGGAGAAGGATCGGTGAAAGGGTGTCATCCGGCGAAATCATGCCGGCCGACATTTCCTCGGAAAACTTTGAAGCCTCCGACCGCCGACTCTACCTGACGGTCAGGCGCGCCTTCGAGGCCGCGCTTCCCTCACGCACCGGCGATATATCCGACACCGCCGACTTCTTCGCCGACTGCGGCGGCAGCAGCTTCGAGTGGTTCGCAATGGTCAGCGCCCTCTCTGAGGAGCTGGGGACGGGATTTCCCTCCTCCGCCGAGGGCATCTCCACCATAAAAGATCTTTACACATTTGTCGAGGGACGTCTTTGAACATTCCTGTATCATCCTTCAACTGGTTCGCCAAGATCACCGGATGGCCGGTCCAGGCCGTAGCTTTCCGGACGTCTGTCGCCTATGAGGACAGGTCGGTCCAGGGCAGAAAGGTCAGGGGACCGGCGATAATCATATCGAATCACACCTCGGTCTACGACTACGCAGTCTGGCTTTTCGTCTTTTATTCGCGGACGCTCAGGGTCCCGATGGCGGAGATACTCTTTGAGAAGCAGCCTCTCGGGATATTCCTCTCGATGATGGGAGGGATCAGGATCGACAGGAACTCGCACAGTCTGTCGGGACTGGAAAAGTGCTCGCGGATCCTGAAGAAGGGCGGAACGGTGCTCATGTTCCCCGAGGGAAGGCTTCCCCGGGAGGGGGAGACGGCGCCTCTGGAGTTCAGGCCGGGAGCCGCTTCGCTCGCTCTTGAGACCGGCGTACCGGTCATTCCGGTGTACACGAACGGGAGTTATTTTAACAAAAAACGCGCCAGGGTGGCGATCGGGACTCCCTTCTTCGCGGAGGAGGCCGCCGATCCGGCCCTCTCCGACGCGGAAAATCTCGCTCACGTCAGCAGCTATATGCGCGACAAGGTCATCGCGCTGTCGCGTCTGACCGGGGGCAATGAGAGCGGAGGAGGCGACGCCGATGAAAAATGAAAAGTCCGGAAGAGACGCCGGCGGCGCGAAGCGCGATCCTCTCTTCTCTTTCAGATATCTGATCTACGACATAATGATCCTTACCGCCGCGATCCCCGGCATGCTCTGGTTCAGGCCGAAAAGGATATTCGCCGGCGGGAAGAAGCCCGACCTATCGGGCGGACTGCTCATCATCGCCAACCACATCGGTTTCTTCGATCCGGTCTATCTGATGATGCTCTTCCCGGGCAGAAGGATCAGATTCGTCTGCCGGAAGGAATTCTGGGCGACGAAACACTCTGCCTTCTGGTTCCGCAGCTTCCTGACGATACCGATCGACCGCGACAACTTCGGCATGGAATCTTTCAGGGAGATAACCGAAAGGCTCAAAGCAGGATCGGCGGTCGCCCTCTTCCCCGAGGGTCATATCGACACAGAGGGAGATCCTATCGGATCCTTCAAATCCGGCATGGTGCTGATGGCGCTGAGATCCGGCGCCCCCGTCCTCCCCGTCCTGCTCACCAAGAGGAAAAACATATTCGAGAGGCTCACCGCCGTCATCGGAAATCCGGTCGAGCTCGACACCGGAGGAGCCCTTCCGCCCCTCTCAAAGGTCACCGAGCTGTCCGAGATGCTCAAGGACGAGGAGCGAAGCCTCGCCGGCTTCCTCCCGGAAAAACTGAAAAACAGGCTCTGAACGCCTCTTACACCGCATAAAGACGCCGCGGACAGGCTCCCGCCGTCCGCCGCGACACGAAAGGAGACAATTTTCATGAAGACACCGTCGGCAGAAAGGTTCAGAAAATACACATCGGACGAGGTGTTCGACAGGATACGGAACTACGACTCGGTCTCGGCGATGTGGAAGGCGATACTTCCCGGATACGCCGGAGCGACCGCGATATCCGACAACGGAGAAAACTACAGCTTCGCAAAACTCGAGGAGGATGCCGCCTCCTTCCGTCCGCTCGTGTCGGGACTTCGGGGCGACAGGATCGGTATACTCATCCCCAATTCATACAGCTTCGTCAAAGTCTATCTGGCGGTCGTCACCGCCGGAAAGACCGCTGTCATACTTCCCCCGCAGCTCCCGCCCGAGGCCGTCTTCGGTATCGGGATGAAGTTCGGCCTGTCGGCGCTCGTCTATGACGCCGCCACCGCCGAAAAAACCGCCCTCCTCGCCGCCCGCGCCCCTCAGGTCGCGCTGATCTCAGATGTCGAGGCATCAGATTCCCCGGCTCCCGCGGCCGACGTCCCGGGCGACGCCCCCTGCGTCGTCATGTTCACCGGAGGAACGACCGGAAAGAGCAAGGGCGCCGTCCTCTCCAACCGCGCCGTCATGCGCGGAACGGTCAACGGCTGCTACGGGATAAAGGAGATATTCGGACAGAGATATCTGCTCGTGCTTCCCTTCTCACACGTCTTCGGTCTTATCAGGAACCTGATGACGTCGCTCTATACCGGAAGCGCCCTCTTCATAAACAGAAACAGCAAGGACCTCTTCCGCGACATCGCGGTGTTCCGCCCGACATTTCTCGTCGTGGTGCCGGCTCTCGCCGAAATGGCGCTGACGCTGTCGAAGAAATTCGGGAAGAACATGCTCGGCCCCGACATGAAGACGATCATCTGCGGAGCGGCGGCGGTCCCGCCCTACCTCATCCGCGAATACGCGGCGATGGGCATCGATCTGCTTGCCGGCTACGGCCTGACCGAATCGGCGAACCTGGTCTCGGGCAACCCCGAAAGCCTCCGCAAGCCCGAATCGGTCGGCCTCATGTACCCCGGACAGGAGTACCGGATCGAGGACGGCGAGCTCTGGCTGAAGGGCGAGAACATGATGGACGGCTACATAGGGGAGGACGATTCCTCCTCAGAGGACGGCTGGTTCAGGACCGGCGACCTGGTGAAGATCGACGACGAAGGCTTCCTTTACATCACCGGAAGGACGAAGGAGATCATCATCCTGCCCAACGGAGAGAACGTGTCCCCCGCCGAGGTCGAGGCCGAATTTTCCGCCCTTCCTCTCGTCCAGGACTGCGAGCTCTATGAGGACAAAGCCGAGAACGGAACGCCGATCCTCGTCCTCGAGGTCCTTCCCAGGATGACCGAGCTCGGAAAGCTCCCCGAGGCCGAGAGATCCGCGAGACTGGCCGCCGACATCGCCGCCGTTAACGCGTCTCTTCCTTCATACAAGAGATTCAACCGCCTCGTCGTCAGGGACAGCGATTTCCCGAGGACGCCGAGCATGAAGATACTCCGCCACGCCCGCTACGCAAAATAACACAGGCGGAACAAAAAGATGCAAAGAGAAGAAATTACAGAAAAGCTCAAAGAGATACTTCTTCTGACCGACGTCGACCGCTCGCTAATGGAGGGGGACATCTCCGCCCTCAGGCTCAAGGAGGACTGCGGCCTTTCCTCGGTCGGCATGCTCTATACCGTCATCGGGATAGAGGAGATGTTCGGAATCAGGTTCGAGAACGTCGGACTTGAGGATTTCGTTACGGTAAAAGACGTCATAGACTACATAGGAGCAAAGACCGAATGAAGTGGTCTCCCGAAAAATGCCTCCCAGGCGACATGATCAGGATCAGGCTGGGAAGCTTCTGCCACTACGGGATATACGTTTCTGACGAAGAGGTCATACAGTTCGGACTTCCTCCGGTCGGCGGACTTCCGAAGAACGGCGACGGCATCCGCGTCCTCTCAACCGACATCGACACCTTTTCATGCGGAAAGATCGTCGAGGTCGGAGTCCCCGAACGAGCCGGAGGTGAGAAAAGACGGCGTTTTTCCGCGAAAAAGACGGTGGAAAACGCCCGGGCGAGACTCGGGGAGGGCGGATACAACGTCCTGCACAACAACTGCGAGCACTTCGTCTGGGAATGCGCCTTCGGCATCCACCGCTCGACTGCAGAGGATGAGGCTCAGGCCCGTTGGCGCAAACTGCTTTCTGACAAAGGCAGAGAAAGCGGGAGCGCGAAATAAGAGAAAATGAAATTATTTCTTGAAATCCTCGCCGCCGCGGCCGGTCTTTGGCTCCTCTTCGTCTTCATCCCCACGCTCACTGTCTTCGTCATCCTGTTCGGAAGGAAGGGCTGCAGGTCCTTTTCTCCCGAACATCTCGAAACTTCATACTACCTTCCCTTCCGCGACAGGATAGTCGAGGCGACCCGTAAACTCTCGGAGCTCCCCTGCCGCGAACTGAGCTGCTTAGCCCCGGACGGAACGCGGCTGTCTGGCCGGCTCCTGGGAAAACCGGGCAAAACCGTCATCTTAGCCCACGGATACCGCTCCGCGGGGGGATCGCCGCTCGCCCTTCAGGCTCTCCGGTTCGCCGAGCGCGGCTGGGCGGTGCTGCTCGCGGACCAGCGCGCACACGGAAACAGCGGCGGACGCTTCACCACGATGGGCATTCTCGAGAGCGGGGATCTCCGCCGGTGGGCGGAATTCGCCTCGTCACTGCCCGGCAACCGCCGGACCGCCGTCTACGGAATGTCGATGGGAGCCACCTCTGCGGCCTTCGCGTCGGCTGACATCGCCGCCGACGCAATGGTCCTCGACTGTCCCTTCGACTCTCCGTCAGACCAGCTGAGAAGGATCTGCCGCGACAGGCGCCTGCCTGCCTTCCTGCTCGTTCCGGCGGGGATCCTCGTCGCGAGGCTGCTCTGCCGGGTTGATTTCAGCCTCAGGGCATCCGACGTCCTGCGGAAAGCCCGCATTCCCGTTCTCTTCATCTGCGGCTCGGCCGATTCGACCGTCCCGCCCGACGGAGTCAGGGCTATGAGCGACGCCTGCCCGACTTCCGCGGGATGCGTCCTCGTTGAGGGAGCCGAGCATTCGGTCGCCTTCCCCGCCGGAGGCGAGGAGCTCGCCGAACGCGTAGAACGCTTCATCTCGGGCAAAGACACTTAACCGAAAAATAATACAACACCTGTCCGGCGCGTCCGGACGGAACCGAAAGGAATAAAAATGAGACCTGTAGCAATTCTTACCGACTCTTCCAGCGATCTTTCGCCGAAATACCAGGATGAATACGGCATCCGACTCATCAAGGCGCATATCAGGATTCCCGGCAACGACGACGCCGAGGCTTTCGTGACCTGGGAGGAGGGCGGCACCGACCGCGACCTCTTCTACGCCGATCTCAAGAAGCGCCCCGAGGCATACGCCACCTCTCCTCCGAACGTCGAGGAGTTTTCAAGGGCCCTCGAGGAACTGGTCTGTCAGGGTTACGACGTCGTCGCGATCACGATCTCTTCGGGGATCAGCGGCTCCTACGGCTTTTTGACGACCGCCGCCGCCGCGGTGACCGCGGCTCATCCCGAGGCAGAGATCGGCTGCGTCGACACCCTGAGGTTCGGCCCCTGCATCGGTCTCATGGCGATATACGCTGCAAAGCTGCGCGACGAGGGAAAGAGCTGCCGCGAGATAACCTCCTGGCTTGAGGAGAACAAGATCAGATTCAGGCAGTCGGGCTGGCTTGACGACCTGACATTCGTCGCGAAGAAGGGCCGCATCAGCCACGCCAAGGCCTTCTTCGGCACCCTTGCCGGAGTAAAGCCGATCGGCGAATTCGATTCAAACGGCCTGACCTCGGTCCTTACCAAGGCCCCCGGAGCCAAGGCGGCGCTCGCGACCATGATCTCATACATCGAAAAAACCATCACCGATCCCGGAGATCAGATCATCTTCATCGCCCAGACCTGCCGCTACGCCCAGGCTCTTGAGTACAAGCGCCTGATCGAGGAGAGGATAAAGCCCCGCGCCGTCTGTATCAACGACGTTCACCCCTACTGCGGCATAAACATCGGCCCCGGCCTTCTCGCGGCATACTACCTCGGAAAGCCGATATCCGCCGACCTTTCTGAGGAAAAAAAGATCTTCGAAGAGATCGCCGCCGCGAAAAAGTGACCGCGCGCCGCCATACCGCAACAGAAGACTAATCATTGTCGGGAGCAAAAAAATGACTAAACTCACCAAGAAATGGCAGATGCTGCTCTACGCCGCCTCGGGTATGGGCGTAAACATGCTCAACCTCATGATCGGATCCTACCTCTGCAGCGCCCTGATCGCGTCGGGCTTCGCGGAGGAGGTGCTCCCCTTTCAGACCTATCTCGGCCGCGACCTCGTGATCGCCGGAGTCTGGGCGGTCTTCGGGACGGTCGCCAAGATCCTCGACGGGATCATCGACATTCCCATGGCCTCCTTCACCGACCGCCTCAAAACGAGATTCGGCAGGCGCAGACCGGCCATCGTCATCGGCTTCATTCCGATGATCGCCGCCTATCTTCTCTTCCATCTGATCCCGAACGACGGAGCGACCCTTCTCAACACCGTCTACTACGGCGTTCTTCTCTGCGTCTTCTTCTCCTTCTACACACTGACGATGGTCACATACTACGCGACCTTCACCGAGATCGTCGACAACGTCAAGGACCGCAACTTCATATCCAACGTCAAATCCTTCTTCGACATCGTCTACTTCATCCTCGGCTACGTCGTCGTGAGAGCGATGCTGAACAATATGAACATCATAAAGGTCTCGCTCATCGTCGCTCCGATCTCGCTGACCATGATGATCCCCCTCTTCCTGATAAAGGAAAAACCGAGCACAGGTGAGACCGACGTAAAGACGGTCAACCTCTTTAAATCTCTCGCGATAACCTTCAAAAACCGCGATTTCATACTCTGGATGATCGTCTACTCCTTCATGACCTTCGGAGTCCAGCTCTTCCTCGGAGGCATCAACGAGTATTTCTCGGTATCCGGCATGAGCATGATGATCGTAATGGCCTGCTCCTTCGCCCCGGTGCCGCTCACCCTCGTTCTCTACAACGCGATAATCAAGAAGCACGGCTTCGGCTTTGCTTTCAAATACATACTGATCACCTTCTCCTTCAGCATGATCTCGATGTTCGTCATCGGAAGGTTCGTCCCGGCGGGACTGCCGAAGACGATCGCCTCGGTCGCCGGCGGGCTCTTCGCCTCGCTCTCGATCGGCGCCCTCTTCGCGGTGTCCTACTCTATCCCCTCCCAGCTCGCCGCAGAGGAGGAGGAGCGGACGGGCATCTCACACTCCGCGATGTATTTCGCGGTCCAGGGACTCTTCTCGGGAGTCGCGTCGGGCATCGGAGGCTACGTCGTGCTGACCGCGCTCAAGAAGACCGAGATCTTCGGACTGAAGGGGACCTTCTTCATCACCCTGGTCTCGGCGGCGGGAACGCTGATCTCGCTCGTCCTCAGCTTTTTCCTTCCCGCCGGAGTCGCCGGTATGGGAAAGACGGGCGCCCCGATATCCGAGACTCTCTTTTCCGCCTTCAGAAAGAAAAAAGACTGAAGCGTTCAGAAGCTTAATCCTATAAAACCAAAATTCATCACGATTCGGAACGGCAACATCAAGTGACATTCAGAAAGATCAACGGAACCGACCTTGAAAAGATGCTCTGCGGCGGGCTGGAAAGCCTGCGGCGGCGCGAAAGCGAGATAAACGACCTCAACGTCTTCCCGGTCCCCGACGGGGATACCGGAACGAACATGAGACTGACTCTTGAGTCGGGACTGAGAAAGGCCGTGTCCTCGCCCGAGGCCGGCACATATCTCAGGGGGCTCGGCGAAGGAATGCTCCTGGGAGCGAGAGGCAATTCGGGCGTCATCCTCTCCCAGCTCTTCAGGGGATTCTGCACCGAACTCTCGCGGTGTTCATACGTCGGCCCGGGCGAGCTCCGGGACGCGCTCATACGCGGCTACCGCACCGCGTACTCCTCGGTGGTCAGACCGGTCGAGGGAACGATCCTCACCGTCGCCCGCGAGGGTATAGAGCATATAAGAGGCCAGATAGTCAGATCGACTCCGGTCGACCGCATCCTCGCGATGTATATCGCCGAGATGAAGAAGAGCCTTCTTCTGACTCCCGAGCTGCTCGGAGTCCTTAAGGAGGCGGGGGTGGTCGACAGCGGAGCCGCGGGTTATATAGCGATAGTCGAGGGCATGCTCGGGGCTCTCAGGGGGGAAATGCCCGCCGCGAGGATCGAGGAACACCCCTCGCCCGCGCCGCACACCGCAGACCTCTCCTTCTTCGGGCCCGACTCGGCCTTCGAATACGGCTACTGCATGGAATTCATCCTCCAGCTGATGAGGAGCGCCGACTACAGCCAGCGCTTCAGGGAGGAGTCCTTCATATCCGATCTCGACTGCGTCGGCGATTCGCTGGCGGTTGTCAGGGACGGCGACAGGGTAAAGGTCCACATACACACGAAACGCCCCGAAAAGGTGATTACGCTCGCCCGTGAATTCGGCGAATTCGTTACCTTCAAGCTCGAGAACATGCAGCTCCAGCACAACGAGCACGTCTTCAAGACCTCAAAAGCCCCCAAGGGGCGGTTCGCGAGGGTCGCCGTCGTCAACGGCGAAGGAATGAAGTCGCTCTTCTCGGGACTCGGCTGCGAGGTCGTGATCGACGGCGGCAGGGGCATGAACACCTCTTCGTCGGAGTTCATCGAGGCCTTCAGGGCAGCGAACGCCGAGACCGTCGCGGTCCTTCCCTGCAACAAAAATCTCTTCGAGACGGTCAGGCAGGCGGCGGGGATGTTCAAAGAGTCAAAGATCGAGCTGATCGAGGCGTCGACGGTGCCCGAGGGCTACTACGCGCTTGCCATGGACGTCCCTGAGAGCGACGACATCTCATTCCGGCTCTCACAGATGCGCGAGGGAGCTTCGGCGATAAAGACCTTCTCGCTATCGCACGCAGTCAGGGAATACCGCGCGGGGGGCATCTCGGTCTCTGTCGGCGACGCCGTCGCGATATCCGGCGGCGAGGTCGTCGCGTCGGGCGAGGGCTTCGGCGAAACGGCCGTCAGGGCGATAAAGGCGATCCCCGGAGCCGCGGACGCCGAGACCTTCATGGTCTTCTGCAGAGACATCAACGACGCCGAAGGCAACGATGAGCTCGCCTCGGCGATATCCGAAAGCTTTCCGATGGCAGACGTCTCCTTCCTCGACGGAGGACAGGAGCTCCACCGGTACATCATAGGCGCGGTCTGACCGCGGGAGGGGACCTACTGACAGATGAAGATTTTTCTGATCCTGCTCGCTGCCGTTTTCCTTCTCGGGATCGCCCCTTTCATGACACTCGCGCTGATCCTTTATTCGGTGCTCCTTGTCAGGACAAGCCCGGAAAAATGGGGCCGCTCCTGCAGCGCGCCCGACGACGCGATCTCGGTCGCGATGTTCGAAGAGGGAGTCGCCTGGGCAAAGGAGCACGCGGAGGCGAAAAAGGAGGTCTCGATCAGGAACGACGGCTTCAGGCTCGCCGGCGAGTACTTCGACTTCGGATATGACCGGGCAGTCATAATAATCCCGGGCAGGATGGAGTCGCTGCTCTACTCCTACTATTTCGCCGAGCCCTACCGCGCCGCCGGATGGAACGTGCTAGTCACCGACCAGCGCGCGCACGGACTGTCAGACGGAAAAATAAACTCGGTCGGAACGAAAGAATACCGCGACACACTGGCCTGGGCGGAATACCTGCACGAAGCCTTCGGTGTCGGAAAGGTCTTCCTCCACGGAGTCTGCATAGGCTCCTCCAACGCCCTCTACGCGGCGACCTCTCCCGACTGTCCCGAGTATATCTGCGGAATGGCGGGGGAAGGAATGTACACCACCTTCTGCGAGACCTTCAAAAACCATATGATAAAGGGCGGCCGCAAGCCCTTCCCGATGCTCTGGGGGGTAATGCTCTGCATAAGGATCTTCTCGGGATCGAACGTCGTGACCGACGGACCGCTCTACAGGATCGAAAAAATGAAAAAGCCGGTCCTCTTCCTCCACAGCCGCGAGGACATCTACTCAAAGCCCGAGGTCTCCGCTGAAATATTCGAAAAATGCGCCGCGCCCCACCGCGTGGTCTGGTTCGACCGCGGCGAACACTCGCGGATCAGGATCGTCGACCGGGAAAAATACGACCGCAGCATCAGGGATTTCCTGAGCGACGAGGGGCTCTGAACCGCGCGGCCCTTCCACAAAACAGTAATTTTAAACTCAAATAAAAAAGCGGCGCAAAGCCGCGGAAAGAGGTATCAAATGTTCTGTCCAAACTGCGGACTCCAGCTCGCCGACGGCACGGCTTTCTGCTCAAACTGCGGAACCAAGCTTGCCGTAGGACAGCCCCAGCCCGCTCCCCAGCCGGCTCCTCAGCCGGCTCCTCAGCCCCAGCCTCAGGCCCAGCCTGCATACCAGCAGCCCGCCTACCAGCAGCCGGCATATCAGCAGCCGGCATATCAGCAGCCGGCTTATCAGCAGCCCCAGTATCAGGCGGGATTCCAGCAGCCCGTCCAGACGGCTCCCCAGGTTAACACCACCCCGGCGCTCGTCATGGCGATCATGTCTCTCGTCTTCTGCTCTTCCGGACTTCTCGGCCTGATCTTCGCCATCGTCGCGAAGAACAAGGTCAGAAGCTGCGTCGCCGCCGGAGCTCCCCTCTCAGGGAAACTCAAGGCCGCGAAGATCCTCGCCGGTCTCGGCCTCGCCTTCAGCATCATCATGATGATCTTCTGGGTCATCTACGCGATCGCCGCGATCGTCGCCCTGATAGGCGCCGCTTCTTACGACTGGAGTTCTCTCTGCGCCTTCGGCAGCATCCTCTGATCCGACAGCGTATCCCGACAAAGAATTCACTATTATTTGACTTGCGGCCCACAGCCGCGGAAATGAGGTAAAAAATGTTTTGTCCCAACTGCGGAAAACAGATCCCCGACGGCCTCGCCTTCTGTTCCGAGTGCGGAGCTTCTCTTAAGGATACCGCACAGCAGCCGGTTTACGACCAGCAGCCCGCTTATCAGCAGCCGGTCCAGGCAGCCCCTGAGGTCAACACCACTCCCGCCATGGTGCTTTCAATCGTCGCCCTGGCTCTCGCGGAATTCGGAATCCCCGGTCTCATTCTCGCCATCATAGCGAGAAAGAAGGTAAAGGCATGCCAGGCCGCCGGAGCTCCCCTCGCAGGCAAGCTCAAGGTCGCCAACATCCTCTCCAGAGTAGCCCTGATCCTCAGCATCGTCATGATCGTCTTCTGGTTCATCTACGGGATCGTTATCGGAGCGGCTTTCGCCGCCGCCGGAGCGTCGGGAGTCGACTGGAGTTCTGTTTTCAGCGATCTCTACTGATCCGCGTGTCTTTCCTGCCGCAGCGTTCCGGAGGACCGACCGTCCTCCGGACGGCGGCGGGAAGCCGTTCCCCCCGCCGCGCAGGAATCTGTTCCCTCCGCGGCAGATGAATCGATTCACGGCGGACCGCCGCGGAAAAGAGGTAAATCATGTACTGTCCAGAATGCGGAAGGCTGATCACGAACGGACGCCCCTTCTGCCCCGAATGCGGCGCGTCTCTCGGAGACTCCGCCGAAAACCAGCCGGCGCAGAAGCCGGTCCCTGTGAGCCCCCGGGTAAACGTTAATCCCGCCTTCATTCTCTCGATAATCGCCGCGGCTCTCTGCCGGACAGGCCTTCCCGGACTGATCCTTTCGGTCATCGCAAAAAAGAAGGTCAGATCATGTACCGACGCCGGAGCCCCGCTTTCGGGGAAGCTCAAGGCGGCAAACATCCTTTCGAAGGTCGCTTTCATCCTCAGCATAGTGATGACCGTCTTCTGGATACTCTATATCGCCTTCGTGATCGCATGGTGCGTATTTATGGTCACCTGGCTGATATCCGAAGCGGGAAACTTCCCCGACTACTTCAACGATCTTTTCGACGCAGTGATCAGACTGTTCTGATCCGCGGTACCACTTTTTTTCACCATCCCGCCGGTCCGCATCCCGACAACCTGTTTTTTCACGCGCAACATCTTCCCCTGCGCGCCGCGGACACGGCCTCCCGCCGGCAGAACGGTTCAGATTTCAGTCTGGCCGCTGCCGTAAACTGAAAAATGGAAGAAAACAAAGGCGGGCTTCTGCTCAACACCCTCATTTCCGACGCGGAACTGAAGACGGTGAGAGAGCTTGAGGCTCCCGGACATCCCTGGCTCTTTGCCGTCATCGGCGGCATCTCGATCAAATCGGTCTTCTGCAGAAGCGCTCTGCTTGTGAGCGACACCGATATCATGACATACGAATTCGACACGGGACACAAGGGACAGAGAGTCTCCTTCGCCGACGTCGAGTCCGCGGCCAACAAGCGGATGTACGGAAACGCGATCCTCCGCCTTACCATGAAGGACGGATCGATCGTAAACATCTTCAGATACACCTTTGCCGTAAACGCACTCTGCGAGGCGACCGCCGGCTTTATCAACCGGATAACCTCGGAAGACGGCGGCATCAGCACCGAAGAGGCCTTCGACGCCGTGAAGGCCGTCTACGAAAAGCAGCTCAGCGTCTGCCCGAAATGCGGACGCGCGCTCTCCTCTCCCGGTGTCGAGTGCATCCACTGCGCGAGCAAGAAGGCGGTCGCCTCAAAACTGCTGGTCTATATCGCGCCCGAGTGGAAGAAGCTCATCGTCACCATACTGCTCTCGGTCGCGACGACCGCCATAGCCCTCGTCCCGCCGATGCTCAACAAGCGGCTGATCGACGATATACTGAAGACTCCCTTCAACGGAAACGAGCGGAGCATGCTCCTTCAGATCGTCTTCATCCTGATCGGGATCCAGATCGTCAGCCATCTCATCGGCTGCATCCGCGGCATCATGCTGCGCAAAGCCGGCGACCGGATCGTCATGCGAATCCGGAACGCCGTCTACGAAAAGGCGCAGTACCTGCCGATGCGCTTCTACGACAAGACCTCGACCGGCGCCGTCATCAACCGCATCAGCGGCGACAGCGCCACGCTTCAGTCCTTCATGCTCCGCATCTCGCAGGAGGTCGTGGTCCAGTTCTTCCAGATGGTCGGCATCATCGTCATCATGCTGATCAAGAATCCGAGGCTCACGCTCTACTCGCTGATCCCGGTGCCTCTCGTCGTAATCGGCGCGAGGATATTCTCGAAGAAGATCAGGCCCTTCTACCTCCGCATCTGGCGCAGATGGACCTCGGTCACCTCTGTCCTCACCGACACGATCCCGGGAGTCAGAGTGGTCAAGTCCTTCACCAACGAGCAGAACTCGACCGAGAGATTCAAGGACAAGAACGCCGAGTGGTACCGCACCGACGCCTCGGCCGCCAAGATCCTCCACGCCTTCCCGGCGACGGTCGGAACGCTGATCGGCCTGGGATCGATCCTGATCTGGTGGGTCGGCGGAAATCTGGTGCTCAAGGGCGTCGGAGGGATGACCCCCGGTCTTCTGACCGCCTTCATCTCATACGCGTCGATGTTCTACGGCCCGGTGACCTTCTTCGCCAACCTCAACGATTCCTACCAGAGCGCCCTCGCCTCCGCCGAAAGGATCCTCGACATCCTCGACGCCGAGCCCGAGCATGACTTCGGAAAGGGCAACGTACTTCCGAAGATGGAGGGAAAGATCGAGTTCAGGAACGTAAGCTTCTCCTTCGACCGCACCAAGAAAACGCTGAAAAATATCAACCTTTCGATAGAACCCGGGGACATCGTGGGCATCGTAGGAACGACAGGATCTGGCAAATCGACGCTCGTCAACCTCTTTTTGCGCTACTACGACAACTATGACGGCGAGATACTCGTCGACGGCGTCGACATCCGCAAGATAGACATGCACTACTACCGCGGACAGATCGGCTTCGTCCAGCAGGAACCGCTGATGTTCCATGACACCATATTCAACAACATCGCCTACGGCCTGCCCGACTGCCCGGTCGAACGTGTGCTGCAGGCCGCCGACGTCGCCAACGCCCACAACTTCATCGTCCGCCAGCCAGACGGCTATGACGCCGTCCTGGGCGAGCGCGGCGTAGGTCTGTCGGGCGGCGAGCGCCAGAGAGTCTCGATCGCCCGCGCCGTCCTCCGCAACCCGTCGATACTCGTCTTTGACGAGGCGACGGCATCGGTCGACTCCGAGACCGAGCATCTCATCCAGGAGGCCATCGAGCGGCTGATCGCCGGCAGAACGACGATCATGATCGCTCACCGGCTGTCGACTCTCTCCCGCGCCAACAAGATCGTCGTCGTCGACAACGGCGAGATCATCGAGTGCGGCCCGCCCGATGAGCTGCTGGCCCTGAAGGGCAAATACTACCGCCTCGTCGAGATCCAGTCGATGTCCGAAAAGCTCACCGCCGCCAAGGCCGAGCACCACTTCGAATGAGGAGGCGGAAAAATGTCACTGAAATTTCTTGACAAGACGGCAAAGATCGAGCTGACCGACGTCTACAACGTCAGGCTGACGCTCGCCGACGGCACTGTTTACGAAAAAGCCGAGCTCCGGCGCCTCTTCCCGATCTCAGACAGGGAAAACTGGGTGTCGGTGATCGACACCGAAGAGCAGGAGATTGCCATCATCCGCAGCTATGACGACATCACCCCCGAATCGGCCGCTGCCGTCAAAGCCTGCTTCAACGACTACTACCTGATACCCAAGATCACGAAGATCACCGAATGCAACGACAAGACCGGGATGCTGAAGATCGCCGCCGAGACCGACCACGGTCCGACGGTATTCAGGATCCGGAACCGCCACAACGACATGAAGATCTACGATCCCGACCGGGTCATCATCCGCGACTCGGACGACAACCGGTATGAGATCGAAAGCCTTGAGAAGCTTGACCGGAAGAGCTGGCTCCTCATAGCGAGTTTCCTGTAAAACCTGAAAAACACTGCACCACAAAAAAAGGAGAAAAACATGAAGAAAGCACTGGCTGTGACGATCATCGCCGTGATGCTCGTCTCTCTTTTCGCGACAGGCGCCGGAGCGGTCTTTGAGACCGACTTCAACGACCTGAAGTTCACCGTTGTCGTTCAGGAAATGGGCGGCATAAACATGATCGACGACGATCTCCTCCTCTACGGAAAATACTGTATGAGAGGATTCACCGTCTCCCCCGACGGAAAATACGCCTTCGGAGGCTTCCTTAATCCCGGCAACTCCTCCGCCGTCGTGCGCTTCAACCTCGAGACCGGACACGCAGACGCATATTATCAGTATGCCCAGACAGAGGGCTCATCGGTCGGTACGGTGTCCTACCCGAAGGGAATGGACTGCGACGACCGCGGATATCTCTACGTCGGTCTCGCCTACAACCCCAACAAGGTCCGCGCCTACTTCTCGGTCCTCGACTATGAGACCGTCAAGGACGATATGATGAAGACCGTTTCGGTCACCTCCGTCTTCTACGACGAAGCCAACACCAAGATCGGCGTCAACGGCCTCAAGGTCAAGAACATCAACGGCAGATACCTCTGCTACATCATCCTCAACTACGACGAGGACTATCTCTACAGATACGACGTCACGACTCCCGAAACGCCGGTGCTCGACATCTCCTTCGGAACGAACGGAAGAGTCGATCTCCAGAAGCTCAGCGTCGACACCGGAGCCTTCGCCGACTGCAACTATCTTGACATCGGCGACGACGGATCGATCTACATCGCCTACAAATCCGCCGGCGGCGCCGGACTCGCCAAGCTCAGCGAGGACGGCAACACCGTTCTCGGACAGGTCGAGCAGACCAAGGGCTACGGCGTCTGCATCGTCGACGACTATGTGCTCTGCTCCGGCCAGTCGTCTCCATGCGAGATAGTCGTCTATTCGATGAACGACTTCTCCAAGGTGACCTCCTTCGCCATCACGAAGGAAAACACCCTCCTTCCCTACGCCGAGAGCTATGATCTCGCCTTCGTGGATCCGATCAACTCGATCGTCACCATGAGATACTGCGGCGGCGTGCTCTACCTCGCCGACCAGGGCTCGGGGGCCTCCGACGTCGACCAGGTCTTCGCGGTCGGTCTTACCGATGAAGGAAAGACGAAGGTCGCCGCGATGGCAGCGGTCCTTGAGGCCAACGCCAAGGCTCTCAACGAAGAGACCACGGCGGCAGTGACCACCGCAGAGATCACCACCAAGCCCGAGGAAACAACGGCTGCCGCCGAACCCGAGGCCACCACCGCCGAAGAGCCGGTCACCTCCGCCGAAGCCGCCGCTCCCGAAGTCACCACCGCCGGGACCGAGACGAAGGACAGCGGATGCAAGTCGTCCGCCGCCGCTCTCCTTCCCGCGGTCGCGATCCTCGGCTGCGCCCTGACCTTCAAACGCAGAAAGCACTGAAAAGAAACCCATCCCGGAAGACGGGCTGCCTCTCTCTCTCTCTCTCTTTATGAGTTTCAGGGCAGCCCGCCCCCGGGCGGGTTTCTTATTTTTTTCGGACAACCTCGCTTCGGAAAACGGCCGGTCACCATCGTGGCAATCCTGTTTTCCGGATGCATAAACTAACTCCCTTCCACCGCCGGATCCCCGCTTTCCGGCTCTGAGGTATGCAAGAAATGATTAGAAAGGGATACCGGACGTTCTACGCCTCGCTTGCCTTTTTCGGATTATTTTTCCTGGTCTGCGGGATCCTGATCCCCGGGACATCTCTGATGCTCGGGGCTCTGCCGGTCCCTCTGCTCTTTGTCTTCACGCTGCTGCTTTACACGGCGGGATACGCGGCGCAGGGGCTCTGGTTCCTGATCAGAGGGATAAAGAGGCCGGAGAGCGGCACGTCATACGAATCCGAGGAAAAGTTCTACCGCTTCCCTCATGCGATACCCGCCCTTATGACGGCAGGCGCGGCCGCGGCATGGGGAGCTTTCATACTGACCGAGTCATATCTCAGATCTCTCGCCAACCGGCCGGGCGTATTCTACGACAGCTATTCGATCGTTCCCTACTCGGTCGCCGCCGTCGCCTTCCTCGCCGTCGCCGCAGGATCCTTCGTCTGCTTCTTCCCCTACGACCGGATCCTGACCGGAAAGGCGTCGATCGCGGGCATGACGGTCTCCGCCGCCTTCGCCGTGCTAGGCGCGGTGGGATCGGGCGAGCTCAGCCTGATAAGCGGGCTCTGCTTTGCCGGTTACGCCGTCGCGGTCCAGATCGCGATGAACCAGTCGGCGATAAACCGCTCCTTCAAGGGAGCGACCGGAGCCAGGCTCGACGGACGCGCAAGGGGATACAACCTTACGCTGACCATGGCGGTCATAACTCTTTTCGCCGCCGTTTCGGGTGTCTTTTACGTTCTTCTCACCGGACTCTTCACCCTCCTTCGTCTCTTCCTCGCGATGCTGCTCGCCGGGACGGTCGACGATAACGACAGCGAGCTTTCCCTCGATTCCGAAAAGAAGGTCTCGCTCATCGGCGATTTTATATTTCAGAAGCAGAAGAACGCTAAATATCACTCCGGCAAGGCATATCTCTTCATTTTTATCGCTTTCATTCTCATTCTTCTCTTCATCGCGATCTTCGGAAAGCGCAATTTCATGAAGAACTTCTTTGAAAAGCTCAAAAACGGCCTTGTCAATCTAATAATCGCGATCTTCGGTCCGATAGCCGATTTCCTTTCGCCCGCCCGCGACGGCGATTATTCCGTCTACTACGTCGAGGAGGAGCGCAGACTGCAGAGCGGAAAGATCAGCTCCGCGAAAACCGCGGGGACGGGACCGAAGCGCAGAAACTGGCCGGATTTCGTCGCCTCGCTGAAGCAGCGCAGAACGGCGGAGGACAAATACCGGTTTGCCTACTCACAGATGGTATCGGTCCTGGAAGAAGAGGAAAAGATGAAATCAGGTACCGGGATAAAGCCATCCGACACTCCGCGTGAGATCGCGGAGCGGATGAAGAGAGACCGCGGGACGGTCTCTCCCGAAGTTGCGGACAGGATCGCCGCCGAATTTGAAAGGATCGAGTACGCCGGAGGCTCCGGCGCGTCTCAGGAAGCCTTCGATTCGGTCTGCGACATCATAATAAACAAAATCAGCTGACGCCGAAAGGATACATATCCCTTAAATGTTCAAACTGTTCAGATTTATGAAGCCATACCGGCTTTTGGCGATTATCTCACCGATCATCATGGCGGGAGAGGTGACGGGAGACCTCTGCCTTCCCTTCCTGATGTCATTTCTCGTGAACTACGGCGTTATGGGCGAAAACATCCGGGACCCCGAAAAAGGCTCACGGATCGCCCTCCGCCTCCTCGAATTCTTCGGCGTCTCACCCTCCGACAGGATGGCGGTCATCATCGCCTTCGGAGCGATGATGCTCGCAGTCACCCTTCTCGGAGGATTCATGGGAACGCTCTGCGCCTGGACCGCCGCCTCGGCGTCTCAGGGAATGGGCAACGACCTCCGCAGGGCAGCATACCGCAAGGTCATGTCACTCTCGATCGAGCAGACCGACCGTTTCACCACCGGATCGCTGGTCACCAGGATGACGAACGACATCACACAGGTCGTCGATTTTTCAGAATCGATCATCCGGCATTTCGTGCGCTCCCCCGCCTTCTTCATAGGGGGCACGGTAATGCTCCTCAGACTGAACCTCAGTTTCGGCGTCATCCTCCTCTGCGCCCTTCCGGTCATGGTGGTGCTCATGGCGATGATTATATCAAAAGCGGTCCCGATCTTTTCGGTAGTTCAGGACAAGCTGGACCGGGTCAACGCCGTCGTGCAGGAGAACGTCGGCGGTGCCAGGGTGGTCAAGGCCTTCTCTCGTGAGGAATACGAGTGCGAGAGGTTCGACAAAGCCAACAGAGACATGCGCGACACGACACTCCGCGTGACGCTCCTCCTGACCTTCATCTCCCCCGTTATCACGATAACGATGGCCCTCGCGACCGCCGCCATCATCTTCATCGGCGGATGGTCTGTGAAGATCGGCGACGCCGGAATGACGGTCGGAGCCGTTATGGCGGGCACCTCCTACATAACTCAGGTGCTGTCGTCGGTGATGATGCTGACGATGATCTTCCAGTCGGTGTCGAGAGCAGGCGCCTCCGCGAAGCGCATAAACGAAGTCCTGGATTCCGATCCGGTGATCAAGGGCGGCTCGCTTGAGGAAGGCGACGGAAGCGCCGCAGCCGTCGAGTTCCGCGACGTCTCCTTCTCATATCCCGGCACGACCGGGCGTTCGGTCCTCTCAGGCGTCAATCTCAGAGTCGAGCGCGGCGAGACACTCGCCGTCATCGGCCAGACGGGTTCGGGCAAGACCTCTCTCGTAGGCCTTATCCCCCGCTTCTACGACTGCACCGAGGGCGAGGTCTTCGTCAACGGACGCGACGTGAAGGAATATGATCTGGCCTCTCTCAGGAAAAAGATCGGATACGTCATGCAGAAGACCGAGCTCTTCTCTGATTCTGTCGAAAACAATATCAAATGGGGAAAGCCCGACGCGACCTCTGACGAGGTGACGGAAGCCGCGGAAACGGCACAGGCAGCAGAATTCGTCGAGTCGCTGCCCGAAAAATACGGCGATTTCATCGCCGAAAAGGGCGCCTCCCTCTCAGGAGGACAAAAGCAGCGGCTGTCGATAGCGAGGGCGCTCGTCAGGAAACCCGAGATCCTCATACTCGACGACTCGACGTCGGCGCTCGACCTGGCGACCGAAGCCTCGCTGCTCCGGGCGCTCAAGGCAAAGCACGACGACACCACGATAATAATGATAGCTCAGCGTATCGCGTCGGTCAAATCGGCCGACAGGATCGCCGTCATCGAGGAGGACGGCAGCATCAGGCACTGCGCGCCTCACGACGAGCTGATGAAGACCTCCGATACCTACCGCGACATCTACGCGTCGCAGGTAAAATCGGGCGCACTGATCTGAGGTGGACGAGATGGCGGAAAAGAACGAAAGACAGCCAGCGAGAGTCGACTTCAGACCCGGCCGCGGCGGTCCGATGAACGCGCGCGTAAACGGGGAAAAGCCCAAGGCGATGCTCCCCACCCTCGCAAGACTCTTCAGATACATCGGCAGGAGCCGGATCGTCGTTATAGCAGTAGTGCTTCTCACGGTCACGGTCACTATACTTGAGATCTACGGCCCGAAGCTCCAGCAGCAGGCGATCGACACCTTCTCACTGGTGAAGAACGCCGACGGAACGTCGCGGCTGACCGTCGATTTCGACCTCCTGGTGAAAAAGCTCATAACTCTGGTCGCGATAAACCTTGCTGCGGGACTCATCTCCTTCGCATCGGGGCGGATGGGCGCTCGACTGGCCCAGAAGACCGTCTATCTCATGCGCCGCGAGCTCTTTGAGAAGATCACGCGGCTGCCGATAGGATACACCGACACCCACAAGCACGGCGACATCATGAGCCGTATGACGAACGACGTCGACAACGTCTCGACGGCGATCTCCCAGTCGCTGACGACGCTGATATCAGCGCTGCTGACGCTGATCGGATCGCTCGTCATGATGCTCAGCTACAGCTGGATCATGACCGTCGTGGCGATGGTCACGATCCCGCTGACGGTCTTCGTCTCGTCGCGGCTCGCGAAATTCATGAGAAAATATTACGTGGCGAACCAGGTGCTGCTCGGCAGGCTCAACGGACAGGTCGAGGAGAGCGTCACGGGATACCGCACCGTCGTCGCCTACGGACGCGAGGACGCCGAGGTCGGAAAGTTCGGCGGGATATCCTCGGAATACAGAAAGAGCTCGATAAAAGCCAGGGTCTGGGGCTCGGTCATGGGCCCTGTCATGAACTTTCTCGGCAATCTTCAGTATGTCCTCATCGCGGCGACCGGAGGATACCTCTTCCTCAACGGAAGGCTGGAGTCGGTCGGAGCCATACAGGCTATGCTGCAGTATTCGAAGCATTTCACCCGGCCGATCAACATGATCGCGAACCAGTACGCCTCGGTCCTGACGGCTCTGGCGGGAGCCGAAAGGCTCTTTGAGATGCTCGACTCGAAAGAGGAGACCGACGAGGGCAGGCTCACCGTCTCGCCCGAGGATATCAGGGGTGACATCGAGTTCAAAAACGTCGATTTCGGCTATATCCCCGAAAAGCCGGTCCTGAAAGACCTGAACCTGTCGATAAAAGCCGGGCAGAAGATCGCCATCGTCGGTGCGACCGGATCGGGAAAGACAACTGTCGTCAATCTGCTGACGAGGTTCTACGAGACCGACGGCGGAAAGATCACGATCGACGGTTACGACATTACCGACCTGCCGATCGAGACGCTGCGCAACACGATCGCCATAGTGCTTCAGGACACAGTCCTCTTCTCGGATACTATTAGGAACAACATCAAATACGGAAAGCCCGACGCGGGCGACGAAGCGGTCAGAGCCGCGGCGCACACCGCGAACGCCGACAGCTTCATCGACCGTCTTCCCGATGGCTATGACACTCAGCTGACCGAGTCGGGAGGCAATCTCTCGGCGGGCCAGAGGCAGCTGCTCTCGATCTCGAGAGCTGTGCTGGCCGACCCGAGGATACTGATACTCGACGAGGCGACGTCGTCGGTCGACACGAGGACCGAGATGCACATCCAGCAGGCGATGGTCGCGCTGATGAAGAACCGCACCTCGCTCATCATCGCTCACCGGCTTTCAACCATCCGCGACGCCGACGTCATAGTCGTCCTCCGCGGCGGAAGGATCGTCGAGTCGGGCTCGCACGAGGAGCTCCTCGCCGCCGGAGGCGAGTATTACAGCCTCTACAGGAATCAGTTCGCCGGTATCGCGACATGACGGCCGGCTTCCCCTGCTTTACGCCTCCGTCGCCCGAGGACGCGGCGGCCTTTGACCGGCTGATCGGCGAAGAGATCGCCGCTCCCCCGACACGCGAGGGCATCGGCAGACTAAACGAAAAAAGGATGCACAGGATCCTCCGGCGCTTCGTCCGGGACGATCCCTCCCTGTGGGAGACCGATGCCGGAGGAGGATACGTCGCCGACATCATCGACGGCGGGACGCTGTTCGAGATACAGACCGGCCCGCTGCTTCCTCTGAAGGAAAAGATCGCGTATTATCTCGAATCCACCGATCTTCAGACGGTCGTCATACATCCCGTCGCGGCAAAAAAGTATGTCGTCTGGATCGATCCGGACAACGGAAGCGTGTCGGGAAGGCATCTGTCTCCGAAAAAGGAGGGCCGGGGCTCGGTCCTCGCCTCGTCGGTCTACATAGCGGAATTCTTCGGGACGGGAAGGCTGACGCTCAGGCTGCTCTTCATCGAGGAGGAGGAATACCGTCTCCTCAACGGCCGGCGGAGCGCCGACCGGAAGAAAGGCTCGGAGAGATTCGAAAGGCTGCCGTCAAAGCTGCTCGGAGAGCTCTCACTCTCCTCTCCCGCCGACTTTAGGAAGCTGATCCCCGACACTCTCCCTCAGCGCTTCACCGCCGCCGAGCTGGGAAAGGCGGGTGGTCTGCGCGGACGTGACGTCTACCGCGCGGCGAAGGCGCTCGAGCTGCTTGGTCTGGCAGTCCCCTGCGGAAAAAGAGGCCGCTCCGCAGAATGGGAAAGGATAATTCCCTGATTCATCATCTTCCGCAGGCAATTATCCGAAAAAACTGTTGACTTATCCTCGCAAATCATTTATAATTTAATTAGAATACTATATCTTCAGCGTGCTTCTCCTCCCGCGCCGCGGGACTGACGAAGCAAGAAAGGAAACAAATGAAAACCAGACAGATCATTTCTCTGATCCTGGCCCTTCTCTTCTGCATCGGAGCCTCAGCGCTCACATCATGCGGAGAAAAGAACCCCTCGGGCGGAGATACGACTACCGCCGCCCCGACGCCAGCGGGCACTACCGCCGCTCCCGGAACGGAGGATACGACCGCCGCTCCCGCGCCTGCCGACACCACCGCCGCTCCGGTTGTTACCACCGCCGAAGTGACGACCGAAGCGGAAGATGAATTCGATTTCGAGCTTAACGAGTACGGAACTCTCGAAGCCGATCAGAAAGCCAAGCTGATCGAGAAGCTTCCCGCTCTGCTTCCCGACGGGACCCCGATCGAAGACTTCGTACGTCCCTACTGCCTTGACGACGTTCTCGACAAGGACGGCTTCCTCACCCACTACTACACCGAAGGAAACTCGGGCGCCACGGTCCAGATAGTGACCGAGGAGCAGGGCGCGATCTACGGAACCGGCTACAGATTCGCCGCCTACGGCAAGACCGCCGGCGGAGACCGCGGCGAGATCACCGCCATCTCCTACTACGAAGCCAACCCCAAGGGCGCCAAGGGCGTTATCTTCTATGTCGACTTCAGCCACGTCGCCGACAACCCCGAAAAGCCGCTCTGCGCGTCGGTCACATTCAACAACAACACCTACCGCGCCAACAAGGCAGACAACGGTTCGGTCGGCTACTATTATCTTGACGGTCTCTGGGTCGAGACCAAGAACGTGAACGCCTGCCGCATGGAGATCCCCGCAAACTTCGTCGGATGGATCTACATCCCTGCCACCTCTTTCGTTCTGAACTCGGATAAATCGCCTGCCGTTGACGAGCAGGGCAAATTCATCGACATCACCGTAAACAACATGCGCTGCTACACCGACGGCTACGTATACGGTTCAGACGACACCACCTACATCATCTTCGACGAGATAATCTACGTCTACTGAAACCAGTCTCATAATCCGCGCGGGCTGCTCCGAAAGTCAGACTTTCGGGGCAGCCCGCGCTTTTTTTCCTTTTTTTACTTAAGATCAGCCAAGCTCTTCAAGCTTCGCCGCGATAGATTTCATGTCCTCAAGCATGTCCGCCTTCCGCCTCGGGTCGCGAAGCAGCGCGGCGGGATGGAAGACTGCGGTCATCAGAAAGGGGCCTTTCTCGACCCACTGGCCGTGCTGCTGCGATATCCTGTAATCCGGCGATATCAGCCGCATCGCGGCGATCCTTCCGAGGCAGACGATTATCTTCGGGCGGATGATCCTGACCTGGCTGCGGAGCCAGTCCATGCAGGCGTCCTCCTCGGCCGGAAGGGGATCGCGGTTTTTGGGCGGGCGGCATTTGAGGATGTTTGCGATGTAAACGTCCTCTCTTTTTATGTCGACGGCAAAGAGGAATCTGTCAAGCAACTGTCCCGCCCTTCCGACGAAGGGCGTTCCGCTGAGGTCCTCCTGCTCGCCGGGCGCCTCACCAACGAACATGAGCCTCGCTCCCGGATTCCCGGTGCCGAAAACGCTGTTCGTCCTCGTCTTTCCGAGGGGACATTTTTCGCAGCCGGCGCACTCGGCTCTCAGCGCCTCAAGCCCGATATCGGCATCAAGCGGTTTTTTTACTCTGTCTTCAGCTTCCATCTTTATTCTTCCCTCCCATACTTCTCCGGATCTGCGGGATATTTCCGCCGTATCGTCTTCAGCGCCTGCAATGTCCTTCAAGATCTGTTCTTTCCGAATAGTATTTCAAGTTTCACAAGGACATCCCCGCAGGTTTTCCGCACGGCGTCCGCGCCAATTCTTTAATATATTATATTCATATTTTCTTCTTTGTCAAGAATAATACTTCTCGGGCTGTTTTTGAATCTCCCGATCGTCTTACTGCGGGCTCTCTGAATCAGATGATCTCACGGTCCTGTCCTGTTCCTTCGGACAGCCTGTGTCTGACGCTGCCTGTTCAGCCCTTTCCCTACGGTTTTCCCCACAGCTGTCATAGGGAAAAAAAGATAATCCTTGACAGAACAGGAAAAATGCAATATAATATGATAGATTTAATATGATATTTCATATATAATAGGTGAGGTATGTCCCCGCGGGATATTCTCTCTCACAGACAAAACATCACAGAGGTGTCAATTGAGCAGATTATCAATGGCAAAACTGACGAAACTCGCCGATCAGGCCCCCGAGGGCCTGCCGACATACCGCCTCGCGGTCATCGGCGACTGCGCCACGCAGCACATATCAAAAGCTATAAAAGGGACCGGCGTATCCAGAGGCGTGTCGATAGAAATCCTCGACACCGACTACGACCAGATCCTGGCCCAGACCGGCGACCCCGGGAGCGAGCTCTACGCCTTCGCCCCCGACGGCGTCCTCATCATGATGTGCACCGAAAAGCTTTACGACAGATTCACACACACGCCAGCCGAGGCCCGTGAATCCTTCGCCGAGACAGAATTCGGATGGATATCAGACAGATGGGCCGAGCTTTCTGACGGCAGGAAGGTGAGCATCATCCAGTCGCTCTTTACCGAGTACGACGACAGGATCTTCGGCAGCTTCGCGTCGAGACTCCCATCCTCCTTCATCTATCAGCTGAGACGGCTCAACATGCTGATCTCGGACGGAGCCGCCAAGGCGAAGAAGGTTTATCCCGCCGACTTTTCCTTCTTTACCCAGAAATACGGGACCGACGCGGTAAAGAGCAGCAAGATGTACGCCGTAGCCAAGCTTCCCTTCGCGCCGGGCGCGATCCCCGAGGCAGCCGCCGTCGTTACAGACATAATACTCGCGCTGATGGGCCGGTCGCTCAAATGCATCGTTCTTGATCTTGACAACACTCTCTGGGGCGGAGTCGTGGGCGACTGCGGCACCGAGGGCATCCAGATAGGCGACTACGGGATCGGCAAGGCCTTCACCGCCTTCCAGACCTGGCTGCTCGAGCTGAAGAAGCGGGGCATGCTGCTGGCCGTATGTTCCAAGAACGACGAGGACAAGGCAAAGGATCCCTTCATCAAACACCCCGATATGGTCCTGAAGCTTGAGGACTTCGCGATCTTCGTCGCCAACTGGGAGCCGAAGCCCGAAAACATCAAGCTTATCCGCGAGACGCTCAACATAGGCATGGACAGCCTCGTTTTCATCGACGACAACCCCTTCGAGCGGAACTCGGTCAGGGCGATGATACCCGAGATCACAGTTCCCGAGATGCCCGAGGATCCCGCAGACTACGTCGATTTTCTGAGGAGCGAGGGTCTCTTTGAGGCCGTCTCCTTCTCGGCCGAGGACAGCGGCAGGACCGACATGTACCGCTCGGAGGCCGGAAGGGTGATGGCGGCAAAGGCGTGCGGCTCCTACAGCGAATATCTCGCGGGACTTGAGATGAAGGCAGAGGCCAAGCCCTTCTCCTCCTTCTGGTTCCCGAGGATCGCTCAGCTCTCGCAGAGATCGAACCAGTTCAATCTCAGGACGGTGAGATACACCGAAGGCGAGATCGCCGACATCGCCGCAGACCCCGATTGCGTCACGCTTTACTTCACCCTCTCCGACCGCTTCGGCGATTCCGGGCTCATCAGCGCGGTGATCATGAAGAAGCTCGACGCCGACACCCTCTTCGTCGACACCTGGATAATGAGCTGCCGCGTCCTCAAGCGCACAATGGAGGAGTTCATAGTCAACAGGATGATCTCGGCTGCCGCCGCGGCGGGTTATAAGAAGGTAATCGGCGAGTATCTCAAGACACCGAAGAACGGAATGGTCGCCGATATATACGGGCGTCTCGGCTTTACAAGGGTGTCGGACACCCGCTTTGAGGCCGACACCGGCTCATTTAAATTCAACGAAAGCTTCATCTCCGAATCATAAGGCGGAAGGACTCCGCTCTTCGCAACAAAGAGGCGCGAGGTCCCCTGAATAAACAGACCGCCGGATCACAAACTCAGACCGAAAGGAAACAAAGACAATGGCATCACAGGATACCGAAGCAAGGATCACCGAAAAACTCAACGAGATATTCAGATTCGTATTCGACGACGAATCGATCGAGGTCAGCCGCAAGACCAGCGCCGCCGATATCGAGGCATGGGATTCCCTCACCCACATCACCCTGATATCCGAGGTCGAGGACACCTTCGGAATGAAATTCTTCATGAAGGAAGTCGTCGGGATGAAGAACGTCGGCGAGATGATCGACATCATCGCCCAGAGGGCGAAGCCCGGCAGGATCTGACCGATTCTGTCCTGCGTCTCGCAGGAACCCGCGATATCTTAAAAAATCGGGCGGGAGCATAAATTCCCGCCGGAGGAATCCGTATGCTTTTCTCAACTCTCTTTTTCACATATATCTTTCTCCCGCTGCTGCTCGTCTGCTACTGGATACCCTTCCGGAAGAAGCCGGGTGCGCAGCTGTGGGTGCTGACTGTCTTCTCCCTCTTCTTCTACGCCTTCGGGGAACCCGTCTACGTGTTTCTGATGATAGGGCTTGTAGGAGTAAACTATCTGTTCGGCTTCCTCTGCGCGAACGACGGAGAATCCGATCCTCCCCTGAAAAAGAAGCTTTTCCTGGCGATTGACATCGCAGTGAACCTTGGCGTTCTGGGATTCTTCAAATATCTCAACTTCGTCATCGACAACCTCAACCTGCTCTTCAACAGCTCGATGGGCAGGCTGTCGGTCGTCATGCCGATCGGTATAAGCTTCTTCACCTTCCAGGCGATGTCATACGTCATCGACACCTACAGAGGAGTGACGAAGGTCCAGAAGTCATATCCGAAGCTCCTGCTCTACATCTCCTTCTTCCCGCAGCTGATAGCCGGGCCGATAGTCAGATATCAGGACATCGAGATCCAGCTTGAGAATCACAGCTGGTCTGCGAACCAGATCAATGAAGGAGTATTCAGATTCGGCCTCGGACTTGCCAAGAAGGTCATCATCGCCGACAGCTGCCTGACCGCCGCGACGGCGATCTACAAGTCCGGGAACACGAAGATAGTACTGGCACAGTGGTTCGCAGTTCTCTTCTATGCCCTTGAACTCTACTACGACTTCTCGGGATACAGCGACATGGCGATCGGCCTCGGAAAGATCTTCGGCTTCGATTTCCCCGAAAACTTCAACTACCCCTTCGCCAGCAGGAGCGTCACCGAATACTGGAGACGCTGGCACATCTCGCTGGGCACATGGTTCAAGGACTATCTCTTTTATCCGGTGCTGAACTCGAAGGGCATAAAAAAGCTTTCGAGGACTCTCATGAAGAAAAAGAAGAGACAGCTGGCGAAATATCTGCCATCCGTCATTGCGCTGCTCGTCGTCTGGTTCATGACCGGCCTCTGGCACGGCGCGGCATGGAACTACATCTTATGGGGGCTCTACTATTTCGTCCTGCTCGTCGTCGACCTGCTCTGGCTCGACAAATTCCGGAAAAAGATGAATCCTAAGATCGAGCCGCTTTTCTCGCACTTCTACTTCTTCGTCGCGACCTTCTTCGGAATGGCGCTCTTCTATTTCGATCCGGCCACGCTTTCGGGCACTCTCGGAACCGATACCGGCACGCTTGCCAATATCGGCGCCATCTTCGGGATCGGATGCACCGGTTTTGCCGACATCTTCACGGCATCAACGGTTGCCGCATACAGTTTTCTCTTCCTTTTCGCGGCCGTCTTCTCTCTTCCCGTCGTCCCGACCCTCTGGAAAAAGGCGACCGGAATGCTGAATATCTCACCCGCCGTCTGCCGCGCGGTGAAGACGGTGACCGCCCTGATACTTATCGCCCTTGCGACGGTAAGGATGGCAGGCCAGACATACAGCCCGTTTTTGTACTTCAGATTCTGAAGCGGAAAGCATAATAAACAACGATCATGAACAGCAAAGATCAGAACGAAAAAAACACAACCGAAGAAATGGAAAAAAAGCCTGCGCGCAGACATGTATCCACGCCGGGATTTAAGGCCAACCGGATCTGTCTGATTATATCGGCCGCCTTTCTCTCGCTGGTGACCCTGCTCAACATATTCTTCCCCACTAGGGCAGAGATATCCGAGGAGGAAAAGCGTGAGCTTGCAAAATTCCCGGAGTTTTCATTCTCGTCGCTCTTTTCAGGAGAATTCTTCAGCGGGCTCCAGAGCTATGTCGGAGATCATTTCTGGCAGCGGGAAAAGCTGGTCAACCTCTCTGCCGATCTGAAAAAATTTGACGGCTTCGCTCTCAGGGTCAACGGGGAGGTCTTCATCATAGACGGAAGGGCGGAAGACGCCGTAACGACCGGCGACGGTGCCCTTGACTCGCTTATCGGACAGCTCACGCTACCTCCGGCAGTCACAACGCCGGAGGACACGACCGCGGAGACCGGTCTGCACAGCGAGACCGGAGAATCGTCGGGCACGTCGGTGACCGGAGATGTCACGACTCCGACTCCCGTCTCGGGATATCTGACGCTCTCGCTCTCCAAGACTTCAGCCGAGGTCATTGCCGGCGGCAACATCACCGTCACACCGACATATACTGTCGACGGTTCCCCTTCCGACCCGATAAGCTGGGAGGTATCAGATCCGGAGGTCATCTCCTGCTCCGAATATCAGTCGGGCGTCATTGTCGAAGCTCTCAAAGCAGGGGAGGCGACTCTTACCTGCCGCGCCGGTCACCTCACCGCGACCTGCAGGATCACGGTAAAGCCCATCGAGGTCTCTCAGGGCGGCGAAGATGCCGTCGAGTTCCTGCAGACAGGCGGATATCTCCTTTACGGCAAGGCGGCGTATGTGACCGCTTCCTACACCGACTATCAGGCAAAGGTCGCAGACAACTACCGCAAGACCGCCGAGTACTACAAGGCCCTCTTCCCCGAAGCGAGAGTGAGCGTTCTCATAGCCCCGGTATCCACCGTGGTGCTGACCGACAAAGCCGTCACGTCGAAACTCGCCGACCAGGGCGAGATCTACTCAAAGATGTCGGCGCTCTACAAAGACAGCCCGGTGAACTTCGTGAGCTGCTACAACACCTTCATGCTCCACCGGACGGAATATCTCTTCCTCACGACCGACCATCACTGGAACGCCCTCGGAGCTTACTACGCATACTCCGACTTCGTCAGCTCGATCGGAATGACACCGACTCCGGTCAGCGGATTCGACAGCTACGTGATGCGCGAGAACTACGTCGGCTCCATCTACTCATACAACAAGGACTCGGCCGCGGCTCAGATACTTAAGGCCAATCCCGATACCCTCGAGGCCCTTGTCTCCCGCAAAAAGTGCACGATGAAGATCACGGGCGGCGACGGCAAGACGAACACCTACGGGATGGCGATCTTCAACCTGTCTTCGACGACCTACGGGGGCATCGCCTCGTTCATAGGCGGAGACAACCCCTTTACCGTCATCAATGTTCCCGAGAATCCGCAGGACCTCAGTATACTGATCCTGAAAGACTCATACGCCGATCAGTTCACTCCATATCTGCTTGAGCACTACGGATACATATATGTCGTAGATCCGCGCTACAACAGCACGAAGAGCCTCTATTCTCAGCTGAAGGACGTAGGCCTTGACGACATCCTCTTCCTCAACAATCTTCAGGTGGCGAACACCGATTACTGGCCGAAGGCATACCTGAGGCTGGTAGGAGTTCAGTGATCGGACCGATAAAAGAATCTGACGTTCGGCAAAAATCCGACATACATCACAACGGAGGTATCATCTTGAAAAGAACGGCAGCCTTCATTATTGCGGCATTCTCCATCCTCGCTCTTCTTTCGGGATGCGCGACCGAGCCGGGAAAGACGCCATCTTCCTCCGCAGGCGACGCGATATCCCGCTATGACTCGGTGATAACCGAGCATTATTCATTTGCGAGCTTCGACGATTTCGACTCATATCTTGACAAATACATATCGTCGGTCACGGGAGGCAGGGAAAACTATATGGTCTCGCCTCTCTCATTCAAATATGCCCTCGCGCTTCTGACCGCCGGGGCCGAAGGAGAGACGAAGGCAGAGCTCCTTTCCGCCCTCGGAATGCGGAGCGAGGAGGACCTCACCCGGCAGCTCGTCGCCTTCTCGGAATTCTCAAAGAAATACGATGAGGATCTGGAGACCGAGGTCGAGCAGTTCAGAAAGAGCAAGGCTGCAGGTTATCATCCAAAAGACGCAAAAGAGCCCTTCAGGGCGCTGCGCGTCGCGAATTCGGTCTGGAGAAGCACCGAGCTCGTCCCGGTGGATTTCAAAGCATCCTATTCAGAAAAGATCTCCCGCGACTATTCCTCCGAATTCTTCAAATTCACGTCCGACGACGTCATAGACAGGGTAAACAGCTGGGCGAACAAGAAGACGGAGGGAATGATCCCGCGTCTGCTTTCCGACGATTACGACACGTCGAATCTCGCCGTCATCCTCATGAACGCCCTCTACTTCAAGGACGGCTGGAAAAAGGGCTTCAGTTCCACCGACAGGATCGATTCATTTACAGCCTTCGACGGAACAAAGACCGAAAAAGACTTTATCACAAGCACTCAGGAAGTCCTCTGGTACAAGAGCGGTGATACCGAGCTTGTATCTGTGCCGATGGCTGGCGGGATCAGCATGCTCTTCGTCCTCGGCGACGGAGACGGCGCCTTCGACATGCTGGAGAAGGCGGAAAAGGCAGACGTCGAGATCACGATACCAGAGATCGAGATCGAATCCTCCTTCACCAACGGCGAGTTCATGGGCTTTTTGAAGAGCGCGGGGGTAAACCTCGTGTTCGATCCCGCGGGAGCTGATCTTTCGGGGATGTTCGATCCCGAAAAGCTGGACTTCAGTCTGTACGTCAGCGACATAATCCAGAAGACGAAGCTGAAGCTCGACAAGGACGGAGTCGAGGCCGCCGCGGTAACGGCGCTCATGCTCGGAAAGGGCGGCGTGTCTCCTTCCTTCGACGAAAAGGTCAGCTTCACCGCCGACCGCCCCTTCGCATTCTTCATCTTTGCGGAATCAAACGGCGAAAACATCGTCCTCTTCGAGGGCAGAGTGGTGAAATAAGATCCAACGAAAAAAGCCGGCGCGTCTGCCGGCTTTTTTCGTTGATAGGGCTGTTATGACAGTCCGTCGATGTAGGCGCAGGCGGCGAGAGCCGCGACCGCGCCGTCGGCGGCGGCGGTTGAGATCTGGCGGATACGCTTGGCGCGGCAGTCGCCGGCGACGTATATCCCGGCGGGAGCTCCGTCGGGCACCGTGTCCTCGCCCGCCGGGATATACCCGGCGCGGTCGAGAGAGGCGACGCCCTCGAAGGGGGAGTTTTCCGGCTTCAGGCCTATAGCGATGAAGCAACCGTCGGCGTAAAGGACCGACCCCTCCCCGGTCTCTGTGTTCTTCAGCTTCAGACCGGTGAGCGAGCCTCCCTCGCTCAGATATCCCTCGACGATCGTCCCGCAGATGAGCTCGACGTTCGGGTGAGCCAGGAGGGCTTCCGCCGACGCCGCGTCGCAGGTGAGCGACGGAAGATTCTGCACAACAGTGACCTTCGAGCAGGTCTCGGCGAGCAGCGACGCCTCGACGGCGGCAGAATTGCCCCCGCCGATCACGGCGACGTGTTTCCCGGCGAAAAAGGCTCCGTCGCAGACCGCACAGAAGGAAATCCCGCTCCCGATCAGCTCCTCCTCGCCCTCGAGACCGAGTCTGCGGTGTTCCGCCCCCGCGGCGATTATGACGCTCAGGCTTTCACAGACCTTCCCGTCGGCGACCGTCTCGAATATCCCGTCTGCCTTCCGTCTGACCTCGCTGACGGTCGCGAGCTCGACCTCGGCGCCGAGGCCGAGAGCCTGCTCCACCATGCGGTCGGCCAGCTCGTTGCCCGATATCTCAGAAAAACCCGGATAGTTTTCGATCTTCGGCGAAAAGGTCATCTGACCTCCGAAGGTCGATTTTTCTATCACGAGCACGCTCTTCCCCGCTCTGCGGGCGTAGACTGCGGCGGTCAGCCCGGCGGGGCCTGCCCCGACGACGATTATATCATGCATTTTCCTGCAAATCCTTTCTTACTACGGAAAAGGCGGGGCTGCCCCGACAACAGGGCGGCCCCGCCGAGAAGACTGTATTACTTTGAGGTGCGCTCGGAAATGAACTGCTTTACGCCGGTGATGTCGGAATATGCGACGACGTGGGTCCCGTCGATGACGAGGAGTGTCGGAGCCTGGCGCAGATCATATTTTTTCGCGAAATCCGGCTGATCCTCGTGATAGATCTTCTCAAAGGCGATCCCCTCTTTTTCAAGCAGGGATGCCGAGATCTTGCACTTCGGGCAGGTCTTGGTGGCGAAAAGGATCACGCGGCCCTCTCCCCGGGCTTTACACTCACAGCCTCCGGCTTCGGCGGCCGCCTCCTTCTCCTCCTTGGCGATGCCGTGATCGGCCTTGGAGAAATCCGCCATCGAGTGCGCCACGTCATATTCGCGGCGCTGCTTGTATTCCTGCGTCTTGCCGTCGTTCCAGTTCTGGACCGGTCTGTAGTAGCCGGTAATGCGGCTGTAGACCTCGGCGGGCTTCCCGCAGACGGGGCAGGTGAAGTGTTCTCCGGTGATATAGCCGTGATCGGCGCAGACCGAATATGTCGGTGAGAGAGTGTAGTAGGGGAGCTTGTAGTTCTCGGCGATCTTCCGCACGAGAGCCGCGGCCGCCTTCCAGTCGGGAAGCTTCTCTCCGAGGAAGGTGTGGAAGACGGTGCCGGATGTGTAGAGGGTCTGGAGCTCGTCCTGGACGTCGAGGGCGGTGAAGACGTCGTCGGTGTATCCGACCGGCAGATGCGAGCTGTTGGTATAGTAGGGGGTCTCGCCCTCAGAGGCGGTGATGATGTCGGGATAGCGCTTCTTATCGTGCTTGGCGAGACGGTAGGAGGTCGATTCGGCAGGGGTCGCCTCAAGGTTGAAGAGATCGCCGTACTTCTCCTGGTAGTCGGAGAGCCGCTCGCGCATATGGTTGAGGACGTCCTTCGTGAATTCCACCGCGCGTTCGTCGGTGAGGTCGCAGCGGAGCCACTTCGCGTTGAGGCAGGCCTCGTTCATGCCGACGAGACCGATCGTCGAGAAGTGATTGGCAAAGGTCCCGAGGTAGCGCTTGGTGTAGGGGTAGAGACCCTCGTCAAGGAGCTTCGTGATGACCTTGCGCTTTACGTCGAGCGATCTGGCGGCGATGTCCATCATCCTGTCGAGGCGGCGGTAGAAGTCTGCCTCGTCCTCGGCGAGATAGCCGATCCTCGGCATGTTCAGCGTCACGACGCCGATCGATCCGGTCGATTCGCCGCTTCCGAAGAAGCCGCCCGATTTCTTGCGCAGCTCGCGCAGGTCGAGGCGGAGACGGCAGCACATCGATCTGACGTCGCTCGGCTCCATATCGCTGTTGATGTAGTTGGAGAAGTAGGGGGTTCCGTATTTCGAGGTCATCTCAAAGAGGAGCTTGTTGTTCTCGGTCTCAGACCAGTCGAAATCGCGGGTTATCGAATAGGTGGGGATGGGGTACTGGAAGCCGCGGCCGTTGGCGTCGCCTTCTATCATGATCTCGATGAAGGCCTTGTTGACCATGTCCATTTCCTTCTGGCAGTCGCCGTAGGTGAAGTCCATCTCCTTCCCTCCGACGATGGCCGGTCTGTCGGCCAGGTCCGCCGGGACCGTCCAGTCGAGGGTGATGTTGGAGAAGGGCGCCTGGGTGCCCCACCTGGAAGGCGTGTTGACACCGTATACGAAGGACTCGATGCACTTCTTTGTCGCGTCGTACGAGAGATCGTCGTATCTGACGAAGGGAGCGAGATAGGTGTCAAAAGATGAGAAGGCCTGAGCGCCCGCCCACTCGTTCTGCATGATTCCGAGGAAGTTCACCATCTGGTTGCAGAGGGTGGCAAGGTGCTTCGCGGGGGCCGACGTGATCTTGCCGGGAATGCCTCCGAGTCCCTCCTCGATGAGCTGGCGGAGCGACCATCCTGCGCAGTAGCCGGTGAGCATCGACAGATCGTGCAGATGGAGGTCGGCGTTCTTGTGCGCCTGAGCGATCTCGTCGTCATAGATCTCCGAGAGCCAGTAGTTGGCGGTGATGGCGCCCGAGTTCGAAAGGATGAGTCCGCCGACCGAATAGGTGACGGTGGAATTTTCCTTGACCCGCCAGTCGGTGGCCTTGACATAGGAGTCGACGAGCGATTTGTAGTCAAGGAGCGTCGACTTCATGTTGCGGATCTTCTCCCGCTGGCGGCGGTAGAGGATGTAGCATTTCGCGACGTCCTCGTAGCCTGCCTGGGCGAGGACCTGCTCGACGCTGTCCTGAATGTCCTCGACGGCGATCTTGCCGTCGGTGATCTTGGACTCAAAGTTCGCGGTGACGCGGAGGGCGATGAGATCTATGATCTCTGGGGTGTACTGCTTGTCGATCGCTTCGAACGCCTTGGTGATGGCGGTGGAGATCTTCGAGAGGTTGAACTCGGCGGTATCCCCGTTTCTCTTGATTACCTGATACATGATTTATTCCTTGTCTGTTTAATTTTTTTTAACAAATACCGGCTTCGCGCGTTTTGGCGCACGCAGACACTATTATACACCATTCCCCACCGCTTGTCAATAGAAAAAACACTATATCTTGTAAATAAATCCAAAAGAACTCACAAGATATAGTGTTTTTCTTTTGCGACTGATCTGAGCCGCCGCGGCTGCAGGATCCCGCCGGAAAGGCCTCCCCCTCCCGGCAGGCGGGCTGCTGTGGAAAATGCGTCCTGCGGGCTTCTAGACTCCTCTTACCGACGCCGAACCGACGTGCGGAGCGACCTCGGCGGCAAAGGCCTCGAGCTCTCCCGGGTCGAATCCGTGAAGTCCGGATGACAGGACGGCGCCCGAATCGACGAAGTTCTGAACGAAATAGCGCGGCGCTCCCTCTATCATCGAAGCGATACCGCGGAAGGAGTCGATGTCGTGGAATTCCCTGACGGCGGTGGTCCTGAACTCGTGGTCGACGTCCGACGAGCGCAGCAGGGCGATCGACCGGAGGACTCTCGAGATTTCGAAGCCGGGTATCCCGACCGTCTCGGGGTATCTCCCGGGGGAATTCTTGACGTCCATGGCGACAAAGTCGCAGAGTCCGACCTCGAGAAGCTTCGCGAGAGCCTCGGGGTGGTTTCCGTTGGTGTCGATCTTGACCGCGAACCCCATCTCCTTCACGCGAGCGAGAAACCCGGCGATGTCGGGCTGGAGTAGCGGCTCACCGCCGGTCACGGCGACGCCGTCGAGTATCCCCTTTCTTTTTTTAAGGAAGGAAAAGAAAGCTTCGGTGTCGGTCGGGGAGGCGGCGGGACGCAGCACGAGCTGCGAATTGTGGCAGAAGGGGCAGCGGAAGTCGCAGCCACCGGTAAAGACGGTGCAGGCGACCTTCCCCGGAAAGTCGAGCAGCGTCACTTTGTTAAGTCCCTGTATATTCATGGATAATAACCGTATTCAGATACTCTAAGAGTATAGCGGTCTGACCGCCCTGGCCTTGTAGAAGGCGCGACCGTCGAATTTGAGAGTTAAGGTGCGGGCTCCGGAGGCTGCTTTGAAGGGCGCGGAGGATGAGTCAGACGGGATCACGTAGACCTTGAAGTAATCTGTGTCGTGGGATTTGTATACGCCCGTCGCGACAGTCTCGAGAAGCAGCATCCCCCCGTCTGAGAGCGGCATGCTGCAGATGCACTTGGATGACGCGGTGGAAAGCGCTCCTCCCGTAGCCGCGGTGAGCGAGCCAGTCGACTTTGAAAACAGCAGGCACCCTTTGCCGCACAGGAGCATCGAATCCTCAGAGTAATCGAGGGCGGTAAGATCGTGTCCGCCGATCGAGATCGCCGTCGAGTACCCGCCGATCTCGGCAAGCACCGGCAGGCTGCCCGTCCGCTCGATCTCAAAAGCCTTTATCACCTTCGAGCCGAGCGCCCAGAGCACACCTCTTACGTCGTCCCAGACGACGGCGTGGGCTCCGTCGAGATCGACTTCGCGGAACTGCGACGAGTTCTTTTTTCCGTTTGACACCGGATAGAGCCTGATGCAGGATTTAGTCTCGTCTCCGTTGCCCGACAGCGCCACAACGACGTCTCCCCATGGGAGATATTCGATCGAATGCGGTCCGTATCCCGAGAGCTGGACCTCCCAGAGACATTTCCCCGACGGCAGCTCGGCAAGCCCGATATACCCGGCGGACGAGGTGAACCCTCCGACGAACGTCTCAAGCAGACTGCTGTACCTGACCTTGAACTCGTCGATGCTGTTCTTATAGGTGTTGCCGGTATTGTATCCGAGCGACGACGTCGGTTTGAAGGTATATGTCAGCGCCGGAGAGCCTCCCGAAAGCACAGGCGCGATGTCGTAGACCGCCGCCTCGGCGTTCTGCTGATCGGTCAGGACGACGGGGATCTCCCCGAACATATCCTTCAGCGCAGCCTCGGGGACAGACTCCTTCTCTGGCAGCGCTTCGGTCGACGAGGCGATCACGACAGATAGCTCTCCCGAGCTCTCCTCGGGCACTATCCTGCGGGCAAGCTCCCTTGCCGCCGAGACGATATATCCGCCCGGAGCCGAGAGAGTTATTCCCTTCTCCCCTGCGGCGGTCGCAATCAGGCTTCCGGTCTTTTCAAGCTTTATATACTTCCCCGAATCCGGCTCTTTTCTCACCGTCGGGACCGAAAGGCCGGTCGCGTCTGCGATAACGCGCGAGAAGACGAAAGCGGCAGCAAGAAGATCCCTGTCGCCCGACGGCAGATAAACTGAATAGTCGCACAGATCGGCCGAATTCAGCAGTACGCGGGTCAGGCGGTGCTCCTTGCCGGTAACCGACAGCTCGTATCCTTCGGTCAGGGCTCCCTCTGCGCAGAGCGAAAGGAATTTTGCGACGGCGGCCTCAAGATCGTCGGCAGACCCGCCGGCGATCGCTATCCTGCCGCTGTCAAACACCTTTATAACGTATTTCCCTTCGGTAATTCCTCTTGTGACCTCGGCGCTCTCCTTCCGGTTGGTGCCGCCGACAAGTATCTCTTTCGCGGTTTCGGGCAGCGTCGACGGATCCCTGATCCAGTCGGATGCGATCCCGACGTCGGTGCCGGCCCCGACGAGCGAATTCCTGAGGGAGATCGCGGCGTCGGTCGCGAAACCGGCTGCGTCGGGCCTGATCACGGTGTATCCGTCAAGATCGATCGCTGCCGGCGCGGTGTCAGGCGAAATCTCAGTCGTGTCGCCGGTACCGGCACCGCCCTGATCCACGCCGCAGGAAGCAAGCAAAAACATCACGGCGAGAAGAATCGAGAAAAGCCGTCTGCCCATCATTTTCCGAACGCCTCTACCCAGGCGGTAGCGTGCCTTATCCAGTTCTGGACATATGGCACCTCCGACTGCGGGCGGCCGGAATAGACGAACTCGTTGGCGAGCGAGAGGCCGTGGACTCCCGCGGGATAGACATGCAGCTCAAAGGGGATGCCGTGAGCCGCCAGCGCCGAAGAATAGAGGAGCGAGCATTCGACAGGCACCGTCCCGTCGCTGAAGGTGTGCCAGAGGAAGGCCGGGGCGGTCTCATCGTCGACAGATCTGTCGAGCGCGAACTCGCCTATGCTGTCGGGCGTAGGATCGGCCTGTCCGGTCAGATTTACAAAGGAGCCCTTGTGCTTTCCCTTTACCAGCGTGATGACGGGATAGCTGAGTATCGTCCCGTCGGGACGGGCGATCCTTCCCGCGGCGGCGTCGGCGGCGCCGATCGCCTCGAGGACCGGCGCCCTGTTCCAGAGCGTTCCGGCCGAGGCGGCAAGATGTCCGCCCGCGGAAAATCCGCAGATGAAGATCTTTTCGGGGTCGGTGTTGTACTTTTCTGCGTTTTCCCTGACATATTTTATCGCCAGGGCAGCCTCGATCTGAGGCGCCCAGGGGGTGATCTCGGGTCCGACGCTGTATCTGAGTATAAATGTGTTGAAGCCGGCGGCCATGAACTGGAAGGCGATCGGCTCGGCCTCTCTGTCCGAAAGGAAGTGGTATCCGCCTCCGGGGCAGACGATGACGGTCCGGCGGGGAGTCAGTCTCAGCTCCTTCGTCATATCAGGGCAGTAGGAGGTAAGCGTCGCTTCGGGATGCTCCGCCCAGAGGTTTAGGGTTTCATATATCATAATGATGTCCTTTCCGTTCACAGCCCCCGCGCCTCGCGGGCGGCGGGGGCTGTCTTTGAATTCAGACCGGTATTCGCCTGATTTAGGCCCAGGACATCGTCCGGGGCTTGTCCTCGGTCATGACGATCGGCGCGAGGACGGATACCGCCTTGCGGAGGCCCTCATCGACCGTCATGACGCTGTCCTCATGCTCGATCGACAGCACTCCGTCGTATCCGCAGAGGCGGAGATTCGACACGAAGTCTCTCCAGTAGCTCTCGCCGTTGCCGAAGCCGACCGCACGGAAGACCCAGGCGCGGTTCAGCTCGTCGCTGTAATGCTTGGTGTCGAGAACGCCGTTTTTCGCGGTGTTGTATCTGTCGATCTTCGTATCCTTGGCGTGGACATGGTAGATCGCACCCTTGAGCTCGCGGACGACGGCGACCGGATCCATTCCCTGCCAGATGAGGTGGGAGGGATCGACGTTGGCGCCGATGACGGGGCCGACGGCGGCGCGCAGCTTCAGCAGCGTCTCGGGGTTGTATACGCAGAAGCCGGGATGCATCTCGAAGGCGATGCGGTCGACGCCGTGCTCCTTCGCGAATTTCGCCGTCTTCTTCCAGTAGGGAATGACCTTTTTGCTCCACTGCCAGTCGAGAATCTTCAGATAGTCGTCGGGCCAGGGGCAGGTGACCCAGTTCGGGTATTTCGCCCTGTCGCTGTCTCCCGGGCAGCCCGAGAAGCCGACTATCGTCCTCACGCCGATCTTCTCTGCGAGCAGGATCGCGTTTCTGAAGTCGGAATCGAAGGCGGTCGCGACCGCCCTGTCGGGATGGAGCGGGTTGCCGTGGCAGGCGAGAGCGGCGATCTCAACGCCGAACTTTTTGAAGACGCCGAGCCACGCCTCGAGCGCCGCCGGGTCGGCGAGAAGCTTTTCGGGATCGCAGTGGGCCTTGCCGGGATATCCGCCGGCCCCGATCTCGACGGTGTGCACGCCGAGTCCGGTGAGGATCGAGAGCGATTCCTCGAGTGTCTTGTTTCCGTAGAGGTTTTCAAGTACGCAGAGTTTCATTTTTTCTGTTCCTTATCCTTTCTCTCTTCATCTGTCATTTTCGGTCGGGACGCGCCGTCACGCGGCGGGCGTCAGAATCTGAATATGTCGCCCGTCTTCGCCGAGACGTAAAGCCCCTCGAGGATCCGGGTGACGGTATATGCCTGCGCCGGGAGGACGCAGGGATCCCTGTCGCAGAGGATGGCGTCGATCCACTGTCTGGCCTCGAGATCGGCGGCCGACGGCTGCTTCGAGGCGCTGTAGAAGGCCGCGCCCTTGCCCTCGAGCTGAGGTATGAACATATACTTCTGGTTGTTCTTTATGCCGTTGAAGCGGAGACCGTCAAGCATATCGGCGCCTCCCAGGGTCCCGCAGAGCTGGGTGATCGCCTCTCTGGCGTCGAGGACGTTGAGCGCCCAGGAGGCCTCGAGTGTGATCGTCGCGCCGTTTTCCATGACGATGAAGCCGAAGGCGGAATCCTCGACGGTGAACTTGTCGGGATCCCAGTTGCCCCAGTCGTTGCCCTGGTTCGTCTGTTTGTTGAGGGCGTGGTAATTCGTGCCGACGCAGTATTTCGGGCGGTAGTTGTCCATCGTCCAGAGGGTGAGGTCAAGCGCGTGTGTGCCGATGTCGATCAGCGGACCTCCGCCCTGAGCGTACTCGTCGAGGAAAACGCCCCAGGTCGGAACGGCGCGGCGCCTGACGGCGGTGGCTTTCGCGTAATAGATGTCGCCGAGAGTCCCCGCCTCGACCTCCTGCTTGAGGTACCTGGCGTCGGGACGCTGACGGCTCTGATAACCTATCGTGAGTTTTTTGCCCGTCCTCGCGGCGGCGTCGAGCATCCTCTTTGCCTCGATCGAGTTTATCGCCATCGGCTTTTCGCACATGACGTGCTTGCCTGCCTCGAGGGCGTCGACCGTAATGTCGCTGTGCCAGCGGTTGGGCGTGAGCACGTGGACGACGTCGATCGAGGGATCCTCAAGGACCTTGCGGTAGTCGGTCGTCACGAGGGAATCGGGCGTGCCGTATTTTTCCCTCGCCTTTTGCGCCCGCTCCTCGATGATGTCGCAGAAGGCGGTCATTCTGACCTCGCGGATCTTTGAAAGCGCCGGCATGTGCTTGCCGTTGGCGATGCCGCCGCAGCCGATTATGCCGATATTCAGACAGGGTTTCTCCATATTGACCTCCGGTTTTATATGATATTTTCGGTGATTATTGAATCGCAGAGTGTTTTTCCGGATAATACCGGATCCCGACCGTCAGCCGCTCCCGGACTCAGGAGGCGAGTCCGCAGAACTGCGCGGCAAGTCCCCTTATCTTCGCTGCGGCGTCCGCGGACAGCCCGTTGGTCTCGGACACGCCGTCGGGAACAGCCCGCCCGAATACGGCGCAGTAGATCATGCAGGCCTGCAGGTATCCCACGCCCTCAGAGGTGATGCCGGAGTATCCGTGATATGCCTGTCCGTAGTTTATGACGCCGAGACCGCATTCGGCGGCCCAGGCGTCGGCGAGCTCCCTGAAGTAGGCGGAGCCGTCCTCGGCGGAGTAGGTCTCCTTTTTTCCGGTATCGGTGTATCCGGGAGTCGCGGCGGAGAAGATCGACGGTTTGCTCTTGCTGTTGAGCGTGAAAAGGAAGACCTTATCAGTCTCGGCCTTCAGCAGCGGAGCCACCGTTTTCAGTGCCGCCAGCTCAGACGCGGCGACGTCGGCCGCCGATCTCGTGTTCCTCCTCGAGACCTGTATGACTATCGCGTCCCATTCGTCCGACGCGAGTGCCTCGCGCAGCCCGAGATCAGAAGTCTCTGGAACGAGATCGTTCATGACAAAGGTCGAACTCGTCAGATATCTTGACTGGACCTCGGTCCCGTCCGCCGCCTTCACGAGATTTGCGAAGACCTTCCCGACGGCGTAGTTGTCCATCAGGTTCGAGCCGACGATGAGAAGCTTGAAGCCCTGCGCCTGCGGTTCGTCCTTTATCTCGGGGATCTCCCCGCGCAGCACCGTTTTGTCGGCGGCTGCGACGAGCGTCTTTACAGACGCGGGAGACGTCCGGGAGAGGATCCTGTCGGGGCTTTCGCCGAAGACGGTCTCGTAAATGACGCAGGCGGCAAGCCAGGACCCTTCGAGCGAAGGATGCCTCTCGTCGGTGTGGTAGAGATTCAGTGAGGGATCGGCGGCGATGCCGTTTTCAAAGGCGTATCCCGCGTGGGCGACGAGGACGTCGCCGAGGATCCCCGCCAGCTCGGCGGAGGTGTCCTCCATGAACTTCGTATGCTGCGCCCGGCCCATCGAGTGGGTCGATACCTCGGCGGTGGAGACCCCGCCGGTCGCTTTGTACTCGACGACCGATCCGTTGTTGTTGCCCCATACGGCGTAAAGGACCACCTTTGCCCCGGCGGCTGCCGCCAGGGTCCGGATCGTCTTTGCCGAGTCGAACTCGAGCTTCTTCACGGTGTCCTCGTAGGGACTTATGCGGCGGGAGGGCTCGATCACGACATAGTCCCATTTTTCATTCTTCAGGAGCGGAAGCGCCTGCGCGCCGACCTCGGTCGAGGGCGACGCGAAATCCGACACCGTCGCGCTGCCCTTGGTGACCGATTTCACGTAAACGTCTTTCCCCTGCGCCTTCGCGATCTCCGCAAAGATATCGGGCATATCGTTGTAGTACATGAGGCTGTTGCCGAGGAAGAGGAAGCGCAGCGGCTCTTCGGACGGATCGGCGGATGTACCGGTCGTTTCCTCAGACGTCTCCGCGGTCGTTTCGACGGGGGTCTCCGCAGTCGTTTCAACGGGAATCTCCGCGGTCGTTTCAACAGGGGGTTCGGCGGTCGTCACTGCCGGTATGTCAGATGTTGTACCTGCCTGAGTGTCCGCCGCAGTCTCGCTATGGCTGTCGGCGGAAGTCTGCTCCGGACTGCCGGTATCCGTACTGTCCGGGGTGCCGGAGGACATCTCACCGGGAGTGTCCGCCGACGTGCCCGCCGGAGAGTCGGACGCCGGAGTTTCCGTATTCCCCGCGCCCCCGGCGCCTCCGCAGGACGCGGTCCCTATCAGCATCGACGCCGCCAGGGCGAACAGCAGAATGTTTTTTATTCTTTTCATGATTCTGACGGGAAGCGGTCTCTCCCGCTTTCCTTCTCCTTTTTATACCTGACGCCCTGTTTTTACAGTATCACCGTTTCCGGGGCGGATGTGAAGGACGAGAACACCGCCTCGCCCGACCTGAAATAAAGCACCTGCGTGTTGCCGTCGTCGGGGTCGTACATCTGCTTCAGTTCGGGATATTTCTCAAGCATCGCGACCTTCGGTCCGCGCCTTTCGTCGTCGGCGAGCTCGCCCGACACTCTGACCCAGCAGCCCTTCGAGAAGGCGCAGATCTCAGCCTTCGGATTCGCGGCAAGCTGAGCCGAGACCTTTTTTATTTTGCCGGTCTGTATGTAAAGTCTTCCATCGTAAAGCATTACCGTCCCGAAAGGCCTGACTCTCGGGGCGTCTCCGTCGACGGTGGCGAGGTAGTATGTCCCCGCTTCCTCAAGGAACTTCACGACGTCATCGATCGTTTTTGCCATTTTTTCTCCCTCTCCCTTCCGCCGCGTCGGACCGCGGCCGTAAAAGATATGATTGTCCGCTCAGGCTTGCCCCGTCGTCTCGCGGCCGCCGCGGTTGCCCTTCGCCGACCATTTATTATTTTACTATATTTTTATTGATAAATCAATTCTTTTCGAACGATTGTAAAATTCTTTTTTTGAGCCGCGTTTCTCCGGGGCCGTCGCAGCCCTTTCAATCAGCGCCTCCCCCTTCCAACCGGTATCCTATATCATAAAAAGGGGGTGTTTAAAAACCTTGGGTTTTTAACAGCCCCGCAAATGTCACGGCCGGGAAACCGTGACATTTGCCGATCTTTTTCGTTTTTTGCCAGAAAAAAATCATTTTTTCGAGCATTACAGGGCAAAAACGGCAGGGTAACCTGCCGAGAAAAACGTCGCAGGGTTGTTCAAAAATTCGCCAAGCGAGTTTTTGAACAACACCGCTAATGTAGTATAATAATAACCGAAGGGAACACCGGCGACGGTCACCTCCTTCCGAAGATTAAAAACTAACCGCCGTGAAGTTGGTTGCTTGGGCGGTTAGTTTTTTCATTTACGCTTTATGGATACAACAAGCGTAATCACCGCGATGATGACCATCGCGAATGTGTACAGCTCGATGCTGTTCATATGCGCAACAGGATGCCCCGGGCATCATTAATAATGTCATAGGCATCACCTCCTTTCGGAAAGCCGGAAGGAGGAATTCTTTTATTTCAGTGTGACAGTCCGGATTCCCCGGCCGTCATAAACGATGAGCATATCAGACCACTTGCCTTCTTTCATATCCTGCCAGCTTATGAACAGTTTTCCGTCGTAAACCGTTTTGGAAACATAATTGTAACTGTACCGGTCACTGAACCCAAAAGGATCGTCCGTGATCTTTTTGGCCTTTCCCGTGATCACGTCCTCGAGCCAGATCCCTTCGGCGTCAAAATACACAACTTTTCCGTTGTAGACAGTGATCCCGTCCTGCAGGGAACCGACGTAATACTTTTTTTGTCTCCCGTCATCGCCTCTCTCGTCGGGATACTTGCGGTTCTCGACGTACCCGAGCATCTCTCCCTGCATATCATATGCAGATACGCTGTAGAGAAAATAGGATGTTCCGTCGTCGGCTTCAACAGTCTTTTCTCTGTAGGTGTAGATCGTGTCATGATCGACGGTATATTTACGGTTATAGCCGGTCTGAAAATTCCGGAGTGTCATGTCCGGAGTTATGCAGCGGATACCTTCGCCGTACGAATTGAAGTAAAGATTTCCGTCGACCAGTTGCAGATCTCCGATCGAATATTTTGCGCCGGAAATGATAGTGCTTATCTCTCGCTTTTCGATATCAGCACATTTCAGAGAAAACAGGTCGTTCGTCAGCGAACCGTGTCCGGTATAGGTCGAATAGTAAATTTTCGATCCTTCAACGGCGACCGAAGAAACCGTTTCTTTACAGTCGATGACCTTCTCGACGGTGCTGTTTCTCAGATCGACCCTGAACAGTCCTTTTTCATTTCCTCCGCAGCAGTGAAATATTCCGCCTACGTATGCGTATCCGTTATAAGAACCTGATGTAAAGAACTGCCGCTCCGCCGGACAGATGCCCGTGTCGGTAAACGAACCGTTCTCATATTTAAACACATGGCCGCCTTCTCTGTATATCATATATGTGCTTCCTCCGGATTCGTAAAACCGGATTCCGCAGTACAGATCGCGGTCGGCTGCCACCTCTGAAGCAGGTCCGTCCGCAAGGAGGTAATCTTTTGAGAATTTGTCCTTGCTTTCCTTTGACACGGACAGACTGATTTCACCGTAACCGATATTGCCTTCCGAAGGGATTGACGGCGCGGGGGACCTGCGGTTGAGCATACCGATACCGATTGCGGCACCGGCAGCGATTACCAGACAGGCTGCAATAACGGGTATCCATCTTCTGAAAGCGCCTCTTCTCTTCTCGGGTGCGCTTGACCCCAGAACCTTAGCCTCGATCCTTGATACCGTGTCTTCCCCGACTTCATCCCGATCGATATCAGCGAAAAAGGGGTCGAGAGTTTTCGGATCCGCTTTTTCGGCCATTGATTTAAACGATTTTTTCATCAAGATTCTCCTTTGAATTTTGTCCGGAGCCTTTCAACGGCTCTGTGAGCGCGGGTATCGACGTTTGACACTGTCATGTTCAATTTCTCGGCAATAGTTTTTGAACTTTGACCCAGATAGTATTTTCTGAACATGATATCCGAATCCGGATGCCCCATATCCGCGATTTCTCTGAAGATCCTTTCAAGAAGGTCTTTTTCGGCGGTTTCCTCGACAATATCACTGTTGTCCGGAATCTCAGCCAAGAAATCATCTTCATCAGTTGAAGCAAACGCGAGCCTGTTTCTTGAACTGTTAAGCGCCGTATTCCGGGCAATTATCCCGAGATATGTTTTTATCGACGCTTCGGGTCTGAAATAATCCAGTCCCGCCTGAAACTTCAGAAAAACATCGGTGACGCAGTCTTCTATTTCCGACGAGTCGCAGATATCCGCCAGGATACCCCTCACGACACTGAAAACCAGGCCCGAGTACTCTCTGATGAGCAGGGTCATCCCTTTATTCCGGTCGGTCCTCAGCAGTTGAAGCAACTTATGATCAGTCATTGCTTTTATCCTTCTGTCCGAATCGATTCACTACTATAAACACAGTTCGCAGGAGAATCTTACACTTGAAGCACAAATTATTTTTGCACCTGTCTAATAATATACCATACAAATGTGAACTAATAAACCGGCAAGGAGTTTTTTATGACAAAAAGTGTTTTTTTGCGCGATACGCAAGGATGGAAAGTGAGTCCCCGCTGCACGGTGCGAAACAGTTCGCATTTGTCATTTCGGGTCACTCCTGTTGGTAATCAGACGTTTCTAATGAACAAAAATGCGGCTATACGCAAAAATGTCCATTAGAAAGTGCACTTTTCCAGTGCGGTTCACAATACCACGATGGTGGTCAATTTGGCGAGAGCAGTGGCGAAACGATAAAGAAAACGGGAGCTTATTCTGCTCCCCTGCTAAAATTCAAAGAAATTAACATTCCGCCCCGTATTCATTTGAATTTGACATACCGCCGTTTCAAAGACCGGATGAGAGCATTCAATAGATGACATTGTCCCGGAAGGACTGGCGTAGGTCGAAACTTACGGCAGAAATGGAAAAACTTTCGAACAACTTTTGGCAAAAGTACTTGATTTTTATGATTGGAGGAGGTATAATATAGTCGAAACTTACGGCAGAAATGTCTTAAATTCCGATTGTGGAGGCTCTTATGATTATTAAAAGAGATTTTTATCTTAACCAAATCATCGATAGAATGTGGGATGGAAGAATTAAAGTTATTACCGGGATCAGAAGGGGCGGTAAGTCCACTCTTCTTTTCACGCTGTTCAAAGAATACCTGGTTTCTACGGGAGTGGATGAAAAACAGATCATAGAAATCGAACTGGATAAGAGAAAGTTCCACAGGTATAGAAATCCAATCACTTTGTGTGAGTATGTTGAAAAGATTGTCGCCGAGGATAAAAGCACGAATTATTATCTTTTTATCGATGAGGTGCAATTCACAACAAAGGTAGTGGATAAAGAAAGCGGCAATACAGAGGTCACGATATATGATATGCTCAATGAATTGAAGGCATATCCCAACCTCGATTGCTATGTTACGGGAAGCAATTCAAAAATGTTATCCAGTGACATTGCCACGGAGTTCAGGGGAAGATCCAGTCAGATAAAAGTTTATCCTTTGTCTTTTGAGGAGTTTTACGCTTACCGGGGAGGCGTGGAGAGTGAAGCGTTTGATGAATATATGCTTTATGGCGGGATGCCGGGACTTGTAAACGAGCCTACACCTGAACGAAAGCGAGCATATTTGAAAAACCTGTATGATGAGATATATATCAAAGACTTGGTGGAGCACGCGAGAATTCAACGGGAAGACGTACTGGAAAACATGCTTGACTATCTGGCCTCACAAATCGGGTCATTAACAAATGCAAGCAAAATAACCGGAGCGCTTAACAATAAGTTGACAACGAAAATAACCGATGACACGGTCTCCAAATATTTGAAGCATACGATGGACGCTTTCCTTATTTCCGAAGCAAAGCGATATGACGTGAAGGGAAAAAAGTATTTTGACTACCCGAATAAGTATTATTACACGGACATCGGTCTTCGCAACATTCGCTTGAACTATCGGCAGATCGAACCCGGACACATAATGGAAAACATCATTTATAACGAACTGATAAGACGCGGGTATTCCGTGGACGTCGGTGTTGTGGAAGATAGAAGAGGTAGTGAGAAAAAGCTGAAAGAGATAGATTTTGTCGTCAATTATTTTGACAAAAAGATTTATATTCAATCCGCTTTGAGAATGGAAGAACAGGAAAAGGCGGATGCGGAACTTGATTCGCTGCGGCTCACGGGGGACTTCTTTAAGAAAATCGTCATCAGGCGGGACATCCCGACGAGTTTTTATGACGATGACGGGATTTTTAATTGTAACCTGCTTGATTTCCTTACGAATCGTGTTGAACCATTCTAAGCAGTACAGCGCGGTCTGAAATCTAAAACTCAATTTCAAATATTTTTTAGGGGCTGTTTAAAAACCTGAGGTTTTTAACAGCCCCGCAACTGTCACGGCCGGGAAACCGTGACAGCCCCTGATCTTTTTCGTTTTTTGCCTGAAAAAGCACCATATTATAGAGCATTTTAGGGCAAAAACGGCACGGTAACGTGCCGAGAAAAACGTCGCAGGGTTGTTCAAAAACTCGCCTCACGAGTTTCTGAACAACCCCTTTTTTTCAGGATCCGTCTGTTTCGCCAATTATTCGAACAGATCGCCGTATTCGCTGTAGGTAACGTGCCTGTATTCAGACTCGTGACCCTTCATTATCTCGCCTACTTTCTCTTTTACGTCGGCGGGCGACACCTTTCCGATCTCGTAGGCGGTTACTTCGACCCTGCTCATCAGTTCACTGGAATAGACGTAATAAGCTTCTTCCGTACCGTCGTCTATCTTTATTTTAGGATCGTTTGTCAGGTAGAACTCGCAGTAAAGCCCGATCTCGGTGTCGGGATCGTAATAGAATCTGTAATCGGTATACTGAGATTCGTGGTCGGACTTGCCGTGAGTGACGATTTTTGTTTTCAGCTCATAGCCCTTGGCGTTCGGGCAGAGAGAAGAGTTTACGGTGATCTCAAATCTCTCGCAGTAGGTATCGATGGCGGTGGTTGACCTGGTTCCTTTTTCGAAATCTTTTGTCTCCTTGAGGATCGGGAAGGTCTTTGATCCAAGGTTTTCAGGAAGAAAAGTCTTGTCTTCATAGACCTCCGTCATCGGAAAATCATCGACGATGAGTTTTCTGTAGAAGTCGTAAAGCGTATACTTGCCATTGTCGTAAACGATCGCGATATGATCGTCGGCTTCGTCAAGGTTGCCCTTGCGCGCCTCGTCGTATCCGACAAGAGTGTATCTGCAGTGATAGTGGTAATCCTCGCAGTTAAGGAACTCGAAGCGGTAGGATACGACGCCTTTTCCGTCGCCGCGGTCTTCACCGTAGTTGTAGATCAGGTGCGCGTTCTGAAGCGAAGCGGCGTATTTGTACCCTTCTTTTCCGTCGTAATATGTAACTCGCGGACAGGAACCGCCGCCCGATCCGTTTCCGGAATTCCCTGAATCCTCAGAGCCGGGATTTTTGATGTTTATCAGTCCGCATGAAGCGAGCGAGAGGATCATTACGCATGCAAGCGCGAATGAGAGGAGTTTCTTCGGCATAACAGACCTCCGTTAAATCATTTACAGTTTGATTTGGTTTATCCATGAGTATTATACTCAAACGGGAGCGTTTTGTCAAGATTGCTCTTTACACAAATGCCCTGTTGAAAAAAATATTGATTTTTCTATTATTATGTGATAAAATAGTTAAGATATAAGGGAGTAGTCGCGCCTCATGGCGCGGAGCGGGTCAACAGCACTAAGCCTGCCCGGGGCTTATGGTCCGTTCCTCAGGAGTTCTGCCGCACCGCGGCGTCTCCGATGACAAGACTTATCTGCGCGGCGGGGGGACTTTAGCCTCCGCGGAAAAGCGGAAGGTCTCTTCCCTCCTCTGCCGCGACACATCATTCTGCGGGCAGGGGGTTTTTTATGAAAAACTGCGAAACACTGCGCGCGGCGGAAGGCCGCGCGGAGAAAAAGGAACGGAGGCTCTGATGAAGGAATATCTCAAGAGCGCCGAAGACGTCATCGCCGAGCAGGAAAGCTCGTCGGCCGGCCTGTCCTCCTCTGAGGCGGGCAGACGTCTGTCGATCCACGGAGGCAACCGCCTCGCCGAAGCGAAAAAGGAATCGCTTATCAAAAAGTTCTTTGCCGAGCTTGCCGATCCGATGATCATCATACTGCTCGTCGCAGCCGTGATCTCCACGGTGACCGAGCTCTATGAAGCGAACTGGGCCTTCAAATTCCCGGCCGACGCCGTCATCATCCTTTTCGTCGTCATCGTCAACGCCGTCCTCGGAGTCATTCAGGAGAGCAAGGCCGAAAAGGCGATCGAAGCCCTTCAGAAAATGTCGGCGGCTACGACGAAGGTCATGCGCGACGGAATGATGACCTCGGTCAAGAGCGAAGAGCTCGTCCCCGGCGACGTCGTCCTGCTTGAAGCGGGCGATTCGGTGCCTGCCGACTGCCGCATCATCGAATGCTTCTCTCTCAAGGCAGAAGAGGCGGCGCTCACCGGCGAATCGGTCCCGGTGCTCAAGAAGGCAGAGGCCCTCTCGGCTTCTGGCGACGTGCCGCTCGGCGACCGGAAGAACATGGTCTACATGGGCTCAAACATCGTTTACGGACGCTGCAGCGCGATCGTGGTCTCCACCGGAATGAATACCGAGATGGGCAAGATCGCCGGGGCTCTCGCCGCCGCGCGCGACGACGACACTCCGCTGCAGAAGAAGCTCAATCAGCTGAGCGTGATACTCACCTGGCTCGTCCTCGGCATCTGCGCCGTCATCTTCGCGGTACAGCTCATAAGAGAGCTCGTGGTGTCGGGCGGCGACATCAACTTCCTCAAGGTATCTCTGAACTCGCTGATGATAGCCGTCAGCCTTGCCGTCGCGGCGATCCCCGAGGGACTTGCAGCGGTCGTCACCATCGTCCTTTCGATCGGCGTCACCAAGATGTCGAAGCGCAACGCCGTCATCAGGAAGCTGACCGCCGTCGAGACCCTCGGCTGCACCCAGATCATCTGCTCCGACAAGACCGGTACGCTCACCCAGAACAAGATGACGGTCGTCGATCACTACGGCAGTGACGAAGCCTTTATCGCGACATCCTTCTCGCTCTGCACCGACGCCAAGCTGGCGCCCGGCGCCACAGTCTCGGTCGGCGATCCGACCCAGACCGCCGTCGTCGACTGGGCCGCGAAGATCGGACTTCCCAAGTACGAGCTTGAGGAAAAATACCCGCGCGTCGGAGAAGTTCCCTTCGATTCGGGCAGAAAGATGATGACCACCGTCCACAGAAAGCCCGACGGAGGATATATTCAGCATACGACAGGCGCTCCCGACGTCGTGGTCGGAAGATGCACGCATATCTATAAAGACGGAAAGACCGCCCCGATGACCGACGACGACCGCCGCGAGATCGCCGAGGCCAACGCCTCGATGGCCGACCGGGCGCTGCGCGTCCTCGCCGCCTCCTTCAGGGAGACGACCGAGGCTCCCGCCTCCTGCGGACCCGAGATGGAGAACGAACTCGTCTTCTTAGGGCTCGTCGGCATGATCGATCCCGTAAGACCCGAGGTCTTTGACGCGATCGTCCGCTGCCGCGAGGCCGGAATCCGTCCGATAATGATCACCGGCGACCACAAGGCGACGGCGTCCGCCATCGCGAGACAGCTGGGGATCCTCTCGGAAGGTCAGGAAGCGCTCACCGGAGCTCAGCTTGACGGGATCAGCGACGAGGACTTCCTCCGCGACCTCGACCGCTACTCGGTCTACGCGAGGGTCCAGCCCGAGCACAAGACCAGGATCGTCACCGCCTGGAAGGCACGCGGCTGCATCACCGCCATGACGGGCGACGGAGTCAACGACGCCCCGTCAATCAAGACCGCCGACATCGGAGTCGGCATGGGGATCACAGGCACCGACGTCACAAAGAACGTCGCAGACATGGTCCTCGCAGACGACAACTTCGCGACGATAGTCTCGGCCGTCGAGGAAGGCAGAAGGATCTACGACAACATCCGCAAGGCGATCCAGTTCCTGCTCTCTTCAAACCTCGCCGAGGTCCTCACCATCTTCATCGCGACGATGATGGGTGTCACGATGCTCCGCCCGACCCACCTGCTCTGGATCAACCTGATCACCGACTGCTTCCCCGCCCTCTCGCTGGGGATGGAGAGCAGCGAGGCGGACGTCATGAAGCGCGAGCCGAGAAAATCCGACGACGGCGTCTTCGCGAACGGGATGGGCTTCGACATCTTCTTCCAGGGGCTCATCGTTACGCTCATCACCCTCGCCTCATTCTTCATAGGTCACGCGATGGAGGGAAACGAATATCTTATCGAGGACGGCCTGAAGGTCAGCAGCGACGGAACTACGATGGCCTTCCTTACGCTGTCGCTCGTCGAGATGTTCCACTCCTTCAACATGAGGTCCCGCCGCGGTTCGATCTTCAGGATGAAGACTCAGAACGTCTGGCTCTGGGGCTCGCTCGGTCTCTCATTGCTGCTTACGATCGCGGTCATCTATGTCCCCTTCCTCAGACAGGCCTTCAACTTCACCGAGATCTCATTCGCCGAATTCGGAGTCGCGGTAGGGCTTGCGATTCTCATCATACCGGTGATGGAGTTCGTCAAGCTCGTGCAGAGAATAATAGAAAAAAGAAAAAAGAACCGCTGACGGCCATGCCTCGTCTGTCCGGCAGCGGCAGGCATACAGAAGAGAGGGCCGCTGCCTGAGACGGGCCCGAAAGGATGGTGCTCAATTGGCAAAAAACAGCAAAAACAATAAAGACGGCGCGCGCAGGCCGGCGGCGAACGGCAGGTCTGCCGCTGAGGCCGCGGAGAACGCGATGCGTGAGATCGGGAAGAGGGAGAGCGAAGCCTCTCTTCCGGTCCCGGCAAAGAAAAGCCGCGGAGCTGCTTCGGGAAAAACGTCCGGAAAGACCGCAGAAAAGGCCCCGGGCAAGTCGGGAAAGAACGCAGAAAAGAAGAATTCGGGGACAGAGGCGGTCCCCGAATCGTCAAAGCTGATACATCAGTTCATACCCTATCTGATAGGGGTTATCGCGGTATTTCTCACCGCCTGCTTCATTCTCGGGAAGCCGGACGGAGCAATGGGGATCGTCGGCTCGACGCTCAGGAACCTCTTCTGCGGCGTTTTCGGCTGGCCCGCCTTCTTCATTCCTCTGCTTCTCGTCAACCTCGCCGTTTACTGGAGAAAGTACGTCGATCTGCAGATAGTGGGCTGGAAGGTCTCGCTTTCGGTGCTCACCGTCATGTCGATATCGGCCCTGGTCCACAGTTTTATGATATCCTCGACCGTTGCCGGTCAGAAATACCCGCTCTCCGACTGGTCGAAGACGATATTCGGGACGGGCGGAGCCGTCTCAAACTACGCGAACGGCAAGGCACTGTCGGGAGGCGGATTCCTGGGCGGACTCGCCGGGGGATTCATCAGATCGATCTGCGGATCGGTAGGCGCCCCGATAATCATCATCGCGCTCATCACCGTATGCGTGATGTTCTATTTCAGCGTGACTCCGTCATATGTCGCCACTTCGATCAGATACGCGATCTTCAAGGCCCGCGAAAAACGCGCCAAGAGGCGTGAAGAGGTCGATCACGCCGCCGAAGTTATGAGGGCGGAGGCCGACCGTATCCGCGACGCCGAAAAGAAAAAAGCCGAAGAAAGGCAGCAGAAGGCAGAGGAAGAGCGGAAACGAGCCGAAGAAAGACGCCGCAGGTCGGACGAGGACAGACGCCGCGCGGAGGAAGACCGCCGCAAAGCCGAAGAGGACGCCGCGAGAGCCGTCGAGACTCTGCGCGGGACAGACCGCGGAATGACCGGCGAGTTGTCACCCGTCGAACTCGGGCCGGGGGCCGGAAGGGTTCCCGAGCCGGGAGACACGAAACCGTCAGACGCCGGTGCCGTCTCCTCTTCCATGCCGCAGGACGCGAAAGCTCCCGCATCCCCTGAGCCTCAGACCTCCGCCGGACGCGGCCGGAAAAAGCCTCTGCCGCAGGATCCGGATGAGGGAAGCAGCTCGGTCAATATCCTCGACGAGGTCCTGAGGGGCAGCCGCACCAGCACCTCCGACGCCGGCATCACCGCCAGAGACGTCGCGGCGGCGCTGAACGGAGGAAAGCTGCCGGGAGGCGGAACCGCTGCCGAACCCCGGCCTGCCGCCGGACCACGCGCGGCAACCCCGTCAAAGACCGCTCCGCAGCCCCCCGCAGACGCCAGCCTTCCCGTGATGGAGGAGGTCAAAGCCACCGACATAGCGAACGGTGTCCCGGAAGACGACTCCCCGGCATCCGATACCGACGCCGCGAAACGCCGCGCCGAAAAGCTCTCGGTCTATTTCTTCCCGCCGGTCGATCTTCTCCACGAGGTGACGAGCCCTTCACAGGAGGATGTCCTCTCCGAGCTGAAGGACAACGCTCAAAAAATAATGAACAAGCTGGCGGCATTCAACGCCAGGATACGCAAGATCGACTATTCAAGAGGCCCGACCATCACCAGATATGAGCTATATCCGGAGGCAAACACCAGAGTCAGCACGATCTCGGCGCTTTCTAAGGACATCGCTCTCGAGCTGGGGACAGAGATCAGGATGGAGGCCCCGATACCCGGCAAGAACGCCATCGGCATCGAGGTCCCGAACAGAGTCTCGGCGACCGTCTTCATCCGCGAGCTCATAGAATCCGAAAAATTCAAATCGATGACGAGCAAACTTTCGGCCTGCCTCGGAAAGGATGTCGGCGGCAACATGGTCTTCGTCGACATCGGCAAGATGCCGCACCTCCTCATCGCCGGAACTACCGGATCGGGCAAATCGGTCTGTATCAACACACTGATCCTCTCCATCCTTTACAAGGCAAGACCCGAGGAAGTGCAGTTCATCATGATCGACCCGAAAAAGATCGAGATGGGCATGTACAACGGAATGCCTCACATGAAGGTCCCGGTGGTCACCGACATGAAGCGCGCCGCCGGAACCCTCAACGCCGCCGTCAACGAGATGGAGCACCGCTACAACATATTCAGCGACGTCGGCGCCAAGGGGCTTGACGACTACAACCGGATGATGGCCGAGAACGATCCCGACTTCATCCCGCTTCCGAGGCTCGTGATCATCATCGACGAGCTCGCCGACCTCATGATGACCTCTCCCGGAGAGGTCGAGAACAGCATCATCCGTCTCGCTCAGCTGGCGCGAGCCGCCGGCATACACCTCATAGTCGGCACACAAAGGCCCTCGGCAAACGTCATAACCGGTCTTATCAAGGCCAACATCCCCTCAAGGATCGCATTTTCGGTCGTTTCAAACGTCGAGTCGAGGATCATAATCGACATGCCCGGCGCCGAGACGCTGATCGGAAGAGGTGACATGCTCTTCGTACCGGTCGGATCGCAAAAGAGACCCGCCAGGATCCAGGGCGCCTTTGTCGACGCCGAAGAGGTCCGCAGCGTGACCAACTTCATCAAGCAGAATTCCGCCGAGGTCGAATACGACGAGGAATTCATAGAGAGCATCGACCGCGAGACCGACCGTCTGACCGCCGATGACAAGCGCGGACAGGAAGACAGCGATCCGGCGGAGTTCTCTCAGGAAGCCGACAAGCTCTTCAATCAGGCGCTTCACCTCGCCGTCGACAACGGGACTGTCGCCACCTCTCTTCTTCAGAGAAAACTCTCGATCGGATTCGGCCGCGCTGCAAAGATCATCGACCGGATGGAGGCACTCGGATTCGTTTCGGGCGCCAACGGCACAAAACCGCGAAACGTCCTCATCGACAAGCAGAAGCTCATGGAGCTTGAGATGGACAACGACCCCACCGTTCAGGGGAGATTCGAGTAGTTCACAAAAAACAACGAGGCTGTGAAGAAACTCGCACTGCGAGTTTCTTCACAGCCCACGCGGTGGACCGTTTACCGGAAACGGTCAGTCGTCTTCGGAGTCTTCGGTCCCCTCTGCATCCCCGGGATCTTCGGGATCGGCATAGGGTTCAAAAGAATAGAATTCGCTCAGCTCCTCAGCCGCCTCGTCTATCGCCCGGTTGTACGCCCCGAGCACCTCGGTCTCAAGAAGCGCGCGGAATTCGGAATTGATCGGGTGGACGATGTCGCGGAATGTCCCGTCGGATTTTTTACGGCTTGGCATGACGACAAAGAATCTTTCGCCCGCGTTTATGACCTTGATGTCGTGGACCGCGAGGCAGTCTTCGAATGTGACGGATACCACAGCTTTCATAGGGCCTTCGGGAAACAGTTTTCTGACCTTCACTCCTGTGATCTTCATTTTTTCCTCCTGTTTCCCGGCGTCGCCTGACTCCTGAACCGGAGTGACGACGCGGATACAATAATTATAATCAACAAGTTTTATTTTATCAAACACACGTGTATTTTTTGTGTCCGTTCTATGATTTTTTATTGAAGAAGAGCATTATATTCACGCTTTTTCCGCATTTTTCATAGAATATCATTTTTTATTCATATATTCGCGAATATTCATACGGTTTATTCCGACCCGCCGCGCCGGACCGGGAGATACCGCGATCATCATGACGGAGAAGATATCCATGTCAACACCCAACACCCATTTCGGAGCCGCAACCATCGGCCATATGCTGACCGGGGCGCGTTCGCTTTTCTTTATCGGTATAGGCGGGGTAAACATGTCCTCGCTGGCGGAGCTCAGCCTCAGATGCGGCTACAAGGTCGCAGGCTCAGACCGCACCGAGACCGACCTCACCCGATCTCTCGAAAAGAGCGGGATCACAGTTTACTATTCTCACGACGCCTCCCACGTCTCCGGCTTTGACGCCGTGATCTACACCGTCGCCATAGATCCCGACAATCCCGAATACAAGACCGCGCTCGCGCTGCAGATCCCCTGCATCTCAAGAGCCGATTATCTGGGATATATCATGACCTCCTACAAGCACCGGATCGGGATATGCGGGATGCACGGGAAGAGCACGACGACCGCGATCTGCTCGACCGCCTTCAGGGCGGCCGGGACAGATCCAACGGTCCTCTGCGGAGCGGTGATGCCGGATGCCGGAAGCACATACCGTATCGGCAGCGGCAATCTCTTCATATTCGAAGCCTGCGAGTATATGGACTCCTTCCTCGATTTCAACCCCACCGTGGCGGTCATCCTCAACATCGAGATGGATCATCCCGACTATTTCAAGAGCATAACGCAGATCAGACGCTCCTTCGCGAACTTCGCCGCGATAACCGGCCCGTCTGGCACTGCCATCGTCAATGCCGACGACAGCAACGTCAAGCTTGCCATGAGCACATATCCCGGCAGGCTGGTAACCTTCTCCTCCCGCGAGCGCATGGAGGACGACGAGGAACCGCCGGCCGACTTTCAGGCAGCCTCGATAGACCTGTCGAGCGGCTTTCCGTCCTTCGACATCCTTGTTAAAGGGACCTTTTCCGCACACATCAGCCTCGTTATTCCGGGCAGACACAATATCTCCAACGCCCTCGCGGCCTTTGCCGCAGCCTATGTCTGCGGACTTCCGCCCGAGAAGGTCGCCGCCGGGATCTCGGGGTTCTGCGGAGCCGGAAGACGGATGGAATTCAAGGGGAAATTCCTCGGAGCAGACGTCTACAGCGACTACGGACACCACCCGACCGAGATCCGCTGCACTCTCGAGGGCTGCCGCGATCTCGGATACAAGAGGATATTCTGCGTCTACCAGCCGCACACCTACACCCGGACCGCGGCCCTGTTCCCGGATTTCGTCGCTTCTCTCAGACACGCCGACCGCCCGATACTGCTTGACATATACGCCGCCAGAGAGCCCGACACCTACGGTGTGAGCTCACGTCAGCTCGCCGAAGAGATCGGGGATAACGCGTCATACGCGCCCGATATGGCTTCCGCCGCCGGAATCCTCGCGAATGAAGTCAGCGAAGGAGACGCGGTGATAATCATGGGCGCCGGAGACCTCTACCACATCTTCCCCTATCTCGGTCTCGACCCGGGAGTCTGAACAGATGTCCGGAATCAAGATACTCAGAGGGATGACCTCCGACGGCTCGGCCAGGATCCACGTGATCGACTCTACCGGCGCCGCCGGAGAGGCAGCGAGGCTGCACTCCTCCTCCCCTCTTGCGACCGCCGTCCTCGGCCGCCTGCTGACGGCCGCGTCTGTCATGGGCGCGATGATGATGACCGGCGAGGAGCCCGAATCGCGCCCGTCGGTGACGCTTTCTCTTGGCGGCGACGGACCCGCCGGGAGGGTCATCGCGGTCGGAGACGAATTCGGAAACGTCAGGGGATATATCCAGCACCCGGAGGTCGATCTTCCGCTCAAGCCCAACGGAAAGCTCGACGTCGGAGGAGCGGTCGGGCGCGGGACGCTGAGCGTCATCCGCGACACCGGCGACGGCGAGCCCTGGTCGGGCTCGGTCCCTCTCGTCAGCGGCGAGATCGCCGAGGACATAGCCGGATACTTCATGACGAGCGAACAGACCCCGACGCTCTGCGCTCTCGGAGTGCTCGTCGGGACCGACCTGTCATGTCTCGCGGCGGGCGGCGTCTTCGTTCAACTGCTTCCCTTCGCGGACGACTCGCTGATCCCTGTCCTCGAGAAGAACGCCGCGAAGCTTTCAAACATATCCTCGCTGATAGCCTCGGGAAAGACCCCGAAGGAGATCGCCGACATCGCGCTTGAGGGGATAGACTACGACGTCTTCGACACGCTGACGGCGGATTACAGATGCACCTGCTCCCGCGAGCGGATGAAGCGCGCGATTCTCTCGCTCGGGGAAAAGGATATAAAAAAGATGCTCGACGAGCAGGAGACCGAAAACAAGCCCCGCGAGCTCGAGATACTCTGCAGATTCTGCGAGAGCAGATACACCTTTACCGAAAAGGAACTCCTCGGCGGCGCTGACTGAGAGCCCCGCGCATATGCCTGCAAATCAAAAAAGGAGGCCGTTCTATGCCGACAGATATCACCCCGGTGCTTGCCGTGAACGGGATATCCAAGAAACTCGGCGGAAGAAAGATACTGAAGGATATCTCCTTCTGCGTCTTTCCCGGCGAGATATTCGGATTTCTCGGGCCCAACGGTTCGGGCAAGACTACGACAATAAAGATGATCCTCGGACTTCTCGGGATCGACAAGGGCAGCATTTCGATATGCGGCTTCGACGTCGGGACCGAATTCGAAAAAGCCGCAGCCGGAGTCGGAGGGATCGTCGAGAACCCCGAGATGTACAGATATCTCTCCGGAAGAGAGAACCTGCAGCTCTACGCGAACATGTACGGAAACATTCCGCAGAGCAGGATCGGAGAGGTTGCCGAAACGGTCGGCCTTGAGGACAGGATCGACGACAAGGTCGCGACCTACTCCCTCGGCATGAAGCAGCGGCTCGGGCTCGCCCAGGCGATACTTCACAGGCCCCGCCTGCTCGTCCTCGACGAGCCGACGAACGGGCTCGATCCCGCCGGAATCAGGGATCTGCGGGACATCCTGAAAAGGATCTCGCAAAAGGATGGCGTTGCCGTCTTCATCTCGAGCCACCAGCTTGCCGAGCTCGACCTGATCTGCGACCGGATAGGCATTCTCGACGGAGGCGTGCTCCTGAAGACGATGACGATCGCCGAGGTCAGAAGCGCCGGCGGAAGCGAATCGGTGCTGACCCTCGTCATAGATCCGGCGACGGCTCCGATGGTGCCGAAATTCCTAGAGAGGCTGAAGACGGAGGACCCGTCGGTCCTTCACGGCAGCGTCGAACACGAGGAGATACCCGACACGATCTACGCCCTGAGCGACGCCGGCGTGCGGATATATTCGGCCGAGCCGGCAAAATCCTCCATCGAGGACGTCTTCCTCGCGCTCACCGAGCACAAAGATGCGGCCGCCGGAGACGAAAAGCCCTCGGATCAGCCCGAACCCGGCGGAACGCCCGCCGGACCGGGACCCGGAGAGGAGGCGGACGGACAATGAGCGGAAGAGAAAAGAAAGAACCCGGACGCCGACTTTTCCCGCTCGTATCGAACGAGCTGAAAAAGATCTTCAAACAGAAGAGCTTCCGGGTCATGGGGATACTGCTGCTGGCCGCGGCGCTGCTGCTCCCGCTCATGATGTCGGGGCTTGACGCGCTGGTCGGAAAGGCCGGCAGACTGGAGGTCAGCGAGGACCAGCGGACTGCCGATCTCTACGCGAAAAACGGCGAATACGTCTCCGAGGCCTTTTTCAGAGGCAGATATCAGGGAGAACAATTCTTCTCCGACCACAGACTCGAAGACTCGCTTGAGCATTCTATCTATCTCGGCGATCTTCAGGAAGCCTATATCACCCGGAACCTGCTCGAGGTGCTGTCGTCGGGGAGATCTGACTACGCCTCGATGGCCTCAGGGAGCCTGTACTGCGATTATATCAACAACTGCTATTTCCGCATCCGCCCCGAAGAGAGGGCCGCGATCGACTATGAAGGCGCTGCGAACCGCACCGATCCCGAGACCGAGTACCTGAAAGAGCGGATCACGAACGACACCGTGACTCTGATGCTGAACAGCACGCTTTCTGAGATCTCGAATATAGAAAACGCGGTGCTCACCTTCAGCATTTCGGATTATTACAAAGAGCTGAAGACAAGGGCTGAGAGCCAGATCAGGTACTACAAGGCTGAGGCGTCAGGTGTCCTTGACAGCCATGTTCCCGACGCACGCTCGAAAGAGGTCCTTGAGCTTTCGGTCGAATGGCTCGGGTATTATACCGAGGCCCTCGACATCGCCGCCGAGGGTTCATCGGGTTATCTCAGCTGGCAGTACAGGACTGTCGAGATGATCAACTCGGTCGCCGGACGGGCGAACGAAGTCGTCCCGCTCGACCGGGATTCCTTCAGTTCGGTCGAGTTCATGATATCGAGATACGGAAGCTACGAAAAATATCTCGACGCGCTTGAAAAGACTCGGGCGGAGTATGAGTCGGCGATGAAGACCGGCCTGTACAGCCTGCGGAAGAACGCTCCGCTGAGAGAGGCCTTCGACTCATCCTCAAGGACACTCTTCCACTACGAGATCGTGGCGATCGTCTCATTTTCCGCCATCGTAACGGTACTGATCGCGGCGATATCTATCACCTCGGAGTTCTCCTCGGGAACCGTCAGACTGCTTCTCATCAGGCCCTGGAGCCGGAAGAAGATACTCGCCTCAAAGCTGATCGCCCTCGCGATCGTCTGGGGGGCGCTGATCGCCGCTTCCTATCTGATCCTCCTTGTCGTCAACGGGATACTGGGAGCCGGGAACGATTTCTTCTTCTCCGACATCTACCGGATCGGAGGGACGGACATAAAGGTCAACTTCCTCTTCTCCTCCCTCTTCACCCTCTTTCTGAGCACCCTGCCGGTGCTGCCCGTCGTCGCCCTCGCCGTCTTCTTCTCGATCCTCACTAACCGGGCTCCGCTGGCGATAATAATACCGATCGGCCTCTCGGTGATCTCCGAGACGGTCCAGATGATATCCACGGCTCTCATCTCGATGGGGATCGGATTCCTCAGATTCACCCCCTTCCCCTACTCGAATCTGACGGTATACATGTCGGCGGCGGCCGGGAAATACTTCCAGACCGACAGCCTCTCTCTCGGCAGCATACTGAGTCAGGCCATGACCGGCGCAATGCTGGGAGATTCGGGGGTGAGATACCTGCCGCTTCTCGGCGTATTCTACATGCTCGCGGCGGCCGCCGCACTGATCTGGGCGGTCTTCCCGATATTCAAAAAACAAGAGATCAAATCCTGAAAAGAGGTAGATATCATGTCATTCGATCTTAAGAAGGACGCGTCCGAAAGGATAATCATCGCCGCTCACCGCGGAGAGTGCGGAGGGAACATCCCCTGCAACACCATAACGGCATACGAGATCGCCGTGTCGCACGGCGCCGATATGATCGAGGTCGACGTCTCGAAGAGCGCCGAGGGCACCCTCTGGATCCTCCATCCCAAGATGGAGCAGAGACACCTCAACTACTCGGGCCCCGAGGCGAAGCAGCGCATCTGGCAGATGAGCGACGCCGAGATCCGCGAGCTCCGCTACGTCAACTACGACCGTGACTTCACCCAGTTCCCGCTCTGCACATTCGACGAGGTCCTCGAACGCTTCAAGGGCCGCTGCTACATCAACGTTGACAAGTTCTGGGAGAATCCGAAGGACATCTCCGACGCCATCAGGGCGCACGGCATGACCGACCAGATCGTAGTCAAATCGGGACCGCTGCCCGAGCTCTTCGACATCATGGAGGAGTACGCCCCCGAGATCTGCTACCTGCCGATCCTCAAGGAGCCCGGAACTGTCCACGAGGATCTTATGAAGAAGAAGATCAACTACGTCGGCTGCGAAGTCGTCTTCAAGGACGAGACCGCCGGCGTCGGTACCGTCGACTTTATCGATAAACTCCACGCCGACGGAAAGCTTGTCTGGGCTAACGCCATCATATACAACTACAAGTCGCAGCTCGCCGGCGGACACTCTGACGACACCTCCTTCACGGTGTCTCCAGACTACGGCTGGGGATGGCTCGCCGACCGCGGCTACGACATCATCCAGACCGACTGGACCCTGGCGATGTCGCTCTACCTCGAAAAGACCGGGAGAAGATACAGAAAGAACAAATAAAAAAACCGGCCTTCACCACGGCTCTTTATACCGTCGAACAGCTTCCGGGAGACCCGCGGTGCGGGTCTCCCGGAAGCTTATATTCGGATGATCAGTTCACAAGGCCCTTCTTGACCCTCGCCTGCCATTTCAGGCGGGTCTCGGTGTCGAGGATCCGCTTGCGGAGCCGTATCGTCTTCGGGGTGACCTCGATGAGCTCGTCGTCGGCGATGAACTCGATCGCCTCCTCAAGGCTGAAGATCACCGGCGGGGTGAGAATCAGCTTTTCGTCGGCGCCGGTCGATCTGATCGCCGTCAGGTGCTTCTCCTTGCAGGGGTTGAGCGTGATGTCCTCCTGCTTCGGGCACTCGCCAACGATCTGCCCCTCGTACACCGGGACGCCGACTCCGAGGAAGAGCCTGCCGCGGTCCTGACAGTTGTAGAGCCCGTAGGAGGTCGTGACGCCGGGCTCGCTCGCGACGAGCGATCCGGTGAAGCGCATCGTGACCTCGCCCCTGTAGGGCTCGTAGCACTCGAACACCGAGTTGATGATTCCCTCACCGCGGGTGTCGGTCATGAATTTCGAGCGGTATCCCACAAGGCATCTCGTGGGTATGCGGTATTCGATCCTCGTCCTCGAGCCGTGGTTCGCCATCTCGATGAGATCGCCCTTCCGCTGACCGAGCTTTTCGATCACCGCCCCGACGTATTCCGCCGGAACGTCGATCGTCACCCGCTCGACCGGCTCGCATTTGACGCCGTCGATCTCCTTGAAAATTACTCTCGGCGTCGAGCAGCAGACCTCGTACCCCTCTCTTCTCATCGTCTCGATGAGGATCGAGAGGTGCATCTCGCCGCGACCCGACACATAGAAGTTGTCTGTCGTGTCGCCGTCCCTGACGCGGAGCGAGACGTCCTTAAGAAGCTCGCGGTAGAGCCTGTCCCTTATCTGCCTCGAGGTGACGTACTTGCCGTCCTTCCCCGCGAAGGGACTGTCGTTGACCGAGAAGGTCATCTCGAGCGTCGGCTCTGACACCTTGACGAACTCGAGGGGCTCGGGATCGGTCACCGCGGTGACGGTGTCGCCGATAGTTATGTCGCCGGCGCCCGAGAAGGCGATGATGTCGCCCATAGATGCACTCTCGACGGGTATCCGCTGCAGCCCGTCTATCTGATAGAGCGAGACGATCTTCGCGCGCCTGGGCTTGGCGACCGAGTGGAAATTGGTGATCAGCACATCCTGATTCTGCTTCAGGACTCCCCTCTCGATCCTTCCGATCCCAATGCGCCCGACGAAATCGTTGTAGTCGATGGAGGACACGAGCATCTGGAGCGGTCCCTCGGGATCCCCCTCGGGAGCCGGTATGTAGTCGAGGATCGTTTCAAAGAGGGGAACGAGATCGTCGCCGGCCTCGTCGGGAGAGAGAGAGGCGGTGCCGGCTCTGCCCGAGCAGAAGATCATCGGGCTGTCAAGCTGCTCGTCCGACGCGTCAAGGTCGATGAGAAGCTCGAGGACCTCGTCGATGACCTCGTAGATCCTGGCGTCGGGCTTGTCGATCTTGTTGATGACGACGATGACGGGGTGATGAAGCTCGAGGGCCTTTTTCAGCACGAATCTCGTCTGGGGCATCGGACCCTCGGCGGCGTCGACGAGCAGCAGCACGCCGTTTACCATCTTGAGCACACGCTCGACCTCTCCGCCGAAATCTGCGTGCCCGGGGGTGTCGACGATGTTTATCTTGACGTCCTTGTAGTGGACGGCGGTGTTTTTCGCGAGGATCGTGATGCCGCGTTCGCGCTCGATGTCCCCCGAGTCCATGACGCAGGTCACAGTCTCCTGGTTCTCGCGGTAGATCCCGCCCTGCTTCAGCATCTGGTCGACCAGCGTAGTCTTTCCGTGGTCGACGTGGGCGATGATGGCGATATTTCTCAGATCGTTTCTTTTCGTAATCATGTCTGCGACGGTATGCCCGACCGGCCTTCGGCCCCGCTCGGGCGTCTTCTCCTGTGAAAAAATACATTATATTATATCACAAAAACCGGTTTGTGTAAAGATTTTTCTTCAGCCCGTATGAGACTCACTTCTTTGATGTGAATTCCCAAAGTAAATTCCACAGTGGAATTTGCGATGGAATTTACTCTGGGAAAAAAATATGGTAGAATTTAGTCTGGGAAAAGGAGGCCCAGACAATGGAAACCAAAAGCAAAAAGAACAAG
>JAEEGI010001173.1_pt1 | contig 66173 bp, 49 predicted proteins | sample 8958751 | NCBI WGS metagenome assembly JAEEGI01 (sample SAMN16246545, study PRJNA631951) | gut metagenome | biome: gut microbiome; feature: rumen; material: KS-attached | host: Bos | place: Iran: Karaj | collected 2018-10
TATCAGCTGATGAAGAAGCAGTCCAAACTCTATGACGAGCCCTTTGTCATCGTCGGCGGCAACGTGTGTGACCGCGTCAATGCCATGTGCCACACCATTGTGGACAACTTCAAGATCCAGTTCCGTGAAGAGAAAGGCAACCCCATCGGCCCTTCATCCACCCACATGGCCATGAGGTTCTTTATCCTGAGCCACTATATCGCCGACTCCCACATGCCCCTCCACTGCGATGCGCGCAAGCTCGACAAGGTGCATGCCGCCATCGAGAAAATCTGGGAGAACGAGGTCAACAAGTCCTATGACATCGATAAAGACAACGAGCGCTTCTTCTATGACCGCAGGGGCTATCCCCTGGCCACCGATAAGATGACAGACCTCATCAAGACGGTCGAGGAGAAAATCCTTTCGCGCCCCTTCATCTACAACTGGGGCGACAGCAAGTACAGCGCATGGGACTACGTGAGCGCGGTCACCGAGAACTCCTATCTCCTGGCCTACGAGATGATACCCCAGGGCAGCAAGGACATGTCTGTTACAGAGTTTAAGCAGAAGCCCGAGTTTGAGCGCTTCTACGAGTACAGCGCCATGCTGCTGGCCGATGCCGTCGACTCCATCGCCCGCGCCTGGCTCCACGTCTGGATCCGCTACCGCGAGTGGGGCCCCGACAAAAACAAAGTCATCGACAACTACTCCAAGTAACAACAAGTAGAGACGCCGTCTTTATTTTTTAATATGATTGTTACGCTGAAACCCCGCCGACTATAGGTAGTGGGATGTTCTTTCGTATGGGCAAATGGTGCTAATTCTGCGGGACGCGCACAGCACGGACCGTTAACCCGTAGTAGCGCAAATCCCAGCCCGTGTCAAAGTGCACCGAATAAAAGTGTAATTCTTGAGCCACGTCGGAGCCGTCCGTGTAAAAGTAGAGCTCGCTCGACCAGTAGTAGCCCCAGGAGCCATCATGGCGGAGCCCACTGTCAGAGCACTCGCCTGCTGCAGGCAAGAAAATTGTGTTGCCATTCGGACCAGTGACCAAGCGACCGTTCACGCCGTCCAGGGTCGTCCAAGTCCAGGTGCATTTGTCCCTCAACTCGTTCTGCTGCTTCTTCGTCGGCATACGCCACGATGAGCCCCAGTTGACATAGGCGGCATCGTCTTCGGGATCCAACTTCCTTTTGTTGTCAGTGAAACCATTGTAGCCGTATTCTTCATCTGTGCAATATTTGGTGAACCAGTCGTCATAGGCTTTGCACCACTTGTAGGTATCCCACGAATAGATCTCTTTGGGCTCGGTCTCACCCCAGGCGAAGTAATCTCCATATTCCACGGGACTGTTGGCGCCGATGTTGCGCGTGGCCCATAGCGTGCCACTAGGCAGTCCCAGGTCAACATATTCATCGAAGTGCTTGGCCGGAACCACGAAGGACTGCTCGACCGTATCACTATTCTGTAAATTGATGCCATAGCCGTAACCCGATACCACGATGTTCTGTTGCTGGTATGTTTGAGTAACCGTGTAAGGAAGTACTGTTTCTATATCGTTAACGTATGCTTTGTAGGAGTTGGCACACGTCGCTGTAATTTCGAAACTTTCGTTCATTACAAAAACTGGAGCTTCGGCTTTGGGCATTTCCATCGCTGGAACTGAGAAAGTCTGTTCAACGGTATCACTATTTTGCATTCCTTCGCCATAGCCGTATCCCTTAACTACGATAATCTGTTGCTGATAAGTTTGGGTAACTGTGTAAGGGAGTGTTTTCTCCTCGCCATTAATAAATGCCATGTAACTGTTCGGGCAAGTCGCAGTGATGGTGAAATTCTCGTTCATTACGAAGACAGGAGCCTTAGCCACAGGCATTGGCTCAGGTTCAGGCTCATTATCTCCACATGATGTAAGAGATGCCAGCCCTGCAACAAAAGACAGTAATAAAAAAAACAGCTTAAATGTTTTCATGTTGTGAATCATTAAATTGTGAATCCAAATCAAGTGATATCTCGTTTATGTATAATAGTACATTGCAAAGGTAGAAAAAATAATTGCGAAACTGATATGAACCCCGAAAGTTTTTTGTCTAACTTTCGGGGCTCATATCAGATTTTGCGTCTCTTTTCGTGAGGTGTAATTCAATGACGCTGGAGTTAACCGTGCTAACGCACGGGAAATTATTCAAATTTTAAATTTAAATTTGTTCAATTTCCCGCCCGCTAGGGCGGTTGATAAAGAAGCCAAACAATTAAGCTGGATAGCTTTGTATTTATTGTACTTGTTGTTTTCCTTTTATTGTTGTTGTGGAAAAGAAAAGTCGAGCCTCAAGAGATGAGACTCGACCCGAAAATTCGTTGTACCCAATGGGTTACTTCGCGCCTTTGTGGCGGTTGCAGTCGCGGCACAGCATCTGACAATTCTCAATGACGGTGCGGCCGCCCTCACGCCACGGCTTGATGTGGTCTCCCTCCATGAACTCGAAGTCGAACTCCTTACCGCACAGCGGACAGATGTGCCCCTGCTGCTCCCACACGGCCAGTTTGATGTCCTCGGGAAAAGCGCGCAGGTCCAGATGCCGTTCGTCGCCCGTGAGCACATAGGGGATGATGCCCGACTGCCGCTGTATTTCGCTGTCACGCATCAACGTCGATATCCGCTTGGCCATCTCCACCGTGTCGAGCGTTTTGTCGTGGTAGTTATCATAGTACAGCGCCCAGTCCAGGCCCTTCATGATTTTCTTGAACTTTTTCATCTCAAAATTGGTGATGGCCCAGTTCAAGACATTTTGGAAATAGGTCCACAGGTTATTGGCGTTGGGGTCGTGCTGGTGTTGCGCCATGTAGCCCACGGCACTCTGGGCCTTGCCCTGGCGCTTCTCGTGGTCGGCCATCCACTCCAGTGCCTTTTTAAGGAATTCTTGGCGGATGGGGACGCCGTTCACCAGATCTTTGCCCAACTTGTAGGCGCCGCAGTTGCTCTTTGAGAAGTGGCGTTTGGCATCGCTCACAAACGGGCCCGCATAGATGGCGTTGAGTATTTCCTGCTCGTTCAGGGGCTTGCCCGCGATGTTGATGGTCTTGAACCACTCCAGTTTCTCGCTGTGTTCTCCCTCACACACATACACCGTGAGCGGATAGTCCAGAATCCGCTTCTGGATATCGGCAGGCTGATTAAAGAAGTTTTTGAACTCAAAACTGTATTTCCCCGCTACATACTCGCACAGGGCGAGCGTCCTCTGCTGACCGTCCATCACCTCATAGGGACACTCGGCGTCATCGTTGCGTTTGACCCAATACATCACATTCAGCGGGTAGCCTTTCAGCACCGTGTTGATGACAGCCTGCTGTTCCTTGTCGTTGTAGATAAACTCACGCTGGTAGGGCGGACGGATGTCCAGTAGCCCGTCATAGCCCCTCACGCCTTGCTCCTCGTTGTTCACATAGCCCTTAACGACCTCGCCAACTGTCACATTGATTTGCTCTATCTTCATCATAACTTCTTCGGATGTTTGTTGCGGATAAGAATTCTCTCATACAAGCGTACTATTTCACCTCCCCTCTCTATATACAAGCGAGGCCCCCCATTGACTTTTCCAAGCCTCTTTTTGATGATTTCCATATTAGCTAGTTCTAGACCTGTACCTAATATTTCAAATTGATCAGGGTTATATTTGTCAAGGAATGTGATAGGGACACCCATAACTCCTGCATAATCACATGGAATATCGGCTGTCTTGCCAACCTCAATTCCTTCATAATTTATATAAGAAGGATATTCTTCAGGTGTATAATGGCAAACTAAATCCAATTCTTCATGTCTTTTATTATGATCAAGGTTTGTAAACCAATGGCAATTCCTAAATTTTACAAGTCCAGTAGTTTTATCAAATACTCCATCTGCATAATTTGGCTTTTCATCTTTTGGAATTCTAAAGAAAGCGTTTCCTCCATTAAAACCATATCCTAACCAAATTTTATTCTGTTTAAATAAAGGAAAGACTTCTTTATACGCTACATTGTTCTGACTTCCTACTATCAGGAACTTCTTACTGTATTCCATCAATTGTGCGAGGTATTCTTTAAACAATGAAAATGGTGGATTGGTAACGACGACATCGGCTTGTTTGAGTAGCTCGATGCATTCTGGGTCGCGGAAGTCGCCTGTCTTTAGTATGGAAAGCACGTTCTTGTCGTTTTGGAGCAAATATTGCACGTCGCTTAGGTCAACGGCTCCGTCTCCGTTCATGTCACGAACTTCGGTAATCTCAACCTTGTAGGCTATTTTCTTGGGCTCTTCGGTAAAGTCGCCCCAGTCGATCATCAGTTCATTGCCTTGCACTGGCGAGCCGTTGTAACAGGTGCAAATCAGCTTTTTAAGCCCAAGTTGGTTGAAGCGTAAGGCAAAATATTTAAAAAAATTACTCTCGTAGGGGTCATCACAGTTGCACAAGATGGTCTTGCCGCGAAAGTGTTGCCAATAGTGCTGCAACTCCCGCTCGATATCGCTCATTTGAGTGTAAAACTCGTCTTTCTTGGCCGTCTTAGCGGCATTCAGGTTTTTGTTTGCCATAGGCGATTGATAGTCAATTAGTTTGCAGTCGACTATCAATCACGCCGCTGAACGTAAAAGACGTGATGACATCCTTATCGCGTTCAGCTTTGAGGCAGCCTCGCATGGAAACCTCATCCACTGTATAAGAATGCACCACGCCTATGGCGTAATGCATCGCTATTAATACAGTGGAAAGGTATCCATACGGAATACCCTCACTCATTATTTCGGTGCTTTGTTATTTCCAAAAAGTTTGCGAGGCTTTTGGCTGAACGCGAAATAATAGCGAATGCTTGTTATTGTCCTCGGGATTTCTCCCCCGATTCCACGTGCAAAGATAGGCACTTTTTGCATATAAACAAAAAATCTTCCAGTAAAGTGTCAGAGTATCAGTTGTTAGTGTGTAGCTGGATAGTCAGATCAATCAGATGAATCTGTTGTTTAAAAGAAAGTTGTTTAAGTTGATTCAGTTGTCTTTTAGATATATCGCGCTAGATAGCTTTGTATTTATTGTACTTGTTGTTTTCCTTTTATTGTTGTTGTGGAAAAGAAAAGTCGAGCCTCAAGAGATGAGACTCGACCCGTAAATTCGTTGTACCCAAGGGGTTACTTGAGCATTTCCTCGATGGCGCGCTCGAGCTGGCGGTCGTGGCCCGTGAGGTAGTCCTCGGGGGTGTTATAGACCTCGACGTCGGGCAGCAGCGGCGTGTTCTCGCAATAGTTGCCGCGCATGTCACGGCAGCCCACCTGCGGGATGCCGAAGACCAGTGAACGGTCGATCAGCGTCTCCCACCACACGGCAGTCATCGTGCCGGGAACAGGGGTACCGATGAGTTTGCCGATGCCCAGCTCTTTATAGACGAAGGGGAAGCCGTGGCCGTTGCTGTAGTCGTCCTCGCACATGAGTACGCACGAGGGCTTGGTCCACTTGTTGAACGGGTCAACGCCCACCACCTTGCCGTGGGGCACAAAGCTCTGGTACTGCTTGCCGCTGAGCAGGGTGCACAGATCGTCGTGCAGCCAGCCGCCGCCGTTGTGGCGCTCATCGACGATGACGGCCTTGCGGTTGCGGTTCTTGTCGCTCAACAGTTCGCGATAGACGGTGCGGAAGCTCTCGCTGTTCATTTCCTTGACATGGACATAGGCCAACTGGCCGCCCGAGAGGCTGTCCACCAGCGCGCGGTTGCGGTCCACCCAGCGCTTGTAGAGCAACTCCTGCTGTTCGCCCTTGCTGATGGCCTTGATGGTGACGTCAAAGCGCTTCTTGGTCTTGGGATTGTACACGTTGACGCGGATGGGCTTGCCGGCCTTGCCGTCGAGCATCCAGTTATAGTCCTCGCCGGCAGGAATGCTGTTGCCGTCGATGGCCTCGATGATGCAACCGGCGGTCACGCCTGTCTTCTTCACGTCAAAGGGGCCGCGCTTGATGACCTCCTCGACGCGCAGGCCGTCGCCCTGATAGCTGTCGTCCAGGAACAGGCCCAGAGCAGCGGTCTTCAGGCTCGGACCCTCAGGATTGTAGCGGGCGCCGGTGTGGGATCCGTTGAGCTCGCCCAGCATCTCGCTGAGCATGTCGCGGAAGTCGTAGTTGTTGTTGATGTAGGGCAGGAAACGCTTGTAGTTGTCGCGGTAGCCTTCCCAGTCCACGCCGTGGATGTCCTCGACGTAGAATTTGTCCTTGACCTGCTGCCAGATGTGGTTGAAGATGTACTCACGCTCCTCCTGCGGGCGGTAGTTGAAGTTGGCCTCGTAGCTGACGGGCTCGGGTTTGCCCTTGGCGAGGTCAATCTTCTGGATGCCCTTGCCGGTGCACACGAACAGGTTCTTGCCGTCCTTGTCGGCCATCATCTGGCCGCCACCCACGCCCTTGAGCACGATTTCTGTCTTGTTCTCGCGCAGGTCGTGCTTCCACAGGTCCATGCCGCCCTCGAAGGCTGCCTGATAGTACAGCGTGTCGCCGCCCTTGGAGAGCACGTAGTCGCCCAGGCGCGATGAGTTCACCGTCAGGCGCGCGATGCGGTCGCGGCAGTTCTCCAGGTCGAACTGCAGGGCGGGCACGGCAGGCTTCTCCTCGGCGGCGCCCTTTTTCTTCTTATTGTCTTTCTTTTTGGTTTTCTGTTCGGCTTTTGCCTTGTCTGCCTCTTTCTTTTGCTCTTTCTCGGCCTCCTCGCGCAGGACTTTCTCCTCCTTGGTCATGCTGAAGCGCTCATAGGCGTCCAGGTCAAAGAACATGATGTACACGTCGTCCTCGGTGCCCCAGCTGCCGTGGCTGCGGAAGCCCGCGCGGTCGCTGGTAAAGATCATAGCCTTGCCGCCCAGCACCCACTTGGCGTTGCCCTCGTTGTAGCCGCTCTCGGTCAGGTTGTGCACCTCGCCGTTGCCGCTGGCATTGACCAGGGCGACGTCCTGGCTGTTCCAGCCGCCTTCGCCAATGTAGGACGAGAGCAGCCAGCGGCTGTCGGGACTCCATTCAAACCACACGTCGCCGTCGCTGTAGGAGTAGATGTACTTGCCGTCCATGAGCGTGCGCACGGCCTTGCTCTTGACGTCAACGGCGCGCAGGGTGGCGCGGTCCTCGAGGAAGGCCACGCTCTTGCCGTCGGGGCTGTAGGCGGGTTGGATGCTGGTATGGCCCGTGTTGGTCAGCTGCTCCTCGACCAGGTCGGTGGCATAGGTGAACAGTTTCTCGTCCTTGTTCTTGATGCTGCTCTGGTAGATGCTCCACATGCCGCCGCGCTCGCTGTCATAGACGATGCTGCGGCCGTCGGGCGAGAAGTCGATGGTGCGCTCCTGCTCGGGCGTGTTGGTGACCTGCTTGGTGGTCTTGTAGTCCACCGAGGTCACATACACGTCACCATGCATCACAAAGGCCACTTCCTTGCCGCTGGGCGACACGCTGATGGCTGTGGCGCCGTTGGATCGGATTTGGCGTATCAGTTCCTTGTCGTTGCGGTCGGCATTGACGGTGATATCCACACGCTGGGGCTCACTGCCCTCGCGCAGGGTGAAGATTTCGCCGTTGTAGCCGTAGCACAGGGTGCCGTTGTTGGCTACCGAGAGGAAGCGCACGGGATTGCCCTTGTGGTGAGTGAGCTGCACGGCCTTGCCGCCGACAGTGTTCTTATAGACGTTGAACGTGCCGTCCTGCTCGCTCAGGTAGTAATAGGACTTGCCGTCGGGCGACCAGCGCGGGGTGCGGTCCTCGCCGTTGAAGTCGGTGAGCTTGGTGAACTGCCCGTCACGCTTGAGCCACACGTCGCGCGTGATAGAGCTGGTGTGGTGCTTGCGGTAGGGGTCCTCATAGCCCTTGATGTCGTGATACAGGATGTCGCCATTGGCGTTGACGCTCAGGTCCTGCATGGGCAGCGCCGAGAACAGGCGTGCCCGGCCACCGCTGGTGCTCACCTGATACACCTGGGGGAACGAGCGGCTGGCAAACAGGATGGACTGCGCCGTGGGCATATTGGTCGCCTCGAACAGCACCGTGCCGTCGTCCAGGAAGCATAGCGGGGTCTCGTTGCCGCTGTCGGTGGTCAGGCGCTTGGGTGTGCCACCGTCCTTGCTGATGATGTACACGTCAAGGCTACCCTCGCGGGCCGATGCAAAGGCCACCTGCTGGCCGTCGGGGCTCCACACGGGATAGGCGTCATAGGCCGCATTGGTCGTCAGCTGATGGGCCGTTCCGCCCTGCACAGGCACAGTAAACAAGTCCCCCTTGTAGGAGAACGCGATGGTCTGCCCATCGGGCGAAATAGCGCTAAAGCGCATCCACAACGGGTTAGTCTGTGCCGCAGCACCAACAGCCATCAATAAAGCAGCAATCGCTGCAACTTTTCTTTTGATACTCATTTTTTATGTTTACTTTGGTTATTAGTTTGTCGCAAAGATACATAAAAACCCCGAATAGCCCTTTCATATATGAAAAAATGACACTATCTTTGCCCATCATCAAAGGTGCGTTCTGTTTTTGTAAAACGCGATATTCAACAGATTTTGTGACTATACCAAGAACGCCTTACTTCAGATTTTCGCTGAATTTTTGAAGTAGTACTTCGGATTTTCGCTGAATTTTTGGAGTAGCACTTCAGATTTTCTTCGTTTTTCTTGTGTGTTTGCACTTTCAATAGTAAATTTGCCGCAACAAATAAGAATAGCCATGCTCGAACGGATATTAAAGTTAGAAGAAGCCAAGGAAGACAGTCTGTTCCTTTGGGGATCAAGGCAGACAGGAAAAAGCACACTATTAAAGATGCTCTTCCCTGACGCAACAGTTTATGACCTGTTGAAAAGTGATGTGCGCATGGCCCTTCAGATGCGTCCTGCTTTGCTTCGTGAAGAATGCGAGTTGATGGAAGACGGCGAGCTGGTCATTATTGACGAAGTGCAGAAGGTGCCTGCTTTGCTTGACGAGGTGCATTGGCTTATTGAAAATAAAGGTTTGAGGTTCATCTTAAGCGGTTCCAGTGCGCGTAAACTGCGTCGCAGTGGAGCCAATCTGCTTGGCGGCAGAGCATTGCGAAGGACCTTGTTTCCTCTTGTTAGTGCCGAAGTTCCTAACTTTGACCTCAATAGAGCCTTAAACAATGGAATGTTGCCTCGTCATTATCTGGTAGAGAATCCTTCAATGAGGATACAGTCCTACATAGGAGACTATTTGCAACAGGAGATTGTCGAAGAAGCCATTGTCCGACGCTTGGACTCTTTTACCCGTTTCTTGCAGGTTGCCGCATTGAGCAACAGTGAGATTGTCAATTATACCAATATTGCCCAGGAATGTGGTATCTCGTCCAAGACGGTAAAAGAATATTTCACAATTCTTGAAGAAACCATGCTGGGATTTTATCTGCCGTCTTACACACATGTCATCAAGCGCAGAGTTATTCAATCACCCAAGTTTTATTACTTTGATGTTGCCATACCCAATCATTTATTAAAGCGTGTTCCTCTGCAGCCGGGTACAGACATCTATGGGCATGCTTTGGAGCATTTCGTGATACAGGAATTAAGGGCGTATCTCTCTTACAAGCATCCTGAAAAAACCTTATCTTATTGGCACACTTTAGACAACAAGTATGAGGTGGATGCCGTCATCGGCCAAGCCGAGGTGGGCATTGAGGTAAAATCTTCTAAAATCGTCACTTCAAGTGATACCAAAGGATTAAAAGCCTTTAGCGAAGAGTATCCTGACGCAAAACTGTACCTGCTTTCGATGGAAGAGCGCCCCCGCAAACAGGGCAACATCGAAATCTGGCCAGTCGAGCAATTCCTAAAACGTCTTTGGAACAACCAGGCCATCTAGCCGCTTCCAGAGTTTTTACTATATTTGCAAGGAATTAACAATAATAAATGATAGAATGGATATTGAGGGATTTCGGGAATATTGCTTGTCGTTGCCGGGGGTGACCGAAGGTACTCCCTTTGAGAAGTTCTCGAGGGGGAAGTTCACGATACTGGTGTTTTATGTGTGCGGACACATGTTCTGCTACTTCAACATCGACGATTTTTCCTCTATAACCATCAAGTGCGACCCTGGCGAGATGGTCGAGCTCAAGGAACGTTACCAGGCCATCGGCGAACCGTTTAACGGAGACAAGCGCTATTGGATCAGCGTTCAGTTGGGGCAGGATGTCCCGGATGACAAAGTCCGTGAATTGGTCAGTAATTCCTACCGTCTGGTAGCCCAAAAATACAGATAGAATATGACCGCAAGAGAAATCATTGACTATATGGAGACGCTGCGCGACGAGGAGCAGCGGCAGGGACTGATGCGTTTCTTCAAGACGGGCGCGGGCCAGTATGGCGAGGGTGACGAGTTCTTGGGCCTGAAAGTGCCGCAGACGAGGGCCGTCGTCAAGCTGGTCACCGACTTGCCCCTGAACGAGATTCCTGAACTGCTGGCGAACCGCTATCACGAGGTACGCCTCTGCGGGTTCCTCTTGCTCGTGTGGCGGTTTGAGCGACTGGCCACCAAGCGCCTTGCCGATGATGCAGCGGCCATCAGCGGCCGTGACGAAATCGTCTCGATGTATCTTGGCCATGCCGAGCAAGCCAATAACTGGGACCTGGTGGATTTGTCCGCTCCCAAGATTTTGGGTCGCTGGCTGATGCTCCCCACCGCCCTAGGCGACAAGATGGCCATCATCGACGCGTTGGCACACAGCGACAACCTGTGGCGGCAGCGCATGAGCATGGTCTGCACCTGGACGACTTCCAGGCAGGGCGACCCCTCGTGGTGCCTGCGTTATGCCCTGGTGCACCTGCATCACCCCCATGACCTGATGCACAAGGCCGTGGGATGGATGCTGCGTGAGATGGGCAAGCAGGTGAGCATGGACCTGCTGCGCGATTTCCTGGAACTGCACGTCCAGGAGATGCCGCGAACGGCCCTGCGCTACGCCATCGAAAAGATGTCTGATGACGAGCGGAAATACTGGATGACCAAATAATTATTGATATTATGCAACAGAACATGCAAGAAGTACAGGCTTATTTGAAGGAATGCGGCGCATTCTTCATTGCCACGGCCGACGGCGACCAACCCCGTGTGCGTCCCTTCGGCGTTTCAGAGATTATTAACGACCGTCTGTACATCATGACGGGCAAAGTGAAGGACTTTTACAAGCAGGTGGCCAAGAACGGCAAGTTCGAAATCTGTGCACTCAAGCCCAACGGCAGCGAGTGGATGCGGCTGAGCGGCACATTGGTGCCCGACGAGACGCTGGCGGTGAAAGAGGAGTTCCTGAACCGCAACGAGAGCCTCAAGTCGATGTACAAGGCCGATGACGACAACATGGCTGTGCTCTACATCATTGATGCCACGGCATGTTTCTGCTCCTTCTCGGCTCCCGAGCGCAAAGTGGTGTTTTAGTTTAATGTTTAAAGGTTAAAGTTTACAGGTTAAAGAGAGATGAAACGATTGATTTTTTGCGTTATGGCTATGTTGAGCGTAGTGGGCATGACGGCCCAGAGTGTGTATGAGAACGAGGTAATCAACAATATCATGGCGCGTCGCTCGGTGCGCCAGTACCTGGATAAGCCCGTGGAGCATGAGCTCTTGGAGGTCGTGGTGCGTGCGGGCATCAATGCGCCCAGCGGCATGAACCGCCAGCCGTGGATTGTCCGCGTGGTCGAGGACCAGCAGCTCATCGCCGATGTCAACGAGGTCTTCATGCAGGAGAATCCCGACCAGGTCGCCCGTGACCCCAATTTCAAGAATATGTTCCGTAACGCGCCCAACCTCATCTGCGTTTGCACCCCTGCCAAGGGTGGCGGTGAACTGGATGCCGGTCTGCTGGGCGAGAACATGATGCTGGCTGCGCAGTCGCTGGGATTGGGCACCTGCTGCCTGGGCGGTCCCGTGCGCTTCCTGCTGGCGAACGAGAAGTGCATATTCTTCCTCGAGCGTCTCGACATCCCCGAGGACTACAAGCTCAACTACATCATCGCCATCGGCTATCCCGCCGAGAAACCCGATGCCAAGCCCCGCGACGAGTCCAAGGTGAAATACATCAAGTAACGCGATGAGTGACAACAAGAAACAGTTAGCGCGCATCCGCCTGATGGAGCGGCACCTCAATCGTGCCACGGCGGCCGTGAAACGCCTCGAGGCCGCTCTCGACAAGTGGGAAGATGCCCAAGAGGCTATCGCGGCATTAGAGGAGTACTACGGCAGCGACCTGTGGAAGCAAGACCTGGCCGATGACGAGGCCGGCCGCTTGCCCGCCGACCTCAAGCGCGGTGTCCTGAGCGAAGACGGCATCTGGAACCTCCTCACCGATGCCCGAGACCTCACCACTCGCCTGAAAAAGGGAAAATAGGGAAGGTTCTTTTGATGTGAAAAAGGGTATGAATCCAGTAGCCATCCGACTTCTCAACCAGCAGCTGGCCGCACCGCAGTTCAGCGACCCTGCGCAGGTGGTCAGCCACATGGGCGCCATCCAGGCACAGGAGTACCGCATGATGCGATGGGCGGTGGCGATGCGTACGCGCAAACCGTCGGCACGGGCCTTCAAGGCGGCCTTCGATGACGGACGCATCATCCGCCTGCACCTGATGCGCGGCACATGGCAGCTGGTTTCGGCCGACGACTACTGGTGGATGCTCGACCTGTGTGCCCCCAAGGCCATCGCCGTCACCCGCGGATGGATGAGCAGCAACCGGATTTCTATTCCTGAAAAGGAGCAGATGGACATCCGTGACATTCTTGCCCAAACTGCTGCCGACAAGGGGAGCGTGACCAAGGAGGACTTCGTCCAGGCATTGGATGAGCGGGATATACGCATGGATGCCCACAGGCTGTCCTATCACATCCGCATGGCCGAACTGACAGGGACACTGTGCAGTGGTGACCTGTTGCCCATGAAGGCCACCTATGCGCTCTCTGTCGATAAAGTGGGGCCGCGAAATGCCATCGACCGCGACGAGGCCCTGATGCGTTTTGCCCGCAACTATTTCCGGAGCCGCCAGCCGGCTACATTGGAGGATTTTGTCTGGTGGTCGGGGCTGAACATCGGCGACTGCCGCAGGGGTATTGCCTTGCTGGGTAACACGATCCACGCCGAGAAGTGGAAGGGTAGGGAATTCTACATGATGGATGACTGCCGCACGCGGGGTTTCCGCACGGGCAAGTGCCTGCTGATTCCGCCCTACGACGAATACCTTATCGGCTACAAGAGCCGCGACATCGTTCTCCCGACCGAGCACACCCACCGTGCCCACAACAACAGCGGCATCTTCCAGCCCATCATCGCCCATGACGGCATCATCTGCGGCAACTGGGCACCTTTCAAGGACGATTGCCAGACGGCATTCTTCGATGGCGCCTACGACGAAAGCACCCTGCAATCCGCTTGGCAAATCTATAAACGTTATTTAGTTCAGTAATATTGAAATAATCGATGATGACACTGCAAGAAGCCATTCAGGCCCGCCATAGTGTAAGGGCATACAAACCGCAACCGCTCGAAGATGCACACGTCCGTGCGCTGGAAGAGAAAATAGCTGAGGTGAACCGCGAGGGGAGACTGCACATCCAGCTGATACAGAACGAGCCCAAGGCTTTCCTGGGACCGTTTGCTCGTTACGGCAAATTCCGTGGAGTGACAGACTATCTCGTCATGGCAGGCGCCAAGGCCGACGACCTTGACGACCGTATCGGCTACTATGGTGAACAGTTGGTGCTCTTTGCCCAGACACTCGGGCTGAACACCTGCTGGGTTGGACTCAGTTATACCAAGATACCCGGGACTTATGTGCTCAACGACGGCGAAGTCATCCAAGCTTATATCTCTATCGGCTATGGCGAGACGCAGGGTGTGACGCACAAGATCAAGCGCATCGACCAGGTGAGCAACGTCAGTGAGGATACCCCCGACTGGTTCCGTCGTGGTGTAGAAGCCGCCCTATTGGCCCCCACCGCCATCAATCAGCAAAAATTCTCCTTTGAATTCCTCCCGGCCGAGGACGGGCAACTGCCCCGCGTGGTGGCTAAGCGCCATTTCTCCCTCGTCGGCTACACCCAGATGGACCTGGGTATCGCAAAATACCACTTCGAAATCGGCGCCGGCACCGAAAACTTCCGCTGGGCATAATACAACAATAAAAAAGGAAGACAATAAATACAATAAATACAAATCTTTAATTAAAGACAACTTAAACAACTCAAACAACATAATAAAAAAGTTGTAATAGTTGTTTGAGTTGTTTTTAATATCAAGTGTGCGGAAGCCCTTGTATTTCTTGTGTTTGTCGTTTTCCTCTTGTCAATGTTGGAGTGATTGGCGCATGCGCAGGACTTCTTGAATATTGCCGAAGAAGGAGGTGATGCCAACGGTCATCATCAATGAGATGGCACTGACGGTGATTAATCGGGAGTTGCTGCAAATCCATTCCAGGACAAAGATGTTGTGCGTGTCGAAATTGAAGAGAGGGGCATCGGTCGGTGATGCGAGTAGATAAGCGATAGCAATGCCTCCAACAACAAGTCCTGCAAGAAATGCGACAACGACAGCCATCTTGTAACGTCGTATGATCGCCTCCTGGTGTTGTTTGATATACTCCACTGCGTCCAAGCGTTTGGTGAGTGAGGCCATGAAGGCGTCACTGTCATCGAAGTGTGGCTTATTGGCGAGGAAAAGTTCCTCAAGTGCTTTATCTTTGTTCATAACTGTAGTTTTGATAAATTAGGCTGCGTCTCGGGTTAAAAAAAGAATAAATCCTTTTTGCTCACCTCTCAACTTGCTCTAATTTTGGCTTTTAGTTTGTCACGTCCTCGCGAGAGTTGTTGTTTTACCGCATTTTCCGATGTCTCGGTGATTACGGCAATCTCCTTGATGCTGTAGCCGTTCAGGTAAAACAGCGTGATGGCCGAGCGTTCCTTGGGCGGCAGTGTGCGCATAGCAAGGTAGAGGTCCTGATGTTCAAAGGAAGAATCGGCCTCGTTGCCGCCGATGAGCGTGCGGGCCTCATCGATGCTGTCCATCGTGCGGCAACTTGCCTTGTGGTTGAGGAAAGTGTTGTAGGCAATCTTGAAAAGCCATGAACGGAATTTCCCTCTATTCTGATAGCCCGCCAGCGAGAGGTAGGCCTTGACCAAGGCATCCTGTGCCAGGTCATCGGCATCATCCTTCTTGCCGCAGCACAGGGCGAGCAAGAAACCTCGCAGGGCCTCTTGCTCACGCTCGACATGTGTTATGAAGACTTCGCGGGTCACAGGTTATTCTTGTGTCGTAACTCTTTTCTCCTCGGCTTCTATCTCCTTGGCGAGCATCTTCTTGCCTACACCGTAATTGACAAGAAATGCAATGCCTACTCCAAGGGCTGCCAGGCCAAAGCAGACGGCTGTCATGGGGTCATCGGTGCCGCCAAGATGATTAGCACCAAGATAGATACCAAAGCCTATCAATCCAATACCGAGCAGTGTGGTGAGGCATCCCCACAACAGTTTAGTGAGCAGTTTCTCCTTCAGCAGTTTCCCATTGCGGGAAAACTTCTTAAGTAGTTCCTCGATATCCATGTCTGGATTCTTCTCGATAGCGGCCAGCACGATTTGTGTGCGTTGATTGGTCTCATTCATCTTTTTACGTACACCCGATAAAATGGCAACAATGGGAAGAACGCAACCACATGCTATCGGCACTAATATTTCAGTTAGATGATCCATTTTTTATTGAATTTGAATTGTTAAACTTCTGTTTTCTTGAACCAGTTCAAACATATAACAGGTCGAGAGCCCAAAAGGTGACATCAATAGCAAAAAAACGTGAAGTTTTGAAAAGGAGAGACGCAAAATCTTGCGTCTCCCTGTGTCTTTATTGCTAGCTGTTGCCCAAAAAACTCTGCGCCTTCGCGTCTTAGCGTGGGGACTTTATAGCAGTGTGTGGATGAAGGCGGCCATCATCTGGTCGTGGCGGCGCACGTCGCGGTAGAGGGCGAGCTGGTTGCGGGCGCGGTCCAGGTTGTGGGTCGGATATTTGATTTTGTAGTAGGTGTCGCCGTTGATGTAGTCGGCCAAGAAGCGCACGCACTGCATGAAGGGGAACAGGGCCACGGCATAGGGCAGATGCTCTACCTCGATGGACGTGAGGAACTCACGCGCCGACTCCAGATAGCCCGTCGTGAAAGCCTTGAAAATTTCCTCGTTGAAGCCCACGTGCGACAAGTCGGGGTCGTCCTCGGCAGTGAAGTTAGCACCGGTGCGCAGGAAGTCGCCGTAATCCGAGAAGATGAACGACGGCATCACCGTGTCGAGGTCGATGACGCACAGCACTTGACCCTGCTGGTCAAACAGCATGTTGTTGACCTTGGTGTCGCAGTGGCAGATGCGTTTGGGCAATCGGCCCTCGCGGTAGAGTCGTTCGGCCTGGCACATCTCATCGGCATCGCGTTCCAGTTCGTCAACCATGTCACGCACCTCGTCAAGACGGCCTGCAGCATCGTTGGCGACAGCCTCGCGCAGTTGGCTCATGCGCAGTTCCATGTTGTGGAAGTCAGGGATGGTCTCGCCCAGCGGCTCGGGCACGTCAACCAGCATTTTCTCGAAGTTGCCGAAGGCCTTGCCACAGTCATAGGCGCTTTCGGGCGTAACAGCCTCGTTGGTGACGGTATCGGGAATATACACCATCACGCGCCAGTAACGGTCAGCCTCGTCGCGGTAGTAAGTCTTGCCGTCACGGGCCTTGACAAACTGCAGCACCTTGCGGTCGATGTCGGGTGCCCCGGCGGCCTCCAACTTACGGCGGATGTGCGCCGTCACCACCTCGATGTTGTGCTGCAGCAGGTCCACGTCCTGGAAGATGGCGTTGTTGATGCGTTGCAGCACATAGTCAGGCGAGTCGCCGTCGGTAACGACGTGGTAAGTGTCGTTGATGAGCCCGTTGCCCAAAGGCTTAACGTCTTTGACCGTCCCATTTATCTCAAATTGCGCCACAATGCTGGCAGTATCAATAGTTTCCATTTTCTTTTAAACTACGAATTGCGCTAATTAAACAAATTTGGCATCCGCATTCAATTATTGCGAATAATCACTAATCTCTAATCTCTAATCAGCAGCGCCAGCTGCTTTCTCCCAATACTTGGCGCCTTTGGCTTTCAGTTGCTTGGTGAATTCCATAGCGGCGGCGCGTGTCACGGCCTCGTCCTCGGGCTTGGCCCAGGCATGGCGGTATCCACGGAACCTGCTCCACTCGCCTCGGGTGAAATCGGGCACCTGAACGGGTTTGTTGCCGTTGTTCATTGAGAGGCTGCCCAGTTCGGCCAGGCAGCACCATTCGGCGAGATCATACACGTCAATGTCAAGCGGCAGCCCGTTCTGCAGGCAATAGACCAGGCGCGAGTCCATGATGAAGTCCATGCCGCCGTGGCCGCCAACCTCTTTGGCCTCCACGCCGTAGCGTTTCACAAGCGGCGAGGTGAACCTCTGCAGGAGTGCCTCGGTATCCTCTTTGCTCAGGTAAGAATGGCCCGTGTAGTCCTTGCTGACGTTGATACCGGCCTTTTTCATCACCTCGGTGGCCAGTGCGAATCCCTCGACGGGATATTTGTTGACAAAGCCCTTGGTGCCGGTGAGCTGATACATGCGGTTATAGGGCTGCGGCGTCATCACGTTGTGGTGGATCTCGATGACCTTGCCTTTCTCGGTTGAGATGAGTGTAGTGGTGTGGTCGCCGTTCTTGAAGTCGGGGCAATACTCGCCTGTGCGGGCCTTGAACAGTTCCTGGCCATTGAAGGAGCGAGTATCCATCGCCACAAGCGTTCTCATGCGGTCGCCGCGGTGAAGGTTAAGCACTTGCGCGATGGGACCCAGACCATGGGTGGGATAAACGTCTCCGCGGAACTTGCTGTTGTAATCCAGACGCCAACCCAGTTGGTCGTCGGCACCGCGTTTCCAATATTCGTCCCAATAGGGGGACAGCTCATGGCGATAAGCGCCTTGCACATAGATGACTTCGCCCAGCAGACCCCTCTGAGCCATGTAGAGCGAGTTGAGCTCAAAGAAGTCATAGCAGCAGTTCTCAAGCATCATCACGTGCAGACGTTTGCTCTCGCTCAGGTTGATCAGCGACCATATTTCGGTCAGGTTCATCGCCGAGGGCACCTCGATGGCGACATGGTGCCCGTGCTCCAGCGCCTCGCGCGCAATCAGGTAATGGTGGAGCCAGTCGGTCGCGATATACACCAGGTCGATGTCGTTGCGGCGGCACAGGTCCTTATACCCGTCTTCGCCATAATAGACGTCGGCGGCGGGCATCGATGCCTTGCGCAGAATTTCCTGGCAGGCCTCGGCACGGTCGCGCTCGTGGTCACACAAGGCCTTCACCTCGATGCCGGGAATATGCGTCCAACGCTCTACCGCATCAGGTCCACGCATGCCCAAACCGACAAACGCCACCCTAACGACAGGAATCTTCTCCACTGCAAGCCCCAGTGCTGACTGCTGGCCTCCAGGCCGTACCGGCACCTCGGTCACGATAGTCCCGTCCTGGATGGAATAAGGCCAGTTGAACTGAGCCCAAACGCGGCTCGGCTGCAGCACGAACACTGCCAAAACAAGTGCGACAATATATCTCTGTCTCATAATAGTTGTTATAATACCGTTATAGTATGCCTTTATCCATTGTCATTGAGGACGGCAGCCATCTCACTTGCCACCAGGGCCTCACAATCCCTCATGGCGTCGAGAGTCTTTTGCAGTACCTCCTCTAGGGGCCATCCCAGCATTTCCGCTCCTTGTTCAATCACCTCACGGGAGCAGCCGGCAGCAAATGCTTTTGTCTTGTACTTTTTCTTGAGAGACTTCAGCTCCATGTCCTGGACGCTCTTCGACGGGCGCATCAAGGCCGCTGCCCATATCAGTCCGGTCAGTTCATCGGTAGCGAATAGCACCTTCTCCATCAAGTGCTCGGGCTTCACATCCACGTGCATGCCATAGGCGTGACTACAGATGGCGTGAATCATTTCTTCACTCACGCCCGCTGCACGCAGCAGTTCAGGCGCTTTGATGCAATGCTCCTCTGGGTACTGCTCAAAGTCGATGTCGTGCAGCATTCCTACCATACCCCAAAAATCCACCTCGCCGGCAAACCCAAGTTGCTCCGCATACCAGCGCATGACGCCTTCCACCGTCAGCGCATGCTGCAGGTGAAACGGGTCTTTGTTGTATTTCCTCAGCAGCTCCCATGCTGCCTCCCGTGTAATTTGACTTTCCATATATCTTTACATTTGATTATAGTCGCAATCTGTTCACGGATCTCCTTCCCCTTCAGTAAAATGGAGATTCGGTGCGAATTTACTGAAAACTTTGATACCGCACAAAGAATATGGCACAAAAAAGACTTGCCGGAATAACGCAAACACACTGATCGGCATGGTATACTTTTCGATTCTAATCGTGGTATACTTTTCAATTACTATTTACAGTACGAGAAAGTTGAAGAAAAAAATATGCAACCTGAAGTGTTAAAAACGAGTAAACCACTATTAATTAGTGGTTTACTTCAAGTTATTCAGAGCTGTTTCTAAGACTCTATTTGCCGATGCAGAAAATGCAAATTATTGAACATCAGGTATTTATATATTAAACGGTACAAATATGGTAGAGTTTTGAAGTACAACTTTCAAAGCCTTCACATTTAACACTTTTGACTTAGTTTAACGTACTCAGCTAAAGCATGTACTGCAAAGGTGATATTTTTTTCATAAAAAATAGGACAAAAACAAGATTTGTTTTATCATTTGGCTTGTCCTCATTTGGTCGTTTGGATTATATATATCCTATAACAATTCCGCTAACGAAATAGTCTCACCAGCATTGAAATGCGAAAGAGCCGTTCCTGTTTCTTTGATGAGTGCCTTACCCGCTAAAAGATTATGCATAAAGCGGGATTTCGAAAATTGAACATTAAGGTCATTATCGCGAATGAGACGCTTTCGGTTGCGGACACGTTCTTCATCCGTAATAGGCTGGGTAATGATAATTCCCTTTTCCTTATAGCCCAACATGTCAATGGAGCATTTTGTGGCGACAGACCGAAAATGATAAACGCTATCTACAATTTGTGCTCTTGCCTTAATTACCATATTACGAGTGCAGGCAGATTTCAACTCGAAATAGAATATGAACTTGTCCATCATATGAATACCTATCACACCATCGCACACCTCTGCATGAGGATTATTTGAAATAGAATCCCGTTCTTCAACCAACAAATCTTTGCTGATTTTCAGGACTTCTGTACCCGTGTGCTCGATGATGACCTCATCTGTTGTTGCGCCTGGATCATCCTCTTCTATGATAGTTTGCGTCGTACTGATAGAGAGATGGTCAGCAGAATAGACATTTAAGAGTTTATCGTATAGTTCCATCAGTCCTCTGTATATTTTTCAATTAGGTCATCGATCCGCTCTTGGCGGTTGATGATTTCGTGGAATGTTGTGAACGGTATGCCGTTGGATATATTCTGTTGCTTTATTGCCACGTTACTATCGGGCAACTCCTCGAAGTAGTAGGCTCCTATTTGTTCATAGTCAAGATAGAGGCTGTCATTCTGCTTGTTGTCCAGACAGTACTTCTTGAACTTCTCGGGATTATTTCTTCTGAGGTTTCCAAGGCGGATTAATTGATTGAACCGTCCAAGAATGAAGTCACTATGGGTGGTAATCTGGAACATCATGCCTCTATTGAAACAACGGGCTATTAGGTCGGCTACTAAATCCTGATTCTTTGGATGGACATGGGCCTCGGGCTCTTCAAAGAGAATAGATAAATTTTGGTACTTGATTTCTTTCTGAAGCAATAACAGTAACGTAGTCAGTTCCTTGACGGAAGATGCTGCTGCACTGATGGGAAGGTCTTTCCCGGAAGGTAGACGCAAAACGGTCTGCCCGTTTGTCACAATAATCTCTCCGTTGGTCAGCCGCCTAATCATACTCTTAAAAAACTGGTCATCCTGGTTCTTCCTTTGACTAACAGAGGTGACATAATCATTAAAGTATATGAACCGTTCATACATACCAATTCCGCTGAATGCCGACTGCGCATTTTTAGCTCCCATAAAGGCAGCCCTGGCAGGGGGCATCAGATAATGATATAGCGTTTTTTTGGGGAATACAATTGATGTGAGGAACTTGTTGAGACTTAACGCATACAGCACTGTCCAATCATCAAAATTTTTAGGGAAGAAAAACGACATATCATTAACTGTAACTTGTCTAAAATCTTTCACAAATGATGATTTGACGGTAATAGACAGGTCATCAGATACATCGAATGTGTAATTGACACTACAAATGAAGTCTATGTTCCCTGTCAGATATCCCAAATATTGCGGCACATCATTGTTTGCCCACAATCTTAAGTCCTTGAACTTAAAGGAGAAGCCTTTATCAGTTTTCTCACCTAAAGTCTGTATCTTATCTTGGACAAAGAATTTTATTCTGTCCATTGAAATAATGTTCAAAATGTGGTCTATTAGGAAAGCCGTATAACTCTTTCCCAACCCAGAATCGCCCGTAAAGACCATCATTGGCTTTACGGCAATTTCCGCATCGCGGATGCGTCCAAGTTCGTTAATGTATATATTAATCATCGTATTGAGGTGAGATATTTAATTGCAAAGATACAAAGTTTTTATGAAATCAAAGAAAAGTTTTTTGGATAATTGTAATATATTATCCTGCTTCTGAATTATTTGCCCACGCATAAAAGGATAAATAAAGATTTATTTGGTCATCTGGCATTATGTTTTTGCATCATATGACTCCACCCCCGCTTGATATTAGCAATGATTTCGGACGACATCTACCCATTTTTGCTTGGATTTCGCCAGAATAGTGACAATCATCAATGAAGATCCTGCTGGATAGCATGTATAAAAGTTTGTCTTATAAATATGCCTATTTCTGTAAAAACCTAAGCCAACTAAAGGCTGATTCTTGCATTTTTTCACTCTCCATCATGTTGCTTATTTTTAATGAATTATGGAAGCACCTACACACTTTTTCAACGAATAATCGTCTTCTCTCTGCATTTTTTCCAACGAAATTAGATTACTTTGATGATATTTTCTATGGAAAAGTCACGAGAAAACACTAATATAAATCCAATTATTAAGTATATTATTCATTTGCCGATGCAGAATGTAAAATCTGCAAATATAAGTCGTTGATAATCAGCGCATATACCTCTATTCAAGGGGGACAGATACTATGCGGAGGGACGGAGGAGGGACGGAAAATATACAAACATCTGCAAATGAAGCTGCCGTCAAAAATAAAATATACAAACATCTGCAAAGACGTTTTTCCAGTTCTTTGTATGTTCACATTCGTTAACACGGATTTTTGCAGATTCTTGCAAACGATAAGAAGCGAGTTAAGTGCGACTTCCCATTTCAGTCCCTTTAGGTACATTTATTTTTGCAGTTCTTTGTATATCTTTGTAATCTGGCGAAAAATCGGAGCATTTTCTATCTCAAAATTGGGTTGTTAAAAAGTGTTGGCACTATTTTTGTCCTTTAGTGACAAAAATCGAAATCTGTCCCTCGGGGGACACTTTTGTCCTTCCAGGCTCTTTTTATGTCCCTTCTGCGCAAGAAATATATAATATAGTCGGAAGATAAAAATAAAAGGTTTAGTTTAGGTTATAGATATTTAATATGGGTATAAACTAAACCGCCCCGTGTCCAATAAAACCGAGCTTCCTATCTCTCTCTCTTTGATGGCAATTCAATTTTTGTATCTTCTAATAGTGTTTTTGTTTTCGTTACGTTCAGATAAAAGGTCGTTTTTAATGTGTTTTTTGCGATTATTCAATAAGAAGCGAGTGGATTTTGCTAAAAAAGGTTGTAATGTTACAACCATATCAAAAATATTTTGTATCTTTGTGGCGTTAATATAATATATTGTGACCGTATGAAGTATCTGAATATTAAGAAAGCATTGGCAGCATGGCAAAATTTACAACCATTGTCAGAAAAAGACAGGGATAGACTTAGCCGTCGTTTCACTGTGGACTTCAATTACAATAGCAATCATATTGAAGGTAATACCCTGACTTATGGTCAGACGGAAATTCTGTTGCTATTTGGTAAGGTAATTGGCGAGGCTGATGTGCGTGATGTACAGGAGATGACAGCGAGTAACGTGGGACTTCGTATGATGTCTGAAGAGGCATCAGTGAAGGAGGTTCCGCTATCACAGAACTTTATCCGGACGTTACATAAAACCTTGCTACGCGAAGACTATACTGTCTATCGAGAGCTTCCTGGGGGCGTACAAACAAGCTATGTCATCCATGCTGGACAATATAAGACTCGCCCCAACAGTGTCATCACTCGCTATGGCGACCGATTCGAATACGCCTCACCAGAAGAAACTCCCAGTTTGATGACTGATTTGGTGGATTGGTATAACAAGGCAGAGCAGGAAGGAAAACTCTCTCCAGTGGAGTTAGCCGCATTATTCCACTACAGATACATCCGTATTCACCCGTTTGAGGATGGAAATGGACGTATAGCCCGTTTGATGGTAAACTTCATTCTGACTCGTCACGATTATCCGATGATAGTTGTACGTAGTCGTAAAAAGAGTGAGTATTTAGAGGCATTGCATCAGACTGATATTGAGGTCGGCTCTGTACCTGCAGATGGTGCACATGCTGATATTAAGGACATCAAACCGTTTCTGAAATACTTCAATGAACTGGTAGCTACAGAGGTATATAATGATGTACTCTTTGTGAGTGAGCATGATGACAATGTATGGTGGTATGATGGTGAACGGATAGCTTTCCGTACACCAAATTATACTAAAATACTGAATGCTATGCGAACACAACCTACGCTTACATTGGCAGATATGAAAGAAGTAACAGGCATTAGTATTGCAGCTATTCAAAAACTCCTCGACCAGCTTATTCAGAAGAAGTATGTTGAACGTGGCGAGAAAGATGGTAGTTGGAGAGTGTTTGTGACTCAGTAACATGCTTTGTTTTAGCAACGCAAATATTTACGAAGGCCTAGCCTCGTATTTTCTTCCTGCAGGTGTACTGGAATACTTTTAAGTGACTGATTTCGCAGAAGTACCAACGCAGGAAAAGAGATCCTATACACAACCGAGCTTCACATCTATATACATCTTCTTCGCCTTTTTTCCCCCTGTTGCCTGTGGCAATAATTGCTTAAGTGGAAGGATGAGCTTGGTGCTACTCGTAAGTGGAGGTCCTGTCTCTTGTATCAAGAGATGTGGAAGTGGAAATGGATATGAGAAGTAATGATGCATAAAAATATATGTTCAGAATAATTGCTATACAAACATTAGAATCTTCAGCGGAACGGTATCAGATACCGGAGAACGCTACAAGGGAGCAGAGGTTTGAAAGAGATCTCCGTAAGGCTCGCCGTGCGAGCGTGATGAAGGTTCTTCACGAAAACGAATGGTATTGGCTATCAAAAGGCTACAGAATAGTGGAGGGGCAGCTTATTGCCACCCGCGAAGGTCTTGCTGATGATTTCTATTCTGGAGATGGACCCTATATCAGTATTTCTGCCATAGTGGGAGAGAATGGTATGGGAAAGAGTTCTTTGTTAGAACTGTTCTTCCGTTTGATAAACAATGTGTCTTATGCGATGAGGGATGCACTTGAAGTGCAGAAATATGCTTTGCATTTCGTACGTGACATTTATGTAAGGGTTTGGATACAAGATGACGACGGAATCTACTACATTGAGCAAAAAGACAAAAACGTAAGGATTCATTGGCAGGACGGACTGGCAGCAGACTTCGAATACGACTTTGATAGCGCGGAACATGCAATTGATGCAGAAGCAGACAGGGAACGTTTGCGTAAATTGTTCTATACCATAGTTGTGAATTATTCGCAGTACGCATATAACACAAATGATTATCGAGCAGAGTGGGATATGGGTGATACCGGAGGAGAGAGCCAAGATACACTATGCTGGTTGAGTGGGTTGTTTCACAAGAATGATGGATACCAGACCCCGATAGTTTTGAACCCTTTCCGTGAGGGCGGTAATATTAATATCAATCAGGAACGTGACTTGACTCAAACTCGTTTGTACTATTTGGTACTTAACGATGCTTCTCCACTGAAACAGATTCTGAGGAAGAAAGAGGCCAAGGCGTTTATTTTTGACATAGAAAACGATCTTAACCCAATGCTAGGTAAACGTTACTACTCACATAGAGTGGTAAAGCAGATGGCACAAATGCGACTACTGAAAAGTAATAGGGATTACAAGGCTGTCAATGATATTGGACGTAGAATTACAGCCGCATGGGGTCACGTGCTGGGCTATGAGATTGAATCTCGCAAGAGAGGTGGTGATTACTGGCAGAGAATGGATGATGTGAGAACCATCAACTATATTGTCTACAAAACACTGAAAGTTTCACGTAACTATGCTCAGTATTACGACTATCACGACTGCTTTGGTGATGCCGACAAGGTGTTGGAGTATGTAGGTAAACTGAATAAAGACACCTCTCATATTACTCTGAAGATAAGGCGTTGTTTGGCATACCTCTATTATCATCATTACAGTACAGGAAACGTGGTAAATGGCCAAGTTGAGGGTAATACTATGACGGTCAATGATTATAAGGCGGCCATAGACCGATGTTTAGTGACTGAGGATGAGATTCTAAGAAGCTTGATACAAGAGCGATATACAACCTATTATTATGGGGAGGAAGTAGAACCTCATATCTGGCAGGAGGAAGAACTTATGCCTGCACCATCTTTCAAGACAGATATCTTGATAGAGGGGGAGGACGGCCAAAATGTGAGATTCAGCTCATTGAGTAGCGGAGAGAAACAGGTGATCTACAGCGTTTCGTCGATTCTGTATCAACTGCGAAATATCAACTCGGTATGGGATAAGCCCAATGAGGATAATGTCGTTTATAAGAATGTGTGTCTAGTGTTGGACGAGATTGAACTGTATGCCCATCCGAAGTATCAGCTTAAACTGATACGGCTGTTGATAGACAGTATCAAATCGCTGGGGATGTTGCATGTGCTTAATGTCAACATCATTATGGCAACCCATTCGCCCTTTGTTTTGAGTGACATTGCCAAACAGAACGTACTCTACCTTGAAGACGGAAAAGATGTGGGCGGAAAAATCAAGTTCTCGCCTTTTGCTGCTAATGTGAACGATACGTTGCATCAGAGTTTCTTCCTAAACGAGGGGTTCTTGGGGGCTTTCGTCTCAAAGAAGATACAGACGCTTTGCGACTATCTGGAAGGCAAGGAACAGCACGACAATTGGAATGACGATAAGGCAGAAAGGTTTATTGACGAGGTTGGAGACCCGCTTATTAAGCAACAACTTATGGCGCTCTATTTCGAGAAGCGGTTTGGCGACAATGGGCACGCAGAACTTGACTGGCTGAAAGAGAGGGTGAGAGAATTAGAGGGACGATATGCGCAAGATTAGTATTACAACAGAGATAGAACAATTGGTGGAAACAGAGTATGTGGATGCCATCCATAATTCCGCTTTTCATCAAGATATTGTCAATGAACTGACAATGCTGAAGGATGAATTTCGTAGGGCAAAAAATATAGAGGTTAATACACGTTCTTCAAGAAGAAATCCAGTATGGCAAGTTAGCCCTTCAACGCCACAGCAGTATGTCGACTATGTGGATGAAATATTAACGGGCTATAATGATGGTTCGTTGCTAAAATGCCAACCAACTATTTTTTGTGGTAATATTACACATAAAGATACGTTGGTTAGGCATCAAATAGCTAACTGTGCCATGATGATAGATGGGGTTAATAAAGAATCTTTGTCAAATCGACTCATTGATGCAATGCACTATAAAAATGTACGAGACCAAATAGTGCCGCCTATTTATCGCAAGTTAGAACTGAAAGCCTGCGTCTATTGCAATGCCAACTATACTATCAGTGACAGCGATGGAGAAGGTTATTATGACCTAGATCATTGGAAACCCAAGTCATGCTATCCATTCTTATGTATCTCTTTCTTTAATCTTCAACCCTCATGTCCCAGTTGTAATAGAAGGAAATCTGCAAGTGACACTCCATTCTTTGGACTATGGGACGATACCGGAAGCGGAGATTTGGATGTGCTGAAGTTCAAATTGGATGAACGCTCTCTAGTGAACTATCTTGTTTTTCTTGAAAAGGAGAATTTAAAGGTTGATATGGTGGCGGCTGACCCTTGGAATGTGAATCAGGTCGCTATCCGAGATAATACAGACCAGCGGTTACATATAGAGGCAAGGTATGCAGAGCACAATGACTTCACAGAAGAAATCGTGTGGAAGAGTAAGATATACAATGCCAGTATGATTCAGAGCCTGCGCGACTCTAGCTTCAGTGCACTGATACCTAAACAGACGGATTTGGAGAGGTTTATTCTAGGGACTTATGCAGACCCTAATGAAATACATAAACGCCCACTGACAAGACTTGCTATTGACTTGGCCAAGCAGTTGGGATTGTGGAAAAAATAGTTGCAATCAATAATGATAGAATACGATTTTCTTATGCAACTGCCCAACGAGTTTGAGAACTTGACGAGAGGAGGGGTGTCAAAAAAGACAAATCCTTCTTTTGTACTATTTTAACGTTCTGAATTTCCATAAATGTTGCACTTGTTAGTGAATTTCTCCTGCCAAAGTGTCTCATAGTGTCTCATCACTTCTCATGGTGTCTCACGTTGTACCCTCGATTGCATTTTGGACTTTTCTCACAGCGTCTCACGCTTGTCCCTATGATGTCATCTTGGTGTGAAATTGACTTTCTGTTTTACACTCGCGGCAGAAATAAGGTGCCAAAAATAACTGGAAAAACAGTAACTAACAAATATGCAACCCGAAGTGTTAAAAACGAGTAAACCGCTATAAATTAGCGGTTTACTTCAAGTTATTCAAAGTTGTTCAGAGTTGTTTCTAAGGCTCTATTTGCCCCAAATTTTATGATGCAAAAGCACATCTATCACATAAGATTCCTGCAACATAATATAAGAGGGTGTTCAAAATGAAGTGAAAATATGTACAAATACATGATGAGATGTGAATTTCTAAGTTTAGGCACAGGAGTTCTCGAGAAAAGATTGCATCCATGTGTAGCGGTGTTGATATGCAATGAATTACGATGTGCTATTACCCACATAATTCGTAGCGAATGTGTAGCATAATGTAGCAAATTGTTGCTATAACTATTATGAGTCTGTTAATGCTGTGAAGGTGATGACAAAGCCCATCCTCGCCCTTTCTATTCTGCAATAGTCAAGGCTTTTTAAACTAATCTTATCTGGTTTTTGAACTCTCCAATAGGGCCATCATAGATGAGTGTTTCAAAAGCAAGCTGTCTTTTTGGGGTAGTTAAAGTGATTGCTATTTGATTAATCAGCTGCAAATCGATTGAGAAATGCACTGAATTCTTTTGCTCGACAATAAAAAACGTAGGAACATACAGGAAAAACGATACCCAAATGGGTCAAAGTACCTGTAAATCATGCAGAATTACCCATTTGGGTATTTGACGCCACAGCCACTCGCCATAATTTTGCATAGAAACACAAAATAAGTCATGAACCATTGGTAGGTTAATGCTAACATATCATATAAATGGTTATTATGAAACGGACTCATTATCATCAATTGGACGCTATGGATTGTGGAGCAGCTTCACTGAGGATTGTTGCTTCACATTATGGCAGGCATTTCTCTCAAAAACACTTGCGGGAACTCTGCCATATTACACGCAATGGAGTCTCTCTGCTGGGAATTAGCGATGCTGCAGAAGCAATCGGTTTTCGGACAATAGGCGTAAAGATTTCATGGCAACAATTAATTGAGGATGCTACGTTACCATGTATAATCCATTGGAATCAGAGACATTTTGTTGTTGTGTTAGAAATCCAAAAAAAGAAGCATAAGACAATTGTTGTTGTTTCTGATCCGGCAGAAGGAATTCTCAAGTATGATGAAGAGGCTTTCAAGAAGGCATGGCTTCAAATTGACGGAAATGACGGGAATCATCTTGGAGCCGCATTGCTCCTTGCGCCTAAGCCTGAGTTTTTTGAACAGGATGCTGATAAAAAAGATAAAGTCAGCCTATGGGATTTGTTGGCATATATCCGTCCTTACGGAAAATACATCTTCTATATCGCCTTTGCCCTGTTGTCTGCCAGTCTGATTAGCTTGGTTTTCCCTTTTTTGACTCAAGCCATTGTAGATACTGGTATACAAACAAAAAATGTTTCGTTCATAATTATCATCTTAATTGCCCAACTGCTGTTGACGGCTGGGCAAATGTCCAACAATATCATTCGCAGTTGGCTGATGCTTCATGTGACAACACGCATTGGCATAACATATATATCTGATTTCATCGGAAAAATGATGCGTTTGCCCATCGCATTCTTTGATTCGAAGAATATCGGTGATATTTTACAACGAATAAAGGATTTCAACCGCGTACAAACTTTTTTAACCGGGACTTTAATCAGCACCACGATGTCGCTGATAACTTTCATTATATATACCATTGTCATGGCGACCTATAATGGGAAGGTATTAGCAGCATTCCTGGTGGGTAGTATCTCGTATGTAGTATGGGTTCAAGTCTTCATGAAACGTCGCCGCAAATTGGATTATATGCAGTTTCAAGAAATGTCCAACAACCAGAGTAACCTTATTCAGTTGGTTAACGGTATGCAGGAAATCAAATTGAACAACTGTGAAAAGGCAAAAAGATGGGAATGGGAAGAAATCCAGGCAAGACTATTTAGGATCAGCTCAAAGAGTCTTGCCCTTGGACAAATTCAAAACAATGGTGGTGGGTTCATTGATGAAGTTAAAAACATAACCATATCGTTCCTGTCTGCGCTTGCTGTCATTAACGGCAATATGACGATCGGAGAAATGATGGCTCTGCAATACATTATTGGACAGTTAAATGCGCCACTATATCAGTTCATTGGGTTTATGCAGTCATTGCAGGATGCAAAAATGAGTGTTGAACGCATGGGAGAAATCACTGGTAAAGATGATGAGGAATGTCCAGATAGGGATTATATCAATGACATACCTCAATCCGCTGATATAGAATTGAAAAATGTGGTTTTTCAATATGACGGCCCCCGCTCATCTAAGGTTCTCAACAACCTGTCTCTGGTTATACCTGGTGGTAAAATTACCGCCATTGTAGGAGTGAGCGGTAGCGGGAAAACGACCTTACTCAAAATGTTGCTTGGTTTCTATTCTCCAGCTTCTGGAGAAATCATGTTAGGAAATCAACAATTAGACCGGTTTCGAATGAGCAATTGGAGAGCCGCTTGTGGAGTGGTCATGCAGGATGGTTTTATCTTCAGTGACACCATCGAAAAAAATATTTCGATTTCAAATGATGAATCTGATCATCAAAGGGTATTAGATGCGGCGAAAAAGGCTTGTGTACATGACTTTGTCGAATCTTTACCAACCGGGTATCACACTAAGATCGGGGCTGATGGGCATGGATTAAGTTCTGGACAAAAACAACGCATCCTGATAGCTCGTGCAATCTATAAAGATGCAAGTTATATCATCCTTGATGAGGCAACTAATTCATTGGATGCCAATAATGAGAAAGAGATTATTAAGAATCTCAACGAGTTCTTTGTGGGAAAGACTGTGATTATTGTTGCTCATAGGTTAAGCACAGTTCAGAATGCAGACAACATTGTTGTCTTGGAAAAAGGCTCAGTGATTGAACAAGGCTCTCATCAAGAGCTGGTTTCCTCACATGGGGCATACTATAACTTAGTAAAGAACCAATTAAACTTAGGTGACTAATTATGCCGAACTCAATACATAATGATATGTGGAAAGAACCCGACGAATTCATTGGGAGGGTACCCAAATGGATTACGCACTGGGGAATTTACAGTACATTCATCTTGATATTGTTCTTAATTACAATAGGTTGTTTCATTCCATATCAAGAGAAACTAACCGTTGAAGTCATTAGTGAACTTAGGGATAATGGCGACTATAAAACTGTTGCATATACTTCTCCATACAATTATGGAAGAATTCACCGGAATCAAACGGTAGTCATTAATCTCAATGAATATCCAAGCAACTGTTACGGATCCTTTGTTGGGAAGATTGTTAAGAGATCTTCTTATCGAAAGGGAAACAGCTATGAACTCACCATTGATTGTGATTTTCAAAGGGCTATTGACAATGATGAACAACCATTAAAGACATTATCTGGGTCTGGTATTATCGTTCTTAATCAGCAACCATTGATTGTTCACTTATTCCCAATACTGAAAGAAATATAAAAACTACATAATGGCCACTATGTGTAAATTCACTTTTACTAACAATTAAATTTAAAAACAATGAGCAAAGTAAAAAGGAACTTTGGAGTAGAACTACTCCGTCAAGGAATGCCTCACAGCGCAAATCTTCTCAGCAATGACGAGATGGGTGAACTGTTTGGAGGAGGCTGTGGAATCTACTGTCAACATGATTTCAATTGCGAGCACTTCACACCATGCACGAGTGAATTTAGTTGCCCGGAATATAAACCATGCAACAATGAATATGGTCAAGACATTCATTGATTCCCACTCATCAAACTGAGGTTTATTAGGATAATTTGTTATTACAAATAAATCCCCCAATGCGTGTAGATAAATAATTGTTATTTATGTTTTATCTACACGCATTAACAAAGGCATGGTTTTTTCTTATTTATTGTAGTCATTAAATAAAGATTCATTATGAAACTATCATTTTATAATATTGTTATCCCTTATTATAAAAGCAAATATTTGCTTTATAATACAGCAAATAATGCATTTGCAATTGTCGACAAGTCATATTATAACGAGAACAATAAAGATTTAATTAATGGAGGCTTTGTTGTCGAAGAAAATTGTGATGAATTATTGTTATATACATACCGATATCTAAGCGGATTATACAGGAACAGTAATTTGAACCTTACAATCGCAACAACAATGAACTGTAATTTTGCCTGTCCATATTGTTTTGAGGCGGGGCACCGTCATAGTGATAATATGAATGATAATGTTATCGAAGCCATTAATAATTACCTCTTTGCTAAAAAAGAGAGGCCTATTTCCATAACTTGGTTTGGAGGTGAACCTTTTTTGAATTGGCATGCAATTGATAAGATTAGCTCTTTTTTGGTTAAAAACAACATTCAGTATAAGGCAAATGCTATCACAAATGGATCTCTGCTTAATTCATTTATGATTAAGGAATTTGATAAATATCAAATAAAGTATTTGCAGATTACGCTGGATGGCACGAAAGAAGTACATGACAAGAAAAGATTTTATAGAAATAGAAAAGGGTCCTTTGACAGAATTATTGACAACGTATATAATGTCTTAGACTTGAGTCATTGTAATATTGTCATTCGTGTTAACCTTGATAAGACAAATATAGATAACTATCATTTGTTGAAAAAAGAAATTCACAATAGGTTTGAATCTTATTTTAGTAATGGCCGTTTAAGTTTATGGCCTAATTACATTAGAAATAGAACATCATTTGATGGTTGTAATAATTGTTTAACGCCAGTAGAATTCTATGAATATAGTTCCGTTGAAGAAGATTATCGTCCAAAGTATCCAACAATTACTGGGTGTTGCCAATTTCGTTCTATGTCATGTTTTTGCATAGCTCCAGATGGTGCAATTTATAAATGCTTAGAGCACGTCGGAGATAATCTACATAGTGTAGGAAACATCGTTGATGGAAAAATTGATTTATACCGTCAAGCCGATTTTGCGCTATCAGCATTGCCATTCGACAATGAAGAATGCCGTGGTTGTAAGATTTTGCCCATCTGTGGTGGAGGCTGCTCTATAGATGCGAGGAAAAATGCCCTTGAAGATCAGAACATCAATCTCTGCCCTGTTGAAAAAGAAAGACTTAATGATATTTTAATTCAATATTATGAAAAATATTATGCGTAACCTTGTTATTATCATATCAGCTTCTATCGCATTGCACTTGAATGCAGTGACGTCAATCCAGGGAAAGGTCTTTTTCCCTGATGGTTTGAACTATCCTTACACGGTCTGCGTTATCACTCCTGAAGGAGAGGAGACATATCGTCAATGCAGTGATTCCATTTTCACCATTCCTTGTAGTCAAAACCAGGTATCGTTGTCTATCGCTTCACTTGGTTACGAGACAATTACTAAAGAACTCTGCATTGATGAACAAAACCTCATCCAAGGTGTGTACAATGCTGGCACTATGATGATGACAGAGCAGCCTATCGAATTGAGCGGTGTTATTGTTACAGGTTCTAAGCGATTGACCCGAATCACCGAACGAGGGCTGCAAGCCAACGTTCAGGGCACCGTACTGGAACAATTTGGCTCGGTAACCGAGATGCTGTCTCACTTGCCCTTGATGATGGCGGACGGCACCATTGCCGGACGTGGTGAGCCTGAAATCTATATCAACAATAAGAAAGTGCGCGATAAGTCTGAACTCGACCGTTACCGTGCTGATGAGATTCTGTCAGCAGAGATCATCACCAACCCTGGTCCCGAATACGGCCAGAATGTCAAATCCGTCATTCGTCTCAAAACTATCAAAAAACAAGGCGATGGTCTGAGCGGCAATATCAATGCGGCTCACACGCAAAGTAAAGTGACAACTGATAGAATCAGTGTCAATTTAAACTATCGCCTGAAAAACGGAATGGATTTCTTCACTCGTGGACAAGTGTTTGACTGGACCAATTACAGCACATCAACAAATAATGTTCGAATGATGACATCGAACACCTGGGACTACAACAGCAGTTCTATAAAACGTAGTCACTATTCGATTTATAATGCTGATTTAGGATGGAACTGGCAGATAAATGATAAACATTCTGTCGGCATCACTTACACAGCGATGAATCATATCGGGAAATCAAAAGATAAAACAGAAGGAGATCAATTCGTAACAAAAGACGGTGAATTGGTGGATGAATTCCACGCGATCAGTGAATCGACTATCAAGCCGAGAATCAACCATGCGATTAATGCATACTATGTTGGACAAGTAGGTGAGTGGGGACTGGATTTCAGTGCAGATTATTACAGCAATCGTTCAGAACAAGAATCAACATCCATGACAAATGATGATGAAGCTACGGCAAGCAGCCAAACGCATACAAAAAGTCAACTCATTGCTGAAAAACTGACTATCTCTGCTCCGCTCCCCAAAGGTGAACTGACTTTCGGTGAAGAAATCACAAATGTTGACCGTCACAGTATGTTTGTTCAGAGTGGCTTTTCTGACGACAATGATATTCATCAATTGACAACAACTTGGTCATTATATGCCAACTATCGTGTTCCAATCAACAAATTCTCTGTAAACGCTGGTGTTCGATGGCAAAATGAACTTAACCGATATGAGCTTAATGGAGAAAGAAAAGAAGAGATTCAACCCAATACTCATGTGCTTATTCCGAGAGCTTCCATCAGTTATAGCAACAATAACTGGTATCATTGTCTCACTTATCGCTGTGACAGGTATGTTCCACGCTATAATATGTTGTCCCCGAATGTGACATACGAAGATAAATATAACTATAGTACTGGTGATCCTTGTTTGCAGACCCAAGTGCATCACATCATCTCTTGGTCATCCATGTGGAAATGGCTTTATGCAGATTTTACATTTGGACATGTCAAAGGCACTTACACGACATTCAGCACTGCCTATGATGATATCACTCATCCTGGTGTCATCCTCAAGAAATACGCGACAATGCCCCCAGGCAATTATTATGTATTATCATTGAATGCCTCACCTAAGATTGGAATCTGGCAGTTGAACTATTCTGCTAAATTAAGTTATACCGATAGGGATTTGACCCCAATGGGTATAACAAAAACATTTAAAGGCATCGAAACAAGCTTCACATTAGACAATACGTTGAATCTTCCCTATGCTTGGCTACTGAACATTCAGGCATATTTCTCTCCATATTATGAATCTGGTTTTACCCAGAAAAAGGCATCAGGAGGCTTGAATCTTCGCATAAGCCGGCAATTCCTTAAAGATAAAAGCCTAAATGTCGCATTAAAGGGAAGTGATATTTTCCGAACAAACAAGACAAAAGCGGTTTACTATAATGGTCTAAATTATCGCAGAGATATTGACTCGTACAGCGATACGCAGCGCGTAAGTATCGATGTCTCTTGGAAGTTCAATGCAACTCGCAGCAGGTATCAAGGTGGCCATGCCGGCCAAAGCGAGCGCAACCGCTTGTAACGTCTACTTTGATAACTCGAAGAGCATTTTTGTGCATAATTACTTATCGTGCTAATCATGTATAAGACAACAAGCAATGAATGATTGAGGCTTTTGGACACCCACATTAATATAACCATGCTAACAAGAGCACTTTTTATTGATTTATTATGAACTTAAAATAATAGATTTGAAATATGATTAACGCAGATGATTTAAATGGAGCAAGAACTGAGAGAATAGCGGACAGTCTTTTCGATCTCATGAAAGGTACAAAACGAAGCCATTCTGGGGTTAGACTATTTGATGAGCTTATGGTTGACATTATGGGAGCATTAATTCCTGGTGTTTTGTTTAATTTTAGTTTAATCATATGCTTTGTTCTCCCTATTATCATATACAAAATCAGCAGTTCGCAACCTAGTGAATTAGTTGAGTTCATTAATGATAGCCACACATTGGTATTTACTGGATCTTCTACGTCTCTAGGAGGATGGTTTTGGTTTGCTGCATTTTTGACTTTTTTAATCCTATCATATATAGCAGGACATGTATTCTTTCGTTCAGATATTAACAAAACTGATAGGGAGGATATTAGAAGAAGGATAAAACAAAACACCAAAGATGTTATTGCTTTGTTCCCAAACAAAAAGAACATAATAGAGTTAAAAGAAATCAAAGATATGGTACAATCAGAACTTGATCTTATCAAAAAAGATATAAGAACGATACCTGGACTTTGTGATTCTTTTCTTGAAGAAAAAAACACAATAAAAAAGCTGTGTAAGTCAAAGAAAAAGAAAGATCCTTGTGTTGAAATCTCGAATGAAAAAGACTTACGATTACTATTGGAGAATATCAATAGTTTAATAAACAGCTTTGAGTCTCTACAACCTGCCCAGCCGAATCTTTACGAATTAATATTGCCTATTATATTCCCACACAAGGAGAAACCAGGTAACAAAAACAATCAATGCAACCCATGGAGTAAAAATATAAATTTAAAAGAAACGGAAAATAAAATATTTGAATTCTATTTTAAGGAGGCAAAATATATTATTAGAGTTATGAGTCGCAATCGTTTCGTTAAAGCCTATTATAAAATCATCCATAAATTCTCATACTTAAAATGGTTTTATAACACACAAAAGAAGTATTGTAAAACTTTGACTAAAAAGGACTTTGATGCTAATCAAATGACATCATTATTAGCTTGTTTCCTTATACTGCAAATACAAAACGACACTGGTTGTTCCCATTGGGACTTCCAAAGTGATTATCCTTATAATGATTACTATAAGTATTTAATGAAGCGCAACGAGCTAGAACTAATTCGATATGTTGATTGGTCACAAGCAGGAGCAAGAACTAAGAACAAAGTAAACAGAATGAAGATCGATGTTCAATTGGATTATCCTGATGCCTATGCAATAATTAATAAAAACGAATCTCACATTCGCATGGCATCCTCCTCATGGTATGTTGCTCGATTTGTAAAGATAATGGCAATTATTTGTGCAGCTGTTTTATTCGTTTTTGCAATAATGGGACATTTTGACAACGAAACAAAAGAATTGATTAGTTCATTTGTCTATATCCCTGAAAAGATTATCGTATTAGCTATTTTGCCACCATCGCTCTTAGCTTTTCTTTTGTATTTCCTCCAACATCAAATTATTAAATTCATCCATTATCAAAGACTTAGAGAAATATATTTCACACTATATATATACCACAAACTCAAGACAAAAAGTTGCGAACAATTTCACTTATCGAATCCTAAGGGGAATTGTATCCTGCAAAGCGTTAAGAGGCTCTTTAGTATGTCTTAATTGAGTACACTATTAATTGACTTGTTGATAAAATACCCAAATAGGTCAAAATTAAGCTGTCGGTAGCTAAAGAAGAAAAAATACCCATTTGGGTATTGCATCAGAATTTGGTCAGATATACTTTTGCGGAAAAATTAATAATTGAGAAGATGGAAAGATATTCAAGAAACAGGATCTACGTTAGTGATGAAGAACAATTAAGAATCAAAAACATCAAAATTGTTCTTGGAGGTGCCGGTATTGGTAGCATTATTGCAGAGTGCTTATTACGTTTCGGATTTGAAACACTTACAATTGTTGATGGGGATATCGTTGAAGAATCAAATCTTAATCGTCAGAACTATACATATAATGATATTGGAGTTTCTAAAGTCAAAGCTCTTAAAAAAAGATTGATGGAAATTAACCCTGATGCAAACATTAATACGATAGAGAGCTTTATTGATCACGATAATGTGGAGGAAATTGTAAAAGGACACGAAATCGCAATTAATGCCTTAGACTTCAAATCAGATATTCCATTTGTTTTTGATGAATGGTGTCAGAAATACAACATCCCTGTATTACATCCGTATAACATCGGCTGGGCTGGACTTGTTTTCGTTGTTACGCCTACAGGAATACAGTTAAAAGACATCTGTGATGACGATTACAGGGGTTTTGAAGTGAAAATGGTAAAACATATTTTTAACTATTATAAATTCTGGGGTGAGCCAAAGCCGTGGATTGAGCAGGTTGTGGCGACATACGAAAACGAGAATGGCTTGCAATCCCCACCCCAATTAGCAGTCGCGTCATGGCTCATTGGAGGAATCGCAACTCATCTCTGTTATAAAATTGCAGTTGGTGAAAAATTCTTAAGATATCCAAAGTTTTACCTGGACACCATAAAAGAAGATCATCAATAATATATATGTATTATTAACACAGCACCTCTAAAGCCAAGACAATAGGGGTGCTGAATTTTTATTTCATGAGCCGAAACGTCGTTGCGTAATTGATGGCTTCGGTGATATTATCTGTACCCAGTTTTTCGAGAATACGTTTACGATAACGCTTGATGGAATCAAATGATTTAAAAATTTTCTTGGCTATGTCATTCATGGTATAGCCCATTGCTGAATACTTGAGAACCAGTATCTCCTGTTCAGTCAAAACAACATTCTTGGCTTTTCTCCATTTATTGCTTTCAAGATCAAGATTCCACCGCTCTTGTGTACGAGTATTAATCATCGTAATAGCGTTATCACTAGACTTTGGAGGGATTGATGCCACACATAATGCCAACCATATAGAACCATCTGGCATCATCTTCAGAGGTGTGAGTTGGTGATTAATTGTCTGAACCTTTCTGGAAATGGTATTGATAATTTTAAAGTTATAGGAAATAGTATAATGTCTTTTCTCTTCGGCAGGTATCCTCTTTGAAAAAATGAATCCCAAAGAATTGATTCTAAGTAATCGATCCACATCATCTTTGGGTACGTTGTCGATATAAAAATTATATCCAATCTCTTTGACCTGTTCAGCGGATAACCCGCATAAAAATAACGGGTTCTCACTCACATAAAGAAAATCCCTCTTGTAGTAATCAATGATATAGACGCTCTTGTATGTCATGCGTGCAAAAGCATCCACATAGTCAACAAGATCCCTGATGCTTTCGTATGCTTCTTCTGTTACACCTGTTACTGCGTTGTCTTTCGTGAAAAATTCATCTACTATATTCATATCTATATAATTTAGCCCTCAAAAATACTTCTTTTCAATAAAACACACAATTAATCGATTGAAAAAAATCTAAATACTCTATAAGTTCAATTAGAAATCACCGAAGAAAGATTAATGCTAAATGATACCCAAATGGGTCAAAGTTCCTGTCAATCAGGCAGAAGTACCCATTTGGGTATTTGACGTCACAGACACTCACCATAATTTTGCATCCGTAAAAAAATAGTTATTCACCATGGATAATATAATTTCAACATATTACGACTATTCAATATGTAAATTGTCGTTCGATGAATTAAACGAACTTGCCGAGTTTGTCGTATCAGAGAATTACAAGCATCACAAAAAACAATCATACTCAATGATGTCTCTTAGGAACGAGATTGACGAAGTCCTCAAAGATGAGATATTGTTCTATGGTAGCTCACATATCATTGTTGTTCGCAATAAACAAGACAGAATTGTGGGTACTATTCGCTTGATGAAGTGGGATGGACGTGTTGAGCTTCCGATTACTAAATTCTTTGGCATCAATCCGAAGGATCTCTCAATAAATTCTTCAAATACAATTGTTTGGCATATGGGGCGATTCGCAGTCTCTTCTGAAATCAAGGATTGCAGGAACGAACTCTTTCGGTTGTTGATATTCTATGCTCTAGCCCCTATATGTAGAGTCAAGGACAGCATCCTGTTAGCGGAATGTGATTCCAAATTATTCCATGTCGCTTCATATTTAGGATTAAATGTCATTGCCTTAGATGAAGGAAAAGAAATACTTGGTTCTACAACGATTCCAATGTATGCCACAAGGGATGGGATGACTGAATTCATCATGAACAATTGTTCGTTAGCCTTACACATCGGCACTTTTTGATTACAGATAAATTATTAATTCACAATAAATGAAATGAACATGACAAAAAGGATTACATTAGTGGCTGCATACTTACTCAGTGTATTGTATGCATTTGCACAAGGCCCTGGCGGGGTCTCCGGTGCCGAGCTGTGGCATATCGCTACCGCCACAACGAATAACACTGATTCGAGTTACGTGTGGCGTGACTGCTCTGGTGATAGCACTCGGTTTATATCAATTGAGAACGATCACCTGATCGTGAGACCTCAGTCTGAACTGCAGTCATTCAATTTCCATCCCGCATTGCACTTTGACTCAATCAGTGGAAAGTCCCTGCTGCGACACACCAATCTGGCTCAAACCACCCTGATTGGTGTATTTGCGCCAGATTCAGTGCAGCTGTTTCAGATAAACGCGAACCCGATTGAGCTTTACCACACAAGCGGCAGGGCTGGCGAGGTCATCCTGACGTCAACAGACAGCGTGCATGATGAAAGCCTTGTCAACTTGCCCCATAAATATAACGATGGGCGCTATGCGCCATTCAATGAGACCGCCCTCAGGACAATCACGTATGAAAGGGCAAACATTCCGAATCATTCGGTCTGGGGTGAACCAGGGTCATCGTCCCTGCTGTTCAATGCAAACGGCAGGCCGTTCACCGGCTATAGCCCGGAAATGATTGTTTACGGTCGCATGCTCAGCCAGTTGGAACGCCGAAAAGTGGAAACATATCTCGCAATAAAATATGGCATTACGCTTTGGGGCTCTTACATATCACCCGATGGCCGGCTGATCTGGGACAACAGCGATGCGGCATATCATCATCGCGTGACCGCAATCGCAAAGTATTCTGGCAGTTCTTTGTCCCAGATGCTGTCCACAACCTCTTACGAGGAGGACACATTGCTTTCTGTGCTCTCCTCGAACGATACCTTCTATAAACACGGTACCTTTAGCAAACCCACGCCAAACCGTTTGTTGGTGCTTGGTCATGAATACGGCTACAGCCTTCCTGACAATTCGTATATGATTTGGGGTGATGACAGCCTGTCACTTTCGCTCAGCGGCAATGCGGACTCGCTGTGGCACATCATGGGTCGTTCCTGGAAACTCAACAGCAATATGCCTTCGGGCAGCGATAACTCTGTAACAGTGACTGCGAGCAATATAAACGTGACGCGGTTGCGTGACGGATGGTATTCCATTAACCGTCCACGCACGTCAAGTGCGGTGTCTTATCTGAGGTTAGGGCCCAAAACATCCAATGATCTGCATTATTCGTTCTTCTGCCCAGAAAGTCACCCATCGTTTGATATCGGCATTACTACGTCAGGGAATACAGTATTGTATGGGTACAGGGTTGATTCGTTAGGCAACATTAAAAAGATCGAGGGCAGCAGGGTGTCGTCAGAGGTAATATATAATGGCGCGAACGGCCATCAGGTGGATTTCTATAAGAAAGGAGACGACATGTTCCTTCAGATAGACGGTCAGGGCGTGTACGGTTATTATATTAAAGTGCCGGTAAGGGTATTTCCCATAATTATGGATTCCATTGGATTTCCTAATCTCCCGTTTAATCCTTTTGGTGGCAATGACCAAGTAAACGGCGACGATGTCCAAGGGGGCATCATCACCCCAATCATCGATGATAGACCAGGAACAGAACTGGTGCGTTCTCTTCCAAAGGGATACAGCTGCTACGGACTCTTTGCTGTGACAGGATCCACCCCGTTGGACATCAAGTCATTCAGGGCTGATGGATTCAGCAATACAGGGAACCAGATAGAGTTGAATTACAATATTGCGAATGGTCTCAAGCGTTTCCGTAAGAAGCGCTCAATCTTACTTATCAACGAGTCCCCAGTTTTCGGCAACCCGGAAGAGGTCGACCAGAGGATTCCCTGTAGCGAGTTTGACGTCGACCGTCACAAACTGCTGTTCCATAATGTTTTCTTCAATGAGAATGACACAAGTTATTTCACTTTCGGCGCATACGATGGGCTGATTGCGGATTTCAAGCCAGTCAGGGCCAACTGTGACGGCGATGATCAGCCCACGAACACCGGCCGGCTGATAATAGACATCAAATGTGGGTCTCCTCTTTATTATGTAAAGATGGACAAACTCGCCCCAAACAACATGGCGCCAGAAGACACTCTTCTTCTGACGGGCACCAGGCCGTATGACTACCTCCGTGGAATTACATTCGGAACGGACCATTTCGTTGTGGACAGCATTGAGCCTGGGGGATATGATCTGACATTGGCACAAAGGTGCGGCAAAAACATATATGCCAGCCCCTATCCCGGCAGTTCGAGGTATTATTCGTCAACGGTGCCGAACGATGGAGGCGTCCGCTCTGTATCGTGGTTTGTAACTGACACCCTGTCAAACTATAAAGCGGGTTTCATCACAGGCGGTAATGCGGGGAGCGCTACAATCAATGCCGGATTCCAGATAGACGGCTCGAAGGCGTATTATCTGAACAACGATACCGTCGTTGGCATTATAGATAAGATTGCGCCGGGTGATTCGTTGGCTGTTTCCATTGACACCTTCGGTCTTCACTTGACCTACAACAATTCCACCCACGATGAGGCAAACAGCGGCGCTATGACCGTATTCAAAGCGGAGTTCCAATGTGGCGAAGCCACGCTTGCCGGTGTCAAATACACGAATGGCGCTGAGATTCCTGACGATTCAGTGTCTGATGAGAGCGTTTTGGTTGAGTACGTGAGCCCTTATACCATAACAAAGCGCGTGTATATCGGATACGAATGTGATACGACAACGAGAAACGAAGTGTTTGACATTAGCGGAGCGGCAATGAACCAAGCACCCAGAAAACCGTATGATGACAGCTTTGCCAACCAGACAAATGGCATTGATGAGACAGCTGTCAATGACGGCGCATTGAAAGTCACGCCTCAAGGTGGCCAAAGCTTTACGGCAGAACTAACCACCTCTGACTCTGGTATCGCCCAGTTGTTGGTGTTCGACACGATGGGCCGCATGATTGCCGAGGGGACAATGACAGGCAGTTCTGTTAAAACGGCTTCATTCTCGGTTCCTGGATTTGGCGTGTACATCGTCAAAGTCCTGACTGACCACGAGGAGTATTCCGAGAAGATACTATGTAAATAATCCTTTGAACTAATAACACAAAAATGACATACGATATGAAAACTCATTCAATGAAATTGATTGCTTTCGTGGCGGTGATGCTGAGCTGCATGACAGCAATGGCCGGTGTGGGTCAACATCCTTCACTGGCAAAGGGCCTGGTGAAAGGCGTGGCCGATAGTTTGTCAATCACGAACACGTCCATCGCATTCGGTGACAAGGTGTTGCTCCATGATATGGAAATCAGCATTGCGGCATTAGATTCGATGGCGGTGCCAGAACTGGACTACGGCATGTTCAATGTTTCGGTTGAAGGTGAGGGTTATCGTTTCCTGCCACACGGAACGCACTTTGACGGGGAAGGCGCAACAGTCCGACTCAAATATGACCGTACTCGCATTCCCAGCGGATATACTGAAGACGACATCCGTACCTACTATTTTGATGCTGATAAAAAGTGCTGGGTGGCTTTGCCTCGCGTTGAAGTCGATAAGCAATCGGCATGTGTGGTGTCAAAGACAACCCACTTCACCGATATGATTAATGGTGTCATCGTGGCCCCTGAATCTCCTGAAACGGATGCGTTCACACCCACGATGATGAATGATATCAAAGCAGCTGATCCAGCTTCAAAAATCAACATTATTATGCCACCAACCGCGAATAACCGTGGTTCCGCCAACCTTACATACCCTTTCGAAATGCCTCCAGCTAGAAACGGCATGCAACCACAGATTGTTTTGTCATACAATAGCGATGGAGGCAGCGGTTGGGCTGGTGAAGGCTGGGATATTTCTATTCCTACAATCACAGTTGATACTCGTTGGGGTGTACCAAGATATAATGACACAATTGAAACTGAAACATATCTTCTCAACGGCCAAATGTTGGCAATGATGAACGATAATGAAATGACCGTTGCTCATCGCCAAGATTCAATACATCGACAGTCGGATCGACAATTCTTCTTACGTCAAGGTGGTGATTTCAGCAAAATCATACGCTACGGGAAGACGCCAGGTAATTATCATTGGGAAATAACTGACCGCAATGGCGTGGTTTACACTTATGGTGGCAATGCCAATGCTGTTTTAAAGGGAGCCTATACAGATGCGGGGGGCTATCAACATGATGTGATAGCAGAATGGAAACTTACTCGAGTTCAAGAAACGCATGGCGATTACATTAACTATTATTATTCAAATGTAGAGGAACAGGTGGTTCCCGGCCTGTCTGCAAAAGCAAATTATCTCAGCAGGATAGAGGCAGGAAGCGCAGGACAGGATACGGCGCATACGATTGTGTATTTTTTTCCGAACAATCTTGATAAGACGATAAAAAAGAACAATGCCCGTTATGGCTTCCTGACTTCATCCAACAGGCTTCTTGGAAGAATTGAAGTCCATTATCAAGAGGAATTGCTGCGCAGCTATACCTTCGATTATAAGAATGACACCACCTTCCATAAGGACCAGTTGAAGCGCATTGCGCACTTTGACAACAATAATCAGGAGGTCGCTTTCCAGGAATTCGATTATTACGATGACGTACTATGTGACGGAAGTTATGTGCCTTTTGAAAACAGCGGTGAAACTTGGAATCTAAATGGTCAATCATCTAATAATTTGTTAGAACATATAACCCAATCGCCTTCCGCTCTTGGCGGAAATGCCAATGTATCATGGGGGCTATCATTATACGCAGGAGTCGGAATGATAGATGGCAGCAAATGGAAAGGAAACACAGTCGGCAGCTCATATACATATTCGCATGATACAAATCAAGGAGTTTGTGATTTTATAGACTTAAATGGAGATAGTCGTCCAGATAAGGTTTATGTTAATGACGGCCATCTTTTCTATTGTCCTCAAAAGATTGATCAGCAAAGTGGCCAAATTGTTTTTGGGGAGCCTGTAGAAATACAAGGCATCCATTCATTATCAAAGTCCAAGAGCAAAACTCATACATTCAATATCATACCCAAAACGGTTCTGGGATGGATGGAACTAACAGGTTCATATAGTAGAGAGAAATCAAAAACAACAACTGAAACAACAGAATACTTCAATGACATTAATGGAGATGGCCTAATAGACTTTGTATCAAATGGTCAAGTTTATTTCAATCATTTGAATAACTCTGGCACACCCACATTCACATTAAGTAGTGGTGATACGCCTAGTCCAATAAAATACGAGAGGCTTATTGACGAGTCACTATATACGATAGACAATGAAGAGCAGGCAGAATTGGTTAGGACGTCCCCTATGATAGATATGGTGCGTGTTTGGCAAGCACCTCAGGATGGTGATGTCAATATTTCTGGAACAGTTCAACGAATAATTCCAGACGGTGATTATGATGTCGATGAATACGCAAAAGCTGACAAGTTGATAGTTTCAGTTCAACACGGTGACATCATATTATGGAGTACAATAATTGAAAAAGACAATTCAACTGAAATTCAGCCGACAATTCCATCTATTCACGTTTATAAAGGCAACAAGATATATTTCAGAGTTCAGTGTGGATCTAGTGAAATGAGCAATGGCGCATTCGACAATGTCCGTTGGGCGCCTACTATTACCTACACTGGAACGAACAAAACGATGCCCAATGGATATTCAACGACAGTGTATCAACCAGTCGAAGGGGCAATCTATGATTCAGACACTTTTGTTAGGGTAAATAGTTGCGATAGCATCGAAATAACGGGCAAGTTCATTAAACCATTGACGACTGATGATGTTGTATTACGAGTAATCGGTAAAAATGATTCTATTGATAGTAATGGTAACAGAAATCAAAATTATGTTGAGAATATCATTTTTGAACGGGTGTTTTCTGCATCAACTATTGCGGATAGTGTAGATGTAAATGCCACTATTCAAAATACGCAGCAATACAGCAATTATTGTTTTGAATTGACATCAACATCAAATATTAGATGGGATGAAGTCAAATGGATGCCTTCTATTTCATATATTGAAAACGATACTGATACTGTAAGCATATCGGTTCCTGCGCATTATAGGCTTTATGCTAAGCGTTTGAGGCTTGGTGAACCTTACCAGATTCATGCCAATGACTCGTTGCTGATAGTAAGCCCAGGGTTGGTAATTACAGATCGCACTTTAACTGGTGATATAACGTTAAGTGTGAAAACGGCCAACAGACTAATCTCAAAAAAAACTTATAGTATTGTTAACGGCACGTTCACATCTGATACAATTTGTTTTGTTCAAAGAGAGAATGAAGAAATATGGTTTGAATATCACTTTGCTGGCGTGATAAATGACAATTCAATTAATAACGCATATGTACGCTTGTCACAAAGTGATGGACCAACAAACAGCTTTCTTCTTCAGCCGAATTTATGGTCTGCTAGTTTGTATTCAGAACAACAAAATGAAGGTTTTGGTTTAATGTATCGTGGTTGGGGCGGTTTTGCGTATAACGCCTCTGAAAATAGATATGCTAGTCCAATTGATGAGAGTCTATTGCACCTGCCCCAAAGTACTACTGAAACGATAGATGTTTTAACGGAACCATTTATTCAGCTGGGGACAGATCAGACTACGGTTGCGCAATGGATCGGTCAAAATCGTAGTATTTACCTTACTGCATTTGAGGCTGGTGCAGCAAGACTTGGCGAGCAAGATGTAACGATGTCGAATCCATTGGCGAATAATGTCGTAATTGCTCCGTCTTCAGGATTGATGCTTCAAGGAACAGGTGCCGTAGCTGTCAACCAGATTTCAAAAAGCAGCAGCATAGTTGATCAGGAAGGATTTTTGAGCCTTCTGACGCTCAATCAAGCAAGTGGAGACGCTGAAGCCCAGCAAACCATGTTGGATATGAATGGAGATGGATTTCCTGATGTGGTGTCTTATGGCTCCATTCAGTATACAAATACTCTTGGTGGGTTGAGCGGAGAGAAATATCGAAATATTGGCAATGAAAAATCCTCAAATTCTTCGCATTTTGCAGGAATTGGAGATAACCCCATTTCTTCTATCTCAAATATTGCTGAATTGATAAAGACGGGCAAAATCACATTGCAAGAAGCTCAAACCACCTGGGCTGCTCAAATATCAGTAAGCGGAGGTGAGAACTGGAATCACGATGAATTAGTTGAAGCATTTATAGATATTAATGGCGATGGGCTCCCAGATAAGATTCTTTCTGATAAACGAGTAATGTTGAACTTAGGCTATGACTTTACGGAAGCAGTAGAATGGGGGATTGATACTCTTAAAAAAGGGAGAAGCAATACTATCCAAGCAGGATTAGGCGGTGGAGCCGGAGGCCCCATAGGAGGAACCACAACAAATAAAAACAGGCTAATAAATAAGGCATCTGGGAGTTTTTCTGTAGGTGTGGGATTCTCTGAATCCGAGACAGTTGAGTCTTATTGTCTTTTAGACGTGAATGGTGACGGTTTACCTGACAAGATTAAAACAATGAGCACTGATGATCATCTCATGAATGATAGTGTCGCAATGAATATGGGAAATCGTTTTGATGGATTTATCGAATGGAACGGTGCCGAATGGTTAAATACTTCAACCACAAATGCGGCTTCTGTTAATGCGGCGTTTACGGCTACGTTAAATATTCCTGCCGCCCAGATTAAAGTATGTGTTAATCCCGGTGCTTCTACAGGTTATGCGATGTATCGTCCCACGTATGTTTTGAAAGATGTAGATGGGGATGGTTTCATGGATATTGCATGTTCTGAGGATGAAAATGTAATAACCGTGAAACGCTCGACCATCGCCCGCACCAATAAGCTCAAGACAGTAACAAACTCATTAGGCGGAAAGTTCACAGTTGATTACAAGCATAGCACTCCAACCTATGGCTTGCCCGGAGGCAAGTGGGTGATGTCGAGTGTGGATGTGGACTACGGCATCGACTACAACGACTACAAGATACCCAACACCAAGACGGTATATGAGTACGGTCATGGCGTGCGTGACCGCCATGAACGCGAGTTCTTGGGATTCGGGGAGGTTGTGTCAAAGCAATACTATAACCGTCCCAACGACCAGCGTCTGTTCCGCCAAACCGTTGAAGAATATGACACGGCCAGCATCTATACTGCTGGAAGTCTGCTCAGCACCCGTGTCGAGAACTCAGCTGGTGACATAATGACGAAGACGGAAAACGAGTACTATATGTTCGGTATTAAGAACTCCAACTCAAACAATTATGGCGGTACGTATCGTTTTGATACCACATTTGTTTGTTGGAATGACCGCGGAGCCGCTTATGCTCCTATAAAGTACACACAGAACAAGCAATATGAGCGCACGGATACGGGAACGGTCATGTCCGAAAGTTGGTATCAGTACTATGTCTCCCCCGGAGATCATGGATTATTGCGGAACTACAAGTACAGCAATAAGGGCGGTCTTGGCTGCAGTGGTAACGGCGCGTTCGACTACAGAACGAATATAAGCTATCACAGTGTCTTGGATGGTGATCATCATATATTTGGATTGCCGTTAAGAGTCAAAGTATATGAAAGTCCGAGCCGTTTAAGGCACTCAATCAAGGCGTCGTATTCAGACGCGGCCAATCCGACCCAGATTACAGGCATTGTCCGTCTTTTGGGCTATGTCAGCCCCATTGTCCCTGGTGAGAACCAAGAGGGGTTGAACGGTCTTGATGACGGCACTGCGACCACAAATGGTTTAGTGGGTCCCGGTGATGGTGTGGTTGGACCAAATTATCCGGGTTTGACAGGCCCGGACCAAGAACCGGACTTGGAACCGCAGTATGCTAAGATTGAAGCCAGTACGACCTACACATACGACAGCTACGGCAACCTTAAAACAGTTACTCTGCCATCTAACGGCTATAATCAGAACTTGACTTACACATGTAAGTATGACTCCACGATGATGAACATGTATCCCGTTGAGGTCGCAGACTCATACGGATATGAAAGCACCTCTGGCGGCATTGATTACCGCTATGGCATCACAAGGCAGATGCACGATATCCATGAGATGGATTATTTTACCTATACTGATGATCTGGGTCGTGTAACTGGCTATAACTCACCAATCGAGATAAGTCAGATCAGGACAGGAAGCGGTGATGTCAATAATCCTCCATATTATACGGTCAAATATGATTATGAACCGAAGGCCATTATCGCAAATAATGGCAAAATCTCTCGTCCGGCGTATGCAATTACCTGGAATTTGAACAAGAGGAATGGCTCAAATGCCGATTATATCAAAACAATCACATTTGTTGACGGTTTTGGCCGTCCCATCCAAGTTCAAAAAGAGAGTATTATTCAAAACGCTGCGGGGGACGGAACAGAGCATGTTCTTATTGTGAGTGGCCAACAGATCTTCGATGAGTTCGGCCGTGTTGAAAAGTCCTATTATCCGACGGCTATGCCATACACTGACAATATCGCCTTCAGTGACCTGAAAGATTCCGTCAATCCCACAGTGACCACCTATGATGTGCTTGACCGTCTTGATTATGTGGAGTTGCCGAACGGTAAAGACCAATACTATATGTATGCCATAGGCGATCATACGGTTGTCTCACAATTCTATGACGAGAATGAACACTTGAGCGAGACCTACACCGATGGCAGCGGCAGGAAGGTAAAGAGCGTCCAGTACAAGGACGAGGACAACTCCCAGCCATTGACCACCTCATTTGAATACGACGGCATAGGACGTTTGGTCAAGGTTACAGACACCGAGGGCAATGAGACTCTCAGTCAGTACGATATGGGTGATCGTCGTGTCTCTGTGACACACCCTGCAAGTGGAAAAACGACGTTCACGTATGCCCCCAATGGAAGTCTTTTGACCAAGAAGACGGCCAATATGCAGGGAAAAAACAAGGAAATCAGGTACAAGTATAATTACGACCAGCTGGACAGTATCTTCTATCCGGACCATCCCGAGAACAATGTCGTATATCATTACGGCAATAGGTCTGATAATCCACTGTTAAAGGGCCGTGTGAAACTGCGCATTGACGGTACCGGCGCGATCGAGTATGATTACGGCATGCATGGCGAGGTAACGAAGGAGCGCAGGACTGTCATCGTGCCCAACCATGAGATTTCCACTTTTGTAACACAATGGGTATATGACAGTCACAATCGTCTTAAGCAAATGACCTACCCTGATGGCACTCTTGTGAACTATGATTACGATGATGCCGGACAATTGAATTCTGTGAGTGGAACCCGAGATGTGGAAGAGTATGACTATGTGTCAGATATTCGTTATGACAAGTTCGGTGACAGGGTCTATATGCAGTACGGAAATGGAGCTGTTACGACTTATCAGTACACTCCCCAGATGAGGCGATTGCGTTATCTGACCGTTAAAGGTTTATATGGAAACGACACGATACGGACGGCATTTACTTATGATTCTGTCGGCAATATCAAGTCAGTCAACCGATACATGAGAGTCAACGGCACTTCTGGTATGTTGAATGGTACAATCACGCATACCTACAAATATGATCCTCTCTATCGTCTCATCAAGGCTGAGGGGCATTTTGGTGGCAACCAGGCCAACTATTCTCTGGATATGAGCTATGATGATATGTACCGTATCACGCGCAAAAAACAGGAATTGTCTCGATCCAATATCCAGTTTGAAGACACATTGTTCTCTGGCTACGATTTGGATTACGCTTATAGCACAACGCCCGGCAAGCGTTTTCAGATGGCCAACGTAAGTGATGTGAACTACCGTACCGATGAGGAGCCGACGGAGGATGATGCCGTTGTTGAGAACCATTGTTATGAGTATGACAATAACGGTAACATCATTTACGTTAATACATCAAGGACGATGCCCGATGTCGGGTTCCAGTCCGGTGACGTTGAGAAGATGAGGGAGGAGCGTTTCCGCTGGGATGAGGAGAATCGCCTTCTGGCGATCTCCCAGAATGGCTACGTGTCTCAATATTGGTATGATGCCGATGGCGAGCGCGTGGTCAAGGAACACGGCGCCAACCAGGCTGTGTTTGTCAACAGCGAGCACAACGGTACAGTGACCCAAACTGACAGATACAGTGTCTATCCTAACGGTTATTATAGCTATGGTGATGATGGCCGTTACACGAAGCATATCTATATCGGCGCAGAGAGAATAGTATCTCAGGTGGGGGGTAAGCCTTACCCCTCACCAAATACTGAGTCCGTCAGTGTGGCTGGACGCTCCAACGGAATCGACATTCGTGTGGATTACTCTGGGAAACTAGACCAGCACCTTGCACAGATTGATTCTGTGTATGACGCATTTGATTTGCCCTATAATGGGACAAATCACGATAGCTATTATAATAATTACTTTTTCGACAGACCAGGTTACTGGGATAATACAGAAGGTCTGACACTTAATGGCGGTGAGCCGGAAATGCCACGCAGCATTCTGGACAGGGACCTGCTCTATTATTACCACCGTGACCATCTGGGCAGTAGCACGGCGGTGTCCAACGATGACGGCAAACTGTCTCAGCAGATTGAATACCTGCCCTACGGCGAAGTGTTCCTGGAGAAGCAGATGGCGAGCAGTGATTACCACAGCCCGTACAAGTTCAACGGCAAGGAGCTGGACGAGGAGACGGGCCTGTACTACTACGGCGCAAGATACATGAACCCAAGATTGAGCATTTGGTATGGAACAGATAAGCTACAAGAGAAGTGCCCTCATACATCATCTTATTCAATTTGTCTTTCAAATCCAGTACGTTATTGGGATATTACAGGAATGGCACCTGAAGACAACCCCGAGTCATCTTCGCCTTTAGAAGATTATGCAAAGGCCGTCGTTAATGGCATTTACTACTGTTCAAGTTTTTATGATGAAAACAATAATGGAGAGAGAGATGCAAAACAAGTCATCTATGGGTATTATAATGATCTGTTGCAAGGTCAAGTAACAGATACTGATATTTCATCTGCAGATAAATATAATATGTATGTAACAATGGATAGGATATTTCATGTATATGAATCTGATGCAAATGAATATAACAATTATGAAGCTCATATGGTTGCATTACTAATGACTGGTTTTGTAACAGGTACGGGACCAGAGAATTATGATTTTCCTGAAAACGGAATTATAAGTTCCAAATTTTTGAATTCTGCTATACTAAAATCAGCATTAGAGGATTACAATAACGGCATAAAGGTAAATAACAAACAATACTCTTTTGGGTTAAATGTGATTAGCAATATTATTGAGAATCAAACTCCATATAATATTGTGGGATTGGCTGGATCTGCAAAAATAACAATCGAGCCAGAGCAAAATAATATGTTAAAGGTTACTATTTTTAATATCACCAGTTTGACTTCTGGCGCATATGGAAAAGAAATAGGTCCAAAAGATATATTATATCCAAAGTCTTATATGAGGGTATCGGGTCAAAGAACACCTTATGGCAACATTAGTCAAACATATCATTTGCTAATAGAAAATAAACGATGATGAGGAAAAGAAAGATGAAGAGTTGTTTAAGTATATTTTTGCTGATTGTGACAGGATACTTTATTTTTTGGCACATAGGAAACAGGCAGCATCTTAAAGAAGAAGAAAGACGTATTGTAGGTACTTATCGGCTGGATTTGGATCATACGGACATGGGAATATATAAAGACTCCATGGATTGCTACAAAGATTTGAGTCTTGAGTTTAAGTCTGATGGCACTTTTAAGATGAATTTGGAAGTTCCGTTTATACTCGGTTCAACAGGCACGTGGAAAGTGGGAGGCATGAATAGATGGAACACTATTCTTTACGATACATTAGGCTTAGAAGACCAAATCTCGCATCCATATCTGGACGGGAATGATACCGTACTCTATATTAATTCTGTTACACCTAAAAAAAGCGAGCCTTACCTTAATGGTGTCAATGTGGTTTTTTTTAAAAAACAGGAAAGATAACTAATAATGTATTATTGCTAAGACACTCTGTAATAAAGACATGAGTTGCATTTTTATACTATTTTTGTCTTCATTAGTCGGTATTACAATGGAAGCGGACAAGACTATAGACAAAGGGATTCACGAGACTATCCCCTCCAATCTGAAATTGTATGCCTATTCTAACGATGGAATTAGTATCGTTGTTGATACTGTAAATACTGCATCCAAGGGGAAAAAACATTTTGCGTACTCGAAAGAGGACGCTTTCCTTAATGGGTCAGAAGATGATGATGGAAATGCTCCTCAGATTTGTCACGCAGGAAGGACTATTGGGGAATATGTTCCCAATGAAGCGGATTATTCGCTTGAAATGACATATGATGACATGTACCGTGTAATCGGCAAGAGTCTGCATCTTAGTCAAAGTGGAGTCCAGTTCGATGGGACATTAAGTTCTGGCTACGACCTGACATATACTTATGACCAAGATACATGCAAGCGTTTTCAGATGTCAACAGTGAATGATGTGAACTACCGTACCGACAGTGTTTATACATTAGATGACAATGTAATAGAGCCTCACTATTATGAGTATGATAAGAATGGCAACATCATTCATGCTCTGACAGCAGAAACCCGGGCAGATGGAACAACTGTCAATCTAACGAGAGAAGAAAAGTTCCGTTGGGATGAGGAAAATCGCCTCCTGGCGATCTCCCAGAACGGCTACGTGTCTTACTATTGGTATGATGCCGATGGCGAGCGCGTGGTCAAGGAACACGGCGCCAACCAGGCTGTATTTGTCAACAGTGAACAGAATGCAGTCTTTACCCGGACTGATAAGTTTACCGTTTATCCCAACCCTTACTTTAGTTACAGTGATGACGGCCGTTACACGAAGCACATCTATATCGGCGCAGAGAGAATAGCATCTCAGGTGGGGGGTAAGCCTTACCCCTCACCGAATACCGAGTCCGTCAGTGTGGCCGGACGCTCCAACGGAATCGACATCCGTGTGGATTACACTGGGAAACTGGACCAACACCTTGCACAGATTGACTCTGTGTATGACGCATTTGACTTGCCCTACAATGTAACAAATCACGATAGGTATTATAATAATTACTTTTTCGACAGACCAGGTTACTGGGATAATACCGAAGGCATGACACTAAATGGCGGTGAGCCGGAAATGCCACGTAGTATCCAGGACAGGGACCTGCTCTATTACTACCACCGTGACCATCTGGGCAGCAGCACTGCGGTGTCCAACGATGATGGCAAACTGTCTCAGCAGATTGAATACCTGCCCTATGGCGAGGTGTTTCTGGAGAAGCAGATGGCGAGCAATGATTACCACAGCCCGTACAAGTTCAACGGCAAGGAGCTGGACGAGGAGACGGGCCTGTACTACTACGGTGCAAGATACATGAACCCAAGGCTCTCCATCTGGTATGCAACCGATCCACTGCAGGGAAAATACCCACATGTGTCCAGTTACTGCTACGCCATAAGCAATCCTGTGAAATATATAGATTCAAAAGGATTAGAAGTGATTATTTGGTATAAAGATAACAGCGGGAAAAAAAGAACTTTTCATTTCAAGGGATTTAATGGGAAATCCATAAAAATTCCAAATAATCAGTATGTAAAAGATTTTATAAGTGCCTATTTATATAATGGAAAGAATGGTGGAGGAAAAAATCTTATAACAGCTGTAACAAACCCCAAATATCACATTTATGTTGCGGAACCAGAAAATAGTGACGAATCCTATTATTATGATGGGATTAAACAAAAAACTGTGTTTTGGGAATCAAGGTTAGGAACAAAAACGACTGAAGGGGGCTTTCAGTCTCCAGCTACAATACTAGAACATGAGATGAGCCATGCAGTTGATGATGTCAATAATCACGAAGAGCATGTTCGTAGAAAAGGTCAACCAGATAACCAATATGACTCAAAAGAGGAAAGAAGGGTAATAACGGGAAGTGAAGCAGAAACAGCCAAAGCTAATAAAGAATCAACAAGAAAAGATCATAAAGGAACATATTATAGAACTGTTGGTCCTACATCAACAAAACCAGAACAATAATTTATGAAATCAAAGAATAACATAATATTTTTAATTGTATCAGTATTCTTGCTGTCATGTGTATTATTTATAGTTCACACTATCTCTGAAAACGAAGTATTGGGTACAGTTTACTTTTTTAATGGGAAAACTGAAAGGTATGTGACTATAGATTTTAACCACATTAAGCAATTGAATGATTGTACTGAAGTAACTGATACCATCGCTATTGAAAAAATAATAGCAGATGAGATTATTACTGGCCTTTCGCATTTGTCACCATCATCTGTTAAGCATTTGAATCAATCAATATTCATGTACATTTTTATTGGGGATAAAGAACTGGCTATTAACGAAAATAACGAATGCATATTTGTTTGGAAGCCCGGTATTCTTAAAACTGCCACGTTAGATAATAGAACATCGTATTTAATAAAATGGAAAACCGGTTATTATAACAAGATTTCAAAAGAAGATTTGAAATATGATATTGGCATACAACAGTTTGGCATACCTGATGACTTAAACAATCAGAAAGAGCTTGCCTCATTTGGCCCTGAAGAAGAAGTGTCAAAATTGATGTTGGTCATAAAGTAGTCATCTTAAAAAGGGACGTTTCTTCTGATGTATTGATACATTCCAGAAACGATGAAATCAATGTTCAATAGCAGTCATATTTGTCAAATGAAGAGATTTAATGATACGTATAAACAAAATGTTTTTGCAAACAATGACAGGCAGATCGAGAGAACATAGCACCACTGACGTTTGCCCGGTGACGATAACCTTTTGATTATGGCTTATCACGTATTATTGCTTAATTAAGTACCGAAATGAAGCAGTTCATTGTCATAGATCAACTACGCTTGAATGAAAAAGGCGCCCTGGTGTGTAAGAATCCATCAAGACGTCATTATCAGAAAGCACACTTCAAGCAAGGAGACCTTGACGGAGTGTCTTGTGCTTATTCAATAGCGATTACATTCAATATCCTTAACGTATTAAACGCAGAAGACACATCTTGGAATCGCAACGAACATGAGAAAGCAACAACAGGTTGGGAACTGATAAGATTTCTCAACACCCCCAGCCTTTATTCCAAAAGAATCAGTTCAAATGATATAATCAAGATAGTGAAACAGGATTATTCAGAATTCGTCACTATTGATCACACGGGGAAAAGAGCAGGAATACCTTTAAAGGTGAAGGAGTGCATAGACAACAACATTCCTGCTATCCTGCAAATCAGCTTCGATCAATATGAAACCCAGTGGATTGTAGTGGTCGGATATGCCAAAGATAAAGAAGACAAAGTGTCATGCCTTCTAACCCTTGACTCCAGGAAGGATCTCCGAATAGGCTGTTTCTGGAATGGAATACTTAATCTTGACAGGTGTATAACGCTTAAATATGGATTTCAGTATATAACTGATGTAGTAGAACTGGTTGGCCTAGATGACGCGATTATCCTAAAGAAAAGATAATCCAGTTCTACCTATTATGAAATGGCTTATTATGTATTTGCAGTAGGCATTATTTGATGCCCTAGATCTGTGTATATTCAGGTAGTGCTAAAGCATCATTCTACTGAATGCCGAAAAAGAAGAAACAGTATAAAACATGATGGACACTCTGCCAAGTTGTTCACCGTGTTCTTTGTTGAATAACTTAAAATGAAAAAACTGGTTTCTCCTGAGCCAGCCTGATTCATCCTTCAGAGTGCGGATAGCATTATCATCGCTTGCGCTACAAGCTCCCATTTTTACTTGATGGATAGATGAAGACTCACCTCCTTTTTTGTAGAGGCAACAGCATGATATTTTCGTCAAAACAGCAGTTTTTGTCTATTGCAAATTGTAACCACAAAGCATTAATCATGCGGTGTGCATAATCAACCAATTAACCAAAATGCATGTTAGTTTATTATATATCAGAGTTTTGAGAAATCGAAAAATTAACCTTCGGATTTTTGGCATTTTTCAGAAATTTGGACAATTTGTGTAGTGTTTCACGCTTGCCCACTCTTTTTTTGTCAAACCAGGCAAATTTAGCATTTGAATCAAAATAACAAGTGATTTAGGCTCTTCAAAAATGGGTTACAAGAAGGAAAAATGTAACACCAATGTAACGTCCAAATTTATCAGGTCATATTTTCAACATCTAAACGGCTGGAAATTCGTGACATAAATAATCTGTAAAGTCATCATCGGAATTTAATTTGTAATCCATATGGAACACTGCTGTCAAGGGGCCGCTACTATTGAGGTCGAAGTTCAACGCATGTTTTTGGTCAAAAAAAGACAAGTCATGTAACACTATGCTGAGTTCGTTGCCAATGGCATATTATTATACATTAACAAACAGTAATACATATTTATGTTTGTAATATCTTGATATATAAGAATCTGCAAAAATCGCAGTACACATTTCATCAAAAATCGTTATACACAGCTTTCAATTTTTGTGCTGGTTTTCACTCCCAGGACATCATGTAACTGTGCTGAGGTCACAGACTGGGTGAATATGTCCACTTTTTTGTAGCTGAATTTCATCAAATTTTTCGCGTTAAAAAATGTTGCTGTATAACGAAAAAATGGCAATGTGTAAAATCGCCTTTGCAACCCATTGATAATCAATGCCCAAAATCACAAATGTGTAAAACCGTATAATTCTTGCATTATTTCGTGCATTTTACAGATGCCCATTTTTGCTCGAAAAAAACCGTGCATTCATCCACTTTATTGGGTGATGCACGGACATGTTTAAACATGGCAGAATTGCATTTGCAATTCATTCTTCATACTATATTGAATCATTATCGTTGCGGTAGCCCATAACAAACCAGACCATCCAAATGGTCAGTTTATATATGGTGATAGGTTGAAAAATCTTTGGGAAAATGTCAGGCTCATGTCAGAGGACGAATCATTCGAGCCTTTTGACGATGCAAATTTACTACTTTTTACAATAATCAGCCACACCCCCAGTTTAATTAATGTAATTTAACAATTGGTAAATCATACATACTGATTGTTTCATCAGACATTGGCGACGTTCATCTTTTATTGAAATACAGCACTCCGTTTCACAACGAAGTGCTGATTTTATTAAAATATAGTATGAATAAAGTAGATTTAAGGTAACTACAAAGTTAGTCATTTTTTTTGATACAGGACACGTTTCATCCTAAAAGTTTGAAGTTCATGGAATCATACCAGAAAACGCTAAGTTTTTGCGCTATGAATCAAGCTGCTCTCTCCTTCAAATATTGGTAACAACGGGTTGTCTGGCCACAGTTGAGTTGGCCACTAACACAACCATGACAAGAATCCCGACGGAATGACCTGCTTCAGCTGCCGAGCATGTGCGCTGCGATTATCCTTGGCAGCTGAAGCAGGTCATTCCTCGTTTATCCTTTACGAAGAATGTGTGCATGTTCAATCCTGCCACACTTCACAGATGAAGCACTCTAACTTCGGGTCTCTGATGCACACGGGCTGAATGAAGCCGTCCGACATTGACGGCAGGACGTTTTTTGTGGAGAAGCAATTAGCACAAGACCGCCGTTGCCCAGTCGATGGATCTGCCCTCCCGCTTCATCTTCTCAAGAAGAGCTTTTATCTGTTCTCTCTTCTGTTTAGAATAAAGGCTCAGTTCTGGCTCGATTGTCGGTTCATCCATTGCTAAAAGAGTTGTGGGCAGTTGGTTAGGCTGCCCGTGACCTTATTTACTTGGTCTGAAAACAGACTTTCCCTTTTCTTCTCAGCTGGAGAACGAGGTGGCATTCCTTGTTGAGATCGGCTAACCGCTGTAGCTTTGCTCTCGTGTCCTCCGTGTTCTCCATCAGTGAGGCATAGATGAGGTTTCCCACCAGTATGCCCTCTTTTACATCAAAAGCCCGAAAGCCCTTGCACCCGTCAAACTTCGCATAGACGATATGCCAATCCATGATGCTGTGCCATTAGTCCACAAACTCAAACTCGTCTCTATGGCATGTTATCATTGCTCCGCTGCCGATAACGATACAGTCGTACTGATAACCGTGGTAGCCACCCATGGCGCTCTCCTCATCCACTTGAATGTCCCAGTAACCACGATAGGGAACTAAAAGCCTTGCGTATCTCATAACCTTGACTTTTTAAGTGTCCAACATCAGAACGGCAGGTCTTTCTCGTCAGGCTCCGGGGCATCCATTGGCGGCTTCGGCGTATTCTTTGCCTTTGCGCCTTTCTTGGCAGCCTGTTTCGGGTTGCCCTCCTGCTCGTCTCTCTTCCCTGCGTTCACGAATGCGATGCTGTCCGCATTGATGGAGACTTGGATGTGGCTCTCGCCCTGTCTGTCCGTCCATAGTGAGTTCGATAATGTCCCCTCCACGAGGATGAGCCTGCCTTTGGTGAGGTATTCAGCCAAACGGATGTGGTTTTCTCTGCTGCTGCGTACCCTGACCCATGTCGTGATGTTCTGTCCTTTGGAATAGTCATCGACAGCCATGTCCACCGCGATGAAAGTCCCGTGTGCGCCTGTGATGGTCTGGCAGTCATTGCCGATTCGACCGATAGTGTGAGTGTAAATCATAACTTTTGAATTTAGATGGTTGATAAAAAAGAAATTGCTCTAATTATTCTTTTCCCTTTATTCGGGATTACTCCCAAAGGGAGGAAGAAGAAGGCTCACTTGGCCTTCTTCTTCGAGGTCTTGCCCTCCTTCTTCGGAGTTTCCTCCTTGTCAGGAGTCTCATAGAATCTGGTGGCTACGAGCACCACTCTGTTGTGCTTGACGCCATCCTGGCCGATCCACTCTTCAGGCTTGAAGTAGCCTTCCACGGTGAGCATCGCTCCCTTGGTGAGCTTGTCGAATGAAGCGGCGTTCTCGTTCTTGCGCCACGCTTCCACGTTGATGAAAGCTGATACGCGGCTGTTTTCCTCGCCGTTCTTCTCGTTGCGGGCGATAGCCAAAGAAAAACGTGCTACTGAAGCGGTTGTAAACTGACGGATTTCTGCATCCTTACCTACAAAACCTGTTACTGCGAAACTGTTCTCGATCTTTTTCATTGTTCTGAATTTTTAGAAGTGAAACATTTATTTTTTACGTTGCTATAAGAGTTGGCAAGGGGAGTATGACATGCAAGAAATTACCGGATTTTTTCACCCTTGGGCCACGAAAAGTTTTTACGGGGTTGCAAGGCAGACGGCAAAAAGTTTTTGAAAAAATTCAGGGAATAAGGCACTGGTACTTGCAGAATACGGCTTGCACTAACTTCGCGACGGAAAAAGTAAGTGGTGACTTCGCCCGGAAAAGACAGACATGAAGGAGTCGGAAAAAGAACAATTCAGTGACAGACACAAAGAGGAGGATGCATGGTAGCCCAACGCTTCATGCAGCATGTCATGTCTATTGATTGCGGAAAGAAAAGTGAGGTGACAGCATATCATTCTGCTGTCAGAAAGAAGTTCGGGTACGATGAATGCACCCCGAAAAGCCAAGGTCATCTGGTTGTGAAGAGATCAGCCTGAAGTTCGGATATTAGAGGACGGAGAAGATGATATCGCACTGCCTTGTGTGGTCAATAGTGAATCGGGGTCTTGGACTCAGACAAAGTGGAGTTGGAGGAGGAAAGACAGAGAGAAGGCTACTGAGCCGATTATCCATAGGTGCAAGAAGTGAAAATGGTACGCTGTCTCCAACGTACCATATATTAGATCAACGATATTTTTTTCGTTTGTTTCGCAAGAGAGAATTTGTTGTCTTGCGAAAAATCGCCCAAATGAGTCTCAATCATCATTCGTTGTGTTTTGCTCTAAATATTGAGCAAAACCGATGGCGGCGTAGTTCGCAAAAATCAGAGATTTTTCTATGATTTTTGGGAGAGACCATTTTTCAGGAGGTCAATCATTTCGTCTTTGGTTTTTATGGTCACCTCCATGGCCTCAATTGTCTTTTTCAGACTTGCCACCTCTCTCCTTAGTGCATCGTTTTCAGCAATGAGATTCCCGCTAAGAGTGATATTTCCGACATTGTTGTTGCTTCCGTAGATATTGTTAGCGGAGAACGAACTGTTGGCTCGGAAGTAATCTAGCGGCATGTGGAAGAAGTCAGCGAGGGTTTCCAGCTTCGAAAGGCTGATGTCTTTCGTACGCTTGAAATAGTTCATGGTCTGCTTGCTGTTCTTGAACAGCAATGTAATCAGTTCTTGTTGCCTTTCTTTAGGGAGGCCAGCGTAGAGCGTATCTACAAGTTCAGTATTCAACATAAATGGTACTTGTTACTTTATTGTTACTATATTAGTAAATGATATAAATGATAGTTAAATAATCTTTATTTTGCTCATTATTTTGAGCAAATTCGGCCCTGTATCAAAATTTTGAGCTAAATTTGCGTGCAAAATTACGTATTTTCTTTATTCTGACAAAGATAAATCAATGTTTTTTACATAAAATATTAAGCAGATGACACAAAAAGATGTAGCAGCCTTCTATGGCTCATTATCCAGAGGCGACAAAGGACGTTTTACGGCTTTCGTCAGTTTACGTCTTGGTGGCTCCCCGCATTCATGGCAGCACCGGCTGCTGTGCGTGGCACGTGACAAGGCCATTCGTCCGTTGTCACCAGTCATAGTCAGAGAACTCTGTGCCATCATCAAGAGCAACTGCTGGCGTGCAGGTCTTGAGAGTGAATAAAGGATCCATGCGCGATAAAACCATTTCATTCACATGATTAAGGAGAAATACATTGATGCCATCAAGTCGCGGGTTGACATCTGTCAGCTCGTCATTGATTTGTGTCCGGGAACAAAGCTCCTTAACGCAGGGCAAAACCGCAAGAAATGCTGTTGTGTCTTTCATTCAGAAAAGACACCCTCCTTGATGCTCGACACCAACCTGAATATGTACAAATGCTTTGGCTGCGGAAAAGGAGGCGATGTCATCAGTTTCGTGGAAGAGCATCAAGGCCTGGGTTTTGTTGACGCCGTGAAGTTTCTCCTCAAGCAATACTGCCACGATGTCGATGCCAGAGACCTGGAGGCCAAGCAGACGCCGGAAGAGGAGGCATTGCAGCATCGGCGTGAGACCATGTTCATCTACAACCAGTATGCTTACCAGTTCTTCCGTGAGCAGTATGAGGCGGACAATGAGGAGGCATTGCAGTGTCGGCGTTATGCCGAATATTCCGAAAAATCAAAGCAAGGCCGATGGAATGTCGAGTATTGCAGGACCATCGGTCTCGGGTACAGCCCCAAACACGGCAACCGATTCCTGACTTATGCCAAGAAGCAGGGACTGAGGACGGACATCCTTTTACAATTGGGATTGATCGGCGAGAATGAGGACCGGAAAGGTCAATACTATGACTTTTACCGAGGACGGCTGATGATTCCCCAGCGTGACCGGTTCGGTCGAATCGTCACTTTCACTGCCCGCTCCCTTGACCCACAGGCAAGCAGCAAATACCTCAATGGACGCGACAGCCTGATATACAAGAAAAACACCAGTCTTTTCGGCATCGATGTGGCGATGAGGGCAGCCCGTCAGTCTGGCAAGGTCTATCTTGTCGAAGGTGCGCCCGATGTGATGCGCCTCCAGTCATTGGGCATTCCCAATGTCGTCGCGACGCTGGGCGGTTCCTGGACGAAGGAGCAGTTGAATGTCTTCAGCCCTTTCGGCTGCACCCTGTGTTTCATTCCGGATGCTGACATCCCCAAGGACGGAGAACGCTTCGGAAAAGGCGAACAATTCGTTTTCCAGAATGGCCGTCTCGCCACCGAGATGGGCTTCCAGGTGTCCGTCCGGGAAATACCCGCCGAGGACGGTGTCAAGCAGGATGCCGACTCCTATATCACCAGCATGGAGCGTTGGGACTCACTGTCGGAAAGGGACTTCATCCTTTGGTATGCCGATAAACACTATGAGGCTGACAGCACGAATGACGACCAGCTGCGTGTCATCTGTGAGGTCTGCGACCTGCTGGTGCATGTGCAGAACGATGTCATGCAAGCCTCTTTGCTCGGTGACCTGAAAGGCAAGTTCAAGAAAGCCGCCGTCTGGCGTACAGCCCTTGCGGATGCTGCCCGGCGATTGCAGGAGCAGAAGCGACGGAAAGCCATGGAGAAAGCGGACGAGCTGGAGGGCTACCGTTTCTATCGGCGTGGCCGCCATTACTATGACATCGACCAGCAAGGCAGGGAACGCGAATGGACAAACTTCATCCTTCGGCCGTTGTTCCTGATTGCCGATGACAAGAACCCCACCCGTATTTTCGAGTTGGAGAACGAGAACGGCATCCGCAAGACCATCGAACTGCGTCAGATGGATGTCACCAAGCTGGACCGCTTCAAAGACCAGATAGAGGGAAAAGGCAACTTCCGCTTCTTTGAGAAACAGGAGAAATACGAACAGCTGAAAGCTTATATGTACGAAAAGACCGAAGAAGCCCAGCGTGTGCCCCAGATGGGCTGGAACAACATCGGCGACAAGGGCTTCTACGCCTTTTGCAACGGCATCGTCTATGAAGGTCGTTGGAGACCCGTTGATGACTATGGCATCATCCGCCTTGACAGTGAGAATTTCTATCTTCCCGCCATGTCGAAGATCCATCTGCGCAACCGCACAGGTTTCACCAACGAGCGGCGATTCATGCATGATCCCAAGCAGATGGTCAGCCTCCAAGAGTATTTCCGGCTGATGATTGACCTTTATGGCGACAATGGTGTCGTCGCTCTGTGTTTCTATATGGCTACCCTGTTCCGGGACATCATCGTTGACAGCACAAGGTCATTTCCTTTACTGAATATCTATGGCAAGAAAGGCACGGGTAAGACCGAGTTTGCCCTTTTCATTGTCAATCTCTTCCAGCGTTCTCCCGAAGTCAGTAATCTGGAAAGCACCACCTACTATGCCATGGGTGACAAGTGTGCCGAGGTCAGTAACATGGTCGTTCATTTCGATGAGTACAAGAACACGTTGAGTCATAAGCATATTGACTTCCTGAAAGGCATCTATGACAATGCAGGTCGCAGTAAGCGTAGCGCCGATGGAGAGCGCAGGGAAAGCACCAAGGTCGATTGCGGTGTGATCCTCACCGGGCAGGAAATGCCCACCGCCGATGTCGCCCTGTTCTCACGCGTCCTCTTTTTGGAGAGCCAGCGAAGCGAGCGTACCAAGGAAGAGACAGACAAGTACCATCAGCTGCTTAAACTGAGGAACATGTGCCCCACGAACATCACCGTGGAGCTTGTGCGCTACCGCAAGAACTTCGAGGCCCGATGGGCAGGAGCCTGGGAACGTGCGCTCTCAGAGATCAAGAGCAAGGTCGATTACAACGTCATTGGCGAACGCTTCATCAACAACTGGGCCATGGTGCTGGCGACGTATTACAGTCTGGAGCCGGAACTGTCAGCCATCAAGGATTTCCCCTTTGACGCCAGGCGTGTCTATGCCATCTGTGAGCAGGGGCTGAACTATCAGCATTCCCTCTGCAGCAGCACGGATGAGATCGCCACCTTCTGGTCGATGTTCTCCAAGTCCCGACAGTTGGGCGACATCAAGGAAGGCCAGGATTATAAGATCAGCTTTGTGTACAGCCTCAAGGTCAGCCAACGAAGAGCTCCTGCCAAAACCTATGACTTCAACAACGGCACGTATGTGCTGTTCGTCCGTGAGAAGATCTGTCTGGCGAAAGCCAATATTCAGGCCAAGCGGGAGGGCAAGACCATGATTCCTGACGACTCGCTTCTCAGCTACCTCATCTCCACGCCGGAATACTATGGAAAAACCCATTCCGCCCTAAAGTTTTATGTCTATGATGAGACAGGAATTCCTATGCGACGTACCAATGAGCGAGGCGACCAGGAACTGTTCTACAACCAGGAGCGCGTTCTCGCCTTCGATTATGACAGTGTCTGCACCAACTATGAGATCGACCTTCGCACCATGAAGGAACGTGTGGGCAACCGAATATCCGACAACAGTATCACCCCAAAATATCAGGACAATGAGCCAGAGCAATAGTTTCCCTTTGTATTTCACCTTGGAGCATGTCGATAACGGCTATATTCTGACCGCCAAGGAAGATACCGGCAGCCTGACGCAGGAAGCCGCGTTCCGCAAGGAGGTCGTTACCGAAGATAAGATACATGCCCGTATCGGGCAACTGTTCCACCCTGATGCCCTGAACAAGGAGTTTCCCGTTGTGTTCCGTATTGAGGCGGCAGGGCTTAACACTTATAAGACGGATGATGAGGTGCCCACCGACAACCTGATGGAAGCCAAAGTCGCCTATGCCCATTTCGTCCCCAAGAATATCAGCAATGATACTGTTGTCGCCCTTGTCATCGAAGACACCCAGACAGTGGAGGTGTATGGTCTCGATGCGGAGAATATAGCCAAACGCAATAATATCAAGGTCATCCGTTCAGGAGGCATCCCCTTGCTCCGGTTCCCCTATTCCAAGGACGGCCAGAAACACCTCGCTTCCATGTGTGCCAAAATAAGTATCCATAATGTGACCCACAAGGAGGTCCTTCAGTGGTATGCGGAACACATGATCGAGACAGAAACCGCATCACCAGCAAAACCATCGAACAATCAGTAATAGAAGATGAAAACAAGAATTATCGCCGTGGCCAACCATAAAGGTGGTGTCGGCAAGACCACTACTGTTGCCAGTCTGGGCAGCATACTGTCCAAGAAAGGCTATAAGGTCATGCTCATTGACCTTGACGCGCAGGCCAATCTCACCCACTCGCTCACCACCCTGACGGATGGAGCCACCATTTATGATGCCATGACAGGCAGGGCCGATGGCTTGCCCGTGATAGCCATTACAGACAATCTCCACCTTGTGCCGGCATCCCTGACCCTTGCGATGGCAGATGTGGAACTCTCCACCGCCATTGCCCGAGAACGCATCTTGTCGGACACGCTTTACAATTCAGGTATCGCAGACACCTACGGCTTCATTTTCTTCGATTGTCCACCCTCCCTGGGCCTGATGACCCTGAACGCATTCACGGCTGCTACCGACATCATTATTCCTCTCGTCTCAGAGGTATTGCCGTTCAAAGGACTGACCATGATAAACGATTTCATTAAGATGGTGCATACACGGTTGAATCCTTCCGCCCACATCACAGGCATCCTGATTACCCGATGGGAGTCCAGCAGGCTCTCCAAAGGCATTGAGACAAATCTCCGTCAGGCTTTGGGCGATGTCGTGTTTCAGACCAAAATACGCAAGAACATCCGCTTGGCGGAAGCCCCGTTGGAGAATGCCGACATTGTGGACTA
>JAEEGI010001175.1_pt1 | contig 66145 bp, 57 predicted proteins | sample 8958751 | NCBI WGS metagenome assembly JAEEGI01 (sample SAMN16246545, study PRJNA631951) | gut metagenome | biome: gut microbiome; feature: rumen; material: KS-attached | host: Bos | place: Iran: Karaj | collected 2018-10
CCTCAAACTGCAGCGCCCTGACGGCTCGTGGTCGTGGTGGCAGGATATGCCGGGCTCGTTCTATATGACCGTCGCCGTCAGTGAAATGCTCGTTCGGCTGAATGTTATTAGGAGTCAGGAGACTGGAGACAGGAGTCAGGAGACAGGAAACAGGAGTCAGGAGACAGGAGGCGGGAGTCAGGAGCCTGAGATTGATCGGATGCTCGACAATGCATTTGGTTTCATGGGACAGGAGATCGTCAAGGAGGTCGAGGAATTGAAGAAGTGGGAGAAGAAAGGCCACGAGGTCTCGTTCCCCAGCTTCAAGGCCTTGCAGTGGCTCTATCTCACAACCCTCGACGGTCGTGAACTGCCTGACGAGGTGGTACGCGCCAACAACTACCTCCTAAAACTCCTGAAGAAGGAGATCAAGTCGCAGTCGATCTACGAGAAGGCCCTCACCGCCGTCATCCTCTCGAAGAGCGATCCCAAGCGTGCCGCTGAGTACGCCCAGTCGCTGAAGGAGTGGACGGTCTACCGTGAGGACATCGGCCGTTACTACGACACCCCACGTGCCGGCTATTCGTGGTACGACTATAAGATTCCCACACAGACCGTCGCTATCGAGGCCTTGCAACGGCTGGCCGCCAGTGACCAGCAGACACTCGACGAGATGCGCCGCTGGCTCCTCCAGGAGAAGCGCACCCAGGCTTGGGATACGCCCATCAACAGCGTCAATGCCGTCTATGCGTTTTTATGGAGTCAGGAGTCAGGAGTCAGGAGTCAGGAGACAGGGAGACAGGACAATGCTCTGAGGTTAGATGGTGAAAATGCCACTATCAAGGTGGACGGCAAAGCCCTCGACCTGCCAAAGGCCACGGCAGGTCTCGGCTATGTGAAGGCACCGATCCCTGCCACCAGTCAGACACTCACCGTCGACAAGACCAGCGAGGGTACCTCATGGGGTGCCGTCTATGCCCAGTTCGTGCAGGCTACCCACAACATCGCCGCCTCTGGCAGTGGCATCACCGTCAAGCGCGAACTCCTCGACGCCAAAGGTAATCTCTTACCTCTCACCTCTGACCACTCACCTCTGAAAGTGGGCGACCGCATCAAGATGCGCATCACCATCACTGCCGACCGTGACTACGACTTCGTACAGGTGGTAGACAAGCGTGCTGCCTGTCTCGAACCCGTCCGTCAGCTCAGTGGCTGGAACAATGGATCCTATTGCACGCCGAAGGACTACACGACGAACTACTACTTCGACTGCCTGTCGAAGGGTACGCACGTCATCGAGAGTGAATACTATATCGACCGTGCCGGCCTCTACGAGACGGGTACTTGTACCGTCGAGTGTGCCTATGCGCCAGAGTTCCGAGGCGTCGCACCGTCATTGACATTGGAGGTAAAATAACAACTCGATTTTTGCATATATGAAGAAGACCACAGATTACGCAGATTGCACAGATTTCTATTTGTCACTGATCGTCATGATGAAACTGATTATCACAGATTTGGACGCAAGCGTCCTTCCGAGCGCAGCCATCGCGGCTTCAGCCGCAGGAATCAGTATAAATCAGTTAAATCCGTATCATCTGTGTCTTATGAAATAATCTGTGAAATCTGCGAAATCTGTGGTTATTATAACTTTTAAAACTTAAATAGCATTATAATGATAAAGAAAACAGTTCTGCTTTTACTTTTCGCTTTTCACTTTTCACTTTTCACTGCTACGGCCCAGAAGTTGGTTGTTGCCCAGGCCACCGTTGAGTGTGGCCGGACAGGTTATCAGCAGCCCATCACTGCTACGTTCCATTTGCGGAATAAAAGCCATCGCAAACTCGTCATCGAGAGCATCAAGCCCGATTGTGGTTGTACTACCGTGGAGTATCCTCGGGAGGTGGGCGCCAATGACAAGTTCACCATCACGATGACCTATGACGCCCGTCAGCTGGGCCACTTTCAGAAGATGGCCGTCATCACCAGCAATGGCTCTACCAAGCCCGTCTACCTCACGATGAAGGGTGTGGTGCTGGCCGAAGTGCTCGACTATACGGGCACTTATCCGCTGGCGATGGGCAATCTGTTGCTCGACAAGGACGCCCTCGAATTTGACGATGTGAACAAGGGTGACGCCCCTGTGCAGGAGATCCATATCCTGAACAATAGTATGGAGACGATGGAGCCCCGTCTGATGCACCTGCCGTCGTATCTCGACGCCACCTATTCGTCAGAGACCCTGCTGCCAGGCAAGGCCGCCACCATCACCGTCACCCTGCGTTCTGACCATCTGCGTGACTACGGTCTGACGAAGACCAAGGTGTTCCTCGCCCAGAAGCTGGGTGAGAAGGTGAGTGCCAGTAATGCCCTCGATGTGGCCATCACCCTCTTGCCAGATCTGAAACAGTTCGAGGGCATGAGCCGTGCCCAGGCACCGAAGTTGCAGATCTCTGAGACCAACCTCGACTTCACCGACTTCCAGAAGCATCAGAAGAAGACCATCGATGTGAAGCTGACCAACGAAGGCCTGTCTAAGCTGACCATCTCGTCGATGCAGATGTACACGGGTGGACTGAAGGTCACCCTCGACAGCCGTGACATCGAGCCTGGCCAGTCCACGACTCTCCACGTTACAGGCTATAAGGAGGAACTCGCCCAGGTCAAGGGTCGTCCGCGTATCCTCATGATCACCAACGATCCCGACCACGCTAAAGTGCTTATTAATATAAAGAAATAATTATGGAACATCCTGAGAACAGTTCAGAATATGCAGGCTTGCAGGTGAACAGTGGTGTGAACCAGCCACCGATCGTGAACCCATACCTCAAGCGTATGCGCCGTAGGGAACTCTCCGTTGGAGAGATGGTAGAGGGCATCCTCAAGGGTGACATCACCATCCTCTCGCAGGCCGTCACCCTCATCGAGAGTGTCAATCCCGACCACCAGGCACGAGCACAGGAGGTCATCAACAAGTGTCTGCCCTACAGTGGCAACAGCGTCCGTGTGGGCATCAGTGGTGTGCCTGGCGCTGGCAAGAGTACGAGTATCGACGAGTTCGGCATCCACGTGCTGAAAGAGAAGGGAGGCCGTCTGGCCGTCCTCGCCATCGACCCATCCAGCGAACGCACCAAAGGCTCCATCCTGGGCGATAAGACGCGTATGGAGAAACTTGCCCAGCATCCCGATTCCTTCATCCGTCCCAGCCCGTCAGCAGGTTCCCTGGGTGGTGTGGCGCGCAAGACGCGTGAGACCATCATCCTTTGCGAGGCTGCCGGTTTCGACAAGATATTCGTCGAGACTGTTGGAGTGGGGCAGAGTGAGACCGCCTGTCACTCGATGGTCGATTTCTTCCTGCTTATTCAGGTGGCTGGCACGGGCGATGAGCTGCAGGGCATCAAACGCGGTATCATGGAAATCTCCGACGGCATCGTCATCAACAAGTGCGATGGCGACAATGTAGACCGTTGTCAGATGGCTGCCACGAACTTCCGCAACGCCCTCCATTTCTTCCCCATGCCTGAAAGTGGCTGGACGCCGAAGGTACTCTGCTACTCCGGCTTCTACGGCTATGGCATCAAGGAGGTGTGGGATATGATCTACCAGTACATCGACTTCGTGAAGGCCAATGGCTACTTCGACTACCGTCGCAACGAACAGTCGAAATACTGGATGTACGAGACCATCAACGAGCAGCTGCGCCTGAACTTCTACAACAATCCCGCCATCCGTGCCCAGCTCACTCCCGCCGAGCAGTCCGTCCTCGCCGGCCAGAAGACCTCCTTCATCGCCGCCCAGGACCTCCTCGACGAGTATTTCAATTTATTAAAGAAATAAGGAAACGAATATGAATAATGTGAATAATAATCCCACTAATATGAATAATTATTATTTTAATTCGTGAACAAAATTATTCATATTATTCACATTTGTTTCAAAAGAAAAAATATTCATTTCAATGGAAATCGAAATTGACTCTGGCAGTGGCTTCTGTTTCGGTGTGACCACCGCCATCCGCAAGGCCGAAGAAGAACTCGCTTCCCAAAACGTTGCTGGGGATTTGCAATCGCCAGCCCCCAAGCTCTATTGCCTTGGCGATATTGTCCACAACGGTATGGAGTGCGAACGCCTGAAGGATATGGGCCTCGTCACCATCAACCACGACGACATGCGTGAGCTCCACGACGTGAAGGTGCTCCTCCGTGCCCACGGCGAACCCCCAGAGACCTACGAACTCGCCCGCCGTAACAACATCGAGATCATCGATGCCACCTGCCCTGTGGTGCTCCAGCTCCAGAAGCGCATCAAACAACAGTATGAACTTTCGAGGAGTGAGGAGGGAGAAGTGAGGAGGGAGGATACCTCAAGCGCTGATAGTAATCTCACTCCTCACTCCACACTCCTCACTCCACAAATAGTGATTTTCGGCAAGAAAGGCCATGCCGAGGTCTTGGGCCTTGTGGGACAGACAGACTCCTCCGCCATCGTCATCGAAAACTTCGACGAGGTGAAGCGTCTCGACTTCACGCGCGACATCTACCTCTATTCGCAGACCACGAAGTCGCTCGACGAGTACCACCGCATCATCGACTACATCCAGTCGCACATCTCGCCCGGCGCTACCTTCAAGAGTTTCGACACCATTTGTCGCTCCGTCGCCAACCGTATGCCGAACATCTCGCAGTTCGCTGCCCGCCACGACCTCATTCTCTTTGTCTGCGGCCGTAAGAGTTCCAACGGCAAGGTGCTTTACAACGAGTGTCTGCGTGTCAATCCCAACACCCACCTCGTCGAGGATGCCCACGAGATCGTACCCTCTTGGCTTGAAGGCATCCAGAGTGTCGGCATCTGCGGTGCCACCTCCACCCCTCGCTGGCTCATGGAGCAATGCCGCGACGCCATCCAGCAGTTAGCATAAAAAAAGGGAGCTTCTCGAGCTCCCTTTTTTGAATTCTTAGAATTTATAATCGAGGCCGACGCCAATGACGTGGTTCGTGCGGGAGTATGTCTCCGTGCCGGTGTAGGGCGTGCCCTGATAGTTGGACTGGGGGCCTTTGGTGTAGTCGCTGTAGAGCGAGCAGAAGTAGCTGACGTTGAGGCGCATCTTCTCGTTGATGTTCCAGGCACCGCCGAGGCCTACAGAGTAGCTGTCGCAGGCGAAGGAGGTGTTCTGCTGGTAGGCATCGCTGAGGCCGTAGTCCGTGCGCTGGCCACCGCAGCTGACGGTGAACTTCTCATTGATATCGTATTCCACACCTGCGAGGATCTCGTGGGTGCCGTGCTCGAGCGTTTCCTGACGGTCGCCAGCCATCTTGGCATGCTTGTCGTCGAAGAAATGGTATTCGAGAGCTGCACGGAACTTGGGGGTGAAGTCGTAGCCGATGGCGGCAACGAGGAGGGCAGGCATGTCGTAGCGCGTCTTGGCACCGTCCATATAGGCTGCCACCTTGTCGCCAAACTGTGCCAGTGCCATGTCACCCTCGATGTAAGGCATCAGTCCGGCCGTCGTGGGGTCGGTGTTCTTGATGCGGGCAGAGAGCTCCTTGGTGTCGTTCTCCGTGCTGATCTTTGTGCGGAATTCGTAGCGTGCTGCGATGGTGAGCGGGCCATTGTGATAGTCGAGACTGATGATGGGGGCCACGCCAAAGCCACGCTGGATGCAGTCGAGGCGCAGGTCGATGAGGTCGACTTTGGTCGTAGGTGGGGCGGAACTTGCGGGGTCTGTAAGACCTCCGATGCTGGCGTTCACGAAGCCACGGTTGTAGCCGTCGTAGTAGTTGCCACGCAGGCCGATGGCGGCGGAGAACTGTTCGCAGAACTTATAGGCGACGTTCACCTGGGCACCGTAGATGTACTGCTTGCCTTTCATGTTGGCGCTGTAGCCGTAGGCGCTGGGCATCATGCCAGCCTGTGCGAGCAGGGCGCGGAGGGGCACTTCGAACATGGGGATGCCCTCGTCGTACTCCACGAAGCCTCCGCTGCCCACGATGCCGATCATGGCCGAGAAGGCGAGGCGGTTCTTCTTGTAAGAGGCGAACAGGGCGGGCACGATGGGTGCCGAGGCGACGCCCTCGTACTTCTTGTCGAAGCCGGTGCCGAGATAGCCAGGCACGGAGGCCTCGATGTCACGGTTCTGCCAAGGCTTCTGGAAGTTGAGTGAGAGTTGCCAGCCTTCGTGTCCCCAGGCGAGACCTGCGGGGTTGGAGTAGGCTGCATCGATCTCCGTCGTAGCGCCACGGGCGAACATACGGTCGAAGGCGATGTGGTAGTTGGTGTTGGTCATCAGACCGCCGGCATGTGCGGCAAGGGCCGTGCCAAGGGTCAGGGTTAAGGCGAAGTAAATCTTTCTCATCTTTGTTTATTTTTGGTTGATAATTTCGTTGAAACGGTCGAGGAGCCATTGCTTCTGCTCAGGGATGGTCATGTCGGAGTTGTCGAGGAGGATGGCATCGTCGGCCTTGCGCAGGGGAGAGACCTCACGGTGGGAATCGAGATAGTCGCGCTCCTCGACGTTCTTCAGGATATCGTCGAAGTCGGCAGGCATGCCTTTGGCCTGGAGTTCGTCGTAACGGCGCTGGGCACGTACCTTGGCAGAGGCCGTGACGAAGATCTTCAGTTCTGCATCAGGGAAGACCGTGGTGCCGATGTCGCGGCCGTCCATCACCACACCCTTGTCCTTGCCCATCTGCTGCTGTTGGGCAACCATCGCCGTGCGTACGAAGGGGATGGCGGCAATAGGACTCACACGGTTGGAGACTTCGAGCGAGCGGATCTCCTTTTCGACGCACTCATTATTTAAATAGGTGTCAGGACGCCCCGTCTCAGGGTTGAACTTGAACGAGATGCGGATGTCTGCCATCTGCTGTTCGAGGGCATCGGTCTTGACGCTGCCGTCTTCACGGAACAGGTCGTGGCGGAGGGCATAGAGGGTGACGGAGCGATACATCGCGCCTGTGTCGACATAGACATAGCCGACCTCACGGGCGAGGTCTTTGGCCATCGTGCTCTTGCCGCACGAGGAGTGGCCGTCGATGGCAATGGTAATCTTCTTCATAATGTGTATGATACGTTAAATAATAATGATGATGCGCTGACGTGGTATTTGCCGTAGGCGACGTGGAGCTTGAAGCGCTCCAGCGAGAGACCGCCACCGATGGAGAGGCCTGCGCCGTGGGATGACGAGCCGTCGGACTCGCTGATCTTCATCTGACTGGCGCGCCGGAAGTTATAGCCTACCGCCACGTAGATCTGCTGGGAGAGCTGTACGTCGGCTCCGATGGCGATATGGCGGCCGAAGGCTTCGTCCCAGTTGTTCAGCCGGCTGAGGGTGAGCGAGAAGCGCAGGGGTGCATTGCCCAGGCCCTTGGTGATACCCACCTGGAGGTCGAGGGGGATACGCTCGAACTTGTCGTCGTAGGCTTTCACCTGTCCGCCGAGGTTCTTGGCGACGGCAGAGAGGCTGAGGTCATGCTCTTCGTCGAAGTAGTTCAGTCCGAGGTCCACGCCTACGGCCAGCGAGCTGTAGCCCGCGATGTGTGAGGAGATGATCTTGGCGGAGATACCGCCGTTGAGTGTCTCGGTGAGGGCGTAGGCGAAGGAGCCTGCGAGGCAGATGTCACGGGCGGAGAATGTGCCCAGGTCCTCGTTGTCGACTGTGGTCTCCTTCATTGTGCCGTAGTCCATATACTGACCGGTGACAGCCCATGTGCCCCGATCGCCGATACCTTTGATGAAGGCTGCGCTGGCGGTCTTGGCACCCTCCATGTAGGTCATGTAGTTGAGGTTGATGGTGCGGTCGCTGACGCCGTTGATGAGGGCAGGGTTATGGAAGACCACCGTCGCATCGTCGTCGGTGATGGTGATGTTGTCGCCACCCAAGGCGGCGATATGGGCACTGACGGGCAGACGGAGAAAGTTGTAGGCAGTTTCGCTCTCTTGGGCATTCAGAGGTGAGAGGTGAGAGGTGAGAGGTGAGAGGAATGAAATGAGGCAGAGGGCTGGCAGATATTTCCGCCAGCGAACACGCTGATTCCTATGATTTACCGACCTCTTTGTCACGTCCTTTTTCTAAAATCGCTGCAAAGATACAAAATAATTCTTAATTTCACAGATAATTTGCCTTTTTACTGTTTCACCTTTTTACTTTTTTACTACCTTTGCATAACCATTCATTTAATAAACGGAAGAAAACCGGATTTATTATGGAAGAGAAGAAAAGTCGTCAGGCCGACCTGGAAGGCAAGCGCGTGCAAGGGTTCCTTTTGGGACTCATCCTCGTGCTCGCATTGATCTTCGTGGCACTGGAATGGAACAGCGACGACAGCGGCTGGGCTTTCTTCGATGAGGATGACGACCTGGAGGCCGAACTCGAACTGGAACCCCTGAAACGCGATAAGGACGAGATACCGATGATGTTGCCACAGGAGAAGATACCTGAGCCGCCCAAGACGGAAGAGATGCGACTGGTGGAGGACGATGTGGAGATTGCCCCAGAGATTACACCGGAGAATGCGGAGATTCCTGAGCCGCCTGAGAATCCGGATGATCAGGAGCAGCCAGAGGTGGTCGATATGTACGACGAGCCTGTGGATATCCGTGTGGTGGAGGATCTGCCACAGTTCCCTGGCGGTGCTGCGGAGTTTATGAAGTGGCTCACGAAGAACCTGCGCTATCCCGCTTCCGCCCAGTCGCAGCAGGTGAAGGGCAGGGTAGTAGCGCAGTTTATCGTGAATAAGGATGGCAGCGTGACAGACCTTGAGGTGACGGAGCATCTGAACCGTGCCTGTGACAATGAGGTGCTGCGCGTGCTCAGGATGATGCCGAAGTGGGAACCGGGACTGATGGATGCCAAGCCCTGTCGCACGAAAGTATGCATACCCGTCGTCTTCAATCTTTAAAATTATAAAATTATAAAATTCAAAAATTAGAGAATTAAAAGATTAAAGAATTAAAAAATTAGAATATGTACAAAGCAGAAGAATTATTGAAGTTGGTGAATGAGGCGATAGACGGTCTGGCGTACGACCGTAAGCCTGCCTCGCTGTATGAACCTATCCAGTACGTGCTGTCGCTAGGTGGCAAGCGTGTGCGCCCAGTGCTGATGCTGATGGGCTATAACCTCTTTAAGGACGATCCTGAGCGTATCATCATGCAGGCTGTCGGACTGGAGACCTATCATAACTTCACCCTGTTGCACGATGACGTGATGGACAATGCCGATATGCGTCGTGGTCACGCGACGGTGCACAAGAAATGGAATGCCAACCAAGCCATTCTCTCTGGCGATACGATGCTGTTGCAGGCTTTTGAGCGTGTAGAGGCTTGTGAGGTGAAGTATCTGAAGGATGTGTTCGCCACGTTCATGCAGACCACCTATGAGATTGGTGAGGGCCAGCAGCTTGACGTGGAGTTTGAGACGCGTGATGACGTGAAAGAGGAGGAGTATATCGAGATGATCCGCCTGAAGACAAGTGTACTGCTGGCCTGTGCGCTGAAGATCGGTGCCATCCTTGCTGATGCCTCGAAGGAGGATCAGGAGAACCTCTACGGCTTTGGTGAACAGATCGGGCTCGCGTTCCAGTTGCAGGATGACCTACTCGACGTGTATGGCGATCCGAAGGTGTTTGGCAAGAACATCGGCGGTGACATCACCTCGAACAAGAAGACCTATATGCTCATCAATGCCGTGAACCGTGCGAATGATGCACAGCGCCAGGAACTGATGCGCTGGATTGACGCCAAGACGTTCGACCGCGACGAGAAGGTGAAGGCTGTGACGGCACTCTACGATGAGATCGGCATCCGTCAGTTGTGTGAGCAGAAGATCGAAGAGTGTTACGTTCGCGCCCAGACGTTTATGGATAAGGTCAGTGTCAGCGAGGAGCGCAAGGCCATCTTGAAGGCCTATACCGCTGCAATGATGAAGAGGCAGAGTTAAAACTTTGAACTTTGAGCTTTGAACTTTATGATTACTAAGAGCTTTGTTGATACGCATTGTCATTTAGATGGTGAGGAGTTCGCAGAAGACTTGGAACAGGTGATTGCCAGAGCCAAGGAGGCTGGGGTGAAGGCTATTGGTGTACCTGGGATTGATCTGAAATCCTGCGAGACGGTCATAGCCCTCTGCGAACGTTATCCTGACTACTGCTTTCCGATGCTCGGCTTGCATCCAGAGGAAGTCCGCAACGATTGGAAAGATGTCTTGTTTGCCATTAAGCATGTCATAAAGTTCAAAGTTCAAAGCTCAAAGTTCAAAGTCTCTGCCATCGGCGAAATCGGCCTCGACTTTTACTGGAGCCGTGAGTTTGAAGAGGCTCAGTTACAGGCGTTTGAGGAACAGGTACGATGGTCTGTGGAGCTGCAGTTGCCGTTGATGATCCACTGTCGGAAGGCGCAGAATGAGATGGTTAATATATTGAAGAGGTATAAGGACGATCTACCTGGTGGCGTGTTTCATTGCTTTACGGGCAACACCATCGAGGCGCAGGAGTTGTTGCAGTTTGAGCGCTTCGTATTGGGTATCGGAGGTGTGCTGACGTTCAAGAAGTCCAAACTCTCTGAGACGCTCAAAGAGGCCGTGCCCCTGGATCGTATCGTGCTTGAGACAGATGCCCCCTATATGGCGCCTGTGCCTATGCGTGGCCAGCGCAACGAACCTGCCTTCGTGGCCTATGTGCTACGCAAACTCGCAGAAATCTATGGTGTTGATGAGGAGACCGTTGCTGCCAAGACCAATGCCAATGTGGCGCGGATATTTCCATCGATAGTTAACAAATCATAAAGTTCAAAGTCCAAAGTTCAAAGTTCAAAGAAAATGATTACCTTTGCACCCGCAAATCAACAAGGTCGCATTTTTGCGATCCAAATGAAGTCAACTGGAGAGGTGCTCGAGTGGTTGAAGAGGCACGCCTGGAAAGCGTGTAACCGGCAAAACTGGTTCGCAGGTTCGAATCCTGTTCTCTCCGCAGAATCCAGTAAGATTATGAAAAGACTGACTATTCTGATTGCACTGACCAGTTTGCTCTTTTTCGCGCAAACGATACAAGCACAAAATTCTTCCCCCAAAGACAGTGTGACTGCGACCGCCGTGGTTGCTAATGACTCCCTGGCCATTGCAGACTCCCTTGCTGCTGAGGCGATGGTGACGGATGATCCCGAGGCCGACGCAGAAGAGGAGGGTGGGTTCCACAAGCAGTTGAAGACGAAGTTCATCGACGGCAATGCTGGTTTTATGTCGCTTGTCGCTCTCGCCCTCGTGCTGGGACTGGCCTTCTGCATTGAGCGCATCATCTATCTGACGCTTTCGGAAATCAAGACCTACAAGCTGATGGAGGACATAGAGAACCGTCTGAAGCAAGACGATGTGGAGGGTGCGAAGACCATCTGCCGGAATACCCGTGGACCTGTGGCCTCTGTGTGTTATCAGGGGCTGTTGCATATCCACCAGTCGATGGATGCCATTGAGCGTTCCATCACGAACTACGGTGGCCTGCAGGCTGCGAACCTCGAAAAAGGCTGTTCGTGGATTAAGCTGTTTATTGCGATGGCACCGTCGTTGGGATTCCTTGGAACGGTCATAGGTATGGTGATGGCGTTCGACCAGATTCAGCAGGCTGGTGACATTGGTCCTACTATCGTGGCAAGTGGTATGAAGGTGGCGCTCATTACGACCATCTTCGGTATCGTGGTGGCCTTGATCCTGCAGCTGTTCTACAGTTACATCCTCTCGAAGATCGAGCGTCTCACCGCCCAGATGGAAGAGAGTGCGATTACGCTCCTCGACATGATCACGGAATATAAAAATCGTAAATCGTAAATGAATAGTTTCGTTTCGCCCTTCTTCGCTGATGTGATGCTTTGGCTGATGTACATCGTGCTCGCTGTTGCGCTCTGTGTGACGGCATACAGCGTGTGGCACGGTATGCGCACCCGTCGTAAGGGCGACGATATCGTCAACCGCGTGCCAGCGGGTAGGATAGGGTGGTGCGTGCTCTTTGGTCTGCTCGTCTGTCTCGTAGTCACGTTCCTCCTGGGTTCCTCCCAGCCCGTCATGACCAACGGCAAGCCTTTCACCAGCGTGTTCTGGCTGAAGGCCACGGATATGTTCATTTATACTTCCATTCTTCTGATCATCGGATGTTTCGTAAGCGCTTTCGTCAGCAGATTCCGGAGCTGAACACCACGTCGACGGCAGACATCTCGTTCATGTTGCTGATCTTCTTCCTCGTGACATCGTCGATGGACACGGACAAGGGACTCTTGCGACAGATGGCATCGCCGCCCGTGGAGAACTCCCAGCCGCAGGACGTGAATAAAGACCTCGTGATGCGTGTCGAACTTGATGCCCACGATCAGCTCACCTGTGATGGAAAGCCTGTGACGCTGAAAGAACTGTCAGAAGCCGTAGTCTCTATGGCTACGGTGAACAGGACGGAACATATCGTTGCCATCCAGGCAGACCGTGAGACCACCTACGAGGCCTATTTCCGCATGCAGGATGCTATCGTCGCCGCCTATCATCAGTTGCGCGAGCAGTATTCGCAGAAGCGCTATGGCAAGACCTATCGCCAGCTGACGGCTGAGGAGCGTTCCCTCGTCAACGAATATTACCCACAACGCATCAGCGAGTCTCTCCAAGAGAAAGGAGGTAGACAATGAGACCCATGCGCAGTATGTTTCATGACCGTCGCCGTCATGGGGTGCCCTCGCTGAATGTCGCGTCGATGCCTGACTTGATCTTCACCGTGTTGTTCTTCTTTATGATCGTTACCCACATGCGCAGCGATGAGGTGAAGGTACGCCTTGAAGTGCCTGCAGGCTCAGAGGTGAAGAAACTCACGGGCCATCCCGCGATCGTGAATATATATATAGGGAGACAAGGAGACAGGGAGACAAGGAGTCAGGAGTCAGGAGTCAGGAGACAGGAGTCAGGAGTCAGGAGACTGGAGTCAGGAGTCAGGAGACTGGACAATACTTGGCTGGTGCAGCTGAATGGCGATATTGTGTCGCCGAAGGAGATTCCAGCGCGCATCAATGCCATCCGCAGCAAGCTCTCTCCTGAGAATGCAGAGCGTCTGACGGTGAGTTTCCGTGCGGACCGTCATGCGCCCATGGGGCTCGTCAGCGACGTGAAACAAGCCCTGCAACAGGCCTATGCCCTGAAAATCAATTACAGTGCCACAGAAATTAGTCCATAATTGCTCGATATTTCGGAAATTATGATTAACTTTGCACCCGTAATCAATCAGAATCACTAAAATCAACAATAAATCATTAATTAAATCAAAAATCAAAATGGCTTATCAAGAAGTAACAACGACGGGTTATGGCACCCGAGTAGGCAACTCTTTCAAGGCTATTGGTAGCGGATTCCTGATGTTTGTATTGGGTACTGCGCTGCTGTGGTGGAACGAAGGACGTGCCGTGAAGACTGAGAAGATGCTCGACGAAGCTGGCAACAACTATGTCGAGATGGAGAATCCCAACAAGAAAGACGCCTCGCTCGAAGGCGAGCTGATCTGTGGTACCGCTATGGCCACGACAGAAGATTCCCTCACCGACGCCCAGTTCGGCATCGGTGCGAAGGCCATCTCCATTCGTCGTAATGTGGAGTACTACCAGTGGGTGGAGCACTCACAGACGAAGCGTGAGGACAAACTCGGTGGTAAGGAAGTGACCACGACCACTTACACCTACACCAAGGAGTGGGTGTCGAGTCCTATCCAGTCTTCGAATTTCCATGATCCCGCCTATCAGAACAAGAACTCTGTGCTGACTACCCTCGACGACTCTGAGCAGTGGGCAGAGAACGTGAAGTGGGGTGCCTATACGCTTCCCGAGGGCCTCTTCCATCGCATCTCCTCCCGTGAAGGCATCGATCTCGCCATCAGCGAGGATTTGCTGAAGCAGTTCGACAAGTCGGCACAGGCTGCCTATGAGCGTGCCCACGGTCTGGTGAATACCGCCATCAATAAGATCTCGCAGGCCGTCTCACAACCTGCACAGCAGCCTGCCCAGGTGGCCATCCCTGATTCCATCAAGGCCTTGCTGCCTGACTCTGTGAGGGCTAAGCTCGACTCTATCCAGGCCGTGACGGACTCTCTGAACAAGCAGATGGCCAATGCTGAGAATAAGAAGGATCTGCAGTATGTCCATCAGGCCAGCAACGTACTCTATTTCGGACGTGTGCCTGGTTCTCCTGAGGTGGGTGACGTGCGTGTGACCTTCGAGAAGGTAGTGCCTGCCAAGGTCACTGTGATGGCTGTGGTCGAAGGCGACAGCTTCAAACCCTACAAGGCTAAGAACGGCAAGCGCTTCCAGACGCTCGTGATGGGTAAGAAGAGTGGCGACGAGATCATCGAGGGTGAGAAAGAGGCCAACAACATGATCCTCTGGGCCCTCCGTATCCTCGGCATTATGATCATCATCGGCGGTCTGAAGGGTATCTTTGGATTCCTTGAGACCATCCTCAAGGTGGTGCCGTTCATCGCAGGCATCTTCGGCTGGGGCGTGGGCATCGTCTGCACGGTCATCGGTATCGTGTGGTCGCTCATCGTCATTGCCCTCGCATGGCTCTTCTACCGTCCAGTGCTTGCTATCTGCCTCCTCGCTATTGCAGGCTTCCTCATCTGGGTCTTCGCCTTCAAGGGCAAGGACAAGCTGAAGGAGCTCGCCTCTAAGGGTAAGAACACTCAGACACAGCCGGCACCTCAGACGACGGAGTGATGAGACGAAATCTTTCTTTCATTGTTGCAAGTGCGCTGGCAGTGATGGCCGGATGCACAAGTAAAAGTCAGACAGCGAGTGGAGCCGATAGCGACTCCCTCGCTGTCGACAGTCTTGATGGTGCTGTGGTTGAGGTGCGCGACACCACGCCACAGCCTGTATTCCTCTATTACTTCGATCCAGACCATATGCAGGTGGTCTATTGGACGGACGCGAAGGAGCCTGACCGTGCTTTCTACGAGAAACACGATATGATGGAGTACTTCACAGATGCCCATCAGGCGTGGGAGCAGTTTGATACCTATCGTCGCAATGCTGCAGGCTATACGCAGATGCTTCTGGACGACATGAAGTCTGTGCCCATCCGCTGCATTGGCGAACAGTTGAAGAACCCTGATGGTGAGGATCTCTTCCCTGGCGAACTGCACAGCCGCTCGACGATTCCCGCTCCGGGCATGAAGTATGCCCTCGTCAATCCGAAGGACGCCCTGCGAGGCGATCATTTCGCTGCTCTCTACGTCATCATCCACGATGACTATATGAAGACGCATAAACGACTCGCCACAAAACTTGAATCACCCTTCGACGCCGGGAAACCCCTGCCCGCAACCGTCATTAAACAACTCGAAGAGCAGTATGCTATGAAGACGCAGCGCTCAGAGCTCACCTACACCATCGGCAACCGCTATCAGTATGGCATCCTCCAGTTCAAGCCGAAGGGTAAGAAGGTCTTTGCCCTCGAAGTGGTTACAGACGGTGACAAGGTATATTCGATTCCTGTAGAGGGACAGTACGACGGGCAGGATATGAACTCCACGTGGAATGTCGATGACGGTGGCGAGTACGCTTCCAGTGGCATTGGCGCCGCCTTCGAGGGACCTGACGGTCTCGAGTTCACTTTCGAGCATCGTGCACCAGAGAGTGCTACCGTCGGTATGTTCAGACTCCGCAACGGTAAGCTCGAGCGTCAGATTTTGGAGGTCTACCACCAGTTGGTAGACGAATCGCGTCCCCTCTGGAAGAAGGATATCGCCACCCTGCGTAAGCTCTACCTCGACAACGACCCGCATGAGAATAAGTACTACGAGCTGACGAAGTACCGTTGGATAGACATCGACGATGACTTCAACGAAGAACTCTGGATGCGTGACAAGGATGACAAACATGGTGCATTCTTCACGGTGAAGGACGATCAGATCCAACTGATTGGCGTGGAGACAGACAAGTTACATCCCTCGTTCACTCAGGTTCGTGGCGGCAAGGGCTGGCTGCGCATCGCCGGATCTGCCGGAGGACCTGCTGTCTTCACGCAGATCTACGAACTCGAGAAGAGTCAGGTGGTCCATCGTATGACTGCCCTTGAGGTCTATGGCGAGCTCGACGAATGTACCTTTGATGGTAAACCCTTCGCCAAGGACAAGGCTGCCGACTATATGAAGTCGCTGCCTGTTCCTCGTGATCCCTATCTTTACTGGGCCGAGATTCAGGAATAAAACAAGTTGACTATGATTGCTGCCATCACTTGCGACGACGGAACTCTGCGCAGGTGATGGCAGTTGCTATGGCTACATTGAGGCTCTCGGCTGTGTCGTCTGTGCGATAACTGGGGATGAGGAGGCGACGATTCACTTTTTTGCGGATCTCTGGAGAGATGCCATTGCCCTCATTGCCCATAACGATGAGTCCGTGAGGGGTGAGCGGCTGGGTGTAGATGTTGTCGCCATCGAGCAGGGTACCATAGACGGGGAAGTCTGCAGGCAGGGTGTCGAGAAACTCTGAGAGATTAATATATATAATGATTACGCGCGCAATGCTGCCCATAGTGGCCTGAACGACCTTCGGATTCCAAGCGTCGACAGTATCGTCGCTGCAGAAGATCTGTTCGATGCCAAACCAGTCGGCAATGCGGATAATCGTCCCGAGGTTGCCTGGGTCTTGGATGCCATCCAGAGCAAGGGCAAGCCCCTCCCAGCCTCCCCCAAAGGGAGGTGTGCCTAACGGACACCCAGGGATGGGAAAGAGGGCGAGGACTTGCTGCGGGTGCTGGAGGAAGCTCAAGCGACGGAGTTCCTCATCGGTGACCTCAGTGATGGCAGATGGAAGATGGCTGATGGCAGATGAATGATCCTTCAGCCATTCGTTGGTGGCGAAGAGGGAGTGGGGCTGGTAGTGGGTGAGGAGGTCGCCGACCACCTTCGTGCCTTCTGCCACGAAAAGACCCTCACGACGGCGGAACTTTTTCTGCTCCAACTGACGGATGGATTTGATCTGATTCTTACTGATTGCCACTTTTTTTGTGCAAAGGTACAAAATTTCTGTGATTATCTGTGTAATCTGTGGCTTTTTTTGTACTTTTGCAGATGATTACAGACAGGCAGATGAAAATTCCGATGGTGAAACAGTGTTTGGCGATGGTAGCAGGGGCGTTGCTCCTGTGCGGCTGTTCTGCTACCCGTCATCTGCCTGATGGCTCGTATATGCTGAATAAAGTCCGTGTGGTGACGGACGATAAATACAAGGACATCAACCCTCTGGAGCTGAAGGACTATGTGAGGCAGAAGAGCAACACGCGCTGGCTGTCGACGGTGAAGGTACCACTTGGCATCTATTCGTTAGCCGGGCGTGACAGCACGTGGGTAAATCGTGCCTTGTGGTCTATGGGCGAGGCTCCAGTGGTGTTTGACACTCTGTTGGCGCGTCAGAGTTGCGAGGACCTGAAACAAGCTTTGGAAAACAAGGGCTATCTCGATGGAGAGGTGTCGCTGTATGTGGACTATAAGAAGCGGAAGTGCAATGCCATCTATGTGTTGCGTCCTGGTCCGGCGTATAAAATCCGTCAGTATGAGACAGACATCCAGGACTCTTTGATTGACAAGTTGCTGATGCGTCGCAACAGTACGCTCTATGCCGGCAAACAGTTTAGTGCCGAGGCGCTGAATGAGGAGCGCAACGGGATTACGTCGTATTTGCAAGACCGTGGTTACTTCCGTTTCCATAAGGAGTTCATTACCTATCGTGCCCGCCGGTATGAGAAAGAAAAGAACGTCGATGTGACGCTCGTGCTGCATCCTTACTACCGTTCGTCAGACGACAGCACTTCGCTGCACACGCAGTATTTCATTCGTGATGTGAGTTTCGTCAGCGGTATGCCGGACTCATCCATCCACCTGCGCCGTCATGTGCTGGATGAGAACACCTTCATCGAGGCTGGACAGCCATATTCTGCTGCGGCTCTGCGCAAGACCTACAACCATTTCGGCCGTCTGAACGCTGTGAAGTTTACGAATATCAACTTCGAGCAGGTGCCCGACTCAGCGCTTCTGGATACAAAGATTCTTGTGCAGACGAACAAACCGTCGACCATCAGTTTCCAGCCTGAAGGTACCAACACGTCAGGTGACCTGGGTGCAGCCGTTTCGCTGACGTATCAGAACCGTAACCTGTTCCGTGGGTCGGAGGTGCTAAGTGTGCAGCTGCGTGGTGCATATGAGGCCATCCGCGGACTGGAGGGCTACAGCAATCAGGACTTTTTCGAATACAGTTTGGAGAGCCGTCTGTCGTTCCCGCGTTTCATCTTCCCCTTCCTGAGTCCCAGCTATCGTAGGAGCATCATCGCCACCAGTGAGGTGTCGTTGCTCTTCGACTCGCAGGACCGTCCTGAGTTCCATCGTCGTGTTCTCTCTGCCGGCTGGCACTATCAGTGGAATCAGGAGAAAAGCCAGAACAGCTATCGTTTGGATCTCATTGACCTGAACTATGTGTTTATGCCCTGGATCAGCCAGACTTTCCGCGATGAGTATCTGTCTGACGATTCGAACTCGAACGCTATCCTGAGATACAACTACGAGGATCTGTTTATTATGAAGATCGGCTTCGGCTATGTCTATAACAACGGACGGACAGCAGTCAAGACGAATATCGAGACTGCCGGTAACCTGCTTGACCTCTGTGCCCACGTCTTCAACACGTCGAAGAACGAACTGGGTCAATATATGACCTTCAACATTGCCTATGCCCAATATGCGAAGTTCGATATCGACTTTATCCACCGCCTCTATGAGTGGGAGAACAGTCAGCTGGTGTTCCATACGGGCATTGGTATTGCCTATCCGTATGGCAATAGTGAGGTGCTGCCGTTTGAGAAACGATACTTTGCCGGTGGTGCCAACAGCGTCCGCGGATGGAGTGTGCGCAGCTTAGGCCCAGGCAGTTACAAGGATAAGGATGGCAAGATCAACTTCATTACCCAGACAGGTGATCTGAAGCTTGACCTGAACCTCGAATACCGTTCGCGCTTGTTCTGGAAGTTCTCTTGGGCGATGTTCCTTGATGCCGGCAACATCTGGACCCTGCGCGACTATAAGGACCAGCCTGGGGGCCAGTTCAAGTTCTCCCGTCTGCTCGACGATATGGCTGTGAGTTACGGAATGGGCCTGCGACTGAACTTTGACTATTTCATCCTGCGTTTTGACCTTGGAATGAAGGCCGTCAATCCTGCCTACGAGGATAATGAGACGCATTATCCCATCATCCATCCCCGCCTGAGCAGGGATCTGGCGTTCCATTTCGCGGTCGGACTGCCCTTCTAAAGGTGAAAGAGTGAAAAGGTGAAAAAGTGAAAAAGAAAGAAACGAAACGTTAAAAGTTTTTGAAACTACTATTATTTCACCTTTTCACCTTTTCACCTTTTCACTTTTATTTGTACCTTTGCACGAAAATATAAACAAACATGTTGAGATTTATATCGTTTGGAAGTGGCAGCAGCGGCAATTGCTATTACTTCGGTACTGCTACAGACGGATTGATGATAGATATAGGCGTTGGCATACGCACACTGAAGAAGTACTGCAAGGACTATGGCATTCAGCTGCAGTCCGTAAAGCACTTGCTGATTACCCACGACCATGCCGATCATATCAAGTCGGTGGGGGCGTTCAGTTATGAATATCAGGTGCCCGTCTATGCCACTAAGGCTGTCCACAAAGGCATTGACAACAACTACTGTATCTCTCGGAAGGTGGCCGACAATATGAGACAATATGTCGAAATCGGTCAGCCGTTCACCGTGGGAGAGTTCCATGTAAGGCCCTTTGCCGTGCCCCATGATGCCAGTGAGAATGTGGGCTACGAGATTCAGGTGGAGGGTGTCACCTTAGTCATCATGACCGATGCAGGGTCTGTGACAGAGGAGATGAAGGAAACCATCTCGCGTGCCAACTACCTCATCATTGAGGCAAACCACGATGTGGAGATGGTGGAGAGCGGTCCTTATCCGCCATATCTGAAAAAGCGTATCCTCAGTCCCAGTGGGCATCTGTCGAATACGGAGTGTGGCAAGGTGATTGCGGAGAATATGACGGAGTGTCTGCGTCAGGTGTGGCTCTGTCATCTCAGTGAGGAGAACAACCATCCAGAACTGGCTCGCAAGACTGTGGAGACTATCATGCGTAGCTATGGCATCGTGCCAGGCAAGGATGTGGAACTTGAAGTGCTTCGTCGTCAGTTGCCAACGGGAGTGTTTGAGCTGGAGTGAAAAGTAAAGAGTGAGAAGCGATGAAAGAGGTGATTGTAAAGGATGCTGATCTGCAACAGGCAGCGATGGAGGGCATGGATGCCTTCATTGGTGTGTTTGTGAAAGCCATCTACGACAGCATCGGCGGTGAACTGACACCAGAGACGATGCAGGATCTGAATGCTGACCAGATGACGTTGCTGGCCTGGAACACCCTGCACGAGGAAGTGATGGACGGCGGGTTTGTCCAGCTGATCCATAACGGCTATGGCACTTTCATCTTCAAGAACCCGTTTGCCAAAGCTCTCAACAAGCTGTGGGACATGCGCGAGCTGTCGAAGCTGATATATGATGCACATACCCTATGGCTCAAGCATCGTGAGGAGATTGAGAAGGAAATGACGCAGGAAGAGTTTATGGCACTCTTCGAGCAGTTCCCTGACTTCGACGACCTCGACGATCAGTTTGTGGAGCATGAGGAGGAATGGACGGATGACATCGCTCACTATATTGACGATCATCTCGAACGCTTCGCGACAATTATTTAAAGACAACTCGCTCGGCGACGCAAGGAGACGCTTGCTACCGCAGGGACGCAAGAATTTAATCGAATTACACGAATAAATATAGTGAATAAGACAGAAGAACAGATCAGGAAAAAGAGTCCTGTACAGATAAAGAACAAGAAGGCGTCGTTTGAATACTTCTTCATCGAGACCTTCACAGCTGGCATCGTGCTGACGGGTACGGAGATCAAGAGCATCCGTCTTGGCAAGGCCAGTCTGGTGGATACTTATTGCACCGTCATCAACGGCGAACTGTGGGTGAAGGGCATGAGCATCAGTCCGTATTTCTATGGCTCGTACAACAACCACGAGATGAAGCGCGACCGTAAGCTGTTGCTCACCAAACGTGAGATCCGACAACTGGCGAGTGCCACGAAGCAGACAGGCTATACCATCGTGCCCCTGCTGGTGTTTATCGATGAGAAAGGGCGTGCGAAGATGGATATCGCCCTGTGCAAAGGCAAGAAGGAGTTTGACAAGCGTCAGACGCTGAAAGAGAAGGAAGACCGCCGTGAGATTGACAGGGCGATGAAGGTGTATAAGTAGTTGACAGTTTATAATAGATGATTACTCTGTGAGTAGACTTAACGACATAGTAAAAGAACGGATTCTCGTGCTCGACGGAGCGATGGGAACGAAGATACAGGGTTATGGCCTCACTGAACAGGATTTCAGGGGAGACCGTTTTCAGGATGTGCCGGGGTTGCTGAAAGGCAACAACGACGTACTCTCCTTAACCCGTCCTGACGTCATCGCAGATATCCATCGTCAGTACCTCGAAGTGGGTGCCGACATCATCTCCACCAACACCTTCAGCAGCCAGCGCATCTCTCAGGCTGACTATCATCTGGGCGATTATGCCTATGAGATGGCCTTCGAGGGTGCGAGGATTGCCCGTCGGGTGGCAGATGAGTTCTCAACCCCAGAGAAACCACGATTTGTGGCTGGCTCTGCGGGGCCGACGAATAAGACCTGTTCGATGTCGCCCGATGTGAACGATCCTGCTGCCAGAGACCTCACTTATGACGAACTGGTGGCAGCCTATCTCGAACAGATGAACGGTCTGATTGCCGGAGGCGTGGATGCCCTGTTGATAGAGACGATCTTCGACACGCTGAATGCCAAGGCGGCCATCGATGCTGCGATGCGGGCGATGGTGGAGCAGGGCAAGGAAGTGCCTGTCATGCTCTCTGTGACCATCAGCGATCTGGCTGGGCGCACGCTCAGCGGTCAGACGCTCGATGCCTTCCTGGCCAGTGTCAGCAGCTATCCGGTCTTCTCCGTCGGACTGAACTGTTCGTTTGGTGCCGACCAGATGAAACCCTATCTGCGAGAGCTTGCCCGAAAGGCTCCTTATTATATCACCTGTCATCCCAATGCAGGACTGCCCAATTCCATGGGACTCTATGACGAGACGGCAGAGACGATGGCTCCCAAGATTGGTGAGATTATCGACGAAGGGCTGGTGAATGTCATCGGTGGCTGTTGTGGTACTGATGAGACGTTTATCGCCAAGTATGTGCCATTGGTTAGAGGTGAGTGGAGAGATGTAAGAGGTGAGAGATTACCTGAAGTGTGGAAAAAGCCCCACGTGCCTGCTCCAAAACCTACTTCTATGTGGCTCTCTGGCTTGGAGCTGTTGGAGGTTAGTCCAGAAGTGCATTTCGTGAATGTCGGCGAACGCTGTAATGTGGCTGGCTCACGGAAGTTCCTGCGTCTTATTAAGGAAAAAAGCTATGACGAAGCATTGAGTATCGCCCGTAAACAGGTGGAAGATGGTGCCCTCGTCATCGATATCAATATGGACGACGGCCTGTTGGATGCCAAGGCAGAGATGGTGAATTTCCTCAATCGCATCTCTGCAGAGCCTGATATCGCCAAGGTGCCTGTGATGATTGACTCCTCAGACTGGGAGGTCATTCTGGCAGGACTGAAATGCGTGCAGGGCAAGGCCATCGTCAACTCCATCTCACTCAAAGAAGGTGAAGAGCGATTTATCACCCATGCACAGGATGTGAAGCGACTGGGTGCTGCCGTGGTGGTGATGTGTTTCGACGAACAGGGACAGGCCACTACCTATGAGCGTCGTATTGAGATTGCCCAGCGAGCCTATAAGCTTCTGACAGAAAGAGTAGGTATGCTGCCGCAGGATATTATCTTCGATCCGAATGTGTTGGCTGTGGCTACAGGTATGGAGGAACATGATGCCTATGCTGCCGACTTCATCAGGGCGACGGCATGGATTCACGAGAATCTGCCTGGCGCGCATATCAGTGGCGGCATCAGCAACCTTTCATTCTCTTTCCGAGGCAACAACTATATCCGCGAGGCGATGCACGCTGTATTCCTCTATCATGCCATAGGGAAAGGCATGGACTTTGGTATCGTAAATCCTTCATCTAAAGTCACATACAACGATATTCCTCAAGATCAGCTTGAAATTATCGAGGATGTCATCCTGAATAGAAAGAAGGATGCTGCTGATCGTCTGACGCAACTGGCGGAAGAGATTTTGAGGAGTGAGGAGTGTGGAGTGAGGAGTGAGAATACTTCTGCCGCAGACTCTTTCCTCCAAGGTAATCTTACTCCACACTCCTCACTCCACACTCCTCGACAATCCGTTGAGGAACGACTCTCGCAGGCATTGGTGAAAGGCATCGGCGACCATCTGGAAGAAGACTTGAAAGAAGCACTTGAGAAATATCCCAAGGCCGTGAATATTATCGAAGGGCCTCTGATGGCAGGTATGAACACCGTCGGACAACTCTTCGGTGAAGGCAAGATGTTCCTGCCGCAGGTGGTGAAGACTGCCCGAACGATGAAGCAGGCCGTAAATATTCTCCAGCCCTATATCGAAGCAGACAAGGCGGAAGGTGGAAAACGTGCAGGAAAAGTCTTGTTGGCTACTGTCAAGGGCGATGTGCATGATATCGGCAAGAACATCGTCGGTGTGGTGATGTCGTGCAACAACTACGAGATCATCGACATGGGAGTGATGGTGCCTGCCGAACAGATTGTGCGTAAAGCCAAAGACGAACAGGTGGACATCATCGGACTCAGTGGTCTGATTACGCCCAGTCTGGAAGAGATGGTCAATGTGGCCCGTGAACTGCAGCGGGCAGGCATGGACATCCCCATTATGATTGGTGGTGCCACAACCAGCGAACTGCATGTGGCCTTGAAGATCGCACCTGTCTATGCAGGACCAGTGGTGTGGTTGAAGGACGCCTCGCAGAATGCCCTCGTGGCTGCACGGCTGTTGAACGACGGTGAGCAGCTGGAACACGAACTGACGGAGAAATACCAGAAACTGCGTGATGATTATCAGCAGTCTCAGGATGAACTCCTGTCGCTCGAGGAAGCCAGAAAACATAAACTGAATTTGTTTGATTAAAGATATGAAGAAGTTTGTAATCATGATGATGGCCTGTATGATGGCCATCGTAGCAGAAGCCCAGAAAAGGGAGATGCGTGGTGCCTGGATACAATGTGTCAACGGACAGTTCCAGGGAATGGGCAAACAACGGATGCAGCAGACGCTGACCTTCCAGCTCGACGAGTTGAAGAAAGACGGTGTGAACCTTATCATCTTCCAGGTACGTCCGGAGTGCGATGCGCTCTATGAGAGTAAGATCGAACCGTGGAGCCGGTTCCTGACAGGTAAGCAGGGGGTGGCACCATCGCCCTATTGGGATCCCTTGCAGTGGATGGTCGACGAGTGTCATAAGCGTGGTATGGAAATCCATGCCTGGATCAACCCCTACCGTGCGAAGACCAAGGGCACGAAGCAGTTGGCTTCCAACCATATTGCCGCGCGCAAGCCTATGAACTGCTTTGCCTACGACGAGATGTTCCTCCTGAACCCCGGCATCCCTGAGAACCGCGACTATATCTGTGAGGTGGTGAAGGACATCGTCAGCCGTTACGATGTCGACGGCCTGCATATGGACGACTATTTCTATCCCTATCCCGTCAAGGGAGAGTCTATCCCTGACGATGAGTTGTTCTTGGAGCGCTCCAATGGTATTAAGGATCAGGGAGACTGGCGCCGCTATAATGTGAACCTCTTTATCGAACAGGTCTATAAGACCGTCCACGAGACGAAGCCCTGGGTGAAGGTGGGTATCTCTCCCTTTGGCATCTATCGCAACAAGAGTACCTCGTATGTCGGCAGTAACACCAACGGCACTCAGAACTACGACGACCTCTATGCCGACGTGCTGATGTGGGTGAACAACGGCTGGCTCGACTATTGCGTGCCCCAGATTTATTGGGAGATTGGCCACAAGGCAGCAGACTACGACACGCTCATCAAGTGGTGGAACCAGTATGCAGCAGCCCGTCCGCTGATTATCGGTGAGGATGTGGATCGTACGGTCAAGGCCCATGACTTGAAGAATCCTCAGGTACACCAGCAGGCCGCGAAGATGGCTCTCCACCGCCAGATGCCCAATGTGCAGGGAACGGTACTGTGGTATGCCAAGGCAGCAGTCGACAATGTCGGCAACTATGGCGGCAATCTCCGCAATGTCTATTGGAAATATCCTGCCCTCCAGCCTGCCATGCCTTTCATCGACAACAAGGCACCCAAGAAGGTCACTAAGCTGAAGCCCATCTGGACGGAGGATGGCTATGTGCTCTTCTGGACGGCTCCGAAGGGAGAGAACTGGAACGACAAGGCCGCGAAGTATGTGGTCTATCGTTTCCGTAAGGGTGAGCGTCAGGACTTCGAGAATCCTGCCAACATCTTCGCCATCACACAGCAACCCTTCATCAAGCTGCCCTATATAAACGGTTCCCAGAAGTGGGTGTATGCCGTGACCGCCCTCGACCGTCTGCAGAACGAGAGCAAGGCTGCGAAGAAGAAAGTGTCCCTTTAAAAAACAGATAGCTATGAGACAGATCGTCGGACTGATGATGGCCGTACTCCTATTGGCGGCCTGCGGTGGTGGACGGAGAATGTCGCCCGAAGAACTCCAGCATAAGCTGGATAGTGTCAAAGCCTTGGAGATCAAGGAAAAGCTTGCCCTGCAAGGGGTGAACCTCGAGGCGTCGGACAATCCCCTGAAACTCTTCTACGACAGTCTGGAGATCCAGTCTCTGCCTATCAGTTACAGCGAGGACTATGTCAGCTTCCTGCCTGGCTATAAAGATGTCACGCCCGATATCGTCTCATATATGGAACTCATCGAGTGTAAGCATCCGAAGGCTGTGGCTCTGCCTGAGAGCGTGGGAGCCAGGCTGATGATCATGGCAGCCGACGAGACCGATGGTCACTACTCCCTCTGGCTCTATTCGCTCGACGACGACTATGTGCCAGTGGATAAGCTGTGTCTCTATGCCGTCGATGATATGGATCCCGAGGATGTCGTCGATTTCGGCGAGGAACAGTTCGTGCAGTATTTCTCCATCACGAGCGACTATGAGATCCGTCTGATGGACTACACCAAACAACAATATAAGGCGCGTCTGGAAGAGGTATATCACGTTGACGAATCCCGTAGGTTTGCCCTTGCATCGAGCCGGGAGGAATAGGCTGCAGTTCGCAAACGATTACGACTATTTTCGTAAAAAATACTTAATTTCTGACCTAAGATTCTTAAATTCTTCGTACCTTTGCAAGGTGCATAATAAGATCAGTCATACAGGAATCGTAGAGTCAGTCGCTGACGGATGTGTCAAGGTGCGTATCCTTCAGGCTTCAGCATGTGGAGCCTGTAAGGTGGCGGGCCATTGTCACGCTGCAGAATCGAAGGAGAAGATTGTGGAGGTTTACTGCTGTGATACGGCAGCTTACTCGACGGGTCAGGAGGTGACGGTCTCCACTTCGGGTGCTGTCGCCAGCCGGGCACTTCTCTTGGGATTTGGAATTCCGTTCCTGGTGCTGGTGGGCGTGCTGGTGCTGGTGTTGCTGCTGACGGGCAACGAAGGGCTCTCCGCCCTCTGTGGTCTGGCAGCCCTCGTGCCATACTATGGTGTCCTCTACCTCTGCCGCGACCGTATTCGCCGGCAGTTGACGTTCTATCTGGAATAATCATAACAAACTAAAACAAAAAAAACAAACGCTTTATGAATTTCATCTTGATTGCAGTGATTGTCTTGGGAGCCATCGGACTGATAGCCGCTATCGTGCTGTTTGCCGCCTCCAAGAAGTTCGCTGTCTATGAAGATCCCCGCATTGCACAGGTTAGTGAGTTGCTGCCTGGTGCGAACTGCGGCGGATGTGGATTCCCTGGTTGTAGCGGTATGGCCGATGCCCTCGTGAAAGGGGCTGACGCTGGCAGCATCGACGGACTCTCTTGTCCTGTCGGTGGTGCAGAGACCATGGGAAAAGTGGCCGATCTGCTGGGGATGGCGATAGCCAATTCCGAGCCGATGGTGGCCGTGGTGAGATGTAATGGTACTTGTGAGCATCGGGCAAAGATTGCTGAGTATGCCGGACTGCGCACTTGTGCTGCGATGCATGCCTGTGGTGCTGGTGAGACGGCCTGCGGCTTCGGCTGCTTAGGTTGTGGCGACTGTGCCGAAGCCTGCCAGTTTGACGCCATCAAGGTCAATCCTGAGACGGGTATCCCTGAGGTCGACGAAGACAAGTGTACCTCTTGTGGCGCCTGTGTGAAGGCTTGTCCGCGTGGCATCATTGAACTCCGCAAGAAGGGTCCGAAGGGTAGGAGAGTGTTCGTCTCCTGCGTCAACAAGGACAAGGGTCCTGCAGCGATGAAGGCCTGCGCCGTCAGCTGTATCGGCTGCGGCAAGTGTGAGAAGGAGTGTCCGTTCGGAGCCATTACCGTTGAGAACAATCTGGCCTACATCGACTTCAACAAATGCCGTCTCTGCCGTAAGTGCGTGACAGTATGTCCGAAGAAGGCCATTCTTGATGTGAATTTCCCCACACCGCCTCCTGCACCAAAGCCTAAAGAACCCGCTGCACCTAAGGCTGAGACGCCAAAGCCCGAAGCAGCAAAGGCTGAGACACCCAAGCCCGAGGCCCCAAAGCCAGAGGCTCCCAAGCCTGAGGAAACAAAGGTAGAAGCCCCCAAGACTGAGGCCCCTAAGCCCGAGGAGAAACCTGTAGAAGCTCCCGTCGAGAAGAAGCCTGCAAAGCCGAAGGTTTCCCGTGGCGCCGTTCTTGATACCGATTCCAGTATTTCCATCAAATAATCAAGTAGCATTATGAATATCAGAACTTTTAGTATAGGTGGAATACACCCCGAAGAGAACAAACTCACTCATGAGGCTGTGACGCAGAAAGCAGCCCTGCCCAAGCAGGCCATCTTCCCGCTCTCGCAGCATATCGGTGCGCCCGCCAAGCCCGTTGTCCAGAAAGGCGACAAGGTGAAGGTCGGTACGATGATTGCCGAGGCTGGCGGATTCGTGTCTGCCCCGATCTTCTCGTCCGTCAGCGGTACGGTGTTTAAGATCGATACCGCCATCGACGCCACAGGCTATCGCAAGCCCGTGATTATTATTAATGTGGAAGGCGACGAGTGGGAAGAGACCATCGACCGCTCCGACAAGTTGGAGACCGTCGAGGCACATCCCGAACTCACTCCAGAGGAGATCGTCACCCGTATCAAGGATGCCGGTGTCGTGGGTATGGGTGGTGCTTGTTTCCCCACTTTCATCAAACTCACGCCTCCGCCGACTGCCAAGGCCGAGTGTGTCATCATCAATGCCGTAGAGTGCGAGCCTTATATCACCGCCGACTTCCGCCTGATGATGGAACACGCCGACGAGATCCTCATCGGTCTCGAACTCCTGATGAAGGCCGCCAAGGTCACGACCGGTTATATCGGTATTGAGACCAACAAACCCGCCGCCATCGAGCTCCTCACGAAGAAATGCGCCGAGAAATTCAGCGGTTCAACGTATAACGTAGAAGTTGTTCCCCTGAAGCAGCGCTATCCCCAAGGCGGTGAGAAGCAGCTTGTCGATGCTGTTATCAAGCGTCAGGTGCCTGCACCGCCTGCCATCCCTGTGAACGTCGGTGCCATCGTGCAGAACGTAGGAACGGCCTTCGCTGTTTATGAGGCTGTGATGAAGCGTAAACCCCTCTTTGAGCGTTACACCACCGTCACGGGTAAACGTCTGGCTCATCCAGGCAACTTCCTCGTCCGTATGGGAACTCCGATGAAGGATCTCATCGACGCCTGTGGCGGTATGCCTGAGGGCGACAACAAACTGCTCGCCGGTGGTCCGATGATGGGTAAGGCCCTGACATCCGTCGAGGTGCCCATCTGCAAGGGAACCAACTCCGTGACAATCATCTCCGACGACGAGGCCCGTCGCAAGGAACCCCAGCCCTGCATCCGTTGTGCGAAGTGCGTGGGTGTCTGTCCGATGGGACTGGAACCCTATCTCCTCGCCAAGCTCTCCGAGGTGAAAAACTGGGAGCGTTGTGAGCATGAGGACATTGTCAGCTGTATCGAGTGCGGCTCGTGCCAGTTCACCTGTCCTGCCCACCGTCCGCTGCTCGACAACATCCGTCAGGGCAAATCCACCGTCATGGGCATTATCAGATCAAGAACCGCAAAAAAATAGAAACGACCACTAATTACGCTAATTTCACTAATTATTCATGCGCAGCAAAATTCGTGAAATTCGTGATATTCGTGGTTAAAAAGAAAAAGAGTATATGAGTAAATTAATTGTATCACTTTCCCCACACGCCCACGGCACCGATACGGTGGAGCGCAACATGTACGGTGTGATCATCGCCCTGATGCCCGCCCTGCTCGTGTCGTTCTACTTCTTCGGCCTGGGTTCCGTCATCGTGACGGCAACGAGTGTGGCAGCCTGCGTCTTCTTCGAGTGGGCTATCAGCAAGTATATCCTGAAGCAGGAGCGCAATACCATCATGGATGGCTCGGCCATTCTGACGGGTCTGCTCCTGGCATTCAACCTCCCGTCGAACCTCCCCATCTGGATCATCATCATCGGTGCGCTCTTCGCCATCGGTGTGGCCAAGATGACGTTCGGAGGCCTCGGCAACAACCTCTTCAATCCCGCGCTCGTGGGTCGTGCAGCCCTGCTCGTGGCATTCCCCGCACAGATGACCACGTGGCCGAAGGTAGGCCAGCTGGGCAGCTATCTCGATGCCGAGACGGGTGCTACACCGCTTTCCATTATGAAGTGGGCCATCAAGAGTGGCGATCCCTCGGTACTCGAAGACCTGCCCTCGTCGCTCGACCTGCTGATCGGTAACCATCCCGACGGCGCAGGTGCGCTGGGTGAGATATGTGCTCTGGCGCTGCTCATCGGACTGGCCTACATGCTGTGGAAGAAGATCATTACCTGGCACATCCCCGTCTCGATCATCGGTACGGTGTTCGTGTTTGCCGGCCTGCTCCATCTGGCCGATTCTTCCTATGCCGATCCTATCTCGGTGATCCTCTCCGGCGGTCTGATGCTCGGTGCTATCTTCATGGCAACGGACTACGTGACCTCGCCGATGACACCGAAGGGACAGCTCATCTACGGCGTCGCCATCGGCTTCCTCACCGTCGTCATCCGTAACTGGGGTGCCTATCCCGAGGGTATGTCGTTCGCCATTCTCATCATGAATGCGTTCACGCCCCTCATCAACAATTATGTGAAACCCAAGCGCTTCGGCGAAGTGCCTGCCAAATCGTAAATGACATTATGAAGAAAATCGAATCTACATTGACGAATATGGTGCTGGCGCTCACAGGAGTGGCTGTCATCATGGGTGGTATCCTCGCTTACGTGAACCACCTGACAGAAGGTCCCATCAACGAACAGAAGGCAAAGGCCCTCGCCGACGGTATCAAGACGGTGATGTGTGTTGACAACCTGACCGTCCACCAGACCGATACCGTGCAGACAAAAGGTCCCAAGGGCAAGGATGTCACCTTTATCATCTATCAGACGCAGGACGCGCAGGGGAAAGATCTCGGAGCCGCTGTAGAGACCATTGCCAACGGTTTCGGCGGAGAACTGAAACTGCTCGTGGGCTTCGATCCCGACGGCAAGATCCTCGGTTACACCCTGCTCGAACATGCTGAGACGCCGGGCCTCGGAGCCAAGGCCGACAAGTGGTTCCAGAAGGGCGAGAAAGGTGACATCATCGGCAAGTCGCCCGCAGAACCTCTGACCGTTTCGAAGGACGGTGGACAGGTGGATGCCATCACGGCCTCTACCATCACCAGCCGTGCCTTCCTCTTCGCTGTGAATAGTGCTTATAACGCTTACAAGGCCACTCCCGCCACCGACGGTGAAACGGGTGCCACAAAACAAGAGAAATAGAATATGAGTTATATCAGTATCATCAAGAACGGCATCGTCAAGGAGAACCCCACGTTCGTCCTGATGCTCGGTATGTGTCCTACGCTGGCCACGACCACCTCTGCCTTGAACGGTATGTCGATGGGCCTCGCCACGATGGCGGTGCTCATCTGCACCAACGTTGTGATCTCCTGTCTGAAGTCCGTCACCCCCGACAAGGTGCGCATCCCTGTGTTCATAGTCGTGATTGCCGCCTTCGTCACCATCCTGCAGCTGGTCATCAAGGCCTATCTGCCTGACATCGACGCGGCTCTCGGACTCTTCATCCCGCTGATCGTCGTGAACTGTGTCATCCTCGGCCGTGCGGAGGGCTTCGCCTCCAAGCAGTCGCCCGTGGCATCCCTCTTCGACGGCATTGGTATCGGTCTCGGCTTCACCCTCGGACTGACCCTTCTGGGCATCTGTCGTGAACTCCTCGGCAACGGCTCCATCTTCGGCCTGACCCTCCTGCCCGAGACCTACAACATCCTGCTTTTCGTACTGCCTCCGGGTGCATTCATCACCCTCGGCTTCCTCATCGCGATCGTGAATAAACTTAGAAATTAACGACCACTAATTACACTAATTAAACTAATTATTCTGTGCGCAGCAAAATTCGTGAAATTCGTGAAATTCGTGGTTAAAAATAAATAATTATGGAGTATATATTAATTTTCATTAGCGCCATTTTTGTGAACAACATCGTGTTGGCACAGTTCCTCGGCATCTGTCCGTTCCTTGGCGTATCGAAGAAGATTGACACCTCGCTGGGTATGTCGGCTGCTGTCGCCTTCGTGCTGACGCTCGCCACCATCGTCACCTGGCTCGTTCAGAAATACGTGCTCGATGCCTTCGGCCTGCAATACCTGCAGACTATCGCCTTCATCCTCGTTATCGCCTCGCTGGTACAGATGGTGGAGATCATCCTCAAGAAGGTGTCGCCCGCGCTCTATCAGGCTCTGGGCATCTTCCTGCCGCTCATCACGACCAACTGTGCCGTGCTCGGCGTCGCCATCCTCTGCATCCAGAAGGATTACGACCTCTTGCAGTCCGTGGTCTATGCCTTCTCCACCGCCATCGGTTTCGGTGTGGCGCTGACCGTTTTCGCCGGCATGCGTGAGCAGCTCGAACTGGTGAAGATTCCCAAGGGCATGCAGGGCATGGCTATCGTGATGCTCTCCGCCGGCCTCCTTTCGCTGGCCTTCATGGGCTTCTCCGGTGTCGACGGCGGCCTCAAGAACCTCTTCGGCATCTTATAGTCATAAGTATGAAAAAATTAATTTATGGATACTGTCCGCCATCCTTTTCTGCGGACTGACACTTACTGCATGTTCAAGTGCTTCTGAAGACAATCCCGTATCTCCAACCCAAAAAGAGGTGGATAAGAATGCGGATGTCGATGAGTTCTACAAGGTAGCTTCTGTAGCCGGCGAAGGTCATGGTTCCCCACGGAACTCACAACGACTATATGAATCTGTGGAACATTTATCAAGGCGGCCAGGATGTAGCTGACAAGGTTAATGCAGCTGCTAAGCAAGCCTTAGGAATTCAATAACAAAACGAGACCCGCATCCCTTTGATGCGAGTCTCGTCTTACATCAGCTTCTTCATAATTGTCAATTGTCAATTTTCCGCTCGGCTTTGCCGCTTGCTACCGAAGGGACGCAAGAATTATCAATTGGCGAAGCCCTAGTTTTGGTCCATGTCGTCGCCGTCGCCGCTGGACTTGGTGAACAGCTTGCTTGCAACCTCACTCGACTCACCGTCCTTAATGGCGATGGCCTTCACGGTCGTGGTGTCGCTCAGCGTGAATGCCTCACTGTAGAGCGTGCTCTCAGCCGTTGGCGTCGAGCCGTCGGTGGTGTAGTGGATCTCCGCACCGGCAGGGCCGCTCATGCTCACAGAGGTAGTCTCAGCAAACGGAGTCGTACCGCTGATGGTGGGTGCAGCCAGGGTTGCAGACTGCGAGCCGCCGTTCTGAGAACCGCCGTTGCCGCCTCCCGACTGCTGACTACTGTCTCCTGACTCCTGACTACTGACTCCTGACTTTGCTGCCGCGATCTCAGCCTTGGCCTTGTCGGTCCAAGAGAGCCTGACGTCCTTCTTCAGCTCGTCGCGGCTGAACTCGCCGGTCGACTGGGCCAGCAGCTTGATGGCCTTCACGGCAGCGCCGGTCTTGGCGCCCTCGGGCAGCGTACCGATGGAAGCGGAGGCCACCTTGTCCTGCTCGGCGTCATAGAGCGTCTCCAGGGCGTTGGCCTCGACCGTAGCCTTGAAGATGGCCAGGTTGTCAATCTTCACGGTGTTGCCCATGAGCACCTGCTCGCGCACGCACTTCACGAAGTCGATCAGGATACCCGTGATCGAGCCCTCCGAGAACATCGTGTTGTGTTCTGCCATGTGATGCGCCATGTCCTGCACGCTCATCGTCTGTTTGTAACTCACGCGGGCGTAGTACTTGCCCGCCTGTTCGGTTTCCGAAGTCTCGGTCACCTTACTCAAATACAATTCTATCATACCTGTAAAGTTTTTTGTGGTATTAGAATATTAAGGAGTCAACTACATCGGGTGACCCCGTCCCGCTTTTTATGTCCCCTAAGTTAGGGGACTACAGGGGTCTGAACAAACGCCATTGTCATCACCCTTAATTCTGCTACAAAGTTACAAAAAATATCCGAAACCACCAAATATTTTCGCAACTTTTTTCCAAAAAAATGAATAAAAAAATAACCTTGCGTTATTGCTGAATAAGGCAAGGTTATTTGACGATAACCCGGGGTTGTTAAATCTCACAAAAGGGACAGTCCCTATTGTGAGACTTTTGTCAGATAATACTCGCTGAAGTCCTTGCAGCCGGGCGGCAGCTGATGATGCACCAGACTGGGCAGAACCTTCTGCAGCTGCAGGAACAGCCGTTCGCCGGGCGCGTCGTTGTCAGGCCACATGTGAAAACTAATTGATAATTGACAATTGATAATGGATAATTGTTCGATGTCCTTCTGCGTGAGGAGAGTGGCCGACGGGATGGCTATCGCCTTGTAACCGGCAGAAAGCATCGACCAAGTGTCTGACGCTCCCTCACAGATATACAGCGTCTCGTTTGGGCGGAGCATGTTCAATACAGGCTGATTATAAAGGCTGATGCAGCCACCTCCTTGCGGGAACCTGAAGCGAGGCGTGGCACCTTTTATCAGGTTCCTGTTCTGGATGCCTATGAGCTTACCCTCTCGATTGAAGTAAGGTATTTCCAACCAAGGCACACCTTGCTTATCTTTCCATGAAGTCAGCCTACACCAACGCACCACCCTCGGGTCTATCCTGCGCTCCTCGTACAGAAACTTTCTTGCCGCCTCGTTCAGCCACGGCCGTTCGAAAAACCTTTCATAGCGGCTGGCGTCGAAAGGCTTCTGTTGACCGCATGGATGATCTTGCTCCCCAAAACTTGAAATGATCACATTGTGCTCATCCGCCAGCCAACGGCACGCATCAAGGAAATCCTTACCAAGCACTTTCTCCACCAAACTGATAGAGTCGCCCCTTTCCCCACAGCTCCAGCATTTGAACTTATGCCCTTTAAAGCTCATCGAAGGGGTATGGTCAGAATGGAATGGGCACAAAGCCTTGTGGTGCTTAACCGTGAGTCCTAAGCGCTGCGCCACTCCCTCGCAGGGGAGTGAGCGCAGCTTTTCGATGTCATACTTTTGCATCAGCATTAACCGTTAGAACCCTTAATGTACTCCTCCGTCTTGGTGTAGAGTCCCGTCTGGTACGAGTAGGTGATGAACTTGCGGAACACCCATTGACTCAATTGTCCTTTGGCACCTTCTTCGCTTTTTCCAAGACTGACGCGGAGTGCCTTCAGCTGTGCCTCGTTGAACGTCTCGGGCAGGCCGTCGAGCATGTTCTTCGGGCCACGGCGCTGAGCCTCGCTCACCAGGTCGGCATCCTTGCCGTTCAGCATGTCCGAGAAGATCTGCATCTTACTCCAGATGTCATGATAGACCAGCCACTCCACCAGCTCGCTCATGGATTTTGTCCAAATCCGGTTGTTGAGTATCCAGAGGATGCAGCCATCCTTCCATGCACTATGCAGGGCGCGCTTGCTGATATCCCAAAGTATATCGTCATCGACCAGGTCGGCCAACGAGGCCATATCGGCGGCCAGCTTGTCGGCCAGCTTGTTCAAGGGCTTGATGACGAATCGGCCCTTACAGTTGCCCAGACGTGCCAGATACTCGTCCAGCTTGCGGTAGAACTCATCGTCGTACTTGCCCTGACGGGGTATGCGACCCTCTCGTTTAGTTCTCGGCTTATAGGAGAACACCACACGCCCGAAGGTGCCGTTGAAGAGCTCGCTCTTGTAGAAGGTGCGTGCTGAGTAGGGATTGGCAGAGAATGTCATGCAAGCTCTTAGTATCGGATTTCCCGTGACGCCATCTTTGGTAGCACGCAGGGCACCGGCACGAGCCATATCATAGATGTTCCTGAGCATGTGAGAAAACTTTCGGTGTCCGCCGCAGAGGCCGTCGGCCATCTCCACCTCGGGCAGATTGAAGTATTGCGCGCGGCGTTCCGGCTCCAGGGCCATGCTGTTCAGCAGGAAGCCGGCAGCCGTCGTATCTACAGGAGGGAAATAGAGGGCTACGTTAGGACGGGCTGTGCTATCCTTGCCTCCATTGGCATTCGACTGACGCTGCCAGTCCACGAGTTGATCCGTTACAGATTTGTCGTGCTTACGGAAATCACGGCAAATTGCCTCCACAAGAGGTGACAATTGACCCTTGTTACCCCCCGAATCGGCTACAATATTGGCCATTAGACCGCATAATTCCTTCCAACTGTTGTCGGGATACATAAATTCTGCACCGCTTACATGTGCGCCAAGAGAGGGGAAAAACATCGGAACGAGGGGTTCCTGGATGTCTTTTGATGCCTGTGAGAGCAAGAGTTTGATGCATTCCGTGCCCTTTCCGAGGGGTGGCATCTTAGGTGCTGTTGTTTTTGTAATGTCGTACTTCATTGATTTTCAAACATTTAGATACATTATTACTGACCTGCCATTACAATTACAGTTATTACAGTATGCTTTCTTTTTCCCGCAAAATCCTTTAATATATACCTAATTAACTGTATATCAGTAAGTTATATAGTCTCTACGAGATTTCGAGGTCTGGAGAAACCTAACTGTAAAAACTGTAATTGTAATAGACTCGGCCTTTTTTACCTTTTCCCTATCAGGCCTTCAAGAGCCCAGAGCAGTTCGTTGGCTACGCCGGTCGCATACATCTCGACGCTGAAATCAGCATCCATCTTCATAGGTCTGAAGTTCGGACGATAGGTGCCGTTATCCCTGCGGGTGATTGTGATGAACTCTCCCACATAAACCTGCGGATTGCGTTTTTCAACTGTTTTGGGGACGGTCTCTACGAATGTGAAATGTTCGTCGTAACGGAATTCCTCACAGATCTCGTCGCGTCGTAAGATTCCCTGATAGTCCTTACCAGCCTTCATCTTGCTGTCGCTACGAAGGAGTGTCTTCAGATCCACGCTCAGGTGCGTGTTGGGGTTCCAAACTTGCTCATTAGAGCTCTCTTTAAATTTAATCTTCTTCATAATTTTTTGAGTTTTAGCGAGAGAGTCTTTGAGAATGGGCCCTACATCAGTTGCCTGATGCACAATTGATTCTCTCGGCCTCAACTCAGATGAATAATGTTACTTCTTCAGCGGCACGATGTCAGTAGCTAATACGTCCTGAAACACCTGTCCCTGATACTCATGTGTAGAGAAACGGAGTGTGGCCAAGACCACATCGCCCTCGGAGAACCTGCACGCTGCCAGATCGCCCAGCATGGCGCACACATATTCGTTACCAAATTTCCACGTTTCACCCAGTTCGCGCAATACGATGTTGCACTTCTGGATGCTGCCCGTCTCTGCCTTTTGGCTTTGTACGCTGAAGGCCTCGCCCTGGCGTACAACTCTTAATACTTTTACTTCCATATTGAATTGCAATTAAAAGTTTCACGCTGCAAAATTACTACGGATTTCAGTCTGGTAAAAAGAATTCATTTTACCAATTTATTAAAGTTTGCAAACGCCTCCACGATGTTCCTTAATGCTTTTTTTTGATGTCGTTCCAAGCCCTGTCCCAGATAGCGGCGGTAAGGACTATCCTTACAAGATCCTTCCAACAAAGCATCATACTGAGGGTCGCTTCGCTGTTCATAGACACCATTTTCACGCAATACACCTATAATGCGCCTTACGCCGTACTTATCAAATTCCTTGCATTTTCTGGCCTTATGTTTTGGCATTATCACATCCATCAGTACATCCGATTGGAAAATCTCTTCCCACAGTTCATCAACCAACGAACTGTAGCGACAAGTCACTAATGGACTGATACGTGCCACATACGCACGTACCTCTTTAATTACTTCCTCCTTGCTGACTTCTCTTTTTTCCTCGTCAACATATAATCTCCCTTCTCGCGCAGCCGCCTTTAGCAGCTCTACGTCAAAGTCCTCAGGACTGACTTGCTTCAACTTGCTCATAACCTCGAAGTGTTATGCTCGGCCAGCAAGAGTGGACAGCTATCCAATAATGCACCGGTGCAGGCTCAGGCAAGCTTCGCGGTTAATACAAATAATAAAGTCGCGGCAGATTTCTCCAACGCGACTGCAAAAATATAACAAAATAATTTGTTTATAACTTTACTTAGGCTAAACTTAAGTGAAACCTAAGTAATCATTTAAGATTTTTTATAATATTTGGAGGCTTCAATACGTAAATCATCAAAGACCTTCAAAAAAGTTTCTTCTTTAGTATTTAACTTTGAATCACTTAGATTACTGCTATATTGAGAGAAATCTTCATTCAACATCTCCCCGAAGATTCCCATCAAAGTCTTATGACTTACTTTCCGACCATCTTTCATTTGAAATAGACCTATCTTACACATGGCATGCAAGATCTTTATCACATCAACTTTTCTATCTTCTGCTATGATTATGTCACCTTTCTTAATTTCAAAACCACTGCCATTATCTTTGTATATGGAGGAACTGAAACGTTGTGTACATTTGTCATCTTTGTATTTTTCGTTAAGCAATTCCGACATATTGCGTAAATTTCCTTCCGTATCAAAGTGCATCTTTGGAACTTCCTTTAACAAATAGGAGTCAGGACCAACTGCAGCTAACCATTCTTCGGGATTATATTTTATAACTTCAAGAAGATATCCCAAGCTATTTATTATGTCCATGGGGGGCACTGTGGGATCTTTTATGGCTTCCGTAAGTAAAATTCGCTGAAAGCACCCATCCTTAATGAATCCTGATGGAAGTTGATGCCCATGCATGATTAGTGTATGGAAATCCTCTTTTCCCTCTCTACGCTTTTCGACGCTCACGTGTATTCGTTTGCATAGTTCTTCAATGGCTTCCACTCGTCCTTTGCCTTCCGAGATTTTCCTACACTCTTCCGAACTTAACCAATTTACTACCAGCGCCATCGTGGCTGGAAACATATGGTTTATCCATACGGGATCATCGTGGCCATCGATAGCAATTTTTTCGTACTCTTTCAACTCGTTAGGAGGATAATCATCATAAAAAACATGAGTGCATATATAGCATGCATTATTGAAAAGCCGTAAAGTATCGTCGGCTCCATTTTTCAATTCCCCCCAGAAGGGGCGTTCCCATAGTTTGTTGTTGAAATCACGCTCCAAAGATTTGTCTTCCCCCAGAAAAAAGAGGATAGACTCTCTCTCTTTGTAGAAAATTGATCTGCTTACTTTTTCCATATTATTCTCATTTCTATTAGAAAACTCTTAGCTATTCAGTTATGACACCTACATATCATTCGTTTACTTTCATCTTGCATAAATTCAAATCCTAATGCTCTTACTGTTTTTACTGTTTCGGGTATAGGAGTAATAAGTCGATGTGCTATTTCTATTATTTTGTCATAATTAAGAGGATGATCTTCTTTACCTATTGTCTGAATATGTTTAACCAAATCATTGGATGGATTTAGTTGTCTGATTTCTAATGAACCACTTATATATGGAATCTTGTTATAGTACAGATGTGCGAGAATTTGCAAATCCTTTAAGATAGATACATATTGATTAAAATAGACATTTAACCCGTTTTTATGAGAGCATACTCCATCCTTCTCTTCATGATTTAGAATTACGAGTTCCAATGCCGTATCTGCTTTAATAACATTATCCAACAAATCTTCAATTTTATGCTGAACATATTCATATGAGGAGCAATACATACAACTGACGATATTATTTATGTCGTTCTCACGATAGGCACAAATGTAATCTGTTAAAACTTCTCGTAGTTCACATAACCATTTCTTCTTTTGTTCACATGCAAAGACGTCTAATTGTTTCTCCTTCTCGTTCTCTGTTAAATCCTTCTCACCGTTCATAGACCTATCCCAATAATCGCACCTCCTTTTGGTTTTATCACGCATTAGGATAGCTGTTCTATTTTTCTCGTTCTCAAGTTTATTATCTTTACGTTGAATACTCAATATCACGAATGCAACAATTGCTGGAATAGTTGCACCTAAGTAACTACCCCAAAAGGACATCCAGTCTTGTAATGTTCCTACACTAAGTTTGCTTGTTGGTTTAAAAACAAAAAAGTTGAGAAGAACGGGCAATACAAATATACCAATTACAAGAATTATCCACCACCGTTGTTTAAGTAAGTCTTTCATATATCTTATAGCATGAAGGTGTTAATCCGAATACAATGGCTATTTATGTTATTATTTTCTTCTGCCACAATCTGGACTTTCCCTTCTGTGTTATTCAACCTCATTTTTATTTAATCATCACTTTCTTTATCGCCCCGTCGCTCATGCGGATAATGTTTATACCACGTTGCTCTTTTTGCAAAGGCTTGCCGTCTAAAGAATATATACCAACAGGATAACCGGGATTGTCTTCTTTCAAAGTTTTTATTCCCGTCGGTGACGGATCATCATCTGTTAAAGCTACTATATTTCCAAATCGACTCCATGGTCTAATTGTGCGATATTCTTCGATAGATGCTGATGGAACATGCAAAGTAAGATATTCTGGGTCGGGAGAGTTGAAGGCATTTACTGCAGTATATAGGCCTTCATGCACGAGAAAACTATAAATATTAGTTGTAAGTTTTGGCGCAAAGCTATATACATCACTCAATTTTTCACATTTTGAAAAGGCATCAGACCCAATGTCGGTTATTCCGGTACCTAAAGTCACAGAGTTTAGACCTCTACATTCTCTGAAAGCGTTCAATCCTATAGTTTCCACGCTGTTGGGGATGGTGATAGATGCCAAGCTGGTACAACCCTCGAACGCAGAATTACCGATGCTCGTCATGCTGTTGGGGATGACTACAGATGTTAATTTATTGCAGCCATAGAAGGTATAATCCCCTATTGAAGTTACGCTGTTAGGAATTATAATGCTATTAATATAATTGCATCCACAAAATGTATTTTGGAGTTTTGCTACGTTGGTTGGTATAACCAAATCTTTGATTTCTTCTCCATTTAAGTATAAATGATGGGCATAATATAGAGGATTTGAGGCTAAACCAGTATAATGTTTATTTTCTGAATAGTGATAGACTATGATGAATGATATCTTACACCAAGCTTCAAAATCCGAAATATTAACTGAGGTCAGGCTCGTACATCCATCGAAAGCATCATAGTCTATTTCATTCACACTTTTACCGATAGTAACTGAAGTCAGAGCTCTACATCCATAGAAAGCTCGCCCGCCTATTTTTATTACGCTGTTGGGAATATCGACGGAAGTTAGGGAAAAACAGCCAGAGAAAGCATAATCGCCAATTGTTGACAAGCTGTTAGGAAGGGTGATGGAGGTCAAGCTGCTACAACCTTGGAAAGCATAATTACCGATAGCTTTGACGCTGCTAGGGATGGTCACAGATCTCAATCCACCACAACCCTGGAAAACACTTTCACCTATGGATGTCATTTCGTTAGGGATGTTTATTGAGGTTAGATTACTGCAATCAGAGAAAGCATAATCACCTATTGTTTTCACACTTCCTGGGATGGTAATGGAGGTTAGGCCCCTGCATTCAGAGAAAGCATAATCAGAAATACTAAATGTACCTTCTTCTATAATAATTTGAGTGTTGTCAGACATTGTTTCCCTTCCTTTGTATTCATATACAACTTTACCTGCATAAATAATCCCATCAGGCTGTTTATAATACCATGATGTATTGGCGAAAGCATCTTTGCCGATGGATGTCACACTGTTTGGGATGCTGACAGAGTCCAGGTTACCGCACCCCCAGAAAGCGCGTACTCCTATACTTGTCACGCTTTGAGGGATATCCAACGACTTTAGTCCGCAATGCGAGAAAGCGGAATTGCCTATGAATTTTACACTGGTGGGGATGGTAATTGAGGTAATTGCGCTAGATGAGAAAGCTCCATCTGCAATCCCTATAGTCCCTTCCTTTATTGTTATATGGGGATTCGTAGTATTTTCACCTTTATATTCATAAAGCACATTACCTAAATAAACTAAACCGTCCGGCTGCTTCTTATACCAAGCAGTTCCAAGGAATGAACATTGTGCGATAGAAGTTATGCTATTAGGGAGGTTGATAGTTGTTAAGTTGGTACAATCCTTGAAAGCATAATAGCCGATAGATTCCACGCCGTTGGGGATGGTGACAGAGGTTAATTTTCTGCAATCACAGAAAGATTGATATCCAATAGATTTCACGCTGTTAGGGATGGTGACCGATGTTAGCCCCGCGCAATCCTCGAAAGCATGGTTGCTAATGGAAGTCACTTTATACGTACAACCTTCGTAAACCACAGATTCTGGTATGACGACATTGCCTGAATAATTATTATATGAATCAATGGAACAATAACGATAAGTGACTGCTACTTCTGTCTTTTCTGTATTCGCCCATTCATAATGGATGGTTACTCCATCAGAATTGTCAATTGAAAAGATATAAGAAGCGAGAGCCTTTGCTCCTGTCATGCTCATGAGCACAGTGAGCAGGATAGTGATAAAAGATTGTCTGTTCATAATCGTTTTATTTTTTAGTTATAATTTTTATGCTTGAATATACATAAATAAAAACGTGGACTCTTTACTTCGTCTACGCTTCGGAGGTATTGGGGATAACCTAACAATCTTAAACGAGTAAATGCCCACGCCAGCGGCGTGAACTATCTACTTCAGTTCTTGATTGTTTCGTCTAATTCCCCAATTATCCGGAGCAAGAATCAAAAGTGGACGTTCCAGTCTTTTGTCTTTATTTTGTCGTTGTTATGTTACCATAAGCGATTTGTTTTTAGAGTTCTAAATATATTATTTATAGAGGAGATCAAGCTGCTATAGCGCCTGTTTCTCTGCAATATACTTTTTAATCTTCTCAATGAGTGCGCGCGTCGGCTCGATGCGGGCCGTTACCTCTGCCTCGGAAACCATAAAGAAACAGTTGTAGTCAGCTTTCTCGCGCAGGGTCTGCATCTGCGAATAGAACGAACCTTCGTCGATGGTGAATACGCCCGTGCGAACATAATATTGGTGGAAGCGAATGGCGGCACCCTTGTGCGAGCCTACTTCGTGACCGTCGAAGATGAGCATGGCACTCACGGCATGAAACAAGGCATAATATAGTCGGTTAGCCAGATTGCTCCAATAGCCCTTCTCGGTCAAACCCTCATGTTCTGCAAAGGTGCTGTCGGCCTTCTCCAGTTCAAGGGCTACCATGATATCGCGTTCTTCTTGCTTAAGACTCATAAATCAGTTGTTTATCGTGTTCGACGTTGTAGTAGAACAATGGATGCGGGCCGTTGTACCACTCATCCTTTGAGTAGGTGTGTACGCTGAACGACTGCCATAGGTCGTAGCCGCGCACGATGATAGGATAGGCGTATTGGCGGAATGTCTCGTCGCTGTCGCCTTGATTGTTCAGTAGCAGCAGCAGATCCCAGTCAGAGTCCTCATGATTGTCACCACGGGCGCGGGAACCGTAGAGGTAGAGCGTGCTGCCCTTGGGCAATACGCTGGCGGCCACCTGCCGGATGTTGTCAATGACTTGGCTACGTTCCATATTCTCTGCTTATTGTATTTCTGGCTGCAAATATAAAAAGAATTTCTGAGAATTGCAAGAATATTGGAGAAATTTTATTGTTCCCACCCAAAAGTATGCAAAAATGCAAAACGAAAATCGGAGATACGAGGTCAGCTCTTTTATGAGAAAATAATCGAGGAAACGTTTGGTTTTCTCGATTATTTTTTGTAACTTTGCAACATAAATAGCGAGTGAAGGCTGCGGCTCAGCAAAGCCCGAGAAATCTCGGCTCTGTATTCACTTTGCACTTCACTTGCAGGGTAAAAGAGAGGTGGTTCCGACCACCAAAGTAACAATAATAATTCACCATTTAAAACACTAAAGTTATGAGCAAAACAGTTAAGAAGATCCTTCAAGTGATCAGTTACATCATCACCTTGCTTCTGGGCGGGGCTGCAGGAGCCGTGATGTAAAGGTAAAAAGGTAAAAAATTAAAAAGGTAAAAAAAGACGAACGACGCCATGGAAAACCAGAAAGGCTTCAAGATCTCTCAGTACGCCTGTGCGGTATTGCTCATCGTGAGCAGTATCGCGCTGGTGGCGTATCAGGTGGTCGCGATTGATGACGTAGCGAGCGGGCTGCTGTATTATGTGGCGCAGTCGTTCCTGCTGGCAGGCTCGATCTTCGGACTCGACCAGTACATCAGAATCATTAACAAGCATTATCACGAAAAGAATACTTAACACGAATTACCATGAATGAAACACGAATGACCATGAATTATAATAATGTGCGACTTTCGCCTCATTATAAGCTGAGCGAGTTTCTTAACCTTAGGAAATATCCAGAGAACATCCCGACGATGCAAGATGTTGTCAATCTGACCTACGGCTGCCATCTGCTGCTTGAACCGGCGCGTGTCGTAGCCGGACCGCTCATCATCAACTCTGGGTTCCGAAATCCCGAAGTCAACCAGAAGGTAGGGGGTGTCCGTACTTCCCAGCATCTTCTTGGCCAGGCTGCCGACATCCGCCCTCAGGACCCTTCGCAGTTCTGGAATCTCGTTGAATTCCTAAAGATCTGCGAACACACCGACCAACTGCTCACAGGCAATGGTTGGCTCCACATCTCCTGGAATCCCCTTGCGCCGCCCCGCCACTACGTCAGAGTAGGTTATTACAAATAACAAAGGAGCTGCTGGTTGCTGTCTGTTATTTCTTGTTTATGAACTCTTCGAATCGTTTGACAGTATCGTTGTATACCTGGGGCTGTAGGTACCAAAGATAGGAAGCGCTGGGGGTTGTCTCTATCTCACGGGAATTGGCATTGAGCATGAAGCCTGGGGTTTCTAACGTAACCTTCTGGCTCTCCTCCTTGCTGAGGCGGCGGAACTCACCCTTGTCGTTCATCAAGACGATGTTCTCGCCCCTGTGTGCCAGCCTCTCTTCCTCGCTACGCAGCATATTAGGTGATAGCCAGTTTGCAAGCGGCTGTCCGATATGCCAGTCACGGGTCTGCACCATGTAGTATTTCTCACCGTCCACCATCACCACGGGGACAGCATAGCGATTTCCGTTGGCATAGGCCGTCAGCATCTGCTCCATAGCCAGGCTGAATCTGATGTTGAACTGAGCCAGGTTCTTAATGCGCTTGTTGAAGGGAGCCTTGTCGTTGTCGTAGAAGGCCTGCATGACATGCAGGAAACCGCGTCGCGTGTCGGGGTATATCGAGATGAGGGTGAGACCGGTTTTAAGACGGCTGTAGATGGTGGCGGCATCGTAGCGGCCCAACTGCTCCTCGATGGCATCGACCGCCAGTTCCATAAAGTCGCAGCCATTGTCCACGCTGCCCTGCAACATGTAGATGTTACTGAGCAAGGAATACGTGTTGGCAAGGAGTGTGTCCTTCTGCTCCTTTTGCGCCTTGGCAATCTCAAGTGCCTTGTGGGCGTAACTGATGGCGCGGTCGTACTGGCCGTCGGTGTTGACGGCGACGCCAACCAGCGCCGTGGCTGCGGCGTACTGCTTCTGGCCATCCGTCGGGTTCGCATCCGCCAGCTTCACCGTCTGCTCGGCCATCTGAAGATTGGTACTCACCATCTGAAGATTGGTACTCACCATCTTCTTGTTTTCTTCTACTGTGTTCTGTGCATTCACTACTGTTGTTGCGCAGCAAAGGATAGCTGCAAGTGTCATAAAAATCTTTTTCATAATCATATTATTTTAGTTCATAATTAATATCTTCTCATCACTGGTGTCGGGGGAGGCAGCGGATGACCTTCATTGATTCTCCTTTTTCTTACAATATGGTCGCGAATGCCTATCATAGGGTCACCGGTTGTCTGCAATCTGGGTCTTGAGTTCAGCTGAAAGTGGGATGTCGCTTTTTTCCCCATGTGACGAAACATGATCGACTGTTCATTGATGGAGTCCCTGTGCTGTTCGATTGCTGGAGATGCCAGTAGCATTGTCGGCTGAGAATGAGCAGACAAGGCTACATCAAAATCGGCCTTCAAAGGCGGTAACTCTGTAAATTTGGCAGAATCTCCCCATGAGGCGGCTGGGTTTGTCTGTGCCATTGTCGTCACCGTAATGCAAAGGACGGCTGTGAGCGTCATCATAATCTTTCTCATAATGCTAAATTTTTAATTGTTATACCTTATTAATAAATACCGTTCTCGTTCAATTTCTCGTGCAGCCGGAAATTCTCGCGGATGAAGCGCACCAGCATGTGCTGGCTGTCGGAGAGTCGCCAGCGGTAATAGAGAAGCCCCAGGATGAGCAGCACGACCAAAAGAAGGAAGGCCGTTGCCAGGGCGCCGATGATGATAAATGTGATGTCCGTCATTTTCTTCAATGATTGAATTCGGGGGCAAGGCTGCGATTAAGCGAGGGCCGTGATGTTCGCATCGATGGCCGAGCGTGAGCAGGCTCGCAATTTTTTTTGCAAAGGTAGTGGGAAAAACCGAAAGGCTTTCCCCACTGCTTGAAATGTTTTCCACAAATCTTGAAAAACTACTGTTTATGCGCTATTTTGCGAAATTGTGTTCCGCGATTTCGCTCACGACTCGGCAGAAGCTAAGCTCACTTCGCTTCTGCTCTCGCTGCTCTGCGAAATTCTGACGGTGTCATTGAATAAAATGCGGCAAAGAGACGGGCAAAAGTGGTGCGGTTGGTAAACCCGCTCTGCTCAATGATGAGCCCTATCGGGTCGTCGGACTTTTCCAGCAACTGAGCTGCGTACTGTATGCGCAGGCGGTTGAGGTAGTCGGCTGGCGTGGTGTCGGCACACTCGCGCAAGGCGGCATACACATACTGATAGTTGGTGCCGAGCAGCCGTGCCAGCGTCTCGTGGTTGGTGTCAGCGTCGGTATATACGTCCGGATTCTTCACCAATTCGCACAGGCGGCGATAGAGCTGTTGGTTTTGCGTCAGTTTCTCTTCGGGCTGCGCCTGTAACTGTCGCTGCTCCTCGGCCTCGGCCTGCTGGCGTTGCTGAATCTGCTCGTAGAGGCTGCGGTTCTTCTCGGCTAACCGGCGATTGTAGCGGTTGACGCGCCAGATGATGTAGATGGCCATCAACAGCAGCAAGACGATGGCCATGAGGACGATGCGATGGATGGTCAGCGACTGGTGCTTACGGATAATCTCCTCTTCCTGTTGCCTGATTTCCTGCAACTGCTCCACGTCGGCCTGCCGTTCCTGCTGGCGGATGGAGTCGGTCAACTGACGTATGCGGTCGCTCATCGCCAAAGCCTCTGCCGTGCGCCCCGCCTTTTGCAGGGCTTCGTACTTGTAATTGAGCAAGGTCTTGACATAGAGGTCGATGACGGGTTCACCATTGGAGCGCATCATAGAGTCGGTTTCGTCAAACAAGCGGACAGCCTCGTCGTAACGGCCCGTCATAGACAGATACAGACCTTCGGCTGCCTTGTCAAGCGCACCAAGACCTTGGAACTGCTGATATTCGCGGAAAAGGGGTTCTGCCTGCTCTTTCTGATTATTTGCAGCATAGACCATCGCCTTACTGATGGTCACGTTGTTGCGGCGCCTTTGCATCGCCCAGTCGGGAGTGTTGGGACAACGTGTCAGACGAGCCATCGCCGTGTCCATCTTCGCCATCAGGGGCAGCGCCTTTTCAGGCATCTTATTGTCGATATACAGGTCGTTGAGTGAGAGTAGCGTATAGATGAGCGGATCAATCTCCCCATAATCGGTGGCATGCTGTGTACTCGCCATCAAATCATCGATGCATTGCAGGAACAACTGCTCGGATTCTGCAATATGCCCCAGTTTGCTTTCACAATCTGCCATCTGCATAATTGCCCTGCACTTCATCTCCACGTCATTTGGCGTTGTGCCGTCACCCACAAATGTAAGGATTTCCTTGGCGAGGGCGATCGATTTTCCATACTCGCCATCGGCGTATGCACCGTTAGCCAGAATCCAGCGGGCCTTACAATAAAGGCTGCTGTCTGCCGACGTGGTAACAGCATGTCCCGCCTCTGCAGCAATCGCTTTCTCTGCGTAATAGGCCGCCAGCCGCCGTCGGTCGGCATTCTCATAGATAATGGCCTTGGTAGTATTGGCACGTACCGCCGTGAACAAACCGGCTTGCTCCGCACTATCCACACGCGCCACAGAATGTCCAACGTCGGATAATCCATCGTTGACTATCTCTTTGCTCAGCGCAACAGCCTCATCATTGCGGTCAGGATTCGTGCAGGCGGTAAAGGCCAGTACAGAGAATAGCATCAAGAATACTATAGTTATTCGATCTCTCATTGTTGTTTCTTTATAAATTCGCTGCAAAGATAGTTCTTTTTTGACGAAAAAGGGAGTTGAACGAGTTTTTCCAACCGTCTTTTATGAATAATTAGGTGAAAAGGTTGTTTATTGCTATCGTTATGCAAGTTTTTGTCAAATTGCTTGGCGCGTTAGCAATATTTTTGTAACTTTGTCCCCTGATTCTGTATTTATATAATAAGGTATAGAGATGAAGATAGGTGATCAGGTCAGATTCCTGAATGAGATAGGTGGTGGCCGTGTGGCCGGATTCCAAGGAAAGAATATCGTGCTTGTGGAGGACGAAGACGGATTCCAGGTGCCGATGCTTATGACCGAGGTTGTGGTTGTGGGCGATGAGGATTATGGCACGGGACACATGGTGGAGGTGAAGGCCTCGGCAGGGAAGAAAGTGCAGAAGACGGAGCAGAATAAGGCGGATCAGACCACCCCTGACCCCTCCTACTCAGGAGGGGAAACGATTACCTTCAAGGCGAAACCTGTGGAGAGAAAGGGCGGGGAGCGGCTGAGTGCCTACCTGGCCTTTGTGCCGATGGACATGAAGGAACTGACGCAGACGCGATTCGAGAGCTATCTCGTGAACGACTCGAACTACTATATGCGCTATGTGTATATGACGGGCGAGAACAATGCTTGGACGGTGCGTGCCGAGGGAGAGCTGGAACCGAACACGAAAGAGTATCTCGAGGAGTTCGGCCGTGAGGACCTGAACGGGTTGGAGCATTGTTGCGTGCAGCTTATCGCCTACAAGCGAGAGAAGACCTTCCTGCTGAAACCGACGGTGAATGCGCAGATCAACGTGGACACGGTGAAGTTCTACAAGCTCCACGCCTTCCGCGAGAACGATTTCTTCGAACAGCCTGCGCTGATTTATACAATTATTGAAAACGACGTCCAAAAGATAAAGATATGAGATACGGATTTGTTAAGGTGGCTGCTGCCGTTCCAGCGGTGAAGGTGGCCGACGTAGCGTACAATGTGCAACAGATAGAGAGTCTCATCGCCCAAGCCGAGGGCCGTGGGGTGGAGTTGATGGTGCTGCCAGAATTGTGTCTGACGGGCTATTCCTGTCAGGATCTCTTCAAACAGCAGGCTCTTCTCGACCGTGCAGAACAAGGTGCGATGCTGCTGCTCGACTTCACCCGCAAGCTTGACATCATCACGGTGTTTGGTCTGCCTGTGGTGATCAACGGCCTGCTCTACAACTGTGCCGCCATTATCCAAGCCGGACAGCTGCTCGGCATCGTGCCAAAGACCTATCTGCCAAACTACGGCGAGTTCTACGAGAAACGCTGGTTCGCCTCGGCCCAGGACCTGAATCCGACGGATATCTACTTCGCTGGCAGTCCTGTGCATGTGACACCAGAGCCACAGCTCTTCGTCACGGCCGACGGTGTGAAGTTCGGCTGTGAGATCTGTGAGGACGTGTGGGCACCTATCCCGCCCAGCAACAACCTGGCCTTGGCCGGTGCCGACATCATCCTGAACCTCTCCGCCAGCGACGAGCTGATCGGCAAGCATGCCTATCTGAAATCCTTGCTCGCCCAGCAGAGTGCCCGCACGATCAGTGGCTATGTCTATGCTAGTTGTGGTTTCGGTGAGTCGTCGCAGGATACGGTCTATGGCGGCAATGCGCTGATCTTCGAGAACGGTCATCTGATTACGGAAGGCTCGCGGTTCTCGTTCCAGCCTCAGTTGCAGGTAAACCAGATCGATGTGGAGAAACTGCGTTCCGAACGTCGGGTGAACACCACGTTCATCAATGCCCAGCGTCATGCCCACGCCCATGAGAACGTGTGCAAGGCTGTGGCACCGAAGGAGTTTGAACTGCTGCGTGAGATCGACCCGCATCCGTTCATCCCCAAGACAGAGAATATGGCAGAGAGCTGTGAGGAGATCCTGAACATCCAGGTGGCAGGCCTCGCCAAGCGACTTTATCATATCAACGCCGAGAAGGCAGTCATCGGCATCAGCGGCGGACTCGACTCTACGCTGGCCCTGCTCGTGACGGTGAAGGCATTCGACAAACTCGGCATCGACCGTAAAGGCATCATCGGTATCACGATGCCTGGATTCGGTACGACCGACCGCACGCACAACAATGCCGTGAAACTGATGGAAACACTCGGGGTGACCGTCCGTGAGATTTCCATCGCCAAGGCCGTCACCCAGCATTTCGAGGATATCGGCCATAACCCGAAGCAGCATGATATCACCTATGAGAACTCCCAGGCCCGCGAACGTACACAGATCCTGATGGACGTGGCGAACAAGGAGAATGCGATTGTCGTGGGTACGGGTGACCTTTCTGAACTCGCCCTGGGCTGGGCTACGTACAACGGCGACCACATGTCGATGTACGGCGTGAATGCCGGCGTGCCTAAGACGCTCATCCGTCACCTCGTAAGTTATGTGGCTGGGGAGATGGCTACCGAGACCTTGCTCGACATCGTCGACACACCGATATCGCCGGAGCTGATCCCTGCCGACGAGAACGGACAGATCAAGCAGAAGACTGAAGACCTCGTGGGACCCTACGAGTTGCACGACTTCTTCATCTATTACTTCCTGCGCTATGGCTTCTCGCCGTCGAAGATATTCTTGCTGGCGAAGAAAGCCTTCTGTACCGCCTCGCCCGTCGAAGGCCGTGATGCTCTCTATGACGAGGCTACGATCAAGAAATGGCTCACGGTGTTCTGTCGCCGTTTCTTCACCCAGCAGTTCAAGCGTTCCTGTATGCCTGACGGTCCGAAGGTGGGTAGTGTGAGCCTCTCGCCACGTGGCGACTGGCGCATGCCGAGCGACGCCTCGTTCGCCCCGTGGGTCAAGGAATGTGAGGGGCTTTAATGAGCATCGGACTAACACGGACTGACACGGACTGACACGGACTTTTTCTATTTATTCTGTCCGTGTCAGTCCGTGTTAATCCGATGCCAAAATATATCCGATGCTGACCTTAGCTGAAAGCTAATTCGTCTTTACTTTCTTTCAGTGTGATGTGGATTACCGAGCCCAGCGGCAGGTTGCCATTGACGATCAGGTCGCTGATGCCATCCTCGATATAATTCTGTATGGCGCGCTTCAGCGGACGGGCACCGAACTGCACGTCATAGCCCTTCGTCGCCACAAACTCCTTCGCTTCCTCAGACAGGTCGATCTTATAGCCGATCTGCTCTATGCGCTGGTAGAGTCCCTTCAGTTCCACGTCGATGATGCGCTTGATGGCATCCAGGTCGAGCTGGTCGAAGGTGATGATCTCATCGAGACGGTTCAGGAACTCCGGCGAGAACTGTTTTGAGAGCGCCTTCTGCACGATATCCCTGGCGTGCTGCTTATCTTGTTCGTTAAGGGCAAGGGCACTCGTACTGCCTGCGCTGAATCCCACACCGCGACCGAAGTCCTTCAACTGTCGGGTACCGGCATTTGAGGTCATGATGATTACCGTGTTGCGGAAGTCCACGAACCGGCCGTTACCATCCGTCAGACGTCCCTCGTCGAGTACCTGCAACAGGAGGTTGAACACATTACCGTGGGCCTTCTCTATCTCGTCGAGCAGCACGATGGAGTAGGGGTGACGGCGCACGCGCTCCGTCAACTGTCCGCCCTCCTCATAGCCTACGTAGCCCGGAGGAGCACCGATGAGTCTCGATGTGTTGAAACTCTCCGTGTATTCACTCATATCGATACGGATCAATGCATCAGCGCTGCCGAACATAAACTCTGCCAGTTTCTTGGCGAGATAGGTCTTGCCCACACCCGTAGGACCGAGGAACATAAACACACCGATGGGGTGGTTGGGATCTTTCAGTCCGACACGGTTGCGCTGGATGGCCTTTACCATCTTGTCGATAGCGGCATCCTGGGCGATGACGGCATTCTTCAGCGAGACAGCCATGCCTTTCAGACGGATCCCCTCCTGTTCTGCCATTCGCTGGGCAGGAACACCCGTCATCATCGACACGACTTCTGCCACCTGTTCGGCATCGACCACCTGGCGCTCCTCACCCTCGCCGGAACTCCAACGTTCGTTCAGAAGCTTCAATTCCGTCTCGAGCACCGTCTGACGATCACGGTAGCTGGCTGCCAGTTCGAAATTCTGGTTCTTCACCGCTAACTGCTTCTTCTCCTTGATGCTGGCGATCTCCTTCTCTTTCTCCGCGATCTCAGGCGGTATCTGGGTGTTTCCGAGGTGAACACGTGATCCCGTCTCGTCGAGGGCATCGATGGCCTTGTCGGGCATGAAGCGGTCTGTGACATAACGGTCTGTCAATTTGACACACGCCATCAGCGCCTCGTCAGTATAGGTCACGTGGTGGTGATGCTCATAGCGGTCCTTGATGTTCCGCAGAATCTGCAACGTCTCCTCGTTGGTGGTCGGCTCAACCTGAACCTTTTGGAAGCGACGCTCCAGCGCTCCGTCCTTCTCGATAGAGTTACGATACTCGTCGAGTGTCGTGGCACCGATACACTGGATGGTGCCTCGTGCCAGCGCAGGTTTCATGATGTTGGCGGCATCCATCGAACCGGGAGTAGAACCGGCACCGATGATGGTGTGGATCTCGTCGATGAACACGATTACGTCGGGATTTGCCTCCAGTTCCTTCATCAGGGCTTTCAGACGCTCCTCAAACTGTCCGCGATACTTCGTTCCGGCCACCACTCCCGTCATGTCGAGGGTATAGATGCGCTTGCCGAAGAGCATCGGCGACGTATGGTGGTTGGTGATGAGCTGTGCCAGTCCTTCGACGATGGCACTCTTACCCACACCAGGTTCACCTATTAATATAGGATTATTCTTCTTCCGTCGGCCCAGGATCTCGATGATACGCTGGATCTCCTTCTCACGGCCTACACAGGGATCGAGACGTCCCTCCGCAGCGGCGTTGGTGAGGTCTGTGCCGAAGGTGTCGAGCACAGGCGTCTTCGAGGCGGGTTTCTTCTGGGCGGTGGTTGTAGCAGTTCCGGATGTCCTGGAACTGCCGGTATTTCCGGAGGCATTAGAGGTGTCCTCGTATTCCTCTTCGTCTTCATCTGGCAGGCCGATGCCGCTGGTAATACCATTATTTTTAGGCGCATAGAGCATGGCCATAGCGTCTTCGTAGTTCATGTTGTTCAATTCTAATACTTGTTTGGCCCCGTTGTTGGCGAGATCGTGCAGGATGGCCAGCAGCAGGTGTTGTTCGTCTACTTTGTTTGATCGTTGGATACGGGCCTCCAACACGGCCAGTTTCAGGATATTGCTTGCCTTCTCGTTGAGCACCAGGTCGGTGGTATGGATGGGCATGCCGAGCTCGTCCTCCCTGACACGCATCTCCAGTTCGGTCTTCAACGACTGCAGGTTCAGGTTCAGCCGCTGGAACAGGTCTACCACGGGTCCGTCGTTTGAGCGCAGGATGCCCAAGAGCAGATGCTCCGGACCTACGCTTCGGCTGGCCAGGCGCGCTGCCTCTTCACGGGAGAAAGCGAGTATCTCTGATACTTTTGGTGAAAATTGACTCGTCACTCGATTTACTATTTAGTGATTTACGAATATACTATTTTATCTATTTTTGTGCAAAGTTACAACATTTCTTGCAAACATCGTGCCATTTTCTGAAAAAATGTAGGCCATCACCCTACAAAAATCCCCTGGCACAGATTTGTACCAGGGGACTGCTTACTATGTAAAAGGAGTATTTCCTTGCGAAATTACTTCTTCTTGCTCTCACCCTCTTCGAGTTTAGCCTTCAGCTCAGCCAGAGCGTCGATGTCACCGAGCGTGGTGCTGGCAGCGACATTCTCGATCTTCGGAGCGTCGTCCTTCTTGGCAGCGCGAGTCTTCTTGGCAGCGGCCTTCTTCTCCTCGCGTGCGGGATCCTCGAAGGTACGGCTGTGAGACAGGATGATACGCTTGCTGTCCTTGTTGAACTCAATCACCTTGAAGGGCAGAGTCTCGCCGTTAGCGGCCTGACTGCCGTCTTCCTTCACCAGGTGCTTCGGAGTAGCGAAGCCCTCAACATTCTCCTCGAGAGAAACCACAGCGCCCTTCTCGAGCAGCTCGGTAATCTTACCCTCGTGGATAGAACCGACGGTGTACTTCTCCTCGAAGGCATCCCAAGGATTGTCCTCCAGCTGCTTGTGGCCGAGGCTCAGACGACGGTTCTCCTTGTCGATGTCGAGCACAATCACGTCGATCATATCGCCCACCTTCGTGAACTCTGAAGGATGCTTCACCTTCTTGGTCCAGCTGAGGTCGCTGATGTGGATCAGACCGTCGACACCCTCCTCGAGCTCTACGAACACACCGAAGTTGGTGAAGTTGCGAACCTTGGCATTGTGCTTAGAACCGACAGGATACTTGGTCTCGATGTTCTCCCAAGGATCCTCACGCAGCTGCTTGATGCCGAGAGACATCTTGCGCTCGTCGCGGTCGAGGGTCAGGATGACAGCCTCCACGTCGTCGCCCACCTTCAGGAAGTCCTGAGCTGAACGGAGGTGCTGGCTCCAAGACATCTCGCTCACGTGGATGAGTCCCTCCACACCGGGCTGGATCTCCACGAATGCACCGTAGTCGGCAATCACGACTACCTTACCCTTCACGTGGTCACCCACCTTGAGGGTCTGGTCGAGAGCATCCCAAGGATGCGGGCTGAGCTGCTTCAGACCGAGGGCGATGCGGCGCTTCTCGTCGTCGAAGTCGAGGATAACGACATTGAGCTTCTGGTCGAGTTCCACCACCTTGTGGGGATCGTCCACGCGGCCCCAAGAGAGGTCTGTGATGTGGATCAGTCCGTCCACGCCACCCAGGTCTACGAACACGCCGTAGTTGGTGATATTCTTTACGGTACCCTCGAGGATCTGACCCTTCTCGAGCTTGCCGATAATCTCCTTCTTCTGTGCCTCCAGCTCCTGCTCAATGAGGGCCTTGTGAGAGACAACCACGTTGCGGAACTCCTGGTTGATCTTGACCACCTTGAATTCCATCGTCTTGCCTACGAACTGATCGTAGTCGCGTATGGGGTGAACGTCGATCTGTGAGCCGGGGAGGAATGCCTCGATGCCGAATACGTCGACAATCATACCGCCCTTCGTGCGGCACTTGATGAAGCCCTGGATGACCAGATCCTGCTCGAGGGCTGCGTTCACCTCGTCCCAAGACTTGCTCAGACGGGCCTTCTTGTGAGAGAGGATCAGCTGACCCTTCTTGTCCTCAGCGCTCTCCACGTACACTTCCACCTTGTCGCCGATCTTCAGGTCGGGGTTGTAGCGGAACTCAGATGCGGGGATGATACCATCGCTCTTGTAGCCGATGTTCACCACCACCTCTTTCTTGTCGACGGAGATCACGGTACCTTCCACCACCTGATGGTCGGCCACCTTGTTGAGGGTTTCGTCGTACGCCTTGTCAAGTTCTTCCTTGCTGACGCCGGCGGTCGTGCCATTCTCGAACTCGTCCCAATTGAAATCGTCGAGCGGCTTCACGTTCTTTGTTAATTCTGACATTTTTACGCCCCCTTTCTCAGGGGTTAGGGGTCTGAACAGACGTTTATCAGACCATATTTTAATTGTTAATAATCATGGGAGTCAGCGCCTGTTCCGGCTCCCATCGCCTCTTCTGAGGCACAAAGCGGCTGCAAAGGTACTCATTTTCTTTGAACTTTGAACTTTGAACTTTGAACTTTATGATTACTTTTATGGATTATTAACAAAAAAGAAGCGGCACTCGTTAGAGTCCGCCTCTTTCTCTTATCTTTTCCTTTGAACTCAACTCTGTCTTTATATCATATCATAAAGCTCAAAGTTCAAAGTTCAAAGTTCAATGTCTTACACGATTCCCTGAGCCATCATGGCCTTGGCAACCTTCATGAAGCCGGCCACGTTGGCACCCTTCACGTAGTTGATGTAGCCGTCCTTCTCAGTACCGTACTTCACGCAGTTCTCGTGAATGTCGTTCATGATGCGCTTCAGGTAGTTGTCCACCTCCTCAGCCGTCCAAGAAAGACGCTCTGAGTTCTGCGACATCTCCAGACCAGATACCGACACACCACCGGCGTTAGAAGCCTTACCAGGAGAGTAGAGGATCTTGGCATCCTGGAAGATCTTGATAGCCTCAGGCAGTGAAGGCATGTTAGCACCCTCGGCGACGGCAATCACACCGTTCTTCACCAGGGCAGCAGCCTCGTCACCGTTGATCTCGTTCTGCGTAGCGCAAGGCAGGGCGATGTCGGCCTTCTCATACCAGGGGCGCTTGCCCTCGTAGTACTTGGCTGTCGGATACTCCTCGACATACTCCTTGATACGTCCACGCTCCACGTTCTTCAGCTCCATGATGTAGTCGAGCTTAGCACGGTCGATACCATCGGGATCGTAGATGTAACCGTCAGAGTCAGACATGGTCATGGGGATGGCACCCAGCTGGATACACTTCTCGGCAGCATACTGGGCCACGTTACCGGCACCAGAGATCAGCACCTTCTTACCCTTGATGTCGATGTTGCGGGTAGCAAGCATAGAGCAGAGGAAATATACGGTGCCGTAACCAGTAGCCTCAGGACGGATCAGCGAACCGCCGAAGGGGATGCCCTTACCTGTGAGCACGCCCTGGAACTGGTGGGTGAGCTTCTTGTATTGTCCGAACAGGTAACCTACCTCACGGCCACCTACGCCGATGTCACCTGCGGGAACGTCCTCATCGGGACCGATCACGCGGTACAGCTCGTTCATGAATGCCTGGCAGAAGCGCATCACCTCAGCGTCGCTCTTACCACGGGGAGAGAAGTCTGAACCACCCTTGGCACCACCCATCGGCAGTGTGGTCAGAGAGTTCTTGAAAGTCTGCTCGAAAGCGAGGAACTTCAGGATACCGAGGTTCACGCTCTTGTGATAACGGAGACCGCCTTTGTACGGGCCAATAGCGTTGTTGTGCTGGATACGGTAGCCCATGTTGGTCTGCACGTTGCCCTTGTCGTCCACCCAAGTGATACGGAACTCGTTCACTCTGTCGGGGATGCAGAGACGCTCAATCAGATTGGCTTTCTCAAACTCGGGGTGCTTGTTGTACTCTTCCTCGATGGTGGGAAGAACCTGCGATACTGCCTGGATGTACTCCGGCTCATTGGGGAATCTCTTTTTGAGATCTTCTACAACTTGTGCTGCATTCATAATCTTTTGTTGTTTTTTAAGTGTTATTTGTTTATTGAAATAATGATTCTCTGTTGTTTGAAGTATGATTCTTTTCGAAATCGGTTGCAAAATTACATCAAAAATCTGAAATAGCAAACATTTTATCAGTTTTTTCGACGAAAATCTATCTTTTTGTCACTTTATTGATATATATCAAGGCAAAAGGTCATTCCTTCTTTTCTCACGTGTGCCCGAACACAAAGACAAGGAAACATTTCTGCCTCCTTGCTTATATTATATAATGTGTAGACTACTTCTTGTTTTTCTTCTTCTTGCGCTTCTCTGAGGTGAAGAGGTCGCGGAGGCCGTTGAAGTCCTTCTTCATGATGATGCCGAGGCCCTGGGTGTTGAGCGACGACTTGGTGAAGTAACGGTCGTTGGTCTGGTTATAGACCTTCAGGGCGAGGTTGCCATTGGGGTAGAGGTTGTATTGCACATCGAAGTCGCCGATGAACGATGGTGCAGCCTGCTTGGCGTTGTCGCGGTAGCCGAACTGTCCGTTGAACACCAGGCGGTTGTTGAGCATACGGGCGTTGACGATGCCCTCATACTCGGCATTGTGCCAGCCTTCGTCGCCAGTGGTGATGTTCGCGCCGAAGTTCCAGTTGTCGTTTTTCACGAACTGGTTCAGGATATTGTTGATCTGTGCGGAGAGGGTGCCGGAGAGCAGGCTCTGCATCGCCAGTGAGGTCTGGGCGTTCTGCTGGTTGTTGGCCATGCTGTTGACGCCCTGGGTGTAGAAGCGCCCGATACCGAGGAGGTAGATTACCTGTTGGTTCATCTCCTGCTGGCTGTTGATGATGGAACGGATCATCTGCTGCTCGTCGGCATTGACGGTGGGCATCTCGAGGTCGAAGTCCACCTGCGGGGCTGCCGCGATGCCGGAGATGTTCATCAGACAGTTCACACGGATGGTGTTGCTGGAGAACGAACTACCGACGTTCAGGTCGGAGAGGCTGACGCCGCTGACGGTGTGTACAGCCTGCAGGTTGAGTGCCGCCTGGTAGGGGTCGCCGCTGAAGATGATCGTGCCGCCGGGGTTGAAGATGAAGTTCTTGTGGATGATGTTCTGGATAGTGACGCCGTAAGTGCCGTGATCGACGTTGTAGGTGCCGAACATGTTAAAGCCTCCCTTGTTGTGATAGGTGGCGCGGATGTTTCCGTCGCCATTGAGCGTGATGTAGTCGTTGGTGCTGGCGTCCATCAGTAGGCGCAGCGTGGCGTCGGGCGTGGCGGAGACGAGGAGGTTGAGGTAGATGTCGGTCTTGTTTAGTGGAAGGAGGAAGGAGGAACGAGGAACGATATTACCATCTTTCCCAGAATCAGCCGCAGAGCTATTCTCATTCCTCATTTCACCTTCCACATTCCTCGAATTGTTTTCCCACACGATGAACTCCGAGCGTGAGACGGCATCGGGATTGGCAGCATTGTAGACGAAGAAGGAGTTCTTCTGGGGTGTGACGCTGCAGTCGATGCTCACTTCGCCAGGACGGCCCTTGATATCGACGGTGCCCGTGGCGTAGACGGTGCCGTAGAAGGCCGACTCGCCAAAGTCGGGAAAGTCGTAGGCCAGGAGGTTGTTCGCCTCGGCCTGCAGATCGAAGGTGAGGTGGGTGAGGTGCCGGTGGTGGATGCCGCCGGAGAGGTAGGCCTGGTTGCCGTCGCGGTCGTGAAGGGGCAGACGGTTCAGGAGGATGTCGTCGGGGATGAACGTGACGGTGTCGCGATCGAGGTAGTAGGTGGTGTTCAGCGCCTCGATGGTGAGGTTACCGCCCACAACGAGCTGTCCTGTGAGGTTGATATTGTCGAGCGTACCTGCCAGCCGGAGGTCGCCGCTGGTGTGGCCTGTGACCTGACTGATGAAGCTCTGGGTGAAGCTGTGCATGAAGTCGATGTAGGTGCTGTCGGCGCGGATGTCGAGATCGATGGTGTTGTGGACGGGCGAGATGTAGCCGTTGACGTAGGTGTTGACGCCCGGGCCGTCTTTCGCCACCGCCTGGATGTCGATCTGCTGTTCGTCCTGGTTCCAGTCAGCGTTGGCGTAGAGCACACCCATACGACCGTTCTCGAAATTGAAGTCGTCGACGCGGATGTCGGCACTGGCGGCGAACTTGTCGAAGAGTGCCCGTCCCGTGGCCCGTCCCGTCGCCTTGCCACCGAACTCGACGGAGTGGAAATCGACGAGGTCGAGGATGTATTCCACCTCCACCTGGTTAAGGTCGACGGAGAGCGAGTCTTGATGGTTCTTAGAGGCGATGCCGTCAATGAGGATATGCTGCTTTCCGCGACGTACCATGAAGTTGTCGACGAGCAGATGGTGCTTGTTGTAGATGATGTCTGCGGGTTCCACCTCCCACATACCGTCTTTGAGTACGATGTGCGAGGGTATGACGCGCATGTGGGCCTCGGGCTCGTTGTAGAGGTTGTGGTAGAGCTGGATGATGCCGTTCATCTGTCCGCTGACCTGCTGGGCGGGGTTGTGGTTGTCCCAGGAGAGCGAGGTGTTGAGTTTGTTGTTGGCGGCCCTGACGTTGGCGATGGCGGTCATCGCATGGCCGTCGTCAAGGAGTTTGCTGATGCCCACATCGCATTTGAGGGTGTCGCCGAGAGTGCTGATATTCACGACACCGTCGGCATACTGCGCACCGTTGTAGGTGAAGGCGGGGATGTCGCCTTCGAGGTAGATCTCACGGGTATGGTCGTTCACGCGGGCATTGAGCATCAGGGGCTGTCGGAGCATGAGGTCGACGCCGAGGAATCGCTGCAGCCAGTCGGTCTTACTCATCATGAGGCGCAGGCTGAAGTTGTTGTTCGTGTCGTAGCGTACGGGCGGCAGTCCAGGCAGGGTGGGGAGTCGGGTGCCCACGAGGCCAATGATGCTTTGGGGCAGTGTGGCGTAGTCGAATTCTCCCCGGATAGTGGCATCGGCAAAGTCGCTCTTTAGGGAGACGAAGTGGATGTCGTTCTCATAGCCCGAGGTGACGATGAGGTTGTCGAGGCGGTAGGCCCGGTGGTTGGTGGTGGCCGAGAGGCTGCCGTTACTGATGCGGATGGTGCCCTGGGCGTCGTTCAGGCTGCTAGCGGTGAAGTCGGCGTGGATTTCGCCGGAGATGACACCCTCTTCGAGTTCGTCGGAGAGATGGAGGGCAGCAGGCGCGAAGTGGTTGATGACACCATCGATCATGATGTCGTGTCTGGCTTTAGTGACGAGGTTGCCTAACTGTCCCATTAGGTCGAGTTTGATGTTAGGATCGTCGATGCTGACGGCGCCGGAAAGACTGTTGTCAGCGTAGTCGCCGTCGAGATGGATATTCTGGTAGGGATAGCCTTTGTAGTCGAAGTGGCTGATGATGCCCTCGGCCTGGATGTCTTTAAGAGGTGAGAGGTGAGAGGCGTGAGGTGAAAGGTCTCCATGGAGGGAGAAACGGGCGATGAGACTGCCGAGGTCTGGGGCGTTGAGCAGTTGCCGCAGGTTGAGTTTCTCGGTTTGGAATAGGCAGCTGAAGTGTTGCTGCCGGTCCATCGTACCCTGCACATCGATGTTGCCTGCGCCTGAGAGAATGGTGCTTTGTAATGACATCAGGCCGTTGTGGTCCTGGTCGAAGGTGCCGATCATCTGCAGGCCGTCGAGGCGTGTGACCTCCGGCGGACAGCCGGGTATGACCTTCGAGAGGAAGTCGATGCTGGCGTCAGAAAGTTGGATGCGGTGCATCTGCAGGTGCCAGGCTGACGGGTGTCGGTAATCCTCGAGCCAGCCGTCAACGTGGATGTCGACATCGTTCTCAGAGGTGTTGAGCCGGAAGCTAGGAACGTTTAGCCGGAGGTCACTACCATTGAAGGCGGTGGTGAGGTAGAGCGGTCTTTGGTAGTTCTTTAATGTAGGATCGAAACATCTTAGGTCTGAGGGTGTTATGTATGTATCAGAGATGTTTCCTGCGAACGACAAGGAACCCTTTACGAGGTCTTGTCCATTGAGTTGATAGGAGGCCGTCACGGTGTCGATTTTAACCTGTGTGCTGGGCATCTCCAACAGGAAATCACGCAGCAGGGCATGCTGCCGGCCAGCTTCCATCTGGAAGTCAAGACGGTTGACGGCGAGGCCTGAGCGCTCTTTGAAACTGAGACGCTTCACGTTGACGTTCAGCGAGTCGTCGGTGAGGGCACGCAGGTTGATGTGGGCACTGATGTCATCGAGTTGCAGGTGGGCGGGATTGATGAGTCCTTCGGTCTCGGGCTGGTCGAGTTGGTCGTAGGCGAGGCTGGAGTGACGGACGATGAGGGAGTTCACCCGCACGTTGATGGGTTTGTGGGTGGTGGTGTCCTTTGAGGCGAGGGAGTCTAGAAGGAACTGGAAGTTCGTCTGTGCGTCGGCATTGGGCTTGTACAGACGGAAACGGGCACCAAAGAGCTGTGCGGAGTTGATGGCAATCTTTCCCTCCAGTATCGGAAGAACGTCCATCTTCACCGACACGCGGGCAGCATGGATCATCTCCTGCTGTTGCTGGTCGAGGATCACGAGGTCATCGAGGATAAGTCGGCTCGGCAGTCCCAGGTCTACGCGTCCGACGGTGACCTGCGTGCCCAAGAGGTCGCTGGCAAAGCCCGACACCTTATCGCCGAGGAAACGTTGCGCCACGGGCAGTCGGGTGACACCGAACGCAATCACGTTCAGCGCGATGATTGTCCATAGGACGATGCCGAAAATCCACTTAAATATTCTCACTCAGTTGCTGCGAATTCTTAATCATTTTGTCAGTCGGAAGTGGCAAAAAATTGCCCTCCTGCCTAATTATTTTGCAAAAATAATACAAATAATCGGTTATTTTTCATTTTTCTGTCAATTTTTGTGCTTTATATACTTATTTTTTACTAATTTTGCGTCGTTTAATCCAACTATTCAACTAAATTTTATATAAATGGCAAATGTGATTAGTTTACGAAAAGGCTTGGACATCAACCTGAAAGGACGGGCTGAGGAGAAGAAGATCCAACTGAAATCGAACGGCAAGTTTGCACTTGTGCCGGACGATTTCGAGGGTGTCACTCCGAAGGTGGTCGTCAAGGAGGGTGAGAAGGTCAAGGCTGGGGATGCGCTGTTTGTCAACAAGCAGTTCCCGCAAGTGAAGTTTGCCTCGCCCGTCAGCGGAACCGTCCGTGAGGTGGTGCGCGGTGAACGTCGTAAAGTGCTCTGCATCAAGGTAGAGGCTGATGCCACGCAGGAGTATAAGGACTTCGGCAAGCAGGACGTCAGCAAGCTCAATGGTGCGCAGGTGATGGACCACCTGTTGGAAGCAGGACTCTTCGGTTACATCAACCAGTTGCCTTATGCGGTGTCTACCAATCCGGAGACGAAGCCTAAGGCAATTTTCGTGTCAGCCCTAAGGGACAAGCCCCTGGCTGCCAGCTTCGAGTATGAGGTGAAAGGTCAGGAACAGGACTTCCAGACGGGTCTCACTGCCCTGTCGAAGATGGCTAAGACCTACCTCGGTGTGGGTGAAGGCTCATCGCTCGAAGGCATGAAGGATGTGGAGGTGACTGTGTTTAAAGGGAAATGTCCCGCAGGAAACGTCGGTGTGCAGGTGAACCATCTCGACCCGGTGAACAAGGGTGAAGTGGTGTGGACCATTGGCGATCCGACGGTAGTCCTCTTCATCGGCCGTCTGTTCAATACGGGCAAGGTGGACCTGAAGCGTACCGTTGCCCTCTGCGGCAGTGAGATTAACAACCCCGCCTATGTGGATATGCTCGTGGGTGAGGAACTTTCGACCCTGCTGTCGAACAGTTATGATGCCTCTAAGAACGTGCGCATCATCAACGGTAACGTGCTGACTGGAAAACCGACGACGAAGGAAGGTTTTTTGGGGGCTCACACCTCTGAGATTACCGTTATTCCCGAAGGTAACGACGCCGATGAGATGCTGGGCTGGATGCTGCCGAGATTCAAGCAGTTCTCCGTCAGCCGTAGCTATTTCTCCTGGCTGTGTGGCAAGAAGCAGTATGCACTCGATGCCCGTATCAAGGGTGGTGAGCGCCACATGATTATGAGCGGTGAGTACGACAAGGTGCTTCCGATGGACATCTATGGTGAATACCTGATCAAAGCCATCATCGCCGGTGATATCGACCGTCAGGAGGCTCTGGGTATCTATGAGGTTAGTCCTGAGGACTTTGCACTGGCAGAGTTCGTGGATTCCTCGAAGCTTGATTTGCAACGAATTGTTCGGGAAGGCCTCAACATATTAAGGAAAGAAAACGCATAATAATTTAGCAGCGGACTACAGGACTAACACGACTTAGAAATAGTCCTTAAGTCCTTCAGTCCTTGCAAAAAATAAAAAGAATATGAGTTTTTTAAGGAATTATTTGAATAAGATCAAGCCGAACTTCGAAGAGGGTGGCAAACTTCATGCCTTCCGCTCGGTGTTCGACGGCTTTGAGACCTTCCTTTATGTGCCCAATGACACTGCGAAGGCTGGTGGCGTGAACATTCACGACGCCATCGACTCAAAGCGCATTATGAGTATGGTGGTCATCGCCCTGATGCCGGCCATGCTGTTCGGTATGTATAATATCGGCTATCAGAACTATCTCGCCGCAGGGACATTGGCTACGGCTGGTTTCTTCGAGATATTCTTCTATGGCTTCCTGGCTGTGCTGCCCAAGATCCTCGTGAGCTACATCGTCGGTCTGGGCATCGAGTTCGCATGGGCTCAGTGGAAGGGTGAGGAGATCCAGGAGGGTTACCTCGTCTCGGGTATCATCATCCCGCTGATCATCCCCATCGGCTGTCCTCTGTGGATGCTGGCCCTGGCCTGCGCTTTCAGCGTGATCTTCTGTAAGGAGATCTTCGGCGGTACGGGTATGAACATCTTCAACCCCGCCATCGCAGCCCGTATGTTCCTCTTCTTTGCCTATCCTGCGAAGATGACGGGCGATACGGTATGGGTGGCTCAGAACTCGATCTTCGGACTGGGTAATGACCTGCCCGACGGATTCACTGCCGCCACACCGCTCGGACAGTTGGCACAGGGTATTGATCCCAACGCCTCTATCTGTGACATGATCTGCGGTTTCATCCCGGGTTCCATCGGTGAGACCTCGCTTATCGCCATTGCGATCGGTGCCTGTCTGCTGCTCTTGATGGGTATCGCCTCTTGGCGCACGATGCTGAGCGTGTTCGTTGGTGGTGCCGTGCTGGCACTGATCTTCGACCAGACAGGTCAGTCCATCACCTGGTGGCATCACTTCGTGCTCGGCGGTTTTGCCTTTGGTGCCGTGTTCATGGCTACCGATCCTGTGACATCCTGCCGCACTACTACGGGCCAGTACATCTACGGTTTCCTGATTGGTGCGATGGCTGTTATCATCCGTGTGATGAATGCCGGTTATCCCGAGGGTATGATGCTCGCCATCTTCTTTGGTAATATGTTTGCTCCCACGATCGACCACTTCATCGTGGAGCGCAATATCTCGAAACGCTTAAAGAGAGGAGGTACCAAATGAAACTGAATACGAATTCGAATACGTACATTATTATATATAGTGCGATTCTAGTGGTCATCGTGGCCTTCCTGCTGGCATTCGTCTATCAGGCCTTGAAGCCGATGCAGGATGCGAACGTGGCTCTTGATGTGAAAAAGCAGATTCTTTACTCGCTTAACATCCGTGGCTTGGACGGCGCTGAAGCTGAAGCCAAGTATGCCGAGGTGGTAAAGGAAGAAGCAGAGAAGGACGGACAGAAGTACTACCTGTGTGAGATCGACGGTGAGGACGTCCTCGTGGTCTCTATGAAGGGTATGGGACTTTGGGGTGGTATCAGTGGTTATGTTTCCATACACGGCGATGAGACGCCTACCGTCTATGGTGCTTATTTCAATCATGAGAGTGAGACAGCCGGCCTTGGTGCTGAGATCAAGGATTCTCAGGCCTGGCAGGAAAAGTTCATCGGCAAGAAGGTCTTTGTCGATGGTACTCAGGATGTGGCTATCTCTATTGTGAAGAAGGTGGAAGATCCTACGACTCAGGTTGATGTCGTGACGGGTGCCACACTGACTTCTAATGGTGTGAATGATATGATCAAGGCTGGTCTGAAGGATGCCGGAAAGAATGGCGTCGAACTCTTTGTGAAGATGATGTGCACGAATGACTCCAAGAAGGACTGCTGCAAAGATGCTGCCAAGGATTGCTGCAAAGAAAATTGCGCTGACTGTTGCAAGGAGAATTGCAAGGACAGCTGCAAAGAGATTTGCAAGGACTGTTGCAAGGACAGCTGCAAAGAGGACTGCAAAAACTGTTGCAAACAAAAAAATGAGGAGGAGTAACTATGGCATTATTCAGTAAACAAAATAAGGAGGTTTTTACCAATCCGTTGAACCTCGACCATCCTATTCTGGGCCAGGTACTGGGTATCTGCTCGGCATTGGCTGTGACTTCGCAGTTGAAGCCTGCCATCGTGATGGGTCTCGCTGTGACGGTCATCACCGCCTTTGCGAATGTGATTATCTCTATCATCCGCAACACCATTCCTAACCGCATCCGTATCGTGGTGCAACTGGTGGTGGTTGCTGCTCTCGTGACCATCGTTTCTCAAATCCTGAAGGCTTTCGCCTACGACGTGAGCGTTCAGCTGAGCGTGTATGTAGGTCTGATCATCACTAACTGTATTCTGATGGGACGCCTCGAGGCATTCGCCATGCAGAACAAGCCTTGGCCTTCGTTCCTCGACGGTGTGGGCAACGGCTTAGGCTACGCTATGATCCTCGTCATCGTGGGTGCCGTGCGTGAGCTGCTGGGCCGTGGTTCGCTGCTGGGATTCCAGATCGTTCCCGATGCCTGCTACGACATGGGCTATGTGAACAACGGTATGATGACGATGCCGGCAATGGCGCTGATTCTCGTTGGCTGTGTGATTTGGGTTCATCGTGCTTACTTTTATAAGGAGAAATAAGATATGGATCATATAATTTCATTACTGTTTCGGTCGATATTCGTCGACAATATGATCTTCGCCTTCTT
>JAEEGI010001180.1_pt1 | contig 66064 bp, 60 predicted proteins | sample 8958751 | NCBI WGS metagenome assembly JAEEGI01 (sample SAMN16246545, study PRJNA631951) | gut metagenome | biome: gut microbiome; feature: rumen; material: KS-attached | host: Bos | place: Iran: Karaj | collected 2018-10
GTATCAACGCTGGAGCGTGTAAAAATTCTGGAGAACCTGCGCAATGGCACCTTCGACGTGCTGGTGGGTGTCAACCTGTTGCGCGAAGGTCTCGACCTGCCTGAAGTGTCGCTGGTGGCCATCCTCGACGCCGATAAGGAAGGCTTCCTCCGTTCGCACCGCAGTCTGACACAGACCGCAGGTCGTGCCGCCCGTAACGTCAACGGCAAGGTCATCATGTATGCCGACCACATCACCGCCTCCATGCAGCTGACCATCGACGAGACCACGCGCCGCCGCATGAAGCAGCTGAAGTATAACGAGGAACACGGCATCACGCCGACGCAAATCAAGAAGGCCTTGACGGTCACACTGGTAGAGCTGGAGCGCGAAGCCAACGGCCAACAGCCAACAGCAAATAGCCAACAGCAAGCCGCCTTCGCCGCCGACCCCATCATTGAGCGTATGACACGTTCGCAGTTGGAGAAGAGCATTGCCCAGACCACCCGTCTGATGAAGGATGCTGCCAAGAATCTCGACTTCTTGCAGGCTGCCCAGTATCGCGATGAAATCATACGGCTGCAGAAAGAGCTGGAACTGAAATAAGCATTAAAAAATCAAAAAAACAGCCCACATTTCTCGCGTGCGTGCACAAAAACAAATAATTATTAGTACTTTTGCACCGGATTTTGAAATCAGAATAAACAAAAAAAATTACATACGGATTATGAAAAAGTTATTCTTTACCATGCTCGCCCTGATGCCCCTGACGCTGTGGGCACAGGACAACACCTGGGAAACGAACGAAGAAGAAGAGGTCAAACAGGAAACGGCTGCCAAGCCTAAAGTCGATGCCAAATACCTGAAGGGCGCTGTCCCCGAGGTTGACGGACTGGTCGTCTTCAGCACCAGCATCGAGGCACCCGGCAAGTCGGCCGCCCAGATTTACGACATCCTGCTGCAGTACATGGAGCGTCTGGCCAAGACCAGCAATCAGATCCAGTCGCAGGTGGTGACCACCGATGCCCAGAAGCACGAGATTGTCGGTGCCTACCAGGAGTGGCTCGTCTTCAAGAAGACCGCCCTCTCGCTGGACCAGACCCGTTTCTTCTACGTGCTCCAAGCCCAGTGCAGCGACGGCCGTGCCGACGTCAAGATGCTGCGCATCCGCTATCTCTACGAGGAGGAGCGCAATCCGCAGCGCATGACCGCCGAGGAGTGGATTACCGACAAGGAGGCCGTCAACAAGAAGAATACCAAGCTGTTGCCCATCTCCGGCAAGTTCCGTCGCAAGACCATCGACCGCAAGGACTTTCTGTTTAACAAATTCGAGTCGTTGCTGAAATGACCATTCGTTCCGTACGCAACTGGCTCAACCTCATCTTTGTCGTTGGGGCTGCTTCGGGTATGCTGGTGTTCTATCTGCACAACCGCGATATGGGCACCTACATCATCCTGGGCTCAATGGTGTTTAAGTTTATCGAGGTGACACTGAGACTGATGAAGATATGAACAAGACCGTCCTATCCCTGCTGCTGATGCTGCTCATGGTCTGCATGCCCCGTGGTGTGCAGGCTCAGGTGTATAATGAGATGGATGTCAACGGCAATATCAATCAGTACGACGAGTTTGGCAACAACAACCAGAACTTCAACCCCAACAAGCGCGACTCCGTGAAGGGCGAGAAAGAGGTGCCCAAGGGTGTCTGGGTGTGGACCGTCGACCGCCGTTTCGGCGACATCCGTCCTGCCGAGCTCGACACCATGCCCCACCTCTACCAGCAGTCCATCTATAACACGGGACTCTATGGCGACTACAGCACGACGGGCAACAACTACTCGCCACGCCTGAGCCGTATCTTCATCAACCGCCAGCAGACCGACGAGTTCTTCTTCGTCCAGCCCTTCGACTACAGCACCAAGCAGCCCGACGAGTTCCTGTTCACCAACACGCTGTCGCCCTACACGCATATCTCCTACGAAAACTGCGGCGACAAGCAGCACGGCGAAGACCACATCGACGCCAAGTTTGCCGTCAATGCCAACAAGCGGCTGGGCTTCGGCTTCGACCTCGACTACTATTACGGCATGGGGTACTATCAGAACCAAAGCAACAGTAACTTCCGCGCCACCATCTTCGGCTCCTATCGTGGCGACCGCTATCAGATGCACCTGATGGCCTCGCTCTATCACCGCAAGAACACCGAGAACGGCGGTATCGTGAACGATAACCACATCACCCATCCTGAACAGGAGCCCGCTCAGTTCACGGAAGAGGAACTCCCTACCGTCCTCTCCAGCAACTGGAACCGCAACGACACCAAGCACTTGTTCTTCTCGCACCGCTACAACATCGGATTCTACCGCAAGGTCAAGATGACCGACGAGGAAATCAAGGCCCGTCAGTTTGCCGCCATGTCGGCCCAGAAGAACAAGAAGGACGAGAAGGGCGCCGACAAGAACAAGGACGACGACAAGGCCCGAACGCGTAAGAAACCCGCCAAACCCGCCGCACCGATGCCCACAGGACGTCCTAAGGATGCAAAGATTATGGGCGACGAACCCGTTGCCGACAAGCCTGCCGAAGTCCTCGACACCACACGCATCACGGCGCAGTCGCAGGCCGAACTCGACAGCCTGAACCGCCTGCAGGCCATGCAGGACTCCATCGACGCGACGATGAAGAAGGAGTACGTCCCCGTGACCAGCATTATCCATACCCTCGACATCAACGGCTACGACCGCATCTATCAGGCCTATAAGACGCCCGCGGACTACTATGCCAACACCTATTATAATAAGAATAACGAGGGTGCCTATGCCGGCGACTCCATCTACGACCGCTTTAAGTACACTTCCGTCAAGAACACTATCGGCATAGCGCTGCTCGAAGGCTTCAACAAGTATGTCAAGGCAGGTCTCAAGCTCTTTGCCTCCTACGAATACCGCAAGTATCAGATGCCACAGCTGGCAGGCGAAGGTGCCGACTACTATGTCCTCAACAGCTGGACGGGCCACTGCACCAATATCGGTGCCCAGCTGTCCAAGACGCAAGGCCGTACGCTCCACTTCAATCTGGCTGGCGAACTGGGTGTGACGGGTCTCGACGCCGGTGCCGTGGCTGTCGACTTCAACACCGACGTCAACTTCGCGCTCCTCGGCGATACCGTGCAGCTGGCTGCCAAGGCCTTCTTCCGCCGCACCAAGCCCCGCTTCTTCCAGAACCAGTACCACTCCAAGCATCTTTGGTGGGACCAGTCGCTGGAGAGCGAGACACGCACGCATATCGAAGGTCTGTTCAGCTATCAGAAGACCAAAACACAGCTGCGCGTAGCCATCGACGAGATTCAGAACTACACGTACTTCGGCATGAGCTACACCATCGACCAGTCGTTGAACCGCAAGCAGCTCACTGGCGGTGTCTATCAGTCGGCTGGCAACATCAACGTGCTCACCGCACAGCTGCGTCAGGACTTGCGTTGGGGCATCGTTAACTGGGAGAACATCGTGACCTACCAGAACTCCAATTCTGATGCGTTGCCCCTACCCGACCTCAACCTGTGGTCAAACCTCTATCTGAAGTTCAAGATTGCACGCGTGCTCAGCGTCGAACTCGGCGGCTGCGTCACGTGGTTCACCAAATACGACGCACCCGACTACCTGCCCCAGCTTGCCCAGTTTGCCGTCCAGCAGAATGCCGACAGCCGCCGACAGCTGGGTGGCTATCCGTGGGTCGACGTCTATGCCAACATGCACCTAAAGCGCGCCCGCTTCTTCCTGGCATTCAGCCACGTCAACGCAGGTTCGGGCGACAAGAACTACTTCCTCACGCCCCACTATCCCACCAACAGCCGCATCATGCACGTCGGTGTGTCGTGGAACTTCTATAATTAAAAAAAAGATGAACAACCCGTCATTAGACCTCGTCGAATTCATTGAGACGCAGATACTGCCTCAGTATCAGCAGTTCGACCGTGCCCACAACATGGAACACGTCACGCGCGTCATCCGCAGTTCGCTGAAGCTGGCCCAGCAGACCGGTGCCGACGTCAACATGGTCTATGCCGTTGCAGCCTACCACGACCTGGGACTTACGGGTCCGAGGGCCGTCCACCACGTTACCAGCGGCAAGATTCTGCAGGCCGACGCACGCCTCAAGCGCTGGTTCTCGGCCGAACAGATACGACTCATGAAGGAGGCCGTCGAGGACCATCGCGCCTCGGCATCACGAGCCCCGCGCAGCATCTACGGCAAGATAGTGGCAGAAGCCGACCGCGACCTCGAACCCGAGAACGTCGTACGCCGCACCATCCAGTTCGGACTCGCTAACTATGCGCAGCTCGACCGCGAGGGCCATTGGCAGCGACTGCTACAGCACCTCAACGAAAAATACTCCACCCGCGGCTATATTCACCTTTGGATCAGCGGGTCGCAGAACGAACGCTGGCTCAACGAACTGCGCCAGCTCATAGAGAACCCCGACCAGCTACGACCCGTCTTCGATAAACTCTTCGACGATGAAACAAAACTCCCCTAAAGCCTGGCTCCTTGCCGCTCGCCCCAAGACACTCACAGGTGCCGCCGTACCCGTCATGATAGGCACAGCACTGGCCTACCTCGACGCGCGCGAATTCGACATCTTCAGCCCTACGGCTGCCGTCCTTTGCTTCCTCTTTGCCTTCATCATGCAGATTGACGCCAACTTCGTCAACGACTTCTTCGACTACGCCCGAGGCAACGACGACCCCGCCACCCGACTCGGGCCACAGCGCGCCTGCACACAAGGCTGGGTCAGCATCGACGCCATGAAGCGCGCCATTGCCGCCACCACCGTGGCCGCCTGCATCGTCGGACTGCCGCTCATCCTCTACGGCGGACTCGAAATGCTGCTCATCGGACTGCTCTGCGTCGTCTTCTGCTTCCTCTACACCACCCACCTCTCCTACATCGGCTTGGGCGACGTGCTGGTGCTGGTCTTCTTCGGCGTCGTACCCGTCTGCTGCACCTATTACGTCCAGCTACACACCTGTCCGCTGCTGGTCGTCGTAGCCTCGCTGGCCTGCGGACTCGTCATCGACGGCCTGCTCATTGTCAACAACTACCGCGACCGCGACGTTGACCGCCGCGACGGCAAGATGACCCTCGTCGTCAAGTTGGGTGCCCGCGCCTCTGAGTGGCTCTACCTTGCCATCGGCATCGTCGCCGTCCTCGCCGGTCTGCTGTTCTGGGCTCATGGCCACGTGCTCGCCTTCGTGCTGCCCCTCGTCTATCTCGTCCTCCACGTCTTCACGTGGCTCAAGCTCCGCCGCATCCACGAAGGCCGCCAGCTCAACGAGTGTCTGGGCGAGACCGCCCGCAACATCTTCGTCTACGGCCTCTGCGTCACCCTCGGCCTCCTGCTCGTATAGACACAAAACAGGTGCACCCCTCCGGATGCACCCATTCTTCCATCTTCCTTCTTACATCATCCATCTTACATCGCTATCGGTCCATGCAGCCATACGAGAACGGGCCGGGAGCCTTTGCGCGAGGGCGTGTAGATGTTGAGAAAATGACAGTCCTCACTCTGTGGCAATTGCTCATCGCCCATGACGAACCCTAAGCGGAACGGTGTCTGCGGACAGGCTGCGGGCTGGGTGTCTGCGCTGTCAAAGTGAGACTCTCGTCGTAGTCAGCCAATACGGGCAGCCCAAACCGTACAGCCTGTGCATAGCGGACATGTCTGAATATTTGTGTTCCCATTATTGCTATTCAACGGTCAATAATCCTGCTGCTTTGAGGTACTTGATGTAACTGAGGTAGAGTTGGCAGTGGGCATCTACCTGGCTGGCGTATGCCTGCTGCCAGAGGGCCTGGGCTTCGAGGTGGTCGCTGAGGGTCTCCATGCCGGCCTCATACTGTTTGCGGCTCAACAGTCGGTTCTCGTCGGCCTGGTCGAGGGAACGCCCGGCGAGTGTGACTTCGAGGCGGGCCTCGTCTAGGTTGTCGATGGTCTGCGAGAGTTCCAGTTGCATCTTCTCGTTCAGATGCTGGCGGTCGAGTTCTGACTGTGCCAGTCGGGCCTTGGCAGCCTTCACCTTGTTGGCGCGCTCGCCAAAGTGAAACACTGGGATGGTGACGTTGAGCAATACGTTGAACGACCCGCCGTCCAGTTTCGTGTCGCCGTTGATTTTCAAACCATGCAGATAGCCGTAAGAGCCTTGCATGCCCACTTGCGGCAGCAGTTCGGCACGGGCGAGTGAGACCTGGCGGCGTGCCATCTCCACCTGTTGGTCGAGGAGCTGCACCTCCGGGCGACCTGTGAGGTCGGCTTGTGAAGCATCGCCCGTCTGGGGCAGAGTGGCATCGGCGGCGATGCTGTCGTTGTAGGCCACGCCGATGACCTGGCAGAGGTTCTTGGCAGCCAGGCGGCGGGCATTGTCGGCACGGTGCATCTGCAGTTCGCTTTCGTTCAGCCGCACCTGCACCTTCAGTTCATCGTTGCGCAGTTTCATGCCGTTCCGTACAGCTGCTTGCACATTCTGCAGTAGTTCGTTGAGCAGGGCATTGTACTGCCGGCTCACCTGTTGCATTTCCTGCGCACGCACCAGTCCCGTATAGGCCGTGGCCACTTCGACCCACACCTCCTGACGGGTCTGCGCTTCCTGGGTCGCTGACATACGTTCGGCCAACTGCGCCATACGGTAAGCAGTGCTGATCTTGCCACCCATATAGATGGGTTGCGTCACGTTGATGCCCCCTTGCCAGATAGCGCCTACTTTATAGTCGAGGTTGAGTCCCGGGAAATAGGCTCCCATCGTGGTGGGCGCCGGTGTGCCAGACGCGAGGTCAAAGGCAGGCAGATAGGCTTCCGGCACATGGAGCAGGTCGCCCTTCTTGCTGTTCCATAGACCATTGCCCGAAAGACTGATGTCTGGCAGGAATAGTGCTCGTTGAGAACGCTTGGTATAGGTGGCCGCCTGCGTCTGTGCCTGACGCGAACGAATCTGCTTGTTGTTCTGTTGTGCCAGACGGATACACTCGTCGAGGCTGACCACCTGAGCCGCTGCCTTGAGAGGCAGCAGCAGGCATATTGTGAAAAGAATCTTATTGCTCATTGACGTTATATTTTATGTGAAAGAACAGGCTGTAAAGCACTGGCACGAATACCAGCGTGATGACGGTACCGAAGGCCAGACCGCCCATGATGGCAGCCGACATGGGTCCGAACATCGGGTCGGGCAGCAGCGGTATCATACCGAGGATGGTGGTCAGTGCGGCCATCATCACGGCACGCAGACGGCTCTGGCTGCCGTCGATAAGTGCCTTGGTGGGAGCCACGCCTCGCGACAACTGCAGGTTGATCTCGTCCATCAGCACGATGCAGTTCTTGATAACCATACCTATCAGGCCCAGCGTTCCGGCGATGGCCACGAAACCATAGGGCAACCCCGACACGAGCATGGCTGCCACCACGCCGACCAGCACCAGCGGTATGGTGCAGAGGATGATGAGGGGCTTGCGGTAGTCCTTGAACAGCATGATGAGGATGGCGATGATGAGCAGTGCTGCCAGCGGGTAGTTGGCGAAGAGGTACTTCATCGAGTTGCCGCTGGCCTCGTATTCGCCCAGCCACGTCAGTTTGTAGCCTTCGGGTAGCGGTATGCTGTCTATCCGGGCGGCCAAGAGGTCGCGGGTGGTTGCCACCTCAAAACCAGACTTAGGCGAACACTGTGCCGACTGCGACCGCTGACCATCGTAGCGTACGACGACAGGATCTTCCCAGTCCACCCGCACGTCGGCCACCTGCGACAGTGGTGTGGAGCCGAGCATCAGTTGCAACAGCTCATCCTTGTCAATTTTGCCTGCCCGCAATCTCAACATCACTTCGTCGGAGACGAGATTGGTCAGTGTCGGCGTGACAGGAAACACTTGCGCCTGCGATAGGTCGGGAATGGGTCGCTCGTCGACAGTACGGATGCGCACGTTGACATTCTCGCGGTGAATGCCGTCGTAGAAGAATCCCACGGGAATGCCGTCGGTAGAGGCCAGCACCGACATGCTCACATCGCGGCGCGACAGTCCCTGCCTACGGGCGGCAGGCTGCTTGTAGTCGACGGTCACCACAGGCACCTGCGGTTCCCAATCGGTGGTAATCTGTGCCACCTCGGGCGTCTGCCGCATGATGCTCATGGCAGAATCTGTCAACTGATGCAGTACGGCGGGGTCGGGACCTGTGAACATGGCCTCGATCGGATATTTCTTGTACATCAGGTTGTAGCGCTTCAGCTTCACGTAGGCATCGGGATAGTGGCTCTCCACGTAGGCCTGTATCTCGTCCATGTTCTCCACCAGTTCCTTCGACGAGGTGAAGTCGATGATGAGCTCACCATACGACAGCGAGGGCGAGGCGATGCTGCGCACCAGGTTGTAGCGCCCTGGCGTGCCGCCGATACTGGCTGTGACGTGGGTCACCTCAGGGCGGGTCTTCAGGTATTCCTGTATGCTCTCTAAGTCTTTCTTCACGCGGGTGGAGTTGGTGCCTTCGGGCAGTTTGTATTCCATGTAGAGTTGGTCGTAGTCCATGTCGGGGAAGAATCCGTGTTTCATGAAACGCATGGCCCACAAAGAGATGAGCAGCAGCACCACCATGGAACCAACGAACAGACGCGGACGACGTAGGCCGAACTGCAGTGCACCGCGCAACATGCGGTAGGCAGCACCACTGTAGTTCATCCCCTCATTGGCTTGATCAGCCTTCACCTTCAGCTGACGGTCACACATCAGAGGTACGTGCAGCAGGGCCAGCACCCAACTGAGCATGAGCGACACGGCCAGCACAATGAAGAGGTCGCGCACATAGACACCTGCCGTATCGGGCGACAGATAGAGCGGCCAGAAGGCCAGGATAGCGATGAGCGTAGCCCCTAAGAGCGGCATGGCCGTCTGGCGGGCGGTGTCGGTGAGCGCCTTCATGCGCGGCTTGCCTGCCTTCAGGTCAACCAGTACCCCATCGACCACTACGATGGCATTATCCACCAGCATACCCATCGCCATGATGAAGGCAGCCAGCGAGACGCGCTGAAGTGTGCCGTCCATGCCGCTCAGCACAGTGAACGTACCCAGCACGGTGAGCCCCAGGCTGGCCCCGATGATGAGACCGCTGCGGATGCCCATGAAAATCATCAGGACGATGAGCACGATGGCGATAGACTCAATCAGGTTGAGTGCAAAATTACCGAGTGCAGCCCCCACACGGTCGGGCTGATAGAACACCTTGTGGAACTCCACACCCTGCGGCAGTCGCGCCTCTTTCAGCTTTTCCATGCGCTCATCCACGGCTGCACCCACCTTGATGACATCGCTGCGCGTATCACAGGCCACGAGGATGCCAATGGAGTGCTCGCGGTCGTAGGTCATCTCGTTGCGCACAGGTGTGGCATAGTCGGTCTCCACCGTTGCCACATCGCCCAGGCGCAGCTGGTCGTCGTCATGGCCCTGTATGAGCATGGCGGCAATATCTTCCGCATTCTTGAACTTGTCGTTCACATTGACGCGAACGCGATTGTCGCCATTCTCGAAGTAGCCGGGATAGACCACCGAGTTCTGGCCCTGCAGCGTCGCCAGCACCTCGGCAGTGCTCACGCCGAGGTTGGCCATGCGGTCCTCGTGCAGTGAGATGTTGATGCACTTGTTGCGGGTGCCGTAGAGTTCCACGCGCGTCACGCCTTCCACCTGCTGCAACTCGCGCTTCACCAGTTCTGCGTAGTCGGTCAGGCGCGAGGTTTCCAGGCCGTCGCCTGTCAGTGCATAGAACATGCCGAACACGTCGCCGAAGTCGTCCTTCACCACGGGGCGGTTCGCTCCGTCTGGCATGGGTGCACTCTCCACCTTGCGGCGCAGCATATCGTAGTGCTGTTCCACATCGTCGTTCTTCACCGTCGTATGCAGTTCCACGGTGATGAGCGACAGGTCGCTGAACGACTGGCTCGTTACGTGGTTCAGATCTTTCATTGTACGGATGCTCTTCTCCAGCACGTCGGTCACCTCCAGTTCCACCTCGTGGGCTGAGGCACCGGGATAGGTGGTCACCACCAAGGCCTGCTTCACCCTGATTTCCGGATCCTCCAGCTTGCTCATGTTCCAAGCCGACACAATGCCACCGATGGCCAGTGCCGCCACGAAGAACATGACGAGGTTCTTGTTCTTAAACGCCCATTCACTGATGCTCATAACATTCCTCCCACATTGGTTTTACTGGTTGCCTCCAGTGGTTTTACCTTCTGTCCGTCGCTGACGTGGTGCGTGCCCGAGACCACCACGAGGTCGCCGTCGTGCAGACCGTCGCCACTGACGATACACTGTCCGTTGGCCAGCAGGCGCACGATGCTCACTTCCCTCTGGCTGAGTGTCTGCTTCTGTGCGTCATATATAAATATGGTGGTACGACCGTCAGAGCCTCGCAACACGCCGCTCGTGGGCAGCATCAGTTGGCTGGTGCCCTCAGCATGCTGGATGATGGTCACGGTAGTGTTCATGCCAGGCACGGGCATGTCCTTTCCCTGTGCCTGCAGCGACAGGCGCATGGTGTAGAGCTGGTTGGCATTGGCTTTTGGCATGGTGCTCACTGGCGAGAGCCGGAACACGCGGCCGGGGAAGATGTCAAACTGGCACGTGTAGCTGTGGAAGCTGTTGCGGTTCATGTAATCTGTGGCCGAGAGGTTGATTTCCACCTCTGGTGCGCCGCCACTGAGCATCGTCACCACCGGCATACCGGCGCTGACCACCTCACCACCCGTGAAGAGTTTGCTCTGAATGTACCCGCTCATAGGAGCCGTGAGCCGGGTGTAGGCCAGCTGGTCCTTGTGGTTCTTCAGCTTGGCGTCAATCTGCCGCTTGCCATATACGGCACGGTCGTAGTTGTTGTCGGTCGTTGCTCCTTCCTCGTGGAGCTTGATGACGCGTTCAGCCTCTGCCGTAATCTGGGCGTGCTCGGCCTCAGTAGCCCGCAATTGCACCTCATAGTCCGTTGGATCCATCACCGCCACTAGCTGTCCTGCTCGGACATAGTCGCCCTCCTTAACGCAGATGCGCTGGATGCGACCGCTCACCTTGAACGACAGATTCACCTCGTCGGCCGCCTTTACCCGCCCGGGATACTGCAAGGTGGCACTCGCACCAACGGCTCGTAGCGTATCGATGTTCACCATCGGCACCGCAGGTCCTGTCTGCTCCTTTTTACTGCTGCAGGCCGTCGTCAACAGACCTGCCAGAACCAAAAAATACCATTTTCTCATAACAATCATGTCTTATTTTTCTGATGAAACAATGAAATCGGACGCAAAATTACTGGAAATAGGCCTAAATCCGATGTCCGATGCTTTCCCCGTCGTGTCCAATTTTTCTTTTGATAACAAAACGGACATGAAAGAGAAAGCACAGAACATGATATTTGAGGAAATTTGATTAACTTTGCAGCCGAAACAGAGAAAAATGGACATGGAAGAGAAGATATACTACGGCAGCGAGAAAAGCATGATGGTGTTCGACGACATCAGCGTGATACCCCGCAACGCAGACGGCGAGATAGAACTCAGCAGGCTGCTGGTGTTCGTGTGCTATGAGGGCACGGTGCAGTTGCGCGTCAAACAACGGCTTTACGAACTTGGCCCGTCGCAGGGGTTTATCTGCCTGCCGAAAATCGGTCTGAACCGCATCCTGCTCTCACCCGACGCACGGACACAAGTGTTTGGTTTTTCGCTGGAGGCCATCGACCAGATTGTCTTTATCAAGCGCAACGTGGTAAGGGGTGTGACGCAGTTGTGGCAGCCACAGACCATCACCTTCACCCCGACCGACATGGAGTTCATCAGCCATCTCTATGCTATTGCCAAACTGCAGGAGGGGCTTTCCAGTCGTTCCCATTACCAGCAGATGATGCTCAACCTGCAGCAGGCCCTGTTCTATGCCATGGCCGACCTTGTAAACGAGATTCCCGTGGACGATGAAGAGGAGGAGACAGGAAACAAAGACCTCATCTTCAAGCGTTTCCTCAAACTCCTTGCCAATACGAAAGGACGCATACGCGCCGTCAAGTCGTTTGCCGACATGCTGAACATCACGCCGAAGTACCTCTCCGTGGTGGTGCGTGAGGTCAGCGGCAAAACCCCGACCGAATGGATACAGAACTACACCATCAACATCATTGCCCAGCAGTTGACGCAGACATCTAAGACCGTCAAGGAAATCTCGGTCGATCTCGACTTCCCCAATCCTTCCTTCTTCGGCCGTTTTGTCAAGGATCATCTTGGTTGTTCGCCTTTGGAATATCGCGAGAAATTCAGTTGATGGAAATAGGCGATTTTCAATCAAAAGGAAAGGTGGAACAAAAGGGGAAAATAGACCTATATTTGCAGTTTTTTGCATATGGTTGTAAATGAGCGACTTATACAAAATGCATGAACTTGTTAAAATACTTTAATTAAAATTGGTAACTAATTGAATAACAAATGGTTACAAGTCACTTTCCCACGCAGAAGTGTGTAAAGATATTTCTTAAAATTTCATCGGTTACAATACGGCCCTGACCGGTAATGTTCGCAAGGTCGTCTAAAACGAGCCTCAAGTCTTCAGAGACCAGGTCACCGCTGAGGCCGGATTCCAGGGAGGACAGCACTCGTGAGAGATTTTCTTGGGCACTGAGCAAAGAGTGGTATTGCCTGGCTGATGTAACAATGATGTCTTGCTCGGAGAGTTCAGGGATGTTGGCTGATTCGAAGATGGTCTTTTCCAGTCTGTCAATGTTCGTACCTTGCTTGGCAGAAATTTGTAAGATTGAAGGTTGAGGGTCGTTGGACGGGACAAGTTGCGAAACTAAACTGAAAATTGAAGAATCTACAGGTGATTGGATGTCAATTTTATTTTGGATGATTATCAACGATTTGCCTTTGCTGCGCTCAATCATATCTTTAACTTCTTCGGTAGTGGGTTCTGCATCGATGATCCATAGCACGATGCGGGCTTTCTGGATGGCAGTGTATGTGCGGCTGATACCTATCTGCTCGACTTCATCTGTGGTCTGACGGATACCTGCTGTGTCGATGAATCTGAAGGTGACGCCCTGGATGTCTATCACATCCTCTACCGTATCTCTGGTAGTTCCGTGTACTGAAGAGACGATAGCCCTGTCATCACGCAGCAGTTTGTTAAGGAGCGTTGACTTGCCTACATTTGTTTTGCCGACTATGGCAACGGGAATGCCGTTTTTTAGAGCTTGTCCCGTCTCGAAGGAACGGGCAAGATGTGTAATGCGGTTGTCGGTTTTTTTTGCAATGTTCAGCAGTTCGCTTCGGTCGGCAAATTCGAGGTCTTCGTGGTCGGAGAAATCGAGTTCGAGTTCGAGGAGGGAGGTAAGTTTGAGGAGTTGTTCGCGGAGGCGGGAAAGCTCTGAAGAAAAGCCGCCACGAAGCTGAGACATGGCAATGTGGTGGGTGGCTTTGTTGCTGGATGCAATGAGGTCGGCAACGGCTTCGGCCTGCGAGAGATCCATCTTGCCATTGAGGAAGGCGCGTTGGGTGTATTCTCCTGGCTGGGCCATGCGGCAACCTTGCTGGATTAGGAGTTCCAACACCTTATTTAATATATAGCGTGAGCCGTGACAGGAAATCTCTACACTGTCTTCGCCTGTATAGCTGTGAGGGGCGCGGAAGATGGAAACCAATACCTCGTCAATAACCTCACCTTCAGCGTCAATGATGCGGGTATAATGGATGGTGTTGGCAGCAACAGTGTCACAGTGTAAAGTACAGACGGCCGAAACCGCATCAAAGGTCCGAGGACCACTGATACGAATAATGCCAAGGGCTCCGCCTGGAGTAGTGGCAAGCGCGCAAATCGTTTCGTTGTTTCTCATTTCTTCTTGGCCCAGGTATTAGCAAGAATTACAAAAACAAAGGTGACGATGATGAAGGCGAAGGTTGCCCCCACAACATTCTCCTTTTCTTTGCCTATGATTGGAAGAATACAGCAGAAGCCCGCAGTTAGGACACTGATGATGGCCATTAGCAATCGAAGCCTGTGGATGTTGAATTCATTCCGTTCTTCCTCTGAGGCAGTATTGTAGCCTGCAATGAGCTTATCGCCCTTGCCGATAAGAAAGATAATGGCAAGGACGATAAATAGTGCTGCAAATTTATAAATCATTGTCATATCCTATCAAGGACCTTCTCGATGAGCGTGTCGATGGAGTTTTTGTAGTCAGTGTTCATCTTCTTTGCGTACCGATTGGCTATCACCATGCAGCAGGTCATGGCACGGTGTCCGAGAAGCGAGGCAAGACCGGCGAGGGCACTTGACTCCATTTCGAAGTTGCAGATTTTCATGCCTTCATACTCGAACGACTCTATCTTGGCATTCTGTTCCGGGTCTGCAATATCTGCGCGCAGCTGTCGCCCTTGGGGGCCGTAGAATCCGCCGCATGCTACTGTGTAGCCGCGTACCATGTCGTTGGCAGCCACCTGGTTAATGAGGTCAGCATCGGCAATGGCCACGTATGGAGCGCCTTTGATGGGGTTCCACTTCATGTGTTCCTTGAACGCGCGTTCCATCTCAACATCGCAAACAACGTTACGTCCTGCATAATAGTTCAACAGACCGTCGAAGCCGATACTCTTCACGGAGGCTACGAAACAGCCAGTCGGGGTAAACGGCTGTAGTCCTCCACAAGTACCAATGCGCACACAGGTCAGGGTACGATGCTCTTCACGCTCGGTGCGGGTAGCATAGTCGATGTTGGCCAGCGTGTCAAGTTCATTCATCACGATATCGATGTTGTCACAGCCGATGCCGTGGCTTTGGCAGGTGATGCGCTTGCCTTTAAACATGCCGGTGATGGTGTGGAACTCACGGCTGCTGACCTCGCATTCCTTCGAGTCGAAATGAGCAGCAACGGTGTCAACACGTGCAGGATCACCCACGAGGATAACCTTGTCAGCCAGCTGTTCTGGCTTCAGATGCAGATGGAAGCATGAGCCGTCGGCATTGATAATCAGTTCTGACTCAGGAAATGTTCTTTTTGTATTCATAGGGCTTTCTGTTTTTAGGTTATTATTGACGGGCTTTTATCTCGGAATTACGTATTTCTTTCTCTAGTTTTCGGACAGAGCGTTGCAGGTTGTAATATGCCTCCTCTGACTGCAGGATGTCATTGGGATTCACCTTGGCCTTGTCGTTGGCATATTGCTGACGCAGGGTGTCAAGCGTTTTGGAGAGTTGGTGTAATTGTTTTTCAGAATTCTGGAGCTCCATGTAGCGAGTACGGTTGTCAAGCACCATGAAGTCGGCGAGTGCATGGTAGGTGGTATGGTCGTCAATCATGAAAGAAAACATCTCGTTGCTGTGTTTCTGCTGGGGGCTGGCCTGTTGCGAACTGTGTAGTGCCTGCAGGCGTGCGAGAGCTTCCTTGCGTTCGTTTCCCTCTCCCCATGTGTCGGCAATGGACTGAATATCGGCCAAAGAGTGCAGGGTCTGTTCTTCCAGTGCATCTGTGTCGTACGTCCGACGTGTCTTGTTGGGGATGAATGTGTAGATGCATACCTTCCCTTCCGGCTGGCGTCGATCGGTTGCAAAATAGCCTATGTTGCTCATTTCGTCAAAGGCAATCATGTAGTCGTTGGCCTCGGAATTGAATGGCATTCCAATGTTCTCGGGCAGTAGAAACTTTCCCGTGTTGGAATCATAGCGGGTGACAAAAATGTCAAGGCCTCCAATGCTCTCAGGACCTGCTGCTGAGAAATAGAATGTAGTGCCATCAGCCATCATGAACGGATAATTGGCAGGCGAGAAAAGCTCTCTGTCGAGTCCTTCCAGGGGGGCTGGTGTGTTCCACTCCTTGCCTCCAAGCAGGTCTGTGGTGTAAAGAGTCCCCGACTTGGCAAACCAGGCCTTGTTACCCAGTTCGTTGAGGAAGCAGATGGAGTAGGGCTGTTCATCGTTATGGAAGAAGTCGGCATAGTACATCAGCTGTCCTGATTCGGCAGAAAGCTTGTATTGGTTTAGGAACCCTTGCTTATCGACAACGATGCTGTCAATGAAGACAATCCGTTGTGTGGCTTCACGCATGGCTGTGATCCTTGGGTCTTCCTGAGGTTCTTCCACCACAGGTTTCTTCTTGATGGGAGCCTTTTTCCGCGCCCGTTGTGCAGACAGGGGTAGTGCAAACAATAGCGCAACACCTATTATGATGTGTTTTATCAACATGGTAGCTATGTGTATGGGTTTAGAATTCAGTAAACGAGAGGGGCATGAGTTGGCTGATGCCGTTGATGACATAAGTACAACGTGTCCCATACAACAGGATGCGTACAGGATGCTTGAAGCGCGTCTCTGTCTCAATAATGACCTGACGGCATGTGCCACAAGGACTTACGGGCTCCTGTTGTAGCAGGCCTTCATCGTTGGCTGCAGCTATGGCAAGCATCTCAATGGGCTGGTCAGGGTATTTTGCTCCTGCAGCAAAGATGGCAGAGCGTTCGGCACAGATACCAGCCGGAAATGCTGCGTTCTCTTGGTTACAGCCAGAGATTTCCATGCCGTTGGCCAGACGGACCGCAGCGCCTACATGGAAGTGGGAGTAGGGTACATAACTATTATGTGTGGCCTCGATGGCCAGACTGACGAGATGCTGCTCTTCTTCAGTTAGTTCCTCCAACTGGCATTCCAGAATATTGGATTTTAGTTGTAATTCTTTCATGAGTTTATAGTTTTCTCTGCAAAAATATAAAATAATTCTGAACCAAAGGCCACAAACATCATTAAAAAAACAAAATAGTGCACAATTATCGGCTCTGAATATGGATTATTTTGTAATTTTGCATGCAAATACGAAATGATAATGAAGAAACTATTACTGCTGGTAGCTTTTTTTGTCCCGTATGCTGCTGTTGCACAGCAGATGAAATGGAATGAACGCTACGAGCAATATATATCCCAGTACAAGGACATTGCCATCGAGCAGATGCTGCGTTGGAAAGTCCCTGCATCCATTACGTTGGCTCAGGGCATCTTTGAAAGTGGTGCAGGTAATAGCGAACTGGCTCGCAAGGGTAATAACCACTTCGGCATTAAGTGTCATGAATGGAAGGGGCGTACAGTATATCATGATGATGATAAGAGTAACGAATGTTTTCGTGCCTACGATTCACCCTATCAGTCGTTTGAGGACCATTCCCGTTTTTTGGCTAAAGGGAAGCGTTACCGTTCGCTGTTCAGCCTGGAACTGACAGACTATAGGGGATGGGCACGAGGGTTGAAGGCAGCCGGATATGCTACCAATCCTCTCTATGCTGACCGTTTGATAGAACTGATTCAGCTGTACCAGCTTTATAAATATGATAAGGCAACGAACTATGACAAGTATATTGTGGCACATTCAAGAGACCGTGTGCCTCAAGGAGAGCAGCTGCATCCCATCAAGATATATAATAAGAACTATTACATCCATGTACGTCGTGGTGACACCTTCCGTAGTATCGGAAAGGAAATAGGTGTTTCCTACAAGAAGATTGCCAGATACAACGAACGTGGAGCCGACGATGCTCTGGAGGTGGGAGAGAGAATCTGGCTCAAGAAGAAGCAGAAAAAGGCTCCTAAGGAATATGATGGATACCTTCACTATGTAAGGGAAGGTGAATCGATGTATTCCATTGCTCAGAACTATGGCATCCGACTGAAATCGCTCTGCAAGATGAATCGCCTAAGCCTTGAAGATGGATTGCAGGTTGGTGAAGCAATACGCTTAAGATGATATATTTAGGAAATGCCGCTTCTCTAATGAAAAGCGGCATTTCTCTGTAAATAATAGTTGTGGGGAAAGGGTGAGAGGAACGGTCAGTAGTTGAACTCACCAAACTCAGATTGGATGGTCAGGCTCCTCTTTCCTTCTTCGATACGTCCCACCACTTGTGCATCGATATTGAAAGAACGTGACACATCGATGACCTGTTGGGCAATCTCAGGACGTACATAGATTTCCATGCGGTGACCCATGTTGAATACCTGATACATCTCACGCCAGTCGGTGCCAGAGCAGTCGTGGATAGCTTTGAACAAAGGAGGAACGGGGAACATATTGTCCTTGATGACACGGCAATTCTTGCCCACAAAATGAAGAACCTTTGTTTGGGCACCACCCGTACAGTGCACCATGCCATGAATCTCTGGGCGCAGCTTGTCAAGCAGTAGCTTGATAACAGGCGCATAGGTCCGGGTAGGAGAAAGCACAAGATAACCCATGTCGGGAAGTTTTGCCTGCGGACACAACTCGTCTGTATAAGGAACCTCATCGGTAAGGGCATATTTCCCGCTGTAAACCAGTTCGGCAGGTACGGCGTGGTCATAGCTTTCAGGATATTTCCCTGCAAGATAGTTGGCGAAGACATCGTGGCGTGCTGACGTGAGCCCATTGGAGCCCATGCCGCCATTGTAGCGTTGCTCGTAGGTGGCCTGTCCGGTTGAGGATAGGCCAACGATGACGTCGCCCGGACGGATGTTGGCATTGTCTATGACATCAGCCCGTCGCATACGGCAAGTGACAGTAGAGTCAACGATAATGGTACGCACCAGGTCGCCTACATCAGCAGTCTCGCCGCCAGTTGGCCAGATGCCGATACCCATCTTGCGCAGTTCGCTAAGGAGCTCGTCTGTGCCGTTGATGATGGCAGAGATTACTTCTCCAGGAACAAGCATTTTGTTGCGTCCGATGGTGGAAGACACGAGGATGTTGTCCACTGCTCCGACACATAACAGGTCATCGGTGTTCATGACGATGGCATCCTGAGCAATGCCTTTCCATACGGAGAGATCGCCTGTCTCTTTCCAGTACATGTATGCGAGACTGGACTTGGTGCCGGCCCCATCGGCATGCATGATATTACAGTACTCTGGGTCACCCCCCAAGATGTCAGGGATGATCTTACAGAAAGCCTGTGGATAGAGTCCTTTATCAATATTCTTTATAGCAGCGTGGACATCCTCCTTGGCGGCAGAGACACCACGCGACATATAACGGTTGTTGCTCATATTTCAGTTTTGTTTGTTGCCAGGTACTGCAACTTGCTGAATTGTTAGAATTTAATTTCTGGGGCTTTCTGTGCACCTGCCTCTGCCTCGAACTTGGTCATCTTGTCAAATCCAAACATGCCTGCCAGCAAGTTCTTCGGGAAGGAACGGATGAGCACATTGTAGTCTTGTACTACGGCATTGTACTTGTTGCGGGCTTCGTTGATACGGTTCTCAGTCCCTTCGAGTTGTGCCTGTAGGTTCATGAAGTTTTCGTTGGCTTTCAGGTCAGGATATGACTCGCTGACAGCTATCAGTCGACCTAATGCTGAGCCGAGCTCACCCTGTGCCTTTTGGAACTCCTGAAGCTTTTCTGGTGTCATGTTCTCCGGATCGAGCGTAATCTGGGTGGCCTTGGCACGGGCATTGACTACTCCTTCCAATGTCTCCTTTTCATGAGCGGCATAACCCTTCACCACTTCAACCAAATTAGGAATGAGATCAGCACGGCGCTGATAGGTAGACTGCAAGTTGGCTAATGCTGTAGTGGCACTTTCCTCTGCCCCCACCATGGCATTGTATGAACCCTTTACCCAGCCGAAAATAGCTATTGCTATAACGGCGATGACGATTAAAACAATGATACTTTTTTTCATAATGCTCTGTTTAATGGTTTTATGATTCTAATAATGATTGTTCATATTTGAAGTTACCAGCGTGATGTAGCTCCTCCACCACCGAAACTTCCACCGCCGAAGCTGCCGCCTCCGAAGCCTCCGCCTCCTCCTCCATGGAAGCCTCCTCCGCCACCGCCTCCACTGACAAAGAAACCACCGCCGCTGCTCTCTGGCACATAGAAGGGATTGCTTACCAAATGGGCTGCGGCAGCTGCACCTAGCCAGCGGTATTTCTTGTTTTTATATACGAAGAAGATAATCCAGCAAAGCATCAGGCAGGTGTAAAGTCCCATGGCCTGAGCCATCTTGTCTTCCTCTTCGTCAGCCGGACTGCGGAGAGAAGCCATCTGCGGAAGCTCCTTGGACTGGAGCTTGGCTAAGATGGCATCGGAAAGATAGATCATGGCTGAATCGGGTTGCTCAGCCCTCATGGCAGGAATGACATACCGCTGCTGTAGTTCCTTGCATTCTGCATCGGTCAGATCGGCTTCTAATGAACGGCCTGGAGACATGTTGATGCTGTGGTCCTCGTAGCCTACAACAACCACGAGGCCACGGTCATTGTAGCCTACTCCGTAATTGTTGCCTACGTCCTGTGCCATCCGGTAAGGGTCGTCGTTCTCAATATGGTTTACTACGATGACAACGGCCTGAACATTTGTCTCATGCTCTATTCGTTTCATTGTTGAGTTGATACGGTTGACGGCATCATCGCTGAGTACATGGTCTGGATTAGACACATACTGGGTGGAGTCCTGTAAATAGGGTATGGGAATGTTCTGTGCATTCCAATAGGTGACTTCCTGCTTGGAAGCCAGTGGAGTTGCTGTCGTCCCGGGTTCTCCTGCACCTGCCGAGTACAAGAAGCAAATCATGGATACGGCAATGCCGATGAAGAACAGCCATCCCCACAGATGCTTGAATACAAGTTCCCTACCGTGCTCCTGCTTGAAGCTGTTGAGATAGGAATGACGTGCAGCGGCAAACTGGCGTGAGCAGTTCTCATAACGTGATGAGTAGGCCTTCTTTAATTGCCGGGTTGTTAGTTTGTTGGGGCGGCTGTTTCCACCTAATACCCTTTCTCGTAGTGACTCTAAGGAAGTTCCGACGCCATTGTTGTTGTCAACGTCCTCGTTGTACAGCTCCACAAGGGTGTCAACTTTTTTGTTATATGTGTCAGCAATGCTTTTTAGTTTCCTGTCGCGCTCTTCTATCAGTTGCTGTTCTTTGCCTTCATAGCGGTGTGTAAGAAAGGTTCCACCAGCACCAAGGCCAATGAGGTATACGGCAAACATGGTGAAAACGTCCATGTAAATAGTAGGGCTGGAGGCTGTACTAAGCAGGACAGGAACAGCCCCTAAGCCTCCAGCTGCCAATAGTAGCATGTTGGCCTGGCTACGTGAAAGGGTTTTCTTCTTCTGTGACTCTTCCATGTCTGATTAACGTGTTTTTATTTCCCGTTCCATATTTCCCATGAAGCAAAGGCCTGTAGGAGAAGCATTTCAAGCCCGTTTTTCACATCGGCGCCTTGTTTTCTGCCTTTCTTCATGAAGAGGGTCTCGTCTGGATTATAGATAAGGTCATAGAGGATAGTGTGTGAATCCATGGCTTCATAGGGAAGCAACGGACATTCTTCCACATGCGGATACATGCCAAGAGGTGTACAGTTGACAATGACATTGTATTCCTTGACCACTTCCGGCGTAATCTGCTCATACTGAATGGTGCCAGGTCGCTGGTAGCGACTGACGTAGACAGGTTCAATGCCCAGCGATTTTAACCCGTAGGTAATGGCCTTTGAAGCGCCACCGGTACCTAATACGAGGGCTTTCTGGTGCCATTTCTTGTCAAGCATGGGTTCAATACTCTGAGTAAAACCGATGACATCGGAGTTAAAACCTTTCAGTTTCACCTTCCTGCCCTCGTGTTTTATACGGATGACGTTGACCGCACCAATGGCCTGTGCTTCAGGCGAGATGCTGTCAAGGAATGGTATCACTTTCTCTTTGTAGGGAATGGTGACGTTCAGACCAAGTAGGTCTGGGTTGGTGTCGAGGATTTCCTGAAGATCATCAATGCTTGGGATTTCAAAGTTGACATACTCAGCATCAATATTCTCGTCAGCAAACTTCTGGTTGAAATAGCTGATGGAAAAGGAATGGCCCAGCGGATAGCCAATGAGTCCGTATTTGTCCATAATGTCAAGGTTTATTTGGTTGCTGTATAGAGTGTGCAAATGCCGAAGGTGAACCGTTGGAATGTTGCTTCTCGGAATCCGGCTTTCTTTAGAATCTCCATCATTCGCTCTCCCTGTGGAAAGGCTTCAATGGTTTGTGTGAGATAGCTGTATGCGTTTGTGTCCTTGGAGATCAGACGTCCATAGACGGGTAGCACCGTGTGAGAATATATATGGAAAAGCTGTTTCATGGGAAATGAAACAGGCGTGGTTAGTTCTACTACGCTCAAGTGCCCGCCAGGCTTTAGGACGCGGCACATCTCGCTAAGCCCTCGATCCAAACTGGCAAAATTCCGTATGCCGAAAGCTGCTATGACGGCATCGAATGAGGCATCGGGGTAGGAGAGGGCAAGACAGTCTTCCTTGGCAAAGGAGATGATATGCTGTAAGCCTTGCTGCTCGACCTTTTTGCGTCCTACGTCCATCATGCCCTCACTGATGTCAATGCCTACCAGTGTATGGGGCTTCAGCATCTCTGCAGCCATAATGGCAAAGTCGCCGGTTCCTGTTGCTATGTCAAGGATGGCCTGTGGCTTATAGGGTGCCAACTGCCTGATGGCTTTGCGTCGCCATCCACGGTCAATATTCCACGACAGGCGGTGGTTCAGTGTGTCATAGGTTGGAGCGATGTTGTTAAACATCTGCTCCACCTGTTCTGCTTTCTCGCCTGGATGATAGGGAGTTATTGTTTCCTGAGTGTATGGCATGCGGTAATGGTCTGAAGGGATGTTGTGCTTTTAGCGGTTTTTGAGCCAGGCAGTGACGTTCTGCTCGATTCGTGCAGCAATGTCTTCTTCGCTGTTTTCACGAACAAACTTCTCGCCTACAATATGCTCGTAGAGTTCAATGTACCTTTCGCTGACGCTCTCGGCATATTCATCGGTAATCTCTGGCATGACCTGCCCGGGTTCGTTCATGAAGTTATGCTCGATGAGCCACTGACGTACGAACTCTTTTGAGAGCTGACGCTGAGGCTCGCCCTTAGCCAGTTTCTCCTCGTAGCCGTCTGAATAGAAGTAACGGCTTGAATCGGGTGTGTGGATCTCGTCAATAAGGAAAACCTTACCATCGCGCTTTCCGAATTCATATTTCGTATCGACAAGTATCAGTCCGCGCTTGGCTGCAATTTCCTGTCCACGGGCAAAAATGCGACGAGTGTAGTCCTCCATCACCGCATAGTCTTCGGCAGAAACCAGTCCCTGGGCAATAATCTCTTCTTTCGAGATATTCATGTCGTGGCCTTCATCGGCCTTGGTGGTGGGAGTGATGATGGGTTCAGGGAACCGTTCGTTTTCTTTCATTCCATCAGGCAGTTTCACACCACACAGTTCGCGGCAGCCGTTCTTGTATTCACGCCAGGCCGAGCCGGTAAGAATGGAACGGATAATCATTTCCACGCGAAAACCCTCACACTTCAGTCCTACTGTAACCATGGGATCAGGAGTGGCCAGCTTCCAGTTGGGACATATGTCGGTAGTGGCATCAAGGAACTTGGCGGCAATCTGGTTCAGCACCTGCCCTTTGAACGGAATACCCTTTGGCAACACTACGTCGAAGGCTGAGATGCGGTCGGTGGCTACCATGACCAGCAGGTCGTCGTTGATATCATACACATCACGTACTTTGCCGTGATATACGCTCTTCTGTCCATCAAAATGGAATTCAGTCTTTGTTAATGCTTTCATTGCTGTTTGTTATTTCTTTGTCATATTCTTCGTAGGCATGTACTATTCGTGTCACCAGTTTGTGGCGCACAATGTCTTTCTTGTTTAACTGGACAATGCCGATGCCCTCTACATTATTTAATATATGCAGGGCCTCTATGAGTCCGCTCTTCTGCGGACGGGGCAGGTCTATCTGTGATGTGTCGCCTGTGATGATCATCTTGGTGTTCCACCCCATTCGGGTGAGGAACATCCGTATCTGGGCAGGTGTGGTATTCTGGGCTTCATCCAAGATAACCACTGCGTCACTCAGTGTGCGGCCTCGCATAAAGGCTAAGGGTGCAATCTGAATGATGTGTTTCTCCATCATGTCCTGCAGTTTTACTTGTGGCAGCATATCCTCCAGCGCATCATAGAGAGGCTGTAGATAGGGGTCTATCTTGTCCTTCATGTCACCAGGCAGGAATCCCAGTTTCTCTCCTGCTTCCACAGCAGGCCGGCTCAAGATGATCTTCTTCGCCGTCTTCTCTTTCAAGGCCTTGACAGCCAAGGCTATTGACAGATATGTCTTTCCTGTTCCTGCAGGGCCTACGGCAAATATCATGTCGTTCTGCTGGTAGGCCTCGATGAGCCGCTGCTGGTTTTCAGAACGTGCTTTGATGGGACGGCCCGACATGGTGTAAACGAGAACGCCTTCAGGCACTTCCTTGGCTCTACCACCTTTGATGATGTCGAGTATATCCTCTTCCTTGAGTGAATTGAACCTCAATATGTGGCGGCGCATTTTTTCCACGCTCTCTTCCAATGCAGCCATTTCCTCCTCATCGCCTAGGACACGGATAACATTGTCACGCGCCACGATGCGAAGTTTAGGATACAGTGAACGGATCATCTGCAGATGACCATTGCCAACACCATAGAATACCACGGGGTCAATATCCTCTAAAACAATATGCTTCTCTATCAATCTCTATACAAATTTAATTTTTGCTTGCAAAGTTACGAAAAATATTCGTATCTTTGCACTCGTAAACAGAATATTTTAAATGAAACTGACAAAAAAGAAATATTTGCAGGGCTTTGCGGCTGTTGTAATACTGTTGGCAATCGTAAGATGGGCCATTCCAGAAGTTGCAGTTCCCAAGGATGACAAGCCGGCTGTTCGTTCAGAGCAGATGGAGAATGCCATGCAAGAAGAGACGACTATTGCGAAAGAAGAGCCAAGTATTGTCGAAGAAAAGCCGAGCATTGTCGAAGAAAAGCCGAGCATTGTCGAAGAAAAGGAAGAAAAACCGGGTATTGCTAAGGAAAAGTCTTTTCGTAGTTTGCGGAGAGATGGTTCCAAGCCTCATCGTATTCTCTCTGTGCCAAGTTATAAAGAGGCATTTCCTGACACCAATGCCGTGCAGCTGGTGGCAGCCCGTCGATGGGGTGTATCACCAGTAAAGAACCGTGAAGATGCTGAAGCGAGAAAAAAGGAACTTGTCTATGTAGCTTCATCGCCTTTCTATCATGTAGACAAACTGCATCAGAGCATTCCCTACCTGGTTCCCCGTGCTGCCATATTGCTTCAGGACATAGGACAGGCATTCTTTGATAGTCTTTATGTGAAGGGTGTACCTCTTCACCGTTTTATTGTGACCAGTGTATTGCGTACTCAGGAAGATGTGGCTCGTCTGCGAAACTTCAATGGCAATGCTACGGAAAACTCATGTCATCTCTATGGTACCACCTTCGATATTTGTTACAATCGCTACGAGACTGTTGAGGAACCTGATGGCCCCAAACGGTATCAAGTGCGTAATGATACTTTGAAATTTGTGCTTTCCGAGGTGCTTCGTGATATGCGTAAGCAAAATCGTTGCTACATTAAGTATGAAGTGAAGCAAGGTTGCTTTCACATGACAGTCAGGTAATTATGTGATGACTTTGTGTGAGCAGTATTCACGTTCTTTGTGAGCAGTATTCTCGCTCGTTGTGAGCAGTATTCACGCTTTGAGTGTGGAGTGATACTCGGCACTTTAGGGGTGATACTCGCCACTTTAGCCGCGTTTTTTGGCGTTTTAACACTTCGATTCTGCCGTCAGAAGTTGCTGTTTGACGTTAATTGTGAAGGGGATAGTCCTTTAATAACGACATAAGTTATTGTTTCTTAGATGTTTGTGAAATTATCGATACTCGTCGTTCACGGAAAAAAACTGTGAATTGTGAAACAGTAAATGGTGGGTTAATCTTGTAGGAATTTTTTGTTGCGGTAGGTTTGGTGGTGTCAGAAAAAGCAGTACTTACACCAACGAAGTCCCGTCCTCTCACCCCCTGAAGCCTGGCTGAGGCTGTTATAGGGTGGGGGACTTCAGTTATCTTAACTTTGACCGGACTCTTCGCTGAGACCTTGCAAAATGGTATCGAAACTGAAGTTATGTGGCTTCATTTATACTCTCTACGCCGGAATTCCGAGCAGGTGATTGCAGTAGCGATGGCGACATTTAACGATTCTGCTGTGTCTCCTTGGTGAAAACTGGGAATAAGTAGTTTTCTTGTAATCATCTGGCGTATCTCTGGTGAGATGCCGTTTCCTTCATTACCCATGACAATGATACCTTCCTTTGACAGTGGCTGTTGGTAGATGTCGTTACCATCGAGTAATGTTCCGTATACAGGCACGCTGGCCTGCTGGATGATTTCCTGTAAAGATGTATATACAATGTTCACACGGGCAATGCTTCCCATTGTTGCCTGTACCACCTTGGGATTCCAAGCATCTGCAGTATCTTCACTACAGTATATGGTGCTGATGCCAAACCAGTCTGCTATTCTGATGATGGTACCAAGGTTTCCTGGATCTTGAATGCCGTCGAGTGCCAGTGAAAGCCTGCCATCGGGCGAAGGCAATTTTGAATCTTGTGAAGGAATGCGGAAAACTCCTAACACCTGTTGGGGGTGCTGAAGGAAACTTATTTTGCATAGTTCATCCTGGCTGACAGTCTGTATGGTATGAACAGCACCTTGAAAGTCTTCTACAGCATAAAGTTCCTTGGGGGAATACCCGGCCTTCATCAGGTCACCCACGACCTTTGGACCCTCTGCCACAAACAGTCCTTCGCGCTGTCTGTATTTCTTTATCTCAAGTTGCCTGATGTGCTTTATTTGGTTTTTACTGATCATTTTATAAAAAAATTCCTAAATCAGCCGCAAAGATAAAAATAATTCTTTATCTTTGCAACTAATTAGCAAAGAAAAGACATTTTGAGACCTATAATATTCTCTTTATTGGCAGTTTTGCTGCTTGCTTCGTGCTCGGTGACAAAGTATGTTCCTGATGGAATGTACCTGCTTGATGACGTGAAGGTTACCATGACAGAGAAGCATAGCGACATCAATACCTCAAAACTGAAGAACTATGTACGCCAGAAAGGCAATTCACGTTGGTTCTCTGCCTTTAAACTCCCCCTTGCTGCCTATTCTCTTTCAGGAAAAGACTCTGCCCGGTGGATCAACCGTGCCTTGAAATCGATGGGTGAAGCTCCTGTGTTGTTCGACTCGTTGCAAGCTGGGCTTTCTGTTGCTGATCTCCGTCAGGAACTTCATAATAAAGGTTATTATGATGCACAGGTGTTCCTTCGTACTAAGACAAGAGGAAAACGGCTTGATGCCACCTACGTGCTTTCTCCAGGAGCACCGTATTATATAGGTAAGGTGACATATCAGATTGAGGATAGCTTGATTAGGCAGTTGCTTCGCAAGGATCTGCCAGAAAACCAGGTGCTGAAGAGTGGAAATAAGTTCAGTGTCAATGACCTGAATGCCGAACGTAATCGTATAACCCAAAAGTTGAACGATAGTGGTTACTTCCGGTTCCATAAGGAGTTCATCCGGTTCTTGGCCGACTCTACCGGCAGTTCTCACATCATCGACCTTACGCTTGTCCTCAGCCAGCCTCCGTCTGACAGTTCCGAGGTCAGCCATATCCGTTACAGGGTGGGGGATGTGACCTTTTCCAGTGGAAATCCTGCTGACACAACCATTCACCTGCGGCGCAAGGTTCTTCAAGAAAGTACGTATATTGAGCAAGGAAACTATTATTCCACAACTGCGTTGCAGAACACCTATAACCACTTCTCTCGGTTGGGAAATGTACGCTATACAAACATCAGTTTTACAGAACATCCTGACACGGCATTGCTCGACTGTAATATCCAGATTCAAACCAGCAAACCGTCAACTATCAGTTTTCAGCCTGAGGGAACCAATACGGCAGGCGATTTGGGGGCCGCTGCTTCTATCACCTATCAGAACCGTAATTTGTTCCGGGGAGCAGAAAACCTGGCAGTGGAGCTTCGTGGCGCCTATGAGGCCATCCGAGGGCTGGAAGGATATCGTAATCAGGATTTCGTGGAGTACAGCATTGAGAGCCGCCTCACCTTCCCACGTTTCATCTCTCCTTTCCTGAGTAGCTCTTTGCGTCGAAGCATCAATGCTACCAGTGAAGTGTCTTTGCTTTATGACCTTCAAGACCGTCCGGAATTTCATCGGAGGTTGCTTTCTGCCGCCTGGCGATATAAATGGAGACCCCAGCTGCATCGTGACCAGTACCAGCTAGACTTGATAGACCTGAACTATGTCTTTATGCCGTGGATCAGTGAAACCTTCCACAGGCAGTATCTTGACGATGTCAGTAGCCGCAACGCCATCCTGCGTTATAATTACGAGGACTTGTTTATCATGAAGATGGGGTTTGGATATGCGTATAACAATGGACGTATAGCCTTGAAAACTAACATTGAAACCTCTGGTAATCTTTTAAGTCTTGGTTCTCAGGTATTTGGTTCCGACAAGGATCAAGATGGCCATTACCGCCTCTTTGACATAGCCTTTGCTCAATATGTGAAAGGTGACATAGACTTTACTAGAAGCATACAACTAGATTACGATAATCAGATTGTCTTCCATGTCGGCTTTGGTATTGCTTGGCCCTATGGCAATTCTACGGTGCTTCCTTTTGAAAAACGTTATTTTGCTGGAGGAGCAAACAGTGTTCGTGGATGGAGTGTCCGTTCGTTGGGACCAGGAAAGTTCAAAGGCAATGACGGACGTATAGACTTTATTAACCAAACGGGAGATATGAAACTGGACATGAACTTGGAGTATCGTGCCCATCTGTTCTGGAAACTGGGAGGTGCACTCTTTGTGGATGCGGGGAATATCTGGACGCTTCGTGATTATAAGGACCAGCCTGGCGGACAGTTTTCCTTGAAGGATTTCCCCTCACAGATAGCCGTAGGCTATGGCTTTGGCCTGCGATTTAACTTTGATTATTTCATTGTCCGCTTCGACCTTGGTATGAAGGCTGTGAATCCTGCTTATGATGAAGAGGAACACTATCCGCTTTTGCATCCCCGATTCAGTCGCGATTATGCATTCCACTTTGCGGTAGGCCTTCCATTTTAACATACATGCGCTTGTCGCGTTCTACTATCTTGATTTGGAACTTTGTATCGTTGTCAACTAAATACCCTACCTGGTTCAGTGAATCTGTCTTCACATAGTTACTCACTTCTATGGTTGCTATCCATGTGGAGTCATCTGCCAGTTCGCAGTCCAGAAGACTCACTGCTGCCATATTTTCTTGTTGGCGCAACAAATCAATGTCTTGCTCTGATAGATTGGAGGCTGCAAAACGAATCCATTTCCTGCTTTCAGGTGTTACATATTTTGATGCACGGTCGAACTGATAGTTGAAGTATGCCTCGGCCCATTGGGTAGCGGCTTCATCAACAATCTCACTCCCTTCTTTATTGAGTAAATCACACGATGAAAATGCCAATAAAACGACAGTCGACAGGATAAAACTTCTCATAAGCATTAATATTTTTAAAAAACTTCCACAAAGATACATATTTCTTTTGGATTTCACGTTACTTTTTCTTACTTTTGCAAAAAATAATAACAAATAATGCTGAAATTCATATCCTTTGGCAGTGGTAGTAGCGGTAATTGCTATTATCTTGCCACTTCAACAGATGCACTCATCATTGATGCGGGCGTGGGGGTACGTATGCTCAAAAAACACATGAGAGAGTATGGTTTGAACCTTCATAGTGTCCATTATATCCTGATTACTCATGATCATGCCGACCACATAAAGAGTGTGGGTAGTATCAGCCATGAGCTTGGAGTGCCTGTATATTGTACCGAGAAAGTGCATGATGGCATAGAGCGCAACTATTGTGTTGCCCGCAAGATTGCTAATGACAAGAAACATGTCATTCAGCCACAATTATCCGTTCAACTTGGTGATTTCCTTATCACACCGTTCTCTGTACCTCATGATTCCAGCGACAATGTTGGTTTCTTCATCGAGGCGGGCAATACCAATTTTTGCATAATGACTGACGCCGGTGAGGTAACAGAAGAGATGAAAGACTATATCAAACGGGCACGCTATTTGGTCATTGAGGCAAACCACGATGTGGAAATGCTGAGTCATGGGCCTTATCCGCAGTATTTGAAAGATCGCATAGCGAGCGATATAGGTCATCTCTGCAATAGCGACTGTGGACGTGCTATAGCAGAGAATATGTCAGAGGACCTTCGCCATGTCTGGCTGTGTCATCTTAGCGAGGAAAACAACCATCCGGAGTTGGCACGTAAAACGGTAGAGAGCGTACTGCGTCAGTATGGTATCATAGCAGGTAAAGATCTGCAATTAGACATTCTTCGCCGCAAACTGCCTACAGGAGTCTTTGAATTAGAATAGCAGCTCTTAGTTCCTTTTCTCTTTGATTATACCGTGTCTATAGGCGTGGAGCAGTTGCTTTAGGTCGGCTATCTGTGAACGGAGCTCGTCTCCTTTGTCGGTGTCAGCTACAAGCATGCGGTGTGCTGACATTTCAACAATCTGCGTGGTTGACTTGATGTCGGTACCCCGTTGTATTGCGTCCTGGGTCGAGGTAAACGGCTCATGCTGTACTAGCTGGAACCCCCGTGAGTGGTAAATGAGTGTATAGCCGGCAATGCCCGTCTCGCTGTGATAAGCTTCTGAGAAACCACCGTCAATCACCATCAGCCGTCCTCCTGCCTTGATAGGATTTTCGCCTTTGGCAACGTGGACGGGAACATGCCCATTGATGATGTGGCGGTTAGGACCATTTACGTCAAAGGCATCGAGAATACGGTCACAAACCTCCTCATTGTTCCTCAGACGGAAGTAGGCACCCTTTTCTTCCTTGTATGTCTCCTTGTCTGTTAAGAAATAGCGTTCAAAGGTAGCCATCTTCGACTTGTCAAACAGGGGGGAGTCCTTGCCACACCACAGGTATAGGAAATAGTCGCGGGCATAGTCGCGAGGATATTCGTCTGTTGTTGCATTCTGATTGCTGACATTGGTGTTGAAGGCTGCACGTATCATGATGCCAATATTGTGCATCAGTTCTTTCCCGCAGAATTTCTTGCCAGGATAGATCTCCACTTCCTTCAGTGAACCGTCATCGTTGAGGGGAATGCTGGCATGGAAGAGCAGGTTGGAGTTGCTGATAGCGTACATGCAACCGTGTGAAAGCAGGATACGTATATGCTTCTGGAGTTTCTCACTAATGCGGAAAGAGTGATGCAGTTTTTTCATGAGATCTGCCTCTTCGGATGTGAGAGTATAGGTTGGATTATTCAGGTCGTTCTGGAATATCGTAGGGAAGTTGCATGATTTCATCTCGTATTCCTTTCCGTCTTTGTGCCACACCTGTTTCTCCGGATCTATGCTTTCTAACAGGCAGCGATCCTTCATCTGCCATTCTGGATGTCGACAGAAAATCTGGGATTCCTCCTTAAGCTGGATGACGGTGATAGCCTTGTGCATTTTGGCTGTCAGCTGCTGAGTCTTCTCGTCCATTGTGTTGCCAGGAAGAAGCCTGGGCAGGAACTCCTCGCAAGGGTCTTCGCCATACACTTCAAGCGCAAATGTGGCCAATGGAACAAGGTTGATGCCGTATTCCTCGAGGGTAGCAAGGTTGGCATAGCGTAGGCTGAGACGCAGCACATTACATATACAAGCATCGTTTCCTGCAGATGCACCCATCCAGAGAATGTCGTGGTTTCCCCATTGGATGTCCCAAGAGTGATACTGTTTCAAGGTGTCCATAATCTTGTGAGCACCAGGGCCGCGGTCATAGATGTCGCCGAGAATATGCAGCTGGTCTATGGCAAGGCGTTGTATAACATTGCAGATAGCTTCGATAAAAGCATCGGCGCGGCCAGTAGAGATAATAGTGTTCACGATAACGGCAATGTAGGCTGCCTTGTCCTGGTCCTCTGTACGTTCGTGGAGTAGTTCCTCAATGATGTAAGAGAAATCATCGGGTAACGATTTGCGCACCTTGCTTCGAGTGTACTTTGAAGAAACGTCACGGCATACTTTTACGAGCTGGTGGATGGTGATACGATACCAGTCGTCAAGGTCGGTCTCTTGCGCCTTGATGAGTTCCAGCTTCTGCTCGGGATAGTAGATGAGCGTACAAAGCTCTTTTTTCTCAGTCTCACGAATGCTGTTGCCGAAGATTTCGTTCACCTTTCGTTTGATGTTACCAGAAGCATTCTTCAGGACGTGTTCGAATGCCTCATTTTCACCATGAAGGTCGGCAAGAAAATGCTCAGTACCCTTAGGCAGATTCATGATGGCTTCCAGATTGATGACCTCGGTGGCAGCATCAGCTATGGTAGGAAACAACTTCGACAGCAGCTGCAGATAGTGCGTATTAGTTCCTGTGGACATAACTTATTTAGACAATGGAAGAGTTCTATACCTTATTTATATATAAGAGATATTCTTTATTAATAAACAGAAGGGATATTCTTTAGTACCAGCAGAAGATGATCCCATACCATTTGTACGGTGGGAATGTGCAGACGCTCGTCGGGGGTATGGACGAAGCGTAGGGTGGGACCGAAACTAACCATGTCCAGATTGGGATAGCGTTCAGAGAACAGACCGCATTCCAGACCTGCGTGTATACCCCGTACCACGGGCTCCTTCTTGAACAACTGCTTGTAAGCATCTACAACAATCTCGGTGAGCTTCGAGTCGGCCTTCATCTTCCAGGCAGGGTAGCCATCACTGGATTTTGCCTCGGCACCAGCTAACTCAAATGTGGCTTGAATGGTGGCACACATGTTGTCGAGGTTGGACATTACGTTACTGCGCTGGGAAGAGAGAATAGTAATTTCATTGTCTAAGGTATGAACGCTGGCAATATTACTTGATGTTTCCACCATGCCACCTAAAGCCTCGTCCTGACAGATGGCGTAGACGCCATTGTCTACAGCCTGTAGCGCCCATATGAAGTTCCTGGCTACCTGAGCCTCAATCACAGGCTCTGCCTCGCAACTTTCCATCAGCCACTCCATGCTGGTATCGGTTACATGGAATTCGTCCTCTACTTCAGCTGAGAATATGTTCCAGTCAGCGCGTATGTTTTCCTTCAATGCGTTGGGAACGGCTATTACAAAGCGTCCGTCACGCGGAATTGCATTATGCAGTTTGCCCGAATGGAACTGTGAAAGCCTTACACCTTCGTATCGTTTCATCGTCTGGAACAGGAACCTGCCTAACACTTTAATGGCGTTGGCACGCTTCTTGTTGATGTCATCTCCGGAATGGCCGCCCACGAGTCCTTTCAGCTGTCCACTTAGGAAAAAGAGATCCTTGGGAGCTTCTTCGCGCTTGAAAGTGAAGCGGGCCTGAGTGTTTCGGCCTCCTGCACAACTGACGAATATCTCACCTTCGTCCTCAGAGTCAAGGTTGATCAGGTAGTCACCCGTCATGAAGCCTGCCTTCATGCCTTCGGCACCCGTTAGTCCGGTTTCCTCGTCACGGGTAAAGACGCATTCTATAGGGCCATGCTCTATATCGTCACTGTCCAAAATGGCTAGCTCCATGGCGCAGCCAATACCGTCATCGGCACCAAGCGTGGTTCCCTCTGCAGTCAGCCATTCTCCGTCTATATAAGTCTTGATGGGGTCGTTGTCAAAGTCAAACTCAACATCTACTAATTTGTCGCACACCATGTCCATGTGGCTCTGCAGAATCACTGTCTTGCGGTCTTCCATACCCTTGGTGGCAGGCTTTCGAATGATGACATTGCCTGTATCGTCCACCTTTGTGTCCAAACCACGGCTTTCACCCCAAAGCTTCAGGTACTCAATCATCTTTTCCTCATGCTTCGAAGGTCGGGGAATCTCGTTAATCTTGGCAAACTGCTGGAATACTACAGCAGGTTTTAGGTCGTTCTTATTCATTTTTAATACTATTATTTTGGTGTTTTGATTCGTAATGTGTAACTTTGCAGCCGCAAATTTACAAAAAATGATTGAAACTCTTATCATATCCACGTTAATAATTGCTATTAGCATGGCTTTTTTGCTTGTTAAGGTGCTGTTGAAGTCGGATGGACGCTTCGCTTCACAGCATATACACGACAGTAAAGCCATGAAGGAACGTGGCATTCATTGCGTCATGGATCAGGATAGTGAAATGAGGCAGAAGAGTCCTTATGCAGTCACGGAACGGTGAAAAAACAAGTAATCATTAAACCATAAAGAATGAAAAAGTACATTTTCAGCACACTGGCCATTGCGGCAATGATGGCCTCGTGCAACAATGCGAGTCCCAAAATGGACGAGAAACCCGTTGAGGCAGAGGCAGCTACTGGCGGCATGAAGATTGCCTACGTAGAGGTAGACTCATTGATGACCCAGTACACCTTTGCTAAAGACTACAGCGTAACCCTAGAGAAGAAGAGCAACAACGCCCGCAACACTTTAACCCAGAAGGGTAACCAGCTGCAGGCAGCCGTGAACAATTTCCAGCAGAAGCTTAATAATAATGGCTTCCAGAGCCGCGAGCAGGCAGCAAGTGTACAGGCTGCTATCGAACGTCAGCAGCGTGATCTTCAAGAGCTGCAGACACGTCTGGAAAGCGAGCTTGCCAAGGAGACCCAAGAATTCAATGTTGCCTTGCGCGATTCTCTTAATAATTTCCTTGTGGCATATAATGCGGACAAGAAATATGATATTATCCTGTCTAAGGCTGGCGACAATATTCTCCTGGCCAACAAACGCTTCGACATTACTCAGGATGTCATCAACGGTCTGAACAAGCGTTATAAGCCCGGTACGAAAAAAACCGCTGTCAAGGAAGACAAGAAGGAAGACAAGAAGGACAAATAGAGGCCAGTGCGCACTTCACGCATTTAGGCCGTTGCGAGGTACACACGTATCGTCCATGAAGCAATAGCCAGTGGTGGGCACGAGGAATCAGTTCTTTTGAGATGTGCTTCGTCAGTGCCATCTCCACCTTAAATGGTGTGTTGGCAGTCTTAGGCACAAGTCCTAACCGATGGCTAACCCTGTAGACATGGGTATCCACAGCCAAGGCGGCTTGGCCGAAAGCAATAGCCAAAATGACGTTTGCAGTTTTCCTCCCCACACCGGGCAGTTTTAGCAATTTGTCCATATCTGCAGGAACTTCATTATTATATTGTGCAATAAGTACGCGCGCCATCTCAACCAGGTGGCGCGCTTTTGCATTAGGATAACTCACGCTTTTGATCAGCTCGTACACATCCTCAGGCTCTGCTGCCGCCATTGTACGGGCATCAGGGTAATGCTTGAACAGTTCGGGTGTTACCATGTTGATGCGTTTGTCTGTACACTGCGCACTCAGCATCACAGCTACCAACAATTGGAATACAGAACCATATTCCAACTCTGTAGTCACTATTGGCATTTCCTTCTCAAAGTAGGCCAAAACTTGTCTGTATCTCTCCTCTCGTTTCATGCTTGTCAGGTTCCAGTCTTTTTGTTAAGATTATCGCAAAGAAATAGATATGCATTATTACGTTTGAGCATCTGCTGTTTCATAACGACTCAGAACTGTTGAAGAGCGTCTTTGAACAACTTCCATTTCACCTTTCGTCACCGCATGGTGTTTGCCGCCCGGTATATTGGCTCTGCGAGAAATGATGGCAAATATACAGGACTACAGCGACTCGTCATCGGGGCGCTGAATGTTGGGGAAAGTCAATTTGGGAAGATGGCGCTTTTTGCGAAGCCAGGCCTCTTTCCTTGCCTCATAATCGCGTTGGTGTTGTTCAAGATAACCATCAGCCATAGTCTTGAGTGAAGTTATATGGGTGGAACAGCATTAGTTTCTTTTGTATTTCGCATAGACTACGTTGAGGGTGATGGGGTCGTGCTGATTCTGCGAGCCGCCAACAAGTTTAGTGCTGGTAAGAGACATGTTGTGTCGAATGCCAGTGGTGGTCTTAGTGCTATTGTAACCGTTGGATGAGGTTGTCTGAATAAGGGATACTGGGACAAGTACAGCGCGGTTCCAGTCCGGATGTTTGGCAGTCCAGTTTGGGTCTGCACTCTGCCCTTGCCGTCGTGCGTTCACCATGTAGGTGATGAGATTGGAAATGTTGTCATATGTATAGATGTTACGCAGGTCGAGCACTGTCTTTCCAGCACTATTGACTGTAGTATTGTTGAGGAATGACGTCTCGTTATCAGTTAGTTTGTTGTTGCGGAAAAAGGTTTCGAGACTGTCTTTGTGTATAAGTAGCAGGTTGCGGGGTATATCGAGGTTGATGCCCTTCTGATTGTCATTGTTGATACGTGGGAAGTTGATGTTGGCGGCTAATAGCGAGTCGTTCTCGTGACCTCTCATGATATCATCGATAGGTATTGTGACTTCTGTAATGAGGCCTGCAGGGCTCTTGAGATAGGTACAGCTGTTGTCGTTGGTCAGCGAAGCAAGTATTTCCGGATCGTTGTTAATCTTGGTGGTTTGCAGCACTTCATCAGTACCAGAAAAAGTGACACTGGTTACGAAAGTGGAATCGTTATCTTTCATATGGAAGAAAACGCGCATTCCGACGTAGGGTATTGGGGAATGGAATCCGTAGCCGTCGGTAATCTGGAAATAGAAGCCTGGGCACACATGGTGGATGAAAGAATAGGAATTCCGAAAATACTCAGGATGGTGATAATACTGCTGCATCAGATATGTACCATAATTATTGTAGGTTTTCCCATCCTTGTCGGTATAGGGCTTATTGGCAGGAATGGCTAATCGAGTGGCTGCGTCGGCCAATGGCTCGATACTGGCATAGGAGAATGATTCCTCGACTGTTAGTCCGTCTTGTCGGATCAGCCCTTCAGCTGCGGGGTCGAAGTCAGAATAATAATCTTCGGTCTCTTCTGCAGGTTTGTCCATCTCCGATATCTTCATTTTGAGAACAGCCGAGTCGTCGCTACAGGATGATGGAGTATAGATGTAGAGGTCTATAAAACAAGAGTCTGCACCAGCCATGTTGTCATATCGGCTGAGAATATTATTATCCGAAGGGAGGGAGAAACTCTCAAGGATCCCAAATTGTGACATAAACTCGCTAGTAACTGTTGCTCCTGTCTCAGGGTCTTGTATGCGGCCGAAATAGCACTCGTTGCTACGAGAGAGAATATTGCCAGTTTGGATGGTTCTCGTGCTGACAGCAAAGTTGGCGGAAGTAGCGTCTATCTTGTCGTTCTCCGCAGTGAGTGAGCCTCCAATATTTAGGTCGTCACTGTCGGTGCATGATGAAAGGGCGATTGCAGATATTGCAATGCCAATGATGTGAAGGAGTTTCATAGGTGATAATTATTCTTCTTCTGGATAAATCTGTTGATAGAATTCCTCGTAGGACTCAGCAAAGTCTTCTTGGTGTTCCAAAACAGGAATCTGCTTGTCCTTGGCATACTGTTCTAAGGATTTGTTTACATTCTTATCTGCTAATATGATGCCATCGCTGTAGTCAATGGCGAGTTTGCCCAACTCATCAAAGTCGAAATCATCGGCATAAGATTCCAGTAACTCTGCTTTGGCGTCGCGGAACTCAAGGCATTTCTTAAAGTTCGTTCCTAGGTTGTTGTGTAGGGTTTGGGAATAGAGCGATGAGATGACCTTTGTGTCAGCAAACGACGGTTCGTCATGGTAGGCCGTCTTGACATAAAGAGGGATGACGGCACTCATCCAACCCTGGCAATGGATAATGTCTGGTACCCAGCGCAGTTTCTTGACAGTCTCCAATACTCCTCTGGCAAAGAAGATGGCACGTTCGCCGTTATCGGGATAGTCGTTGCCCATTTCGTCTTTCTCCATATGGCGTTTGGAGAAATAGTCATCGTTATCTATAAAATAAACCTGTACGTGGGTCTGTTGTATACTGGCGACTTTGATGATCAAGGGATGGTCGGTGTCATCGATAATCAGGTTCATGCCTGACAACCGGATGACTTCGTGCAGTTGGCCCCTGCGTTCGTTAATGTTCCCCCACTTAGGCATGAAGGTACGTATCTCGTGACCTTTTTCCTGCATGGCATGCGGAAGGTTGCGGCCCATGATCGATAGGGTGGTGTCAGGAACGTAGGGACTTATCTCTTGATTAATAAACAGAATTTTCCTTTTTGCCATCTTTCATAACTTTTTGCCATGCAAAGGTAATAAAAAAACTCCGATTTTCCCCTTTTTGTTTGCCATTTTCACGTTTAGTTAAGTTTTTTTTGAAGAAAAAGAATATTTTTTTGAATAAAATGATACAACATTCGTTTTTTTTTACTATATTTGCAGGGTAAAACCATAAACGTCAAACATTTTACTGTTATTCTCATGGCAAAATATAACATTAAGGAGAAGAAAGTGAAGGATGCCACATACATGACTTTAGTCAATCCTACACTGATGGACGAGATGAAGGAGAAGATTTTGAATATCATCGTCATGCAGAAGAAGTACAAGGACAAGGACTATTCGGCCAAGAAATTAGCTGAAGACCTTGGTACCAACACTCGTTATGTCTCGGCAGTTGTCAATGTGCGTTTTCATACAAACTATTCGTCGTTTGTAAACAAGTTCCGTATAGAAGAGGCAATGACCATTCTTACGGACAAACGCTATAGAGGACTGAAGATGGAGGAGGTGAGCGATATGGTGGGCTTTTCAAACCGTCAGTCGTTCTATGCTTCTTTTTACAAATTTATGAAAATGACACCCCGTGAATATCGTATTAAGCATTCTGTGAAGAAGACAAAGTCTAAGGAAAAAAAGAATGAGTAAAAGCGGGTTCAATTACAACGATGAGCGTTTTGCTGATTTGCAGATGCTCCGTTACAGGCTGAATGGTTTTGAATCGTTGACCCTTCAGCAGAAAATACTTGTCTATTATCTATCAGAAGCAACATTGTTCGGGCGTGATATAACGTTTGATCAGTATGGCATTTACAATCTGCGTATTCGCAAACTGTTAGAGACGGTCTATACCGACTCATTGGTAGCGCATGATACAGAAAACTTCCGCCAATTGGAAATCTATCTGAAACGTTTGTGGTTTTCTAATGGCATCTATCATCATTATGGCTGTGAGAAATTTCTTCCAGGTTTTAGTGAGGGCTATTTACGAAGCGCGGTAGCTCAGGTTGCTCCAGAGCGACTCCCGCTGCGTTCTGGAGAGACGGTGCAGCATCTGCTTGATGAGCTTGTACCTGTTATCTTCGACCCTTCCGTTTTGCCTAAGCGGGTCAACAAAGCTGACGGGGAAGACTTGGTGACTACCTCGGCCTGCAACTTCTATCAAGGGGTCACCCAACAAGAGGCAGAATTGTTCTATGCTGGTCTGAAAGCATCCCATTGCCGAGATGAACAACCTCTCTCGTTCGGACTGAACTCAACTCTTGAGAAGGATGCCGACGGGCTGATGAAAGAGCAGGTGTGGAAATCTGACGGACTTTATGGGAATGCTATCCGTCACATCGTGGCGTGTTTGGAAAAGGCCGCAAAGGTGGCAGAAAATCCAAAACAGAAGAAAGTCATTGATCTCTTAATAAGTTATTATAAAACAGGAGACTTACACGTTTTTAATCAATATTGCATTGAATGGGTGGGGGAGCAGGAAGGTAAGGTTGACTTTGTGAATGGCTTCATTGAAGTTTATGGCGATCCTTTGGGGTTAAAAGGCTCATGGGAGGGCATCGTAGAATATAAGGATGAAGAAGCCACCAAACGCACACAAGCCATCAGTCAGAATGCACAATGGTTTGAAGACCACTCTCCTGTTGACCCCCGTTTCCGCAAACCAGTTGTGAAGGGAGTAACGGCCAATGCTATTTGCGCGGCCATGTTGGGTGGTGAAGAATATCCATCCACCGCCATTGGCATCAATCTGCCCAATGCCGACTGGATCAGGGCAGAACACGGCTCTAAGAGCATCACTATCAGTAATATCACCGATGCCTACAATAAAGCTGCTCAGGGTAGCGGTTTCCGCGAGGAATTTGTACTTGACGAGCAGATGCTGGCTCTAATTGCGGAATATGGTGATGTATGCGATGACTTGCATACCGATTTGCACGAGTGCTTGGGACATGGCAGCGGCCAGCTGCTGCCAGGTACTGATCCCGATGCGCTGAAAGCCTATGGGAATACCATAGAGGAGGCGCGTGCTGATCTATTTGGACTTTATTATATTGCCGATCCTAAATTGGTGCAATTAGGACTGCTTCCCAACGGCGAAGCTTATAAGGCACAATACTACACCTACATGATGAATGGCCTTATGACGCAGCTCATCCGCATCGCTCCTGGCAATCAAATAGAAGAGGCTCATATGCGTAATCGTGCACTGATAGCCCGTTGGTGTCAGGCTCATGGCTCAGTCCTCGAATTACTTAAATGTGATGGTAAGACCTATCTGAAAATCAACGATTTTGAGGGCTTGCGTGCACTGATAGCCCAACTTCTGGCCGAGGTTCAGCGCATCAAGAGTGAAGGTGACTACGAGGCCGCACGTGAGTTGGTGGAAAAATATGGAGTGAAGGTAGATGCGGAACTCCACCGTGAAGTGCTGGCACGTTATCAGCGGCTGAACCTGGCTCCTTACAAAGGGTTCATCAATCCTTGGCTGATACCTGTTACGGGTCAGGATGGACAGATTATCGACATTCACGTGAACTATTCTGAGACTTACAGCCACCAGATGCTGCGTTACAGTACTGAATACGGAACATTAATTTGAAGTATGGAAAAAGAAATACAGGCCAAGGTTAAGCAGATAAAACTCTCATTCCGTCAGATGATGGACGGCGCTGTAGCGCAGTCCATGAGGAGCAAAGGAGTGGACTACCATCTGAACTGGGGAGTCACTTTGCCAAGACTTCGTGAAATGGCCGAAAAGGAGGGCAAAGACTATCATCTTGCCATTGCATTGTGGAAGGAAAATGTGCGTGAGTGCAAGATTCTGGCAACGATGATCATGCCACCAGAAGATATCCTGCCGGAAGTGGTCGATATATGGATGGAGCAGACGGAAACGACCGAGATAGCCGAGCAGGCTTCTTTCAACCTCTATCAGCACTTGCCTTTTGCTCCAGTAAAAGCGTATGAGTGGATGGCGAGTCCGTCAGAGTTGTACCAGCTCTGTGGATTCCTGGTCATTGCCCGCATTTTCATGCGGGGACAGGAACCCAATGAACGTGGCATCAATGAGTTTATAGACCAGTCGTTGGTTGCGCTACAGAGTGACAGCCTTGCTGTGAGGAAGGCTGCGAAGAATGCTCTCTATCGTTTTTCCGAATTAGGTATTGTCTACGAACGACTTGCCAAAAGTGCCATGCGAACCATAGGTGTGGATTTTATCTGAAGCATGATTAGAATTATCCGGAAAGCAACATCATCCGGCATTACAGAGATGATAAGGAAGTATATATGAAGATTGTGGTTCTTGACGGCTATACAGCAAATCCCGGCGACCTGTCGTGGAAAGGGCTGGAGAGGCTGGGAGCATTGACGGTGTATGACCGAACGAGAAACAATGAAACCATAGCCAGGATTGCCAATGCAGAGATTGTGTTGACAAACAAAGTCTTGATTAGGCGGGAGGAGATAGAGCATTTGCCTAACTTGAAATATATAGGTGTATTGGCAACAGGATACAATGTGGTGGATGTCGAGGCGGCTCATGAACACGGTATTATTGTAACCAACGTGCCGGCTTATAGCACTGAGAGTGTAGCACAGATGGTTTTTGCGCATCTGCTGACGGTGACGAACCGGACAGAACACTATGCCATTTCCAATCAAGAAGGCCGATGGACGGAGAGTCCGGATTTCTGCTATTGGGACTTCCCCCACATGGAGCTTTCCGGCAAGACCTTCGGCATCGTGGGACTGGGTAACATTGGCCAGCGCATTGCTCAGATAGCCTTCGCTTTTGGCATGAAAGTAAAGGCTATGACCAGTAAATCCATAGAAAACCTGCCATCAGGTGTAATAAAAGTATCGTTTGAAGAACTGTTGCAGACCTCGGATGTCGTTTCTCTGCACTGTCCTTTGACAGAGAGCACACTTCACATGATCAATGCCAATTCTCTCAGAAAGATGAAGCCTGCCTCCATCCTTATCAATACAGGCCGAGGCCCGTTGGTCGATGATGGGGCTGTGGCTGAGGCTCTTGCAGAAGGACGGCTCTCAGCCTTCTGTGCCGATGTGCTTACGGAAGAACCGCCCAAGGCAGACAATCCGTTGCTGAAACACCCGAATGTATATATCACCCCTCATATCGCCTGGGCCACGAAGGAGGCTCGTAGCCGATTGCTCCAGGTAGCCACAGATAACGTCCAGGCTTTCCTGGATCATCATCCGGTCAATGTCGTATGAAGAAAATAATTGTTGCCATCGATTCGTTCAAAGGTTGCCTGACATCAGCGGAAGCAAATCAGGCAGCGTTTGAGGGCATTCAGGCAAGAGCGTCTGGGTCGGACATGACGAAGGTTGTACAGATACCTGTCAGCGATGGCGGCGAGGGTTGGCTGGAGGCTTTCCGATGTGCTGTGGGCGGTGAGATGGTTGATGTTCATGTGAAAGACCCTTTCATGCGGCCAATCGTTGCACAATATCTGGTACAGGGTGATACGGCGGTGATAGAAATAGCCAAGGCCAGTGGACTGACGTTGCTGAGTCCAGGGGAGCGTAATCCCATGGTGGCTACCAGCTATGGTTCTGGCCAGCTTGTTGTTGATGCCGTGCGCCGAGGATGTAAGCACATCATCGTTGGGCTTGGCGGTAGCGCTACCTCTGACTGTGGCATCGGTATGCTTCGTGCTATCATCGACAATGTTGCGAAAGGAGGTTCCTGGGATGATGTCCATGTGCTGGATGATGTCCGTTTTACGATAGCTACCGATGTTACCAATCCGCTTTGTGGCGAGAACGGGGCTGCTTATGTGTTTGGACCACAAAAGTTCGCAGTTCAAGCAGAACAATCGGTTCATGACCCGGTTGTCGGGCGTGAACAGACTCAAAAGTCGGACAAACAGGTTCTCCTGGACAGAATTATAGCTCTTGATGCTCGCGCCAAGCGTTTTGCGGAATTCTCTGCCAGGCACTTTGGCTACGATCGTCAGGACATGCCTGGCGCAGGGGCGGCAGGAGGTCTGGGCTATGCGTTTCTGCAATACTTGAATGCCGAGTGCCGTTCGGGCATTGACCTGCTGCTCGACACTGTATCCTTTGATGAACATCTTCAGGATGCTGCTCTCGTTATCACAGGAGAAGGCGCTGCCGACCGTCAGACCCTCATGGGAAAACTTCCCTATGGTATTCTCCTGCGGGCAAAGTCATATCATGTTCCTGTGATGCTGATTGCTGGTCGTATCAATGACCGCCAAGCTTTGCTTGATGCGGGTTTCCAGCAGGTTGAGTGCATAAACGCCCCAGGTAGTTGGAACCGTGTTGTAACGAGTAGAGACGAAGCCGTTCTTTCAGAACTTCCCATTGAAGAAGCGATGAAACCGGATATAGCAAGAAAGAATATTGCTTTGCTGATGGAAAGCGTATCATTCTAAATTCTGAGAATACTGGCCACCTCTTTGCGAAGGCGTTGTGTTTTCCTGTCATCAATGGGAGGCAGGGGCATAAAACCTTCTTCTTGGAGCATCTGTTCTTGCAGAATCTGTAGTAGCCGTTGGAAATAGCGGGTGAGTCGTTTACCTGACAAGGCTTCTGCTATTTTTTCATCATTGGCATCAGGACGTCGAAGCGCATGTGCCAATGCTACAAGATGGAACATCGTGAGTTGATGTTTTTGTGCATCCTCAGCTATTTCAATGGCATCGGTAGTGCTTAGTGAGGGCTTATTGTAATTCGTGGGGAAGTAGGCTGGTATCTGTTGTGTGTTGAGTGGTAGGATGTCGGTGCCGAAAGGCGGGTTGATGTCCATCACACGAAGTCCCTTGTCCAGGATGTTGCGGATATTTAGGTGGTCTGCATAGAGCAGCAGGTTACGCCAGGACAGGGGCGGAATGTTGGGCGTGGATGGTGAATCGTCGTCCTCCACCCAATGCCGGTCTCCTGTGATGCCGGCTTTCAGTAGCACAGACATCAGATGCTGTACAGTTTCATCCATGTGTTCTATCGTGTTGGAGTCCAGGACTTTCTGATAGATGGTCTCTGTCTGCCTGGCCATTGCCTCTTGGGTGATCGTGTTGCTGATAAGCGCATTGCTGATGGTCTCTATGCGTGGATTCCAGGCAAGTGCCTGCAACGCTTCTGTTTCCATCTTGCCGTGGGCTATGAGGACGTAGGCATTCTGTACAAGGCGTTTCTGCCAGAGCAGTATCTTGGCTGTCTTCTCCGTCATCCTCTGTTGACTGATGATCCACGGTTCCAGATGTCCGTGAGGTGAGAGCACGATGCGTGCACCCTGACGATGAAGATGCAGGGCCTGGCGTACTATCCTGCGGTTCCAGCATCCATGGACATGTACGATTGGCGAGTCTTGCATCACGTTGGTGTCGGTCTCGTGCTTAGGATGGCTGGCGTGCACCTGCAGCATCGCTACATGTTGCGCGATGAGTTCATCGTTGTCAGGATACAGGTGCACTACGTTCATGTCCTTCTTGCTTTAATGTACCATGTTGTAGAGGATGGTCTGCACCCGGTATCTGAACAGCTGGCTGCCACGAATGGGAAGTTCATAGAGCCGCAGGACGTCATGTCCCAACCTGGTAGGAACTGCCATGAAGTCGTATTTCCCTCTCAGGTGGCGCATGAACTTTCCTTTGTGCCCGTTGGCCCGTTGACGTTCTGCTTTCCCAATGATGCTACCGGCACTGCTTATCTCGTTGAATAGCTGGAGCCGTATGTCACCGTTTTTGCCCACGTAGCCTATAATGAGCTCTGTCGACCCTTTGGCAAACTCCGCTATTTCCTTGAGCCAAGTAGGGGAGGGGACATTGTGGATGTTGGAAAAGACAATCCATTCGTTCTTTGCCGCTTTTACCCCCAGTGTCAACGCCATGCGCTGCCGGCTTACGAGTCGGTTAGGACGAGGAAGGAACGTGGTGTAAAGCCGCGAAGGTCCTTCCTCGCTAAGAGTGCTCTTGAAACGTGTCAATACGTCATCGGTATCGTCTGTCGATGACTCATCCACGACAATCATCTCATAGCCGGCAGCATAGTCCTGGCTGAGATAGGCAGGAAGGTTTTCTTCCAGCTCACGTGCATTGTCGTAGACAGTCATGACGACTGAGATGGTTGGTTCCATTCTTTTCGGATTTTTCCTTTCTCTTGGTTTACTGTTCTCCTTGTCACACAATCTCGTCACTCAAATAGGCCTGTGGCAGCCGGCGTAGATTGTATTGCGATGCCATGATTTCACCATATGCCCCTGCCGAACGGATGGCCAGAAGGTCACCGCGGCGGGTGCCGTTCAGGTCAATCTGTTTAGCAAACACATCAGTAGACTCACAGATCGGTCCTACCACGTCGTAAGTCTCTGTGGGCAGGTCGCTTGACACGTTTTCTATCTTGTGGTAAGCTTGGTAGAGTGCAGGACGTATGAGGTCGGTGAAACCTGCATCTACAATGGCGAATTTCTTGACCGCTCCTTCTTTTATAAATAAGGTACGGGTGAAGAGGCTGCCACATTGTGCCACCACTGCCCGTCCCAGCTCAAAGTGGAGAGTCTGCCCTGGACGCAGTTTCAATTTCTTGGCGTAGGTGTTGAAGTAGGCCTTGAAGTCGGGAATGGATACGCGGTTCGGATGCTGATAGTCCACGCCGAGTCCTCCCCCGACATTGATATGTTCCACCATGATACGATGTCGTTCTAACTCTTTCTGTAAGTCGTTTACACGGTTACAGAGGGCTTCGAAGTCGCTCATGTCGAGTATCTGGCTGCCTATGTGGAAATGCAGTCCGACGCATTTCACGTTCTTTAGCTCCGAAGCCTTCTCTATGACAGTCATCATGTCGTTCATGGCTATGCCGAACTTGTTTTCTGCCAAGCCCGTGGTAATGTTGGCATGGGTGTGTGCACCCACATTGGGGTTCAGCCTGAATGCCACACGCGCCACCTTGCCCTTGGCTTCGGCCAGAGCGTTGATGACTTCGAGCTCAGGTATGCTTTCTACATTGAAGCAGAAAATATCGTTGTCAAGTCCGATGTTGATTTCCCAGTCGCTTTTGCCTACGCCTGCAAAGACGATTTTCGATGCGGGGAATCCTGCCTTCAGCGATGCCTCAATCTCGCCGCCGCTTACACAGTCGGCTCCCAGGCCTGCCTCACGTATGTAACGCAGTACCTTCGGATTGGCATTTGCTTTGACGGCATAGTGCACCACGAAATGCTCGTGTTTGCCGGCTTCCTCATTAATGGCGCGCAGCGTCTGGCGCAATAGTTCTGTGTCGTAGTAGTAGAAAGGGGTCTGGAGGCGCTCCAGCCTTTCTACCGGGAATAGTCCTTTCATATCCTTAATCCGTAAAGAGGTTGGTGCTCAGGCTTTGCAGGGCACGCTTCTTGTCTTCCTCGCGGATGAGGAAGGATATATTGTAGTTTGACCCTCCGTAAGAGATCATGCGAACGGGAATATTCTTCATGGCATCGAGCACACGGGTCTCGAAACCGATGTTCGACCAGTCCAGGTCACCTACGACGCAGATGACGCACATGCCGGTGTCAACCGTTACTGTGCCGTATTTCTTCAGTTCGTCTACAATCTCGCCGAGGTGGGCAGAGTTGTCTATTGACATGCTGACGCCTACCTCTGAAGTACAGACCATGTCGATAGGGGTCTGGTAGCTTTCAAATATTTCGAATACCTTGCGCAGGAAGCCTGTGGCCAGAAGCATACGGCTGGACTTGATCTTGATGGCAATGATGTTGTCCTTGGCAGCCACGGCCTTGATTTTTCCGTACTCTGTCTGGTTGGAGATGGTTGTGCCCTCGGCATCGGGGTCCATGGTGTTCAGCAGACGCACGGGGATGCCGGCATACTTAGCGGGTTGTATACATGTGGGATGCAGTATCTTCGCACCGAAATAAGCCAGCTCGGCTGCCTCCTCGAAGTGAAGCTGATGCACGGGTGACGTCTTGTCTACCACGCGTGGGTCGTTGTTGTGCATACCGTCGATATCGGTCCATATCTGGATTTCTTCTGCATCCAGGGCTGCACCGATGAGCGATGCCGTGTAGTCGCTGCCACCACGCTGCAGGTTGTCTACCTCGCCATAGGCATTGCGGCAGATGAATCCCTGTGTAATGTATACCTGCTGTCCTTGGTTCTCTTCCATCTTTGCCGTCAGCTTCTCCTTGATGTACACGGGGTCGGGTTCGGCATTCTTGTCTGTACGCATGAAGTCCAGAGCATTCAGCAGCGTCACCTTGACACCCAGCTCTTTCATGTAATTGGTCACCATGTTGGTTGACATCATCTCGCCCTGTGCCACGATGCTTTTCTCTTCGAAGGAAGTGAAAATCTCCTTGGTGAAAGAACGCAGGTAGTTGAATTCGTCCTTCAGGAAGTCACGTGTCTGCTGTTTCATCTCGTCGGTGGAATAGAGTTCCTCCACGTGCTTCATGTACTTTTCCTCGAGTCGGTTGATAACCTCGTTGGCACCGTCAGGATTCTTCTTGTAGAGGTAGTCTGAGATTTCCACCAGCGAATTGGTCGTACCCGACATGGCAGAGAGTACTACGAACACAGGGTTTCCCGACTTCGTAACGAGTGAGGTCACTTCCTTCATTCTTTGCGGCGTACCGACAGAGGTGCCGCCAAACTTCATGATTTTCATAAGCGCTTATGTTTTTTTAGTTTTCTATTTCTTCTATTTTGTTGTAGTCGTTGGTCACATCCTCAATCTCATTGTTCTTGCACCTGTATACTGTGCCAGGGTAACGGTCCAGCAGCGGTATGTTATGTGTGGACAAGACTACTGCTGTTCCTTTCAGGGAGATGTCACGCAACAGTTGGATGATGCTGTCAGCTGTCTCGGGATCAAGATTACCCGTCGGTTCATCGGCAATGATGAGTTTCGGACTGTTCAGGATGGCACGCGCAATGGCTATGCGCTGCTGCTCGCCTCCTGACAACTCGTGGGGCATCCGGTCCTTCATTTCCAACATGCCTACAGCCTCTAGCACTTCATTGATGCGTGTGTTGACACGATCCTTGTATCTCCAACCCGTTGCCTTCAGCACGAAACGCAGGTTCTGGAAGACACTTCGGTCGCTGAGCAGCTGGAAATCCTGGAAGATAATGCCCATCTGTTTCCGCAGCTCAGGTATATGCTTCCGTTTCAGCGTCAGCAGGTTCTGTTCCAGCACAGTAGCTTCGTCGGCCTCGTCGATGTCCAGTTCGAAATAGATGCTCTTCAGCAGCGAGCTCTTACCTGAGCCCACCCGTCCAATGACGTAGACGAATTCTCCTTCGTCCACATGGAAATTGACGCCCTGCAGCACAGGCTCGCCATCCCTGTGGTATATGTTTGCGTTCTTATAGTCTATCAGCATCACTCTACACTATTAACTGTCAACACTCAACTGTTTTTTTACTTCATCTCTCCTTTGGCCTTGGCGGTGCGGCGCTTCTTGTCCCAATTGGGGTCGTGCCGCTTCTGCAGCTCTGAGGCAATATCCTCTATGCGTAGCCCCTTACTGGTGAGCAACACAATGAGGTGATAGATCATGTCGCTGGCTTCATAAATCAACTTGTCGTTTCTGCCGTTGCAGGCCTCGATGACAGCCTCCAGGGCTTCTTCGCCCAATTTCTGTGCCATGCGGTTCACGCCGTCCTTGAACAGCGACGTGGTGTAGCTGCCCTCGGGCATCTCCTCATGGCGGCGGTTGATGAAGTCCTGCAGCTCTGAGAGGAACAGCAGTGGATTGTCATCCTTTGTCGCCATGTCTGATGCTTTGTTCTCCTCTCCCCAGCAGGTGTCGGTGCCTGTGTGGCAGGTGGGACCGTCGGGGATGGCACGTACCAGCAGCGTGTCCTGATCGCAGTCCACCTTGATGTCGATCAGGTTCAGGTAGTTGCCGCTGGTCTCTCCTTTTGTCCACAGACAGTTGCGCGAACGCGACCAGAAGGTTACCTTCTTCGTTGCCAGGGTCTTCTCGTAGGCTTCCTGGTTCATATATCCTAACATCAGCACCGTCTTTGTCTGTGCATCCTGGATGATGGCAGGCACAAGGCCTCCACACTTTTCAAAGTCTATGTTCATAATCTAACGTTTATACCTTCTTCTTTCAAATATTTCTTCAGCTCGGGGATGGGTATCTCACCAAAATGGAAGACGCTGGCAGCCAGTGCTGCATCGGAATGTCCTTCGATAAACGTATCGCGGAAATGTTCCTTCCTCCCTGCACCGCCGCTGGCAATGATGGGTATCGACAGCTCGTCGGACAGCTTGCGCAGTGCCTCATTGGCATAGCCTTCTTTCACACCGTCATGGTTCATCGACGTGAAGAGTATTTCCCCGGCACCGCGCTCCTGTGCCTCATGCGCCCATTCAAACAGGCCGCGTTCCGTGCGTTCCCTGCCGCCCTTCAGGTAGCAGTGCCACCCGTCCTCGTCCAGCCGTGCATCAATGGCGCATACACACACCTGGCTGCCGAAACGGTTGGCAATGTCATTGATGAGTTCCGGGTGACGGATGGCAGCGCTGTTCACGCTCACTTTGTCGGCTCCGGCATAGAGCAGTCTCTCCACGTCGTCCAGCTCGTTGATGCCACCACCCACCGTGAAGGGAATGTTGATCTCGGCAGCTACGCGTGTCACCATCTCCGTGAACGTCTTCCGCCCCTCGAAGCTGGCGGTAATGTCGAGGAAGCACAACTCGTCTGCTCCCTGTTCGCTGTAGGTCTTGCCCAGCTCCACGGGGTCTCCGGCCGAGCGGAGGTTCACAAAGTTCGTGCCCTTGACGGTCTCGCCGTCCTTCACGTCTAAGCAGGGTATGATGCGTTTTGCTAATCCCATTTCTGTTTGCAATTTTTCAAATTACTATTTACTGTTTCGCCAGTCCATGAGTTCCTTCAGGTCGATGCGGCCTTCATAGATGGCTTTCCCAAAGACAACGGCAGGGATTCCTGCAGCCTCTAATGCCTTGATGTCGTCCATGCACGCCACACCGCCGCTGGCAATGAGGTGCAGCTGCGGATATTTCTCCATGACCCGTTTGTAAAGCTCAATAGCAGGTCCCTGTAGTGTGCCGTCCTTGGATATTTCTGTACAGAGCACCATCTTCACGCCGGCTTCGATGTATTTCTGCAGAAACGGCAGCAGGTCTTCCTCAGAATCTTCCTTCCAGCCGTTGATGCTGATTTTCCCGTTCCTGACATCGGCTCCGAGTATCATCCGTTCGGCTCCGTATTTCCTGAGCCAGCCGATGAAAAGCTCTGGCTGAGTGACAGCTATGGAGCCTACAGTAACCATGGATGCGCCTGCAGCGAAGGCTTTCTCAATGTCCTCGTCGGTCTTGATGCCGCCCCCGAAGTCTGTGGTGAGACTGGTTTCCGTCGTTATCTGACTGAGCACGGCGCTGTTCACAATGTGCTTGGACTTGGCACCGTCCAGGTCTACCACATGCAGCCGCTGGAAGCCCAGCTGTTCAAACTCCTTTGCTACTTCAGCAGGGGAGTTGCTGTAGACGGTCTTCTGGTCGTAGTCGCCTTTCGTCAGCCGTACGCATTGCCCGTTGATAATGTCTATGGCGGGTATCAGTTCTATCATTTCTTTTTTTTCGTTGCTTCGTTATGACGTTATAACGTTATATCGTTATTACGTCGTTTCGTTATTACGTCGTTTCGTTATTTCGTTATTTCGTTATTTTGTCGTTTCGTTATTTCGTCACTTTAATCCCATCTCCATGAAATTCCTTAGGATCTGTTCGCCCACCTTGCCGCTCTTTTCCGGGTGGAACTGGCAGGCGTAGAAATTGTCCTTGTGCATGGCGGCAGAGTAGGGGAGTATGTATTCGGCCGCAGCAGCCGTCTCTTCGCAAAGGGGCACGTAGTAGGAATGAACGAAGTACACATACGGCTCGTCGCCCAGTCCTTCGAACAGCTTCTCACCGGCTTTGCAACGCAAGTTGTTCCACCCCATGCAGGGTACCTTGTCCTCATGCTTCTTCGGCTGGAAACGCTTCACCTCTGCATCGAATACGCCGATACAGTCCACGTCGCCTTCCTCCGAGTGCTTGCACAGCAGCTGCTGGCCTACGCAGATGCCGAGCACCGGCTGGCGTAATGAGCGGATGACCTCGTCCAGCCGGCGGGCTTTCAGATACTCCATGGCTCCGCGAGCCTCTCCTTGTCCAGGAAACAGCACACGGTCGGCCTTTGCCAGTTCCTCAGCATCGTCTGTCAGCATCGGCTCTATGCCCATCCGTCTCAGGGCGTTCACCACCGAGTAGATGTTTCCTGCGTTGTATTTTACTATTGCTACGTTCATGAGAAGATAATCGTTTTGTTCTTATACGTCAGTATCTTGCGTTCTATGTGTTTCTGCACGGCGTGGCTCAGCACAATCTTCTCCAGGTCTTTGCCTTTCAGCACCAGGCTCTCGGGCGTGTCCTTGTGGCTTACGCGGGTCACCTCTTGCTCAATGATGGGGCCGGCGTCCAGTTCTGCCGTCACATAGTGGCTGGTGGCACCGATAATCTTCACGCCGCGCTCCCATGCCTGATGATAGGGCTTCGCGCCCACAAAGGCCGGCAGGAACGAGTGGTGGATGTTGATGATGTGGTGCGGGTACTCTGCTATCATCTCGTCGGAGATGATCTGCATATAGCGTGCCAGCACAATGAACGAGATGTCTTCTTTTCTCAGCAGTTCCAGCTCTGCCTGTTCCACCTCGGCTTTGTTGGAGTGGTCTTTCTTGATGCTCCACACATAGTAGGGAATGCCGAACTGCTCTGCCACATAGCGCAGGTCTTCGTGGTTGGACACGATGCAGGGTATCTCGCAGGCAAACTCGCCGGCCTTCCACCGTGCCAGCAGGTCGTACAGGCAATGGCTCATCTTCGACACGAAGATGGCCATCCTGGGGCGCTTGTCGCTGTAATAGAGCGAGAACTTCATCTTGTAGCGCTGGGCATAGAGCGTGGTGATATATTCGTAGATCTTGTCGCGTGGAATGAGGAAGCCGTCGAGTTCCCATTCTATGCGCATGAAGAACATGCCGTCCTGCTTGTCCACATACTGGTCCAGGTAGACGATGTTCCCTTTGTTGTCGGTGATGAATCGGGTCACTTCTGTAATGATGCCCTGTTGGTCCGGGCAATGCAGCAGCAGTATGGCTGTCTGCTTCTTAGCCGTTTCTGCCGGCTCGTTTGCTTTCATTTTTTCTTGTACCTTATTAATTACAGGCTGCAAAGGTACAAATAAATGAGCGAAAAAACAAATTTCTTCGCTCATTTTCTTTGATAACCTATGTCGTTCTTAACGTTTTACCGTCTTCCTGTTTCCACGGATATAGATTCCGCGCTTCGTTTTTGTTACGCGGCGTCCCTGCAGGTCGTACAGCGGAGCGTTTTCCCTGTCGGCAGATACGGTGCTGATGCCTGTGGGGTCGGCTTCTACGGTAAGCACTCCAGAAACGTAGGTGATGGTATAGTTCGGGGCTTCGGCACCGCTTACCACAATATCATAGGTCCCTGCTGGGCTCGTCTCGTCGGCTTCGCAGCTTACGGTGGGTTTCACCGTCACCACGCCTTCTTTCTCGCCGTTACGGAATCCCTTGTAGGTCACCTCGAATTCCGGGTTGGGCTGTCCCTGTTGCCGGGTATAGCTTTGGGCGGTGACGGTGAGCGGGGCAGGCGTGATGGTGAACACTCCCTCTTTCAGCACGACTCCCGGCGTGGTGATGGTGCCTTGCAGGATGGTGATGGGGTAGGTGCCTACCGGCAGCATACGGTCGTTCACAGCCTCGCAGACGCACTCGGCCTCACCTTCTATCGGAGCACCTTCCACCAGCACGTTGATCGATGCCGCCATGCGTCCGTACTGCCTTGAGGCTTCTGCGGTTACCGCCGGCTTTCCTGTATATTCCATCACACGGCACTTGGCTGTCCAGTCTTTGTCGTCCTGGTAGGCAGGAACCATGGCGGCAGGCACGAAGAGCGTGCTGTTGCCGGGAATGCCATAGATACCCATGGGTATGAAGTGCTGTTCGCCCAGCATCACGATATATTTCAGCATGCTGCATCCCGAGAAGGCATAGTCGCCTATGCTGGCTATGCTGGCGGGCAGGGTGATGTTGTGCAGCGACGCGGCATTGCGGAAGGCGTTTTTCGGCAGTTCGGTGATAGAGGTGAAGTAACGCAGCTCGTCAAAGTTCTTGATGGAGGTATTGCCGCTGAACGCCTCGCCAATGGTCTTCACGGCAGCCGCTTCCTCACGGCTCAGTTCTCCGTCGCCGTCGGTGTCCCAGTTCAGCAGGCACACGTTGCGCACCCTGTTGTCGCTGAAGGTGATGTAGTGCAGCTTGTCACGTACCGCCGCGATGGCCTGCTGCATGTCCTCCTGGGTGCTCTCTATGTTGTCGTAGACATCCTGTTCGGCCTTCACGTCGATGTCGCTCTGCCTGGCCCTGGCCAGAAGCCCTTCCAGCTCGTCGGTCAGGGCGTTCGACTGCTTGGCAGCCTCCATGTCCTCGGCGGTGACAAAGGCCCACAGCGTGCCGCTGCCCTTCACGTCCCAATAGAGCCCGTAGGTGGGACTGGCAGCGCTGCTCTCGTGCGATTCCTCTACACCCAGGTACTCGTCGGCCACGTGGGTGGCATCGTTCTCGGGCACCTGCAGGGTGTAGATGTTGCTGCCAACGTCGGTGAGTTTCCAGTAGGCCTTTGCCGACAAGGTGCCGTCGCCGAAGCAGGACTTCACGCCACTGCCCACCTTGGTGTCGGTGCTGGTGCGGAAGACGATATTGCCGTTGGACTCGCTGAGGTAGTAGACCCCTTCAGCCATAGTGCTCGTGCGCTTGAACTGGTACTGCTTGCCCTTGAGGGCCACTACCGACTGCGTGCCGTAGGCTTCACCCATGGTGACATACTTGCGGGTGGAGAGGTTCATCACATAGCCTTGGACATCTGCCGTGACGGGCGACCGCTTGGGTTGCACATGGCCCCGCACCTCGACTATCTGTCCGAAGTCCTTCCACACAGGAGTCTTCTCGTAGAGCTCCTTGGTACCGTAGGGCACCTTGAGCGTACACTTGTCCAGTGGCACGTTGCCAAACACGTTGCTGCCCAGCTCGATGCTGGCCGGGTCAACCACCATCACCGTTATGGTGCGAAGTGCTGTACATCCCTCAAAGGCATCCTCGCCAATCAGGTTCACATTCTCGGGTATGTTGATGGCAGCCAGCTTCTTGCAGCCTTTGAAGGCGTAGTAATAGATCTTCTCTATTCCTTTCGGTATGACAACCGTCTCAAGGTTGGTGCACCCCTGCATGAAGTTGCCCTGTATGGCCTGAGCGTTGGTGAAATACTGCAATTCGTCGACCTGCACCAGCGATGTGGAGTTCATGAAGTTGAACAGCCATCCGAAATCCGCCACCTCCGAGGCCTCCTTGTAGCTCAGTTCGCCGTCGGTGTCGGAGTCGAAGTAGGCAATGCATTTCTCGCGCACCTCCTGGTGGCGGAACTCCATGAACTTCAGTTTCTTGCGCAGCAGGCTCTGTGCGGCTTGCAGCTCTTCTATCGAGCTGTCCAGATTGTCGTATACAGCCTGTTCGTCGGTCACTATCAGGTCGCGTTTCTTGGCTGTGGCAAGCAGCTTGGCCAGCGTCTCGGCCTCGGCAAACGACTGGGCGCCCTGCTCGTCGTAAGGCACCAGCTTCCACTTGCAGTTGTCCAGGTTGTCCTCGCTCACGTCCCAGTACACGCCATAGGTGGGCGATGCGGCATTGCTCTCGTGGTCGGTCTGTACGCCCAGCCACAGGTGCTTCTCGTTGTTCGAGGCGGTAGGCTTCTGGATGATGTATGTCCCCTCGTCGGCCTGCTCCACGCTCCAGTAGGCAGCGTCGGTGAGGCTCTTGCCGTCGACGAAGGTGGCGTTCACGCCCTTGCCCACGTTGCCATCGTTCGATGTGCGGAACAGGTATTTCCCTTCGTTGCCGGTGTCGGGCGAAGTGATGTAGTAAATGTTTGCCGCTTTGTTCGATGGGTGTGTCATCGTAAACCGCATGGGCTCTGTGCCTACTACGGCCTGCGTCTTGTAGGCCTCGCCGCGTGTCAGGTAGCGGCCGGTACCCAGATGGTAGAGGTAGTAGGTCTTGTCCGACTCAAGTCCGGCAAACTTGCCGCCCGAGATGTCGCGGGTCTGAACAATGTTGCCGAAGTCCTTCCACTGGTCGGTTGTCATGTAAAAGTCTTTTGTACCTTGCATCACGTGCAGCGTGGCAAGGCTCAGGTTTGTCTTTCCGAACACGTCGGCCGACATGGCTATGCGCTCGGGCTGATAGGTGTTCACGGTGAAACTGGCAAGCTTCGTGCATCCGGCAAACGCCTCCAGTCCCATCTTCCCTACATTGACAGGCAGGTTGATGGAAGTAATGGCAGCGCAGTTGCGGAAAGTATAGTCTTCTATTGCTTTGATGCCGTCAGTCAACTCGATGGCAGTCAGTGCCTTGCAACCATCGAAGGCTGCGCTTCCTATCTCGCTGATGCCGGTGGGCAGGTTGAGCTGCGGCAGCTTGGCGCAGTCCTTGAAGGCACCATCGCCAATCTTCTTCACCCCCTTGGGCAGTCGTATGGAAGCTAGCTGTGAGCAGCCGTCAAAGGCATGGGCACTGATCTCGGTGAGCGAGGTGAAATAGTACAGCTCGGGGAATGTCTTGATCATCTTGCCGGTGAAGGCGTCGTCGATGGAGGTCACGGCAGCTGCTTCGTTATAGGTGATCTTGCCGTCGCCGTTGGCATCCCATTTCTCCAGACAGATTCTCCTGACGTTGGTGTCGCTGAAAGTCATGGCTTTCTCGCCGTAGTTCTCGGGCTCTATGCCCACGATAATCTGTTTCCAGCCGTTGTAGCCGTCCGCACTGCCGCCGATGCCCTGTCCGTCTCCAGGCGTCAGATTGGTCAGGTAGTAGTAGCCGTCGCTCTGTCCGCCCCATCCCCAGTTGATGTGGTAGTGCAGGTTGCCGTCGTAGCCGTCGGCAACGAAGGCGTGGCCCACGTCGGAATTGGCACCGCTCACGTAGACAGGGCGTCCGGCCTGCATCTCGGCGTAGACTATTCGGTCCCACTCGTCGTCGCTGGTCACCGTCGTGTAGTCTACATACCTCACCGACTTGCCATAGCCGAAGTATTTGGCGAATGCCTCGTAGGCATCGTGCGACTGAGCACCCGACGAGGAGTTGGTGTAGTCCATCTTGGCTGCAACGCCGCAGTACAGCATCAGCTGGGCCACGGCCTTCTTCTGCAGGTCGGAGGCCGAGCTGTAGGTGTCTTTCATGTTGTCCCAGTCCAGAGGAGCCCCTGCCTCAATGCCGGGCACGCTGATGTTCTTGGTCCATGTCGAGTAGCCCGGAATGGCAGCAGTGGTCTCCGTGACCGACTTCTCGCGCTGGTAGTACAGAATCTGCGCCATGGCCGTTGCCACGCAGCCTGTCACCGAACGCCTGCCGGCGTCCAACGGACACAGGTCGTTGTAGGGCGAACCCTGGCTCCACTTGCTGCTCATCATCTGTTCCACCTTGGGGTGGGTGGGGGGCACCCTGCTGGCGCGGGCACCCTGCTGAATGGCTGCTATCTGGCGTGCATAGCCGTCGAGCCACTCCTGCATGGCGGGCGGCATCTGGTCGTAGCTGAACGCACCCTCGTCGCAATAGCCCAGGATGGGCTCTGTCTGGTCGTCACCCGACACGATGATGAATCCCTCGTTCGTGCCTTTGTCAAACACATAGTATTCGTTCATGCCGTTCGACGGAGCCTGGCGGCGTCCGGGGGACAGCATGCGGGCGTTGTTTACTGGCGTCAGCCGTCTGGCGCTTTTCTTCTGCCTCAGCAGAAAGGCTTCAGCCTTCTTCTGGGCCTGTTCACGTGTAATGGGTTCTGCGCTGGCTGAAACTACCGCCAGCATCATAGCAACTACGCTGATTAAATAGGTTTTTATCATGATTCAAAATATGTCTTTAGTTGTTTCTTTCAGTTTGCAAAATTACGAAAAGTCGAGGGCAAAACAAAGAAACTCGTTTCTTTTTTTGCCGAGACGAAGTAATTTCTCCATCTTTTGATGGCAAAATTACGAATAAACGAGTGAAATGCCAAAGGAAAACGCATTTTTCTTTTCATTTACGAGTGAAAGTAAGTTCGGCGAAGCCATCATTCCCCCTTATTACTGCCTCGGTCAAAGTCCACATGCGTCATCAAGTCCTCTTCCCAGGCATGAGCTACCGCAAGCTTGAATGTCAGCACCAGCACGCGCTTCCACCCCATACGCCGTGCCAGTTGGTAAGTGGTAAAGGTCTTACCAAAGCGCATCTTGCAGTTCCAAAGGAAGTGAGGCACGCGACCGGCTTCCGTGGGAAATATTTCTGTGTTGTTGCCATAACCTTATCGTTTTGGTTGTGGCACTCAATGACTAAAGTTCTTCGGGGAAATATTTGGAAAGGAAGTCGTGTGGTTCCAACACCTCAATAGTATCTGCAAACACGAAGTCCTTGACGTTGCGTGTCACGATGACTTGTGCCCCAGCCTGCTCGGCAGCAAAAAATTGTAGAGCATCTTCAAAGTCTTTGGCTTCGATGGCTAATGCCCTGTCAACCGCTTGTTCGCCAACGGGAACAATAGAATAAAACTCTCTACTAAGTTTCATTATCTTATAGAAATCTTGTAGAGGTATGGCTTTCCTCGAACTGTATTTTATATTGGCTATAGACAAATCAGAAACTTGCATATCAACACATCGATTTGCTGCCAATCTAAAAATGGCGTGAGCTTCCTTCACCCCAACTGGTCTCCTCTCTATGAAATCAAGGAAAACGTTTGTGTCGATAAATACTGTCAGCTTATTGCCCATACTTCTCTAACAAATATTCTTCCTTGTCCTTCTTGAAGTCAACCGTCTGGCAAGCAGAAAAAGCACCGCATAATTTGTCTACCAACTTCAAGCGTCTCTTTTGATCAGGAGTCAATACTTCTTCTTCTTCTTCTTCCGCTGGCTTTACTATCTGCCTAACATATAGCCACATGTCTTTCACCTTCTCTTCGCTGGATTCATCCATCTGATTGATCATGTGAACCATATCATTCTTCATTTCACGTACAGTCATAATCGCATATTGTTTAATAATCGTTGCAAAGATAATTACTTTTCCCGATACTTCCAAATAAATCTATCAAAAACTTGTCAAAGAGCGTCTTCTCTCAGGACTCGAACTTGTTCGCTGGGCTTGTCCAAGAGCCAGGGGTGCCTGCACCCTCGCCGCGACAGCAGTAGAGGCCGTCATGGCGCACATGCGAAAGATGAATAGGATTACATTTCGAGGTGTGTTTATGTCAATCAAGAATTAGAGAGATTTGTCGAAGACCCACTGACCGTAAGGGAGGTAATTAGAGAAATGATTCAATTTGTAAGACCCAATCAGATTTACTTTTTTTTGATTGCATTTTTTCGTTTTTACCTACATAACTACATACTATTGATGTATCTTGCTCAATATTAATAGATTATCTTGATTACTGACCTACATATTAACTACATATCATCTACATATAACTACATATCTCCTATATATAACTACAAGTTTCCTACACAGCAACTACATACATCAAGCAGGCTGAAAGCAAATAGTTTAACCCCATTTCGTTCAAATAGCAACAGGCATTCATGTTATCTTATCCTTAATGCAAGTACTATTTTCTCTAGAGAATTTGACGCTTTGAAGCCTGTTCGGCAATCGAAAGCCCCCTTTGTGCTATGAAAATCTCTAGAGAATTTATTGGCCTCTCCTGTCCTGAATAGTTGCGTAGTAGTATCTTTCATTGTGCCAGAGCCCATTAAAACTATTGGAAGTAGCTGTTTTGTCTGGCATTTCATGAATGGAAGTTTCGGCGACAGAAGGAGCGTTTCTCTTCAAGCAGTCTATGACCTGGGTTCAAGCAATCATTCAAAACAATCCAAGCAATTTTAGTGACATTGCGTGTGGTTATATGTAGATAGTATATAGATTATATGTAGTTATATGTAGTTAATATGTAGTTTTTATGTAGGTGGAATTGTTAGTTAAATTGCTTATTTCCAATACTATAAACATAAACCATGTAGGTATGTAGGTGCTTTTTAGAATTTCAGCCTTAGCAAATAGGAAATGGATTAGCTTGCCTTATATGGACGAAGATAGACTTAATAACAACATGAATACGTTTATTTCTAAAAGAAACTTATAATTTTGGATTCTTTTTCACATTATTCATCTTTATTTCGTACCTTTGCATCAAAATGACGAAGAAGTGCACCACAAGGCATAGTTCAAACAAGTTTGGCTCTGCTCTCGCTTGCACTATTTTGTCAAATCTTTCTGCCTTTTGTGGCCGTGAAGTCCTCTGAGGAGGATGGAGCCACTAGGTGGAGCACTACATATTGAAAGGCGTTACTGACGCTTTGTTTTTGGTCGTTTCGAAACTACCACAATCGAACTGAGGACAAGAACATTGCAGGGGTAACTCATCGGGGTGTGTATATCAGGCTCCGTAGTGTGCTGCGAGGATCGGGTATCCTCAACGCACACTTTACGGTGTACCTATATACTCCAGCGTGGGTGTTTCTCTGTCTGTTTTCCTCATAGGCTGTGGTAGGCCTCGAACGACAAACAGGCAGATGCAAACACCCACGTTTTTCTTATGTAGCTATCACATGTAGTTGAACCTGTTCGCTTTGGGTGTATGCGAACACCTCTTAATTGTGATGGCTAAGAACCACTACTTGAGAGACTAACAAAACGAAATGAAGTAAAGGAAACATTGCGTCTTTGACATCCTTGATTGGCTGATTAACCAGAATTACGACCTCAGGAAACACATCAGTCGGACAAGCAGCTGGATGTTTGCGCTCATAAGGGCGTGGACAGTTAGATCGTTGTCTGATGTGGGCCGTCGTAAGCCTTGGTTGAACACATCTTTCTCCCACGCCCCCTTTCCGAAAACGAAGAGAGGGCTTTTTCATGTCAAAGAAGAAATATCACAAATTGCCTCAACATGAGGTTATAAGAGTATTTGAAGGTTTTGCTGGATATGGTGGAGCATCATTTGGATTAAAACGCTCAGGATTGAACTATCAGGTAATTGGTATGTCTGAGTTCAACCCGTTTGCTAGCAAATTGCTTGAAGTAAATTTTCCTAGCATAAAGAACTGGGGTGATATAACAAAGATTAACCCAAAAGAACTGCCAGATTTCGATATGTTTACTGGTGGTTTTCCTTGTCAACCATTCTCTTCTGCAGGAATGCAGATGGGAGAAGATGACAGATATGGTAGAGGTACGCTGTTCTACGAAATAATGAGGATTTTGAAAGAGAAACGTCCAAAATACTTGTTGCTTGAAAATGTAAAAGGCTTTACAGCCAAGAAATTTGAACCCACAAGAAATCGCATAAAAGAAATATTACAAGAATTAGGCTATGGAGAACTACAATATGCTGTCCTTAATTCATGTGATTATGGAATCCCCCAGAATCGCGAAAGAATATGGATGTTTGCAATGTTAGGTGGGGTCCCAGAAGGTTTCACTATTGTTCCACCCAAAATTAAATTAACTAAAAGATTTGGAGATTTCCTAGACGCAAACGCGCCTTCATATCTATATCTTTCTCAGGCACAAATAGCTCATCTTAAAGAAAAACATCACATAGATTCCTTTGTGGTTGAAGAACCTTTGTGCTTTGATGTTTACAACAAAAAAATAAAAACTAATGCATTAAGTATCACTATTACTCAGCCAGAACATAATAGTTTACGTGTTATTGAAGTTCCAAAAGAAGATGGTTTGGAAATTGTAAGGAAAATGTCTGTCGATGAACAATTTAGATTTATGGGATTTGAAGATGGCGAATTAAATTATGCAGGACAGTCATATTCCCAATTATCAACAAGAGCAGGTAATGGTTGGGATGTTAATCTGGTAGGAATATTGTTGAACCATATATTTAGTCAGGTATTATGAATTTAGATTTAGGTTCTTTCGCGTTTGGTACATATCTTAATGTAGGTACGGGTACCCCGTCATGGGGAACTGCCTTGGGGCAATCAAAGCCAGCTTATAAATTCACATATCCAGGAGCAGAGATAATACTAATAGGTATGATATATTGCTCTGTACCAATGGATAGAGTAAGTCTGCCATTAGGGAAAGGTGGGCGTGTATTTCAAGCATCAGAACTTGATGAATGTCAGATTGCTTCTCTTTTTAAAAAAGTCTATATAAATGGCATCCGAGTTGATTATCCTTTTGTTATGGTTCTTATAAAAGAGGATTCTGATAGTCACTCAGGGAGAAAGAGTATCAAGTATTCTGATAAAAATGCATATAAATATGGCTCAGAGCAATATTCAAACGCAGAGTTTATTCGTCATGCGCGAAAAGTCTTGGGATTAGAAGTAGAGTCGTGTTGGTTTATATATAACATTGAGGTTTACAACCAAGATGAATTATATATGTCTGCTATTATAGTCGACAAAAATAAATCAGTTGAGTATACGAACTCTTCAGAACGCCGCAATGCATGGCTAGAACTTATTGAAGCAGAAGACAACTCTTATGATCCGGACAAAGAATATAAGAAAGATATAGACAATATTCTTCTATCAAATTCTATATTTCGTCCTTATATTACCGCTATCAGATCCAAACCGTTTTTATTGTTAGCAGGTATTTCTGGCACAGGCAAGAGCCGCATAGTTCGTGAGTTGGCTCGTGCTTGTTGGGAGGAATGGACCGAGGAATACCAGGCTCAGAAACCAAGAAACTTTGAGATGGTTCAGGTGAAGCCTAACTGGCATGATTCAAGCGAATTAATTGGTTATGTGAGTCGTGTTAGTGGAACTCCAGTTTTCGTGGCTGGTGTTTTTTTGAAATTTGTTGCTAAAGCCTGGGAAGAACCCAATGTCCCTTATTTTCTTTGCTTGGACGAAATGAATCTTGCTCCAGTAGAACAATATTTTGCAGAATATCTTAGTGTAGTGGAGTCAAGGAAAAGTAAGGAAGGAAAAGTTATAACAGACCCAATCTTGGAGAAAAGTGATGAAGACTGGTATTATCCACTCATCATACAACTGACCCAAGATGAAGATACCAAGAAAAAGTTCTTGACTGAAGGCATCAGTATTCCCCAAAACCTTATCGTTGTTGGTACAGTCAACATGGATGAGACGACTTTTTCATTCTCTCGTAAAGTTCTCGATAGAGCTATGACGATAGAAATGAACGAGGTAGACTTAAGGGGAGGCTTGTCAGAACGATATGAGCGGATAGGTAAACTTGGTGAAACAGAGTTGATAGGTACTGCTGTTGAAGGCGTTGATGTATATAACGCATATCAGCCTGTTTGTGATAAGGTGATAGTCTATCTTGAAGCGATAAATAAGGAATTGGAAGGCACACCATTCAAGATTGCGTACCGTACCAGGAATGAAGCCATGCTTTATGTAGTAAACAACCTTCCATACAAACAAGATGGAGAAACGGAAGATTACGTTATCAATCGCGCTTTGGATGAGATTACTAATATGAAGATTCTATCACGTATTGAGGGCGATGCCGACAAAATTGGCAATTTGTTAGAACGACTTGCGAAAGTAATAAAGGAGCAACTTGGTGAACAATTCTCGATTGAGAACTCTGTCTCGCTGAAGAAACTCGATGAGATGCAAAAAAGACTTAGTAGTGGGTATACCAGTTTCTGGAGCTAAACATCATATACGATGACAAAAGAAGAAATGGCAGTAAAATTTGCGAAGCAAAAAACTGCAGAAATAGGCAAGATGATTAAAGAGGCATATCTGAAAGGATATGAGCATGGCCAATTGGATTCCGGCAATCCAATTAATATCGATGGCGTGCAATACGTGGATTTGGGCTTGCCCAGTGGCACTCTTTGGTCTAAAACCTACTTATACTATTGCGATTATGGATATAGGCAAAACAGATTGAGTTTTCTAGAAGCACAGAATCTCCCGATTCCAACCAAAGAACAGTGGGAAGAAGTACAGAAATACTGTGTATTTGATAAAGAGAACATAATAGGTCTAAGTGGTGGAAGAATTGGCTATGTACGAGCTCCTGCTGGTTATTATATTCGTGATTTAGGAGAAGGTTGTGAAGAGGAACATAATATGTTTTGGCTAAAGGGTGATATTGACAATGATAATAAAGCACCTACGATGATTTATGATTTGAGAATAGTCAAAGATGATAGAATTGCCTATACTTTTAAAGGTTCATCCCGCCATTTTGTAGGTTATAAACTCCCTGTGTTTCTCGTTAGAAATAAGGAATAGATTATGGAGTTGCTGACAATACAACATGAGGACTTCACGATGTTTGTGGAGTGCTCGAAGTATGAAACCATTTGGGGAAAGGCAGTAAGGAATGTAGGCAGCGAGAATCTGCTTACTACTTACACGTGGACTGATGGTGTTAAGTCAGCAACACTTAATGATGAACCTATCGAGAACGGAATGCAGGCTCAGGCTGTGTTCTTTGATAATGTTGAATATCCAGTTTGGGTAGAGTTTGGGTCACATGTCAGCAAGGCGCAGTTTGGTTCAATGTTACAATCAGATAATGATCGTTTCAGTTTCAGAGGTCATACGCTGGCTGGCTTCATCAACTATGGCAATGAGATTGGAAGGGGCGAACTCCAATTAGTTTATAATATAGGTAAGGAGCAACGGCATTTCAAATTGAATTATGAAGTACTGAGCACAAAGCTGAATTACCATGAACATTGGAAGAAGATTATCGAGGACATCGAGGCTGAATACCGTATGTTGTCGCTCGATTACATGAAGCGTACATTTCATGGTTTTTCTCCTGACACTAAAGGAGAAACACCTGAACTGATATGGTGGAGCATCTTTGCTGGTGAACAGGAGAAGTTTGTGAAGGCTTGTCGTGGCATTATTGAACGTCCTCGGCGTAGATTGCGTGGATATGAAGTTTATATAAGAGCAGACAAGCTGAAACGGGTGCCGACAAATATCGAGAACGAACTGGCTGAGCACAGACGTGAGCAGGCTCATCTTTATCGTGTGGAGGAGCATGTGCAGTCGAATGACACACAGGAGAATCGTTTTCTGAAATATGCTCTAGGACAGATAACAGCCAAGTATGAAACGCTGAAGAAGCGCATTGAGGCCATTAAGAATACCTCTGAAACCTTGAAACAGGAAATGGATGAAGTGGAAAAGACGCTGAAACATCTGCAGCGTAATCCGTTCTTCAGAACTGTTGGCCGATTCAAAGGACTGACTCAAGAAAGCCTAGTGCTGCAAAGGGCGACGGGCTATAGTCAGGTGTATAGAACCTGGCAATTGTTGAGAAGAGCCTATTCGCTGAACGACGGTATGTACAGACTGCAATCGAAGGATATTGCTACGCTCTATGAGATTTGGTGCTTCATCGAGGTAAGCCATATCGTCAAAGAGCAATTGGGGTTTGATGTAGATATAGACCATCGCAACCGTATGGAAATGAACGGGGTATTTACATGGGAGCTTGGCAAAGGGGAACATTCTCGAATCCTATTTAGAAAGGATGGTGTGGAGTTGGCAGAACTTGTATATAATCCGAAGCATACTGATAAAGAAAATGACTCTATCAGCATGGAACACCTTGTGGTACCAACTGTAGCACAAAAGCCAGACATCGTTCTGCAACTAACAAAGGATGACATCGAGAAAGGTATGAAGATGACATATCTATTTGACGCCAAATACCGTATCGATAACAGAACGGATGCAGGTGTTGATACGCCTCCCGATGATGCCATCAATCAGATGCACAGATATCGTGATGCAATCTACTATAAGGATAATAAAGAGGGCAATACTGCATTAAAAAAAGAAGTTATTGGCGGCTATATCCTTTTTCCTGGTAACGGTGATCCTATTGAAGTGGCAAAAGCTAAATTCCAACTGTCGCTCAACGAAGTGAATATTGGAGCTTTCCCGCTAAGACCCAATGATGTGGAGAATCGAAAACTGTTGGAGTATTTCGTAAAAGAACTGATTGACATGAAGTCTGCTGCTACTATTGCAAAGGTTATACCTCAGAAGGGAACCTTTATTGAAGTAGGTGACAGAGTGCTTATTGGTATGGTAAGAGAAAGTAGCCGAAAAAACTACCTTAAGAAATTTGAAGAAGGTAATGCAGACCTTTACTATACAGGCCCTTCGTTCCCCACATCTATTGCCCTACATAACTTGCACTTCTTCATTCCTTATTTCAAAGGAAAAGGCATTCGCGATGTCTATGAGATAACTAGAGTAAGAACAATCAAAGGAAGTGAAGCCAAGCAGATTGAAATGGAAGAAAGTAAGGATGACTTGAGACTCGCTTTTCATCTCAAATATCATCATCATTTAGCTGAAAAATACCAGAACCTAAAGCCATATGTGCTGATAGATCATACTTTCTTAGATACTACTTTTGGTGAAATAGAAAAGTATTTATCTGATTAAATAATGAGTAAAGATAGTGTTTTTTTTTAATAACAGCATAACTATGATTCAAAAAAATCATCCCAAAAACATTGCGAAAAGTTGCAATGTGTCCAATTAGTCTGATATCCTTGGGCATATTTCTTTGGATTTTTTCGATTTTTGCCGATTTATTTATTTGGATTTTTTCGATTTTTGCCAAATTATTTGTTTGGATTATTTCTTTTTCATATCTTTGCAGCAAAATTGTCGCAGATGTATTACGAACGAATCATAGATCAGTATCTTAGTGAGTGGGCAACACGTACCACTCATAAACCCGTGTTGCTTCGAGGTGCCCGACAGGTAGGGAAATCTACAGCCGTCAGGCATTTGGGTGAACAATTCAAATACTTCGTCGAAATCAATTTGGAGAAGCAGTCTGACTATAAGCTTCTGTTCCAGCATAACCTCG